>JAESFL010000029.1_pt1 | contig 110728 bp, 96 predicted proteins | sample 9269401 | NCBI WGS metagenome assembly JAESFL01 (sample SAMN14506025, study PRJNA617098) | algae metagenome | isolation source: Gloeocapsa sp. UFS-A4-WI-NPMV-4B04 and co-occurring heterotrophs from desert... | place: USA: Utah | collected 2006-10-01 | reverse complement strand
AAGTTCAATACCGAAGTGCAGATTTATGCACCGTACGTGTATGACTCGGTGATGGTGATGGCTGAAGCGATGCAGAAGGCCAACTCGAGCGATCCGGCGAAGTACCTGCCGGTGCTGCAGAAGATCAGCTACCAGGGCGTGACGGGTCCGATCGTGTTTGACGCCAAGGGCGACATCAAGAACGCCACGCTGACGCTGTACACCTACAAGGGTGGCAACCGCCAGCAAGTGGCCGTGGTCAAGTAAGCTCCCCGCACCACAGCAACACCGCAACCACAGTAGCAACGACTGCGCCCCGGCTCCCGCCGGGGCGTTTTCTTGTGCGTGATGCAGCACACAAGAAAACGCCCCACTACGCCAAATCGCCCCATGCAAAACAATCGCCCAAAAACAAAGCGCTCCGTAGAGCGCTTTCAATTACTGGTTCGGCTAATGCCTACTTCTGGGCCATGATCCATTTCACCAGAGTACGCGCTTCAGCTTCGCTGACCTGCGCGTTCGCTGGCATTGGTACCGCGCCCCAGACGCCGGAGCCACCCTTTATTACTTTCTGCGTCAGCTTGTCTTCCGCATCCTTCTGTCCTGCGTACTTCGCTGCGATATCCTTGAACGAAGGGCCGACGACTTTGCTGCCGACCGCGTGGCAAGCCATGCAGTTTTTCCCCTTCGCCAGTTCGGGGCTTGCCATCGCGGCGTTGGACGCCAGCATTCCAACTGCCAAACACAACAACAAGGAACGATTCATTACTTTCTCCAGAATGTTGACGCATGATTCTACCGTGTTTTGCCCGATGGACAACGGCAGCCTGCCTTTCCATAACTCCATTGCAGCTGAAAGCGTTGACAGCGGGACTTAACCGTTACATTCTTTCACAACAAGTCGATCCAAGGGAGTTGTAATGCCGCTTATTATTATCATTGTTGCATTGACCGCGCTTCGTTATTTCGAAGTCGGACCGTTCGCTGAATTGTCGTGGTGGTGGATTGGCGGCTTGTTCGCTGTCGCATTCATCTGGTTTGAATTCCTCGAAAAGATGTTTGGCTTCGACAAGCGACAGGCAGACGAGCAATTGGAGAAAGCGCGCAAGGAACGCGTCAAGAAGACATTCCAAAAATAAGCTGATGAATACGAAAAGGCCGGAGCATCTCTCCGGCCTTTTTCATGCCTGCCTGCGGACCGAGATCAGCCGGTGACCGCGCCTTTGCTGGCGGAGGACGCGAGCGCAGCGAATTTAGCCAGCACGCCGCGGGTATAGCGTGGCGTCGGCGCCTTCCACTCGGCGCGACGACGCGCGAGTTCCTCTTCCGGCACGTTCAACTGGATCAGTAACTGGCGCGCATCGATGGTGATGCTGTCGCCTTCCTTTACCAGGGCGATTGTTCCACCTGCGAATGCTTCGGGCGCCACATGACCGACCACCATTCCCCAGGTGCCGCCGGAGAATCGTCCATCGGTAATCAAACCAACCGATTCACCCAGCCCCTTGCCGATGATGGCGGATGTCGGGGCAAGCATTTCCGGCATGCCAGGCGCACCCTTCGGACCGAGATAGCGCAGGACCAGCACATCGCCTGCATTGATCTTGTCTGCGAGGATCGCATCCATCGCTGAGTACTCGTCTTCGAACACTCGTGCCGGGCCGGTGATGACCGGATTCTTCAGGCCGGTAATTTTTGCGACGCAGCCTTCCGGCGACAAATTGCCCTTGAGGATGGCAAGGTGGCCTTGTTCGTACAACGCTTTCTCGATCGGCATGATGACATCCTGATCGGCACGGGGCTGATCAGGCACGCTGGCAAGCTCCTCGGCCATTGTGCGGCCAGTGATGGTGATGCAGTCGCCATGCAGAAGGCCTGCATTCAGCAGGATCTTCATGACTTGCGGAATACCGCCCGCCTTGTGCAGATCCGTTGCCACATACTGGCCGGAAGGTTTCAGGTTGCAAATGACCGGGACCTTCTTGCGCATCCGCTCGAAATCGTCGATCGTCCACTCTACTTCCGCTGCGTGAGCAATTGCAAGGTAGTGCAGCACGGCGTTCGTCGAGCCGCCGGTTGCCATGATCACCGCGACCGCGTTTTCGATGGACTTGCGCGTGATGATGTCGCGAGGCTTGAGGTCGCGCTTGACGGCCTCCACCAGTACCCGCGCCGATTCCGCAGCGGAACCGACTTTCTCGTCATCCGGATTCGCCATGGTCGACGAATACATCAGCGACATGCCGAGCGCCTCGAACGACGATGACATGGTGTTGGCGGTGTACATGCCACCGCAGGAGCCGGACGACGGGCAGGCATTTTGCTCGACGCCTTCGAAGTCTTCCTGCGACATGCGTCCGGCAGTGAATTCGCCCACCGCCTCAAACGACGATACGATGGTCAGGTCCTTGCCTTTCCAGTTACCGGGACGAATCGTACCGCCATAGACATAGATGCTTGGCACGTTGGTACGCGCCATTGCGATCATTCCGCCAGGCATGTTCTTGTCGCAGCCGCCGATGACGACGCAACCATCCATCCACTGGCCGTTGACTGCCGTTTCGATACAGTCGGCAATGACCTCGCGCGAGATCAGCGAAAACTTCATGCCTTCCGTACCCATGGACATGCCATCGGAAATCGTCGGCGTGCCGAACACCTGCGGATTGGCGCCGGATTCCTTGACCGCGGTGATCGCTACATCGGCCAGCTTCTGCAGGCCGGAATTGCATGGGGTGATGGTTGAGTGGCCGTTGGCGATACCGATCATCGGCTTGTCGAAATCTTCCTTCTTGTATCCCATCGCGTAATACATCGAGCGGTTCGGGCTGCGGGCAACGCCCTGCGTGATATTTTTCGAGCGGCGATTGAAGGCCATGATGTCTCCGGGATGTGCGTGAAAGGCGCTAGGGTGCCTTGCCTGAAGCCGTGTGTCAAATATATGATTTATTCCTCATTAATACGAATCGCATATATATGCACCTATGAATATTGAACTGCGCCAACTCCGGTATTTCATTGCGGTTGCCGAGGAAAATCACTTCGGGCGGGCAGCAATCCGGCTCCACATGACGCAGCCGCCGCTGTCGCAGACCATCCAGGCACTGGAGGCGGCGCTCGGCGTGTCATTGTTCGCACGTACCAAACGCAGCGTATCCCTGACGCCGGCCGGCGCTGCCTTGCTGCCGGAGGCACGCCGGCTCGTGCAGCAGGCTGCCGCCCTGCCGGACCTTGCCCGCCGTGCCGCTTCCGGCGAATCAGGCCTCCTGTCCCTGTCATTCGTATCGACCGCCGACTACAGTTTGCTGCCGCCGCTGCTTAGGGAGTTTCGCGAACGCCATCCGCAGGTACAAATCAACCTGCGGGAAGCGACCACTGATATCCAGCTCGATGACCTTCTGCAAGGCAGGATCGATGCCGGCCTGCTGATTCCGCCCTTGCCGGAAAAGGCGAAATCGGAACTCGACTACATGACTCTTTTATCGGAACCGCTCATCCTGGCGGCGCCCCACGGCGTGAAGGCAGTGCAGGACAGGAAAACGGTAGGACTGAAAATGGTAGCCGACATGCCACTGATCATTTTTCCCCGCCGGATTGCGCCGGCGTTACATGATTCGATCCTCGGCTGCTTCCGGGATGCGGGCTTGACACCGCGCATAGGGCAGGAGGCGATACAAATGCAGACTATCGTCGGACTCGTCTCCGCCGGCATGGGCATTGCTCTTGTGCCACAATCGGTGTCGAATTTGAAACGCCCGGGTGTCGAATACCGGAAATTAAATAATAAAACCCTGCCGTTCGAGACCGGCCTGGCATGGCGACGCGACAATGCATCGCCCGTGCTGCGTACGTTTCTTGAACTTCTAAGAAGGAAATAGATGCTGATCCACCCTCTTCCCGACCCCGTCGCGATCTCGCTCGGTCCGTTATCCGTGCATTGGTATGGCCTGATGTATCTGGTGGCCTTCGTCCAGTTCCTTCTGCTCGGCAGGGTGCGGGTGCGGCAACCACACATCGCGGCGGCTGGATGGAAGAAGGAAGACCTCGACGATATGCTTTTCTATGGCGTACTGGGCGTCATCATCGGCGGGCGGCTCGGCGAAGTACTGTTCTACAACCCGGCATATTATTTTTCCCATCCGGCCGAAATCTTTGCAGTCTGGAAAGGCGGCATGTCTTTCCATGGCGGGTTCCTGGGGGTGATGATCGCCATGGCATTCTGGGGGCGCAAGCAAGGACGACCGCTGATGGAAGTCATGGATTTCATCGCTCCGCTGGTGCCGCTCGGGTACGCGGCAGGACGGATCGGCAATTTCATCAATGCGGAGCTGCCGGGACGGCTTGCCGACCCGACGTTGCCCTGGGCGATGATCTGGCCCAACATCGATAACCTGCCGCGTCATCCGTCGCCGATTTACCAGGCGCTGGTGGATGGCGTGCTGCTGTTCATCGTATTGTGGCTGTTCTCACGCAAGGCGCGGCCGATGATGGCGGTAAGCGGGGTTTTCGCGCTGGGCTATGGGTGCGCACGTTTCTTCACCGAGTATTTCCGTACACCGGATTACGAGGTAACGATTGCGGGCTGGTCGATCTCGGCAGGACAGATGTTGTCGCTCCCCATGATGGTTCTCGGCATCGTGTTATTGTTGGTTGCCTATCAAAAAAAGCGCCGTTAGAGCCTCGATACCAATAACTTCTGGAGACAAACCAATGAACACCAGACGCATGTTGCTTGCGGCGGCTCTCCTGCTGCCGCTTTCCGCCCTCGCCCAGTCCTGGCCCGCCAAACCCGTCACCTTCATCGTGCCCTTTCCTGCCGGTGGCGGCACCGATGCATTTGCCAGGCCGCTCGCTGCCCAGCTGACGAAACAGCTCGGCAGGCAGGTGGTAATCGATAACCGGGGTGGCGCTGGCGGCACCCTCGGTGCGGGTATCGCTGCCAAGGCCGCCCCGGACGGCTATACCTTCTTCATCGGCGGGGCGCATCATGTTATCGCACCAGCCATTTACCCGAAGCTCGATTACGACATCCAGAAGGATTTCACGCCGATCGCGCTGGTCGCCACGCCCCCGCAGGTCATCGTCGTGAATCCGCAGAAAGTACCGGCAACCGACCTCAAATCCTTTGTCGAGTTTGTGAAGAAGAATCCCGGCAAGCTGAACTACGGCTCGGCAGGCAATGGCACATCGCATCATCTCGCCGGCGAACTGTTCAAGATGCAGACCAGGACGTTCATTACGCATATCCCCTATCGCGGTGCGGGTCCAGCGTTGCAGGACCTGATTGCCGGGCAGGTGGACATGATGTTCGACGGATTGGGGTCTTCTGCGCCACACCTGAAAGGCGGGCGAATCAAGGCCCTCGCCGTCGCATCGGCAACGCGCGCGCCGGGATTCCCGGACCTGCCGACCGCGGCGGAAGCCGGCGTGCCTGGTTATGAAGTTTCTACCTGGTATGGCATGTGGGCACCCAAAGGCACACCGCCCGACGTGGTCGACCGGATGACAGCAGAAGTGCAAAAGGCGCTTGCATCGCCCGAGCTGAAAGCCGCCTGGAACAATAGCGGCTCCGACATACCGCAACTGACGCAGGCCAAGTTCGGCGCCATGGTGGATGCGGAAATCAAACGATGGGCAGATGTGGTCAAGGCAGCCGGCGTAAAGCTGGAGTGACGCTACAGGAAACCAAACTCATGTCAGAAATCCGTGTTGACAAGGAAGGCGTCATTGCAAGGGTGACGCTGTCAAATCCGGGCAAGCTCAATGCCATCGATATATCGATGTGGCACGCATTGGCACAATGTTTTGCCAGCCTGTCCGCCGATCAGGCCTTGCGCTGCGTGATCGTACAGGGAGACGGCGGCAACTTTGCCGCCGGTGCGGATATTGATGAGTTCGCCACCGTGCGCAGTAATCACGAACAGGGCATGGCCTACCACACCATCAGCATCGCCGGGGCACTGGAAGCGATTGCCGCCTGCATCCATCCAACGATTGCCGCCATCGATGGCGTTTGCGTGGGTGGCGGTCTGGAAATCGCCTGTGCCTGCGATCTCCGCATCGCCGCGCCGTCATCCCGTTTCGGCATTCCCATCAACAAACTAGGATTTCCCTTGGCACCTGGGGAGTTGCAAGGCCTGCTGCAGCTGGTCGGCAAGGCGGCTGCCCTGGAAATTCTGCTGGAGGGTCGCGTCTTCGATGCCAGGGAAGCGAAGGACAAGGGCTTGGTCCATCGCATCGTCGACGACGTACATGCCGATGTCAAATCCACCGCCGAACGCATTGCACGAGGCGCGCCATTGGCCGCCCGCATGAACAAGCTTCTGGTGCGGCGGCTGTCACTCCATCCTGCCCCACTGACCGCCGACGAACTGCGCGCCGCCTTTGCATTTTTCGACTCAGCGGATTATCGCGAAGGAGTGCGGGCATTCATCGAGAAACGCACACCTGATTTCACCGGCCGCTAACTTTTTTTAATAATGAACGCCAATCTCTACACCCTGTTCCAATCCTGTTTTCCGGAAGATAAATCCGCCTGCTGCATCGAAACCCATGATGGCTTGTACTACTCATGGAATGATCTGGACAGGGCAAGCGCGAAGATTGCGAACCTGCTGTCCGGACTGAATCTGCCGAACGATTCGCGCATTGCCGTGCAGGTCGAAAAATCGCCCGAGGCGTTGATCCTCTATCTGGCGACGCTGCGGGCGGGCCATGTTTTTCTCCCGCTGAACACCGCCTACCGTGCCGCAGAAATCGAGTACTTCATTGGCAACGCGGAACCTGCGGTCGTGGTTTGCTCGCCCGGAAATTTCGGATGGGTGTCGCAGATTGCATTCAAGCTGGGCACGAAGCATGTGTTCACACTCGGTGACGACAGGCAGGGCTCCCTGCTCACGAGAGCCGCGCTGCAGTCGAACAGTTTCGACACCGTGGAACGCAAGCCCGACGACCTTGCCGCCATCCTGTACACCTCGGGCACGACCGGCCGCAGCAAGGGGGCGATGCTCACCCATGACAATCTCGCTTCGAATGCCAAGGTATTGAAGGAATACTGGCAATGGCAACCGGGCGACGTGCTCTTGCATGCGCTGCCACTTTTCCATGTGCATGGATTATTTGTTGCGTCGCACGGTGCACTTCTTAATGGCAGCAAGATGATCTTCCTGCCCAGATTCGACAGCAAGGAAGTGATCCACCATTTGCCCCGTGCGACAGTTTTCATGGGCGTCCCGACCTATTACGTCCGCCTGCTGACGGAACCAGGTTTCGACCGGGCGGCTTGTGAACACATGCGGCTCTTCATTTCAGGGTCGGCACCACTCCTGCTGGACACTTTCGAGAGTTTCATCGAACGTACCGGACACACCATCCTCGAACGCTACGGCATGAGCGAAACCACGATGCTGGTATCCAATCCCTATGATGGCGAACGTATCGGCGGCACGGTCGGCCTGCCCTTGCCGGGTGTATCCGTACGCGTCGTTTCCAGCGAAGGCAAGCAATGCGGGCCGGATGAAATCGGCGACATCCAGGTCAAGGGACCCAATGTCTTTTCCGGTTACTGGCGCATGCCGGAAAAGACGGCGGAGGAATTCACGTCCGACGGATATTTCAAGACCGGCGATGTTGGAAAATTCGACGCCAAAGGTTATCTATCCATCGTCGGACGCAACAAGGACCTGATCATTTCCGGCGGTTACAACGTCTATCCGAAAGAGATCGAAACGGTCATTGACGAGATCGACGGGGTGGTTGAATCTGCGGTGGTTGGCGTGCCACACCCCGACTTCGGTGAAGCGGTGACCGCAGTCGTGGTAACGGCTCCCGGCGTGACGCTGGAGGAAGGCGCTGTCATCAGCCAATTAAAGGGAAGAATCGCCAATTTCAAGGTACCCAAGCGCATCTTCTTCGTTGCGGAGCTGCCGAGAAACACCATGGGCAAGGTACAGAAAAATGTCTTGCGCGAACAGTTCTCGCCGGAGCGGCAGACTACCTGAATGCCTTGTAAAGCATGTAGGCCGCCAGTGCGTACAACATGAAGGCAAACACCTTCTTCAGCGATTTTACGGGAAGCGCATGCGCGGTGCGTGCGCCGAGCGGCGCGGTGCTCACACTGGCAATGGCAATCACCAGCAATGCCGGCAGATAGATATAACCGAGCGATCCGGCCGGCAGGTTCGGCACATTCAATCCGAAGAAGATGTTCGACAGCGTTCCGGCAAGCGCGATCGGAAAACCGAGGGCGGCGCTGGTCGCAACGGCATTATGAATCTTCACGTTACACCAGGTCATGAATGGCACGGATACGAATCCCCCGCCGGCGCCAACCAGGCCGGATAGCACGCCGATCGTCCCGCCTGCGGCCGTCATTCCTACCGGGCCCGGCAGGTCGCGCGATGCCGCTGGTTTACGGTCGAACAGCATCTGCGTCGCGGAGAAGGTAACAAACAGCCCGAAGAAGGTGGCGAGTGCCGCGGAGTTCATCTGCGCGCCGATCCAGGGCCCGACCCATGAACCGATCAGGATTCCGGGCGTGAACAATTTGACGATACGCCAGATGACCGCGCCGCGCGCATGATGGGCCCGCACCGACGAGATCGAGGTGAACATGATTGTCGCAAGCGAGGTGGCGATTGCCATGTGCACGATATGCTCGGAAGGAAACGCTTTCGCGGTCAGGATCATGGTCATGAACGGCACCAGCAACATGCCACCGCCGATGCCAAGCAAGCCTGCGGCGAAACCAACCGCCGCACCCAGCACCAGCAAGATGCCAATTAAAGTCAGGTCCATTCAAACGTCTTTCTCATCAGGTTGGCATGTCCAGTTCGCGCATGATGCAACGCCATTCAGCCGGAGTGACCGGCATGATCGACAAGCGATTCCCGCGCCGCAGCACCTGCATGTCGGCCAGGTCGGGATGCGCGCGCAGTTCTGCCAGAGGTATTAAACGTGTCTTCCTCGTCGCCCTGACATCAATCAGCATCCATCGAGGCGTCTCAGGTGTGGCGGCGGGATCGAAATACGGACTGCGGGAATCGAACTGTGTCGGGTCGGGATACGGCGTGCTGGCCACCTCCGCCACGCCGGCGATTCCGGGCTGCGGGCAACTCGAATGATAGAACAGCACGCCGTCGCCGACGCGCATCTGGTCGCGCATGAAATTGCGCGCTTGATAATTTCGTACTCCGATCCATGGCACGACAGCATCCGGCGCTGCTAACACATCATCAATGCTGGTCTCGTCCGGCTCGGATTTCATCAGCCAATACTGCATGTTCATGATCCGTGAGTGATTCGTGAATGAGGCGCGCACAAAAAAGCGGCTGCATAAAATGCAGCCGCTTGGAATTTAGCCCCGCCTGTGCCGTTTTTGCCGGCATCCCGAACCAAAGGGTTCAAGGTGGTCACAGTTAGTTCAATTTCGGGTTCATCGGACTAGCGACGCGCACTCCTATCGAACGAATTTCCGCAACCGATGCACATAAATGGTTCAAGGAATATATGACAATCGCGAACACGGCAGGAGGTTTTAGTGTAACCGAATCGGACTTCCTGTCAAAGGGTTTGGCTAAAATTTAAAAGAGATTTTCTTGCGGCGCCAGAGCAGCATCAAGCACGGCGTGCATGGAAGAAATTTTTTGCCTGACTTCCGACAGCGACATGTCTGCCAACGGGCCTTCGGGTAATTTTGAGGAAAGAAATTCTGCGGCGATTCCGAGCGCGGCCATCACCGCAATGCGGTCATTGCCCTTGATCTTGCCGGCATCACGAATGGCGCACATTTTGGCGTCGAGATAAGCAACTGCCTCGCGCAATGCGGCTTCCTCGCCATCCTTGCAGGCGAGCTTGTACGGCTGTCCCATGATGGTGACGTCAAGCTGGATCATGTGATCTCCTCATCATGGTTCGGCACCGGAATCTTATCCAGTAAAGCGGACACGCGTTGATGCGCTTCCTGTATGCGCCGGGCCAGGTCGGCGTTTTCCTCGGTCAGCGACGCCATTCCCAGCCGGAGGTCGGTATTCTCGCGCCGCAGGTTCTGCACGAGTTCCGCCAGGCGGCTGATTTTTTCGGATAGAAGATGAAATTCGGAAACCATCCTGCAACTATAGTGGTGCAAGCGATTTTCCGTCAATAGATTCAATCAGTTGGAAATCTATTTTCATGGCACGTGCTATCTGCAACAACTTGGGCTTGACCGGCAAGCAGGAAACAAATACATAAAACTTCCGGACGATTGATCCCAAATCATTGCATCGGGCACTTCGAAATCACCGTCCGCATCTTTTCCAGGGACGGCAAGATCGGAACCTCTTCCCGGACACCACCGGCGCAGATGCGCTTCGCCGCAAAAGCTGCACCGGCTCGATTGCCCCGTTCGATGCCAAACTTCTGTTCCTCGCAGACGGCGCTGGTCTCGCTGATGATGTATGTCACCCGGTGCATGGCATCGACAATTCCGGTTTGTGTTGCCGGCCTGGTCGACCAGCTTCACGCCGAGATACTGGCTTGGAAAGCGATGCCATTGACGAGACCCATAATGCCAACGATTCTCTTCACCGATTCGTTCATCCAGCCCATCGTGTGAACCGCTTGAGAGACTATCGCCCCAACCTTGCTGGTTGCTTCAATTGCGGACTGCGCACGGCTGATGGCTTGTTGCGAACTGTCGGCATTTTGCTGCACGACCGATGTCAGCTCCTCCATCGTGGCAACCAATTTTTAACCAGATTTCATTCGATTGGTTCAGTGCCGGCATGCGGTGTCCGCTCTCCTCGTTCGATCTGACTTCGCCGTTTGCAGTGGCGTCGTCTTGCGCCGAGCTTGGCTAGCGACCCTGCAATGAAGTGACGTTATCCAGAAGTGCATAACCCGCTGGCCGGTTTCGATATTGATCAGGCTTTCGAGAACGCCGTTGACCTTGCCTATGCTTGAGTTATCAATTACCTGCGTTTTCCCGCCAGAATGAAACAGTGACACCTCGTTCAAGGCTGCAGCGGCGACAGTTTTTGGACGATTCCCCCGTTTCCAAGGTGGGTGACTAAACGTCGTCATCCAGATCATCGAGCCGCACTCTAACAGAGCATAAATAGGAAATAAAGCGGACATCAACACAACACGCCAGGTAGCAAGGTTGTTTATAACAAGCCATTTCCAGATCCAGGTTAATTGCAAAAAAACAATAACAGGTTGGCAGTTTGCTTTTCGTTGATGGGCTTGGGTAAATCATTACGGACGGAACTTTTGCATTGGGCAGCGCCTCTTATCGAAACAACATTTGATACTGCGCCATAAGCGCGCCTACGTCGGCATGTATCTTCAGCGAGACACCTTTCGCCGTTGGCTGTCGTATTCAACTCCTATCAATCCCATTTCCTAAAGTCGGCGGAATCCTTGGATTTTGCCCGAAGCACCTTTAACGATACGCATGCTCCAACCCTCCAGTCTTCGAACGCAATACAGACGCTTTGCCCAGATTGCCGGACTCATCGTAGCGTTGGCAGGAGTCGCGGTATTGACGGGCTGGCTGACCTCCACCTGGATACTGACTTCATTCCTGCCCGGCCAGTTGACAGTCAAGTTCAATGCCGGCATATGCCTGATTCTTTCCGGCACGGCCTTGTGCCTGCTGGCGGCACGTCCGTCCGGAAAATTTGCTGTATGGGCGATTCAGGTTGCCGCGCTACTTACTGCGCTTATCGGCGTGCTGACAGTAGCGGAGTATGCAACCGGCAGCGACTTCGGCATCGACCAACTATTCGTTAAAGAGCAGCAGTCGCAGTCGACCCTGTCTCCCGGGCGCATGTCCGCGGTCGCTGCCCTGATTTTCACGCTCGTCGGCAGCGCGCTGTTTGTCGCTACAAGGAATGCCCGGTCCAACTGGACGGATGCACTGGTGCTGTTCGCGATGTGCAATGCATTAATTCCTGCCATCGGATATCTGTATGGGCGGAGTGCCCTGTACGAAACGCCCTACTTCGGCACGGTTGCATTGCCAAGCACCCTTCTATCCATCCTCCTGTGCGCCGGCCTGCTTGCGGCGCGCCCTGATCGCGGCCTGATGGCATTGATCACGAACCGCAGCGCGGGCGGCATTACTGCACGCATGCTTTTGCCTTCCGCCATATTGATTCCGATCGTCATCGACCGTATCCAGTTCTGGGGGCAGGAAGCGGGATTATTCGATGCGACATTCGGGCTGGTGCTTTATACCCTTTCCACCATGGCGCTATTTACCGCCCTGATCCTGTGGAATGCGCGGCTGCTCCTGCAAATCGATATGCAGCGGGACCGCGCGGAGCATGACGTCCAACAGGCGCTGGACAAGTTGAAAAGCAATATCGAGGCGTTGTCACGGTCCAACCGGCAGCTGCAGGAGGAAATCATCGAGCGCAGCGCGGCCGAGGAGCGGCTGGTGCATCAGCATGAACGGATGAACGTGACGCTGAGGTCCATCAGCGACGGGGTAATCACCACGGACGCCGACGGCCGGATTACCTACCTGAATCCGGCAGCGGAGAAGATGAGCGGCTGGGCTGCTGCCGAAGCAACCGGCGAGCCGATCAACAGCGTGTTTACACTCGTGGATCCGGTATCCCGCGAGGCGGTCACGACACCCATCGACATCGCGCTCCATGAAAACAAGCCATCCCATCTGCCTTCCAATTGCGTGCTGATTCACCGGGACGGTTCGGAATCGGCGGTGGACGATTCCTGTGCGCCGATGCACGACGGCGATGGCAAGGTGATTGGTGCGGTATTGGTATTCCGCGATGTCAGCGCATTGCGTACGATGACGCAACGCATGACCTACCTTGCGCAGCATGATTTCCTTACGGATCTGCCGAACCGCGTCCTGCTGAATGAGCGGCTTTCCCATGCGATCGCACTGGCGATGCGCCACGGCACGAGGACGGCGCTGATGTTCCTGGACATTGATCGCTTCAAGCACGTCAACGATACATTGGGCCACCTCGTCGGTGATCATCTATTGCAGGAGATAGCGCGGCGACTGAAGGCATGCATGCGTGAAACGGACACCATTTCCCGACAGGGCGGTGACGAATTCATCATCCTTCTGCATGAAGTCAGCGATACCATCGGTGCGGCACGAGCAGCCCACCAGCTTCTGACGGCGATCAGCGCGCCCTACTTCATCGACGGCCATGAGCTGCATATTTCCGGCAGCATCGGCATCAGCATTTGTCCCGAGGACGGCGAAGATAGCGAAACCATCATCAAACATGCAGACGCGGCGATGTACCAGGCCAAGGCGCAGGGGCGCAACAACTACCAGTTCTTCGCCCGCCATATCAATGAGCGGGCGGTAGAGCGCTTCGCGCTCGAGGGCAGCCTTCGCAAAGCCATCGCCCGGGAAGAATCCATATTGTATTTCCAACCCAAGCTGGACATCGCAACCGGCCGGCTGACCGGCGCCGAAGCACTGCTGCGCTGGCATTCGGCAGATAACACCGTCCTGCTCCCGGCGCAATTCATCGCGATTGCCGAAGAAAGCGGCCTGATCGTCCAGATGGGCGAATGGGTGCTGCGCGAAGCCTGCCGGCAGAACCGCGCATGGCAGGATGCCGGCTATCCGCCGATTCCGATATCGGTCAACGTATCGGCGGTGCAGTTCAAGGACAAGAATTTCCTGCAGCTTGTGTCACGGGTACTGCACGAGACGCGCCTCGAACCCCGCTATCTTGAGCTGGAGCTGACCGAGAGCGTAACGATGCAGGAAATGGAAGTCACCATCGCACTCCTGGAGGGTCTGAAGGCTATTGGCGTCTCCCTGTCGATCGACGACTTCGGCACAGGCTATTCCAGCCTGAGCTACCTGAAGCGCTTTCCGATCGATACGATCAAGATCGACAAATCCTTCGTGCAGGACATCGTCGGCGACCCGGACAGCGCGGCGATCATCTGTACCATCATCAGCATGGCGAAGATCCTGAAACAAAAGGTGATTGCCGAAGGCGTGGAAACGGTCGAGCAGTTCCGTTTTCTGCAGCAGCAGGAGTGCGATGAGATCCAGGGATATTATTTCAGCCCGCCGCTGCCGGGCGATCAATTCGAAAACCAGATCCTGCAGCGCATCGGCGTCAGGCCGCTACCAATGCGCAGCGAAGTGCGCCACGGGACCAGGACACATTAGCAACGCACGAAACCGATCGGCGGGCAATGGTTCGCTGTAAAGATTTCCCTGCATTTCATCACAACCTGCGTCACGCAGGAATTGCAGCTGCTCGTTCGACTCCACCCCTTCCGCAATAACCTTGAGATTCAGGCTGTGGCCGAGGGAAATCACGAGGCGGACGATGGCGGCGTCGTCCGGGTCGGTAGCGAGATCGCGCACGAATGATTGATCGATTTTCAGCCGATCCAGTGGAAAACGTTTCAGATAGCTGAGGCAGGAGTAACCTGTGCCGAAATCGTCGATCGACAATTCGACGCCGAGCTCCTTCAGCGCCCGCATGGTTACACCGAATTGCTCGGCACTGCCCATCACCATGCTTTCCGTCAATTCAAGTTCAATGAATCGGGCGTCAAGGTCGCTGTCCTGCAGCACCGCGGCGACCGATTGCGCCAGTCCGGGCTGGCGGAATTCGTGGGCGGACAGATTGACCGAAACGGTGATCGGCCGCAGTCCTTCAGCCTGCCACGCCTTGTTCTGCTTGCAGGCCGTGTGCAGCACCCAGCTTCCAATCGGCACGATCAGTCCGATCTCTTCGGCAAGCGGAATGAATTGCGCCGGCGGAATCATGCCGAGCTCCTCGCTGCGCCAGCGTATCAATGCCTCTGCCCCGATCAGCTCGCCGCTTCGCAGGTCAACCTTGGGCTGGTAATACAGTTCGAATTCTTCACGCTCGACAGCGCGCCGCAACGCGTTGCCGAGCACAATGCGCTCCTTGGTGCGGATGCTCATTTCCAGCGAATAAAATTGGAAACCGTTACCGTGGCCGACCTCGCGCTTGGCGCGGTACATGGCGATGTCGGCGTTCTGCAGCAGGGTTTCGCTGTCGGCACCATCGCCAGGGTAAATGGTGGCGCCAATGCTGGGCGTAATATGCAGCCGCTGATTTCCGACCGTGAAGGGCAGCGTAAAGGCTCGCAATATCTTGGCGGCGATGTGTGCCGCGCCTTCCGCATCGTTGAGGTCAGTCAGGAGGATGATAAATTCATCGCCACCCTGGCGCGACACAGTGTCGCCCTTGCGTACCTGCTGCTGCAGCCTGACCGCGGTTTCCTTGAGCAAGGCATCGCCGAATGCATGGCCGACGCTGTCGTTGATATCCTTAAACCGATCCAGGTCGATAACCAGCAGCGCAAGCATCCGGTTCTTGCGTTGCGCATGCAGCATCGCCTGGGCAAGGCGATCCGCCAGAAGATTGCGATTGGCCAGACCGGTCAACGCATCATGACTGGCCATATATTTGATGTGCGCCTCGTAATTCTTTCGTTCGCTGATGTCGCTGGCCACGCCATCAATGCGCAACAGGCGCCCGGCTCCGTCGTAGACCGCCTTGGTCTTGTCTTCCAGCCAGCGGATGCTGCCGTCGGGGCGCACGATCCGGTACTCATGCACGAGCGCGCCGCGGCGGCGCAGCTTTTCCAGCGCGGCGCGGACTTTAGGCTGATCATGCGGATGGATGGCGGAAAACCAGGTATCCCGGTTGCGGTAAAAGTCTGCCAGCGGCCTGCCGTAAATGCGTTCTGCGACGGCATTGATATATAGAAATTCGGTGCCGGAGGCCGACCAGACGATGTTGTCGATCGAGTCGAGAATGCCGGCCAGTTTCTGTTCCGTCGCAATCAGTGCCTGGTCGGCCTTGGCCCGTGCCACCTCGGTGCGAAAGCCGGTGATCCCGTAGGCGATGTCGTTCGCCAGCTCTTCGAACATGATGATCTGGTCCGGGCCGAATTCATGCGGCTGGGCCTCATAGATCGTGAGCGCGCCGAATACCCGGCTGCCGTCCCTGAGCGGTAGCGACGTGACGGAGAGATAACCGTGGTTTAACGCATGCTGGCGCCATCCGCCCGCATCGGCGGCGGTCACATCGGCCACGACGCAAGGCCGGCCTGACCGGATGGCGATGGCGGCCGGGCTGTCACCATCGGCATGGTCGATACGGCGCTTGGGGAGCTCGCTCAGGTAGCGGCTGGCTTCGCCGGCCCGGGCCACCGGGCGGATGCAACGGGCGCTGTCATCGACGTAGCCGATCCAGGCCATCCGGTAGCCGCCCACTTCCACCATGATGCGGCACATCTCCCGTAGCAGTTGTGCTTCCGCATTGGCATGGACGAGTGCATGGTTGCATTCCGCCATGACGCGGCGGGCACGGAAAATCCGCCGCGCCGCCTTTTCCACCCGGTCGTGTTCGCCTTTGAGGCGGGTCTGCTCGATCGCGGACTGTATGGAATCCGGCAGGCGGCTAAGCTGGTTGGGTGTCTTGAGCAGATAGTCCGCCGCGCCGCGCTTCATCGCCTCGACTGCGATCTCTGCCGATCCTGTGCCGGTCAGGATGACGACCGGCGTCTCCGGATGCTGCGCCTTCACGGTATCGATGATTTGCAAACCGTGAAATCCGCCAATATTGAAATCGCTGAGCACCAGGTCGAATTGACCGCATGCCATCAGTGTTTCGACATCTCGTCGGCTGGCTGCCTCTGTCAGGCTGAACTGGGCGCTGTTGCGCTGCAGGACACGCCGCACCAAGTCGCGATCACTGCTGGAGTCGTCGACATACAGGATATGGTGCATCGGATTCATCGGATGCCACCGGCAAACGAGTATGGATAGCCCACGCTACGGAATGCAACCATTCAACGCCTCTCTGACACCACGCAAATGGAAATATGCGTTTCAAAGCGGAAACGCTTTTTAACCATTCTAGGTTTTGATTCTGCGGTGCAATTGATATTCATCAACAGTACTGAAGGACCAAGTGCCCGCGTTGCATGGCATCGACGTTTTAGTCGGCCTTTCCTTATCACTCGATCGGATGCAAACGGCCATCGGCGCTGACCAAGGCAGTGCAAACCTTTTTATCCGGGAAAACCTGTCGCGCCGCCTCGCGGTAACGTGCGAGCTGCTCCCGGTATGCGGGAAGTTCGCTCTGCAGTACATCCCGCTTGTAGTCAAGAATCCAGACTTCGTCCTCGAACAGAACCGCCCTGTCGAACCGCATGACTTCCCCGGCGATCATGACGTCAAGTTCATTGCGCGCCAGGCGGAAATGGGCCGGATTGAAGAAGCGTTCCAGCTCGGGCTGCGAAAGGATGGCCAGTGCCTGTTCCCGCACGATGCCGGACAAAGCCCCCGGACACGGCAACCATCGCGCCAGTGTATCCGCATCGGGCACGTCAATCGGCCATTGCCGAGTGGCGGTGAGTCGTTCGAGCAATGCATGCAGTGCCACGCCTTCATCGATAGCGTCATTGCGGAATGCCCTGGCGTCGACGAGCATGCCGGGAACCGGTGGCGGGTCGAACAACGGCAGGCTGAACTCATCCTCGCCCGCCAGGCCGGCCTGCGCCAAAAATCCGGCAACGTCGACAAGATCGATCTGTTGTGCCGCCTGCAAGCGCTGATACCAGCTGCCTTCCAGGGTGCCGTCGGCGAGTGCCCCGCGACCGCCGGCAACACCGCTAATGATCAGGATGCTTTTCGCACGCGTGGCGGCGACATAGAGGAGATTCCAGTCTTCCTGCTGCTTGAAGCTTTCTTCCGCCGCGAACAGCGCATCGCGTGCCGCACCGCGTTCCTGCCGACGGCCGAAAGCGGAAAAGTGAGTCGGGGCGTCGGCGTCTTGCGGCCAGTCGCACAGGATACCCAGATCATCACGCGCCGGATCGCTGTGATTGGCATCGAGCAGAACAACAATCGGCGCTTCCAGGCCTTTTGCGCTGTGAATGGTGAGGATGCGGACCGCATCGGCCGCCGCATCGATGCTGGCTTCGTCCGGCGCATCGGTCTGCGCGCCTTTTTTCAACACCTGCAGCGCGTCGATGAACTTCGGCAGGCTGGGATATCGGCCGGCATCGAGATTCAGCGCAAGCTCGATGAAGGCTTCGATATTTCCGACGACCTGGCTGCGGACCAGCGGCGGGGCGGCTTGCGCATACCTCGCAACCAGTTCGCCCTGGTGCAATACCACGTCGAGAAGATCATGCACAGGCAAGCGCGGCGCGACGGCCAGCCATTGTTCGAGCAGACGCGCAACGCGTTGTATCTCCGCAGAGCCGCCATCCCGGGCAAGCCTCTGCATGCAGGGCCACCAGGCTTCGCCCGACTGCCGGGATCGCTCCGCCAGGGCGATCAGGTCCTCGTCCATCGCGCCGGCGATCGGCGATTTCAATACATGGGCCAGGGCCCGGTTATCGCCCGGAACGATCAGGAAAGTCAGCAGCGCCATCAGGTCCGCGACCTCCAGCGATTCCAGCAGGCCGCCGCGCTTGTCGGAGACGAACGGGATGCCGGCTTCACGCAGCGCGCTCTCATATGCGGTCAGGTAAGCGCGCTTTTTCACCAGCATCATCACATCCGACCATGCCGCCGGATGGCCATTGCGGGCGGCAAGCTCGTCCTTTGCCCTCAGGATCGCCCGCGCCACCGCCCTGCCTTCATCGAGACGGCGCGCATCCTCCTCTTCGGCACGCGGCGTGCTCAGGGGATCGCGCAGCACGAATAGCGGCGATACTTCGGCGTCCGTCTCCGGAGGGCGTATCAGGGGCAAGCGCCAGACCGCGCCGCCGGCGGCGCCCAGGGTAGTTTGCGCGGCAAAGATTGGATTGCCGATGAAGCTTGCATTCAGCGCTTCGACAATCGCCTGCGCATTGCGCCGCGTCTGGTTGGTACGCAGGATGGCGGCGCCTTGCGTCCCCAGCATGTCGCGGGCAGCGGTGAACACCCGGGGTTCCGCACGCCGGAAACGGTAGATTGATTGTTTCGGATCACCGACGATAAAGACGCTCGGTTGCTGTGCGTCGTCGCCATAGGCATTAAGCCAGGCGCGCACGATGCTCCACTGCAGCGGATTGGTGTCCTGGAATTCATCCAGGAGGATGTGCTTGTAGCGCGAATCCAGACGGCTTTGAAGGTATGCGGCATGGTCTTCGTTGGTCAGCAGGCGATAGGCATGCCACTCCAGATCGCCGAAATCGAATACCCGTTGCTCGGCCTTGACGGACTGATAGCGTTCCAGGAACGCAGCCCCAACGGTGAACAATGCGCAGTTGAGGGCGATTACCTTCTGCTCACCACTGCGGCGATGCAGCGCCTGCAGGGCTTCGCCAAGGGTGGCAAACTCCTGCTCGAAACTGTCGGCGCCCCCGGGCCCGAGATTCTGCTCCAGTGCCGCAAGCAGCTTTCCGCGCCGATGATCGTTGCCGCGCACGCTGCCTTTGTCATCGAAAAACTGGGTAAGAAGTTGCGCGAAACCCTCCAGGCTGGCGCCTGCGGTAAGCGCGCTTTCGATCGCAGTGGCGCGTTCCTGGTTGCGCTTGGCTCCCTGGCCGAGCAGCCAGGCCACATTGCGTAATCGGGCGCAGAGAATTTCGTCCTCCCACAAGCCGAGGCGCGCATCGGATTCCGCATCCTCGCCGCACAATTCCTGTAACCATTGCAGCGGAACGCTGGCCGGCGCATCCGGCATGCGATGGGTGGACGCCCACCATTCGGCGCGCTTCTCGATGAACGCATTCAGCAACCGGCCGGCATTCCAGTCGCCGACCAGTTCGTACAACGTCAGCAACGCTTCTCGGGCTTCGGCATGGCTGTCGTCATTCAGAGATTGCATCAGCCTGCCATACGCATCCATCAGCAACTCGCCCGTGGCTTCGGTCAGGATGTAACCGTGCGGCACGCCGGAACTGAGGGGCGCGATCTGGATCAATCGTGCGAACCAGCTATGAAACGTGTCGATCGATAGCGTTTGAGGGCTGGCGAGCACGCGTTCATACAGTCCGCGTGCCACCGGCAAAAGCTGCGGCAGCTCCTGCTCCGGCACGCCGCGTTCGAGGAGCAATTGCCGCACCTGCATGTCGGGTTGCAGTGCAAGGTCGCGAAGCAACTGGATCAGCCTGTCGCGCATTTCCTGCGCAGCCTTGCGGGTGAATGTGATGGCCAGCAGCTCGGCAGGTTCGGCACCTGCCAGGAGGAGCCGCAACATGCGCGCCACCAGCAGCCAGGTTTTGCCGCTGCCGGCACAGGCCTCGACCACCACGGACCGGCGCGGGTCGCAGGCAATACGGGTAAATTGTTCGGCGCTGACCGCCTCGCCATTCATCTCATATGCGCGGGGTGCTGCCTGGCGGAGATTCATCACCACACTCCCTTGCGGCACAATCCACGAACATCGCAGTACTCGCAGACGCGATTGATGCCATTGGGATGCAGGGGCGAGCCGGCGGCGATCGCTCGCAGCGCTCCGACCAGTCTCTCTTCCAGGGCATGCTGCCATTCGAGGAATTGCTGTGCCTCGGCCGCGCCGGTCTTGTCTTTGGTCCCCTCCAGCGCGACGTAATGTCCGTAGGCCGGCGGCACATCGGACAGCATGCCGTAGAAAGCGAGTTGATGATCCTCGCCCTCCTTCAGCTTGTCGCGCAATGCCTGCACATTCTTCGTCTTGTAATCGAGCACCGCACGCTCGCCGGCCTCGTTGTGGTCGATCCTGTCAATACGGCCGTGGAGCGTAATTTTCCCGCCCTCCCAATGCAGATTCTTCTCGAACCACTGCTCACCCGCGACGAATTGCCAGCCGTCGGCCTCGCGCTGGTTTGCCCATTCCAGATAAGCCGGCATGACCTTTTGCCAGCGTGCGTAATAACCGAGAGCGGCGGCGCTGCGGGCCAGCGCCGTGTCGAATACCTGCTTCGATATATCCTGCAGCAGTTCGAGGCGCGCCGATTGCGGCACCTTCGTATCGCGCACGGTTTCGTGGTACATCGTCAGAATCTTGTGCAGCCAATCGCCATAGTCGCGCTTTTCCGGCATGTCCGACAGCTCGTCCATGCGGCTCAGACCGAGCATGCGGGTTGCGAAGAACTGGTACGGGCAGGCGACCAGGCTGTTGTAACCGCTGGCGGACAATCTGGCCGGCAGAAGATGGGGCGCGGACGGGAATGGCATTCGGACCGGCAGCGATTGCAGGCGGCGCGGGGCGATTTCGACAGGATGAGCTGGCATCGCAAGCGCACCGGAACGTTCGAGCACGAGCTGCAAACGCTCCACCCAGCTGCTGACCGGATTCGGCTCGCCATCCTTCACCGCCTGCCAGGACAGCACCACGTCCGGATTCACCGTCAACAGTTCGGCGAAATCGCGCATCTGCATGCGTTGCCGCATTTCCCGGGTTGCCAGTCCAAGCTGTCGCCGGACTGCATTCGCAAAGAACAGGGTTTCGTTCAGTTGCGAAGGCAGGTGCGATGCGTCGGCGCCCACCATCAGAACGGCATCGAACCGGCGCAGGCGTGCGCCGTTCAATTGCAGCATCACCACCCGATGATCGATATCGTCCGGCACGAACGGCGTGGCTTCCAGTTGCAGGCCGATGAATGCGCGCCACTCCGAGAAGGAAAAGTCATCGTGGGATGCGTCGCAATCCTGTTCCAGCGCATCCAGCAACGCGACCACCTGCGCACCGGCGGCATCCGCGGCCAGCGCCGCGTACATGCCGAGCGAATGCAATGCATGGAACGTGGCATCGACCCATTCCCGCAAGGTTTTGCGCCCGACAAGAAAGCGGGCCTGATCGGCGATGCGCCGCAGCGAGTCCTGCGCCAGCGGATTGTCGTCCAGCGCCGCAAGAGCCGCCTCCCATCCGCCGAGCACGTTGGCGCGCCGCAGCGCTGCCTCGATCGCCATAACGCGATCGGCCTTGTCTTCAAGATCGGCAAAGAGAAACGGTGATTTCAGCAAGTCAAGCAGTGTGCCGGTTTCGGCACGGGTCGCCACTACATCAAGGAGCGCCGCGATCGCCGATGCGGTGCGGGTGGTCGACAGCTTCCAGCCAGTTTCATCCGAGACGTAGATTTCCGCCCGTTCCAGCAATGCGCGGATACGCCGCGCAACCACCCGGTCCTGGGCGATGATGGCGACGCACGACTTCTGCTGCTGCAGCCATTGGATAACGATCTGTGCGCCACGCTGCGCCTCCTCCTCCAGGCTGCCGGCCGGGCACAGTGATACGCCGCCCGGCGCAGCGACGGTTGCTTGGGAATCGGCCGGGCCGCCCTCGTCGAGCAGCTCCGGCCATGCTGCGGCATACAGCGGATCGATCGCAGCGGCGCGCCAATCCGGACGCACCGCCACAACTGTCTGCCGTTCGCCGTAGGCCGCCAGGAAGGCGCTTTCCATCGGGTCGGGTTCGGCGGCGCTGATCCATACCAGCGCTTCGTCGGCTGCATCGGCCAGCCGCATCATGCGGGTGAATCGCACGGCTACTGGATCGTTGACGTCGAGCTGGCTCTTCCACAGTGACCAGACCAGTTGCGCCTCGTCAGACAGGAGATCGCGCGCCGGCGCTGATAATTGCTGCAATGCCATTTGCCATCGCTCGTCGGCGTCGTCGGGTTGGGCATGAATGGATGGCGCAAGCGCTTGGGTCAATTCATCAAACAGCGTCAGCAGGGTCTGCGCCAGAGGCAGCAGATCGGTATTGCGCCGGGCGGAAAAAAGCTTTTTCAACCATGCGTGCTGCCGAAGCTGCGCGTAGAGCGACATCAGGCGCTCGCTGTCGGACGTGGCGTTGCCGGCATCCGGATCAGGCGGCAGTTGGGCAATCCACGATGACAAGGTTGTAATGCGAGGCGGGATAAATGCCGGCGGCAACTCCGCCACCAACGCATTCCTTAATAAATGGGCATGTGAAAAATGCGGAACCAGAACGCGTACCGCCGAGAAATCCGGTACAAGCAGCGCGTCGTTACCGAGTACCCCGTGCTCCAGCAACGCGCGCGCCGTTGTGGACCAGAACGCGGCGGAAGGCGGGATCAGTAAAGAGTGTTGCAGCATGCGAATCTATCGAGTGGTTTGGCGTCTGGTGGTGCAGAATGATCATCAATCCGGATTTGTCCGAATGCAGCCGATGCATGATGACGACGTGCAAGCATGGCCGTAATTCCCGCATTCTATGCGAGCCAGCATGGGAAATTGGGGTGTCATCCCACTTTTTATGAAAATCGGTTATGATTTCCCCAATTCCCTGCCGTAGCACCTCTTGTCCCAGTCTTCAACGAACTTGAATTCGTGCACGACGTTCCCATTTATCAATTGCAGTACCGGACGTGTTGCCCCTAAGGCGAGCAGGAATTGCCGTCTTCGGTGCTGACCGATATTTCCCTTCCGTAGAGGAAACCATGAGCGATAACATTAAATACATTACCGACGCCTCCTTTGAATCCGACGTTCTCAATTCCGACAAACCAGTGCTTGTGGACTTCTGGGCTGAATGGTGCGGCCCCTGCAAAATGATTGCTCCGATCCTGGAAGAAGTCGCGAAGGAATACGACGGGAAACTGCAGATCGCGAAAATGGACGTGGATGCCAATCAATCGGTCCCTGCCAAGTTCGGCATCCGTGGCATTCCGACGCTGATCCTGTTCAAGAATGGTGAGCCGGCCGCCCAAAAGGTCGGTGCCATGGCAAAAGGCCAGCTGACCTCGTTTATCGATAGCAATATTTAATCCTGAAGCGGTTTTCAGGAATGATCAAGGAAGTCGACACCGGCATGGATAGCGAAACCGTGCAACGTTACGGCAAGCACCAGCGGTCCGGGATCGAAACCTTGCAATTTTCTGAAGACCGCTTTGGCGTGGCGACGCGCTCGTGCCGCCAGCCCGGTTGAGGATCGCGCAACGCTAGGCTACACTCCGTCCTGCTAGCGCTCATCCTTTGCACTAACCTTTTTATCCCACGCAGTTCCCTCCCCCACCCTATTTTTCCCGCACGGGACACTCACTATGCATTTATCTGAACTCAAGGCGCTCCATGTTTCCGCATTATTGGACATGGCCATCGGACTCGAAATCGACAACGCAGCGCGTCTGCGCAAACAGGAATTGATGTTTGCGATCCTGAAAAAGCGCGCCAAAGGCGGCGAACAGATTTTCGGCGACGGCGCTCTGGAAGTCTTGCCAGACGGATTTGGCTTCCTTCGCTCGCCAGATGCCAGCTATATGGCATCCACCGACGACATTTACATTTCTCCTTCCCAGATTCGCCGTTTCAACCTGCATACGGGCGATTCGATCGAAGGCGAAGTCCGGACCCCGAAAGACGGCGAGCGCTATTTTGCATTGGTGAAGGTGGACAAGGTCAACGGCGAACCACCGGAAGCCTCGAAGCACCGCATCCTGTTTGAAAACCTGACGCCACTGCACCCGAACCGGGTCATGACGCTTGAACGCGACATGCGTGGTGAGGAAAACATCACCGGGCGCATCATCGACATGATCGCGCCCATTGGCCGCGGCCAGCGCGGCCTTCTGGTGGCATCGCCAAAGTCAGGCAAATCGGTGATGCTGCAGCACATCGCGCACGCGATCACCACCAATCATCCGGATACCAACCTGATTGTTCTGCTGATCGACGAACGTCCGGAAGAAGTAACGGAAATGCAGCGTTCGGTTCGCGGTGAGGTGGTCGCGTCGACCTTCGATGAGCCAGCCACCCGCCACGTGCAGGTCGCGGAGATGGTGCTGGAAAAAGCCAAGCGACTTGTGGAAATGAAACGGGACGTCGTCATCCTGCTTGATTCGATCACCCGCCTGGCGCGCGCCTACAATACCGTCATCCCTGCTTCCGGCAAGGTGCTGACCGGCGGTGTCGATGCCAACGCACTGCAGCGGCCGAAGCGATTCTTCGGCGCGGCACGTAACGTCGAGGAAGGCGGATCCCTGACCATCATCGCCACTGCGCTGATTGAAACCGGCAGCCGCATGGACGATGTGATCTATGAGGAATTCAAGGGTACCGGCAACATGGAAGTCCACCTCGAACGCCGGCTGGCCGAGAAACGCGTTTATCCGGCAATCAATCTGAACAAATCCGGGACCCGCCGCGAGGAGTTGCTCATCAAGCCGGATCAGTTGCAGAAGATCTGGGTGTTGCGCAAGTTACTCTATGGCATGGATGAAATCGAAGCGATGGAGTTCATCCTCGATAAGATGAAATCGACCAAGAACAACGCAGAGTTTTTTGACATGATGCGACGCGGCGGAAGCTGATTGCGAATCATTGTTAAGAAAAGCGCATGTAACCCATGCGCTTTTTTATTTCCCAAATAAATATCCGTGCGCTGCCCAGCACTCAATAAGCGCAAGCAAGGTTGTTCATTATTCTCAGTGCCTGACAAGGCTTTCGGCTCTCGATTAGCACGTTCGTGCTCGGCAAGTTTTCCGTTGTAGCATGGAAATTCCAACGACCGCGTTCCAAGGGAGCTGCAATGACCGTTTTCGACCAGACCAAACGTAATCTTTTCAAGCGACTATGCTGTGGAGGTGCTGCAATCGGGGCTGGCGCTTTCATGCCATATGCTCATGCGGCAAGCGGAAAAAAAACGACGTTGACTGCAGCCCAGGCACTGGCAAATCTAAAAGAAGGAAACGAAAAGTTTCTTATCGATAACGTTGCAAAATCCAATCAGGGACGCGAAAGACGGCTTGAAGTGGCCCGTGGCCAGGCACCGATGGCAGTCATTGTGAGTTGTGCCGATTCGCGCGTTGCGCCGGAACCGTTGTTCAGCTGCGGACTTGGAGAATTGTTCGTCGTCCGCAATGCCGGCAATACTGTCGACACGATTGCACAGGGCAGTATTGAATATGCTGTCGCAGAACTTGGCGTGCCCTTGATCGTGGTAATGGGACATGAACGATGTGGCGCGGTCGACGCGGCCATGTCTGTCGTCGAGAAGAACACCGTATTTCCAGGCAGCATCGGGCAAATGATAGAACCGATCGTGCCGGCGGTATTGAAAGCCAAAGCGGGCATGGACCCAAACAAGCCGTATGCCAGCGACGCCTTGCTCGACGCATCGGTTCGCGAAAATGTCATGCGGGTCGTCAACCGTTTGCGTGCCTCGGAAGCGTTGCTGCTGGAACCGTTGCGAAGCAAAAAACTGGTCGTTGTTGGTGCCCGCTACGATCTTGATGAAGGACGGGTGGAGTTTTTCGAATCCTGACCCGCGGGTTGGCAAGTTCCAGTCCAATGCGGTTGTGATGCCAATTTCATTTTTACCGGTACGGAGATGCACATCGGGCAATATATGCCCGTGCCTAATTCCATTGTATAATCACCGGTTTTTCCAACCAGGCAAGTGACTGGCAATCGGGTCAAGAAGCAGGACGACCGACGAAGTGCCGATTGGCTACCTAACCATGACGAGGCAATTATGAAAGAAGGCGCACACCCGAATTATCGTGAAGTCGTATTCCAGGACATGTCCAACGATTTCAAATTCATCACCCGTTCCACGATTCAGACTCGTGAAACCATCAACTTCGAAGGCAAGGATTATCCGCTGGTCAAGCTGGAAGTGACCGCAGAATCCCATCCCTTCTATACCGGCAAGCACAAGATCGTCGACACCGCCGGCCGCGTGGAGAAATTCCGCCAGAAGTTCGGTACCCGTGGTTCCAAAACATCTGCAGCAGGCTAAGCCGGCGCTTTGTTTCAAAAAGGCAGCTACGGCTGCCTTTTTTGTTTGCGCATCGGAAAACATCGGACGCTGGCCAAGCTAAAGGCGGTCGGCACACCCTGCCGGTGTTTTCCGGCACAATAACGCCGACCCGAATAAGAACAATCCAACACGTCTCCATGAAGCCAGTACGTCTCCCCGCATCCGCCACCAATGCGCTTCCTCGCTGGGGATTGTTCGCCCTGTGCCTGATCTATATCCTGTCCGGATTGTTCGGACGTGATCCGTGGAAGACGGACGACGCGGCAGGTTTCGGCGTCATGTGGACAATGGCGAACGGTGGATTGGACGACTGGCTGTGGCCGCATATTGTCGGACTGCCAATGGCGGACGAAGGCCCGCTTGCCTACTGGATAGGCGCAACGTGCATCAAGTTATTCGGATGGCTGCTCGGCGACGCACTGGCCGCCCGCATCGCCACCGCCGGATTCTTCCTGCTTGGTTCCCTGAGCGTCTGGTACGCGACTTACCAATTGGGCCGCCGGCCGGAGGCCCAGCCGCTCAGGCTGGCTTTCGGCGGCCAGCCGGAACCATGGGACTTCGGACGAACGCTGGCCGACGGCGCATTGCTGATATACCTTGGTTGCCTTGGCTTGTTGCTGCACAGCCATTACACCAGCGCCAAGGCGCTGTATGTGTCCCTCGTCGCGCTTGCCATTTATGCTGCGGTGCGACTGTTCGAAAAGGAAACTCTCCGCGCTGCCGCCGGCTTTGGTGCAGTACTGGGATTACTGGTCCTGACGCGTGGCTGGGTGGCCCCCATGGCCTTATGGCTGGCCATTGCGGTGCTGGCAGGCTTGCGCAGCAAGGCCTTGATGGCCAAGACTGCCGTTGTCAGCCTCGCTGTCGCGGTCGCGATCTCGGAAATCTGGCTGGCCACGAATTATTTTGTTCGTCCGTTCAACAGCTCCCCGTTTGATGCTTGGATGCTCTGGAATCATCGCCAGATCAGCATGCCCTCCGTTGAGAGCATCCGTTATTTCACCAAAAACGTGATTTGGTTCGCATGGCCTGCATGGCCGTATGCGGGCTGGGCAGTCTATGCATGGCGCAAGCAATATCGTGCAATACATATCGCCGTGCCGCTGGTTTTCGCCGCGGCATTCATCATCCTGGCGCTGGTCAACGGGCGTCCGGATGAAGGCACATTGCTGCCCCTGCTGCCGCCGCTGGCAATTTTGGCGGCATTCGGCTTGCCGACGATGAAACGCGGAGCCATTAATGCTGTCGACTGGTTCTCGGTGATGACGCTGACGACGTGTGCGGCTTTCATCTGGCTCGGCTGGATCGCCAAGCAAACCGGATGGCCGGCAAAGCTGGCGAAGAACGCATTCAAATTGGCACCGGGCTTCAAGCCGGAATTCAGCCTGGTGATGTTTCTGGTCGCTGCATGCACGACGATCGGCTGGATCCTGCTGGTGCACTGGCGGGTCTCGCGCCGGCCGGCGGTGTTGTGGCGGGCGGTGGTGCTGTCGTCCGGTGGCGTGATTCTTTGCTGGGTGCTTTTAACGACGTTGTGGCTGCCCTGGGTGAATTACGGCAAGAGTTATTCCGGCGTGGCACTCCAGATATCGGCAGCGCTGCCTGAAAGTGGCGCATGCGTGGAAAGCAATGTCGGACCGGCGCAGCGTGCATCCTTTGCCTATTTCGGAAACATTCCGTTCGCGGACTTTGATGAAATCGATTGCGATTTATTGCTTCTGCAGGATGACAACCGCCGCCAGGACAGCGCCAAGCGGCTCATCAGGGCGGACGAGCAATGGCGCCTTTTGTGGGAAGGCAGACGCGCATCCGATCGGCATGAGCGTTTTCGGCTCTATCAAAAGGTGAACCGGTAAGCGCCCGCATGGAGGAAAAGGCTCAACGTCATACCACCCGTATTGCCACGTTGGCCTGGCCCATCCTGGTTGGCCAACTGGCAGTGATTGCCAACGGCGTCATCGATACCGCGATGACCTCGCGTTTTTCGGCAACCGATCTGGCGGCCCTGGCGATCGGCGCATCCATCTACGTCAGCGTATTCGTCGGCCTGAACGGCGTGCTTCAGGCGCTGTCGCCGATCGTCGCCCAAATGTTCGGTGCGCAACGGCTTGCGGAAGTCGGTGCGGAGGTAAAGCAAGGCGCTTGGCTGGCGCTGTTCCTGTCCGTCGCCGGCTGCCTGGTACTGCTGTTCCCGCAGCCCCTCCTTTCACTGGCGCAAGCCTCCCCTGAGCTCACCGAAAAATCGGTGATGTACCTGCAAATCCTCGCCCTGGCACTGCCAGCCACGCTGGGATTTCGTATCTATGGCGCGCTCAACACCGCACTGGCACGTCCGAAAATGGTGATGGCGATCCAGGTTGCCGCCCTGGCACTGAAGATTCCGCTCAACGCCTTGTTCATTTTCGGCTGGCTCGGTTTGCCGGCATATGGCGGCCCCGGTTGTGCGATGGCGACCGCCGTCACGTCCTGGCTTACATTTCTGGTCGGCTGGGGCCTCGTGCGCGGCATGTCGTTCTACAAGTCATTTGGCATTTTCGGTACGGGCTTTGCCACCCCGAACTGGAAAGCGCAAATGGCATTGCTGAAGCTCGGCATCCCGATGGGCTTGAGTTACCTGATCGAAGTCACCGCATTTACCTTCATGGCGCTGTTCATCGCCCGGCTAGGGGATACTGCCGTTGCCGGCCATCAGATCACTGCCAATTTCGCCACCGTGCTATATATGTTGCCCCTGTCGATCGCCAGCGCCACCAGCACACTGGTGGCGCAATCCATCGGCGCGCGTCGACTCGACACGGCGCGGCATATCGGCTTCGTCGGCATCCGCCTCGCCGCCGTGCTGTCCGTCACCATCGGCTGCGCGGTCTGGCTCGCCCGCGATCTGATCGTGCGGGCCTATACCCCGGACGAAACCATCATCGCCGCCGCACTGCCGCTGTTTGCCTTCATCGCCATCTACCAGCTGTTCGATTCGGTGCAGGTCATCACAGCGTTCGTATTGCGGGCGTATCGGGTGGCAGTAGTGCCGACGATCATGTATGCCGTTGCGCTATGGGGCATCGGGCTCGGCGGCGGTTATATCCTTGGCCTCGATCCGTTCGGTATCAGTCCGCCGGCGCTGCAGGGGCCGGCCGGTTTCTGGATGGGCAACAGCGTCAGCCTCGCGCTGGTTGCCGTCGGGCTGTTTTGGTATTTGCGCAAAGTCCAGCGCGATGCCGAGCGCAGTGGCTAAAATTCCGGGCAGTTCTGCAACGAAGGAGTCGTAATGAGGAAGCCGGAATGACGACACGCATCATTTGTCTTGGGAACACCACGCTCGACAAGGTTTGGCCTGTTTTCAACCTGCCCACTGGGGGTGGGAAAGTGCGCGCCAGCGATTATTTCGAGGTTGGCGGCGGTATGGGGGCCAATGCTGCGGTTGCGGTGGCGCGCCTGGGCGGTTCGGTTGCCTATTGGGGCCGGGCCGGTGATGATGCGGCCGGCGAAAGCATGAAAAACGAGATGCGCTCCTATGGCGTGGACGTCAATCACTTTCGCCTGTTTTCCGGCGCCCGTTCGTCCACGTCGGCGGTGCTGGTGGCCAACGATGGCGAACGCGCAATCATCAATTTCCGTGGCGCCGGTATTCCCGACCATCCTGCCTGGCTGCCGCTGGAGGCGGTCGCCGGCGTCGATGCGGCACTCGCCGACATCCGCTGGATCGAAGGTGCTTGCGCCCTGTTCGCCAGGGCCCGCGGATGCGGCGTACCGACCGTGCTGGATGCCGAAACGGCCATGCCGGCCGCGTTCGCCGCCACGCTGCCCCTGGTTGACCATGCCGTGTTTTCGGAACCCGGCTTGCGCTCATTTGCTGGCAACCGTCCGCTCGACAACGATGAGGACCGGATCGCTGCCCTGGCGCAGGCGCGGGCCCTCGGCTGCAAGGTAGCGGCATTGACACGGGGCGGCGAAGGCGTCATCTGGATCGATGACGCCGGCATCCACCGGCAGTCGGCCTTTATTGTCGACGTGGTCGACACGACTGGTGCCGGAGACGTATTTCATGGTGCCTACACGCTGGCACTCGGCGATGGCGAGAACGTGGCGGATGCGATGCGATTCGCCAGCGCAGTCGCAGCATTGAAATGTACCCGTCACGGCGGCCGGGCCGGCATTCCGACGCGAACGGCAGTAACCGCCTTCATGGCCGACGTGCAAGCCAAGCCGGCATCGACATAAATATGGCGGGAAGCATTCAGTTGCACAGCAGATAGGTTTCCTTGAGGAACATTTTTCGATAATCCGGGTCTAGGTCATATCCTGTCCTTGAGAAGAACCTGCCATGCTTGATCCGCAATATCACGAAGAACTGCGCGCCCTGCGTAACCTGGAGCGGGCAGTTCGCGCCTGCTGCATCGCCGCCGCATTGGTGCCCGGAAAACGCCAGACGGAAATCCTGGCTGTCGCATTGAAGGAAGTGGTGAATGCACGAAAGACCAGTATCAGGCGCTCCAAATTTGTTCCGTTCAAATAACTAAGGTCTGGCAGGATATCGACCAGCGCCGGGGAACTCGGCGTCTGACCGGCACAACTAACGGGCATCAATATGCGCAGTGACCCTGGAGGCATCGCATGGACCCGAATCGACCCAGCACCGCCAACCGATATCGTCGCACCTTGCTGGCACTGTTTGGCGTCGGTTTACTGCCCGGCCGCTTGCATGCACAGCCAGCCAGGGGCACGCCGGCCTGTATCCTCACGCCCCAGCAAATCGAAGGTCCCTACTTCATCGATCAACGCCTGAACCGTTCCGATATACGTCTTGACCTTGCCGACGACCAGGCGAAGATGGGCGCACCGCTTCATCTCACCCTGCGCACTTCGGCGGTTGGCGACTCCGGCTGCACGCCGCTCGTCGGCGCGGTGGTGGATATCTGGCATTGCGATGCCAGCGGGGAGTATTCCGCTGTCGAGGAGAAAAGGCGCAATCCCGAAACAACCGGCTTTCTGCGCGGCTATCAAGTGACCGACGCCAATGGCGAAGTCCGGTTCACCACCATCTATCCAGGCGCTTACCCCGGGCGGGCGGTACATATCCATGTCAAGGTGCGAGCCCGCTCATCGTCCGGACGCACGAGCGAGTTCACCTCGCAGTTGTATTTCGATGATGCCCTCACCGACCGGGTGTACCTGCAAAAAGCCTATGCCGACTCGCGCAGGGCCAGACAGAAAAACACGCAGGACGGATTGTTTCAACGAGGCGGCAGGCAACTCACGCTTGTTCTGAACGAACAGGACGACGGATACCGGGGCAGCTTCGACTTCGGCATCCGTATTTAAATCACGTCAGGTTTTATTTCTCAACGCGTTGTCGGGCATGTCAGGATGTCCGGTATCAGTACGCCTGTTCCACTGCGCAAAGCCGCAAACGGTCTCTGCTGCCCTTGCCAAAGAATCATGCAGTGAAACGCTATGGTTTTTCGAAAATAAATCAATCGATTTAATTAAATCAAACGTTTGATTTATGTAGTAGAATGCCGGCCATGACACGATCTTCAGGCGACAGCCCCATTCTTCCGGCATCAAGTTCCACATCGCCACCGACTATCGCCGCTGACAGCCGCAGGCAGCGTACCGACGGTGTCGAAGCACGCGAGCGCCTGCTGCACGCAGCACTGCGGCAGTTCGCCGAAAAAGGCTTTGCAAAAACATCCACCCGCGACATCGCGCAGGCCGCCGATATCAATATCGCGTCGATCCGGTACTACTTCGGCGACAAGGCAGGCCTCTACCGCGCAGTGTTCACCGAACCACTGGGAAGTGCCCGCGACGACATCGCCCTCTTCGACCAGCCAGGCTTTACCTTAAGGCAGTCGCTGGAGGGTTTCTTTACATCATTCATCAGCCCGCTCAAGCAGGGCGACCTTGTCCAGTTATGCATGCGCCTGCATTTCCGGGAGATGCTGGAACCGACCGGTCTCTGGGCCGAGGAAATCGATAACGGCATCAAGCCGTCGCACGACGCTTTGGTCAGGGTGCTGTGCCGTCATCTTGGCGTCACAAAAGCGGACGACGATATGCACCGCCTGGTGTTTTCCATAGCGGGTCTGGCGCTGCAAATGTTTGTCGCCCGCGATGTCATCCTGGCCATCCGGCCGCGACTGGTCGCGACGCCGGACGCGCTCGATCAATGGACGTCGCGGCTCGTGGACTATGCGGAAGCCATGGTGGCAAATGAAACGGCACGCCGCGCGAAATCAAACAATCAACAACAATCCGGACAATAAGCGTATGAGAATAATTCGGTTTGCAATGGCCGCGAGCCTGCCTTTATGGCTGGCCGCCTGCGCTACCCAGATGCCGTCATCAACCGCCGTCGCTCCCCTGCCGTCGCAATGGAATGCGCCGCTGCCCGCCAGCGTCGCGGCGATCCCGCACAACGGCGCCGTATCCGACCTGTCGCAATGGTGGCGCACCCAAGGCGATCCGCTTCTGGCGCAGTTGATTGAATCGGCACAGTCGGTCAGCCCGACGATTGCTTCCGCCCGCTCCCGCATCGAACAATCGCGCGCCACCCGGGTTGCCGCCGGCGCTGCCTTGCTGCCGGCATTGGACGGCACGGGCAGCGTCAGCCGCACCAGCACCCAACCCCCTTTGCCCATGGGCACAACAGTGCAGGCAGCGCTTCAACCATCCTGGGAAATCGATATGTTCGGCGCCAACCGGAGCACCCGCGATGCGGCACAAGCACGCTTTGAAGGCGCGCAGGCGGGATGGCATGAAGCTCGGGTCGCTGTCGCGGCCGAAGTGGCGAATCAATATTACAGCCTGCGTTCCTGCCAACAGCTGCTGGCCATCGTCGATGCCGACGCCAAATCAAGGGCGGAAACCGCACGCCTGACCCAGCTCAGCGCAGAGGCCGGCTTCCAGGCGCCCGCAACAGCGGCGCTGGCACGGGCGAGCGCCGCGGAAGGCAACAGCCGGGCAATTCAGCAGCGCGCCCAATGCGATCTCGATATCAAGGCTTTGGTTGCGCTGAGCGCCATGCCCGAGCAGGAATTGCGGCAGCAGGTCGGGGCAACGGCCGGCGATTTGCCACAGACCATGGCGATGTCGGTTTCCACTTTGCCGGCCCACGCGCTGACGCAGCGGCCCGATGTTTTCAATGCGGCACGGGAAGTTGCAGCCGCCAGTGCGGAAGTCGGCAGCGCGCAGGCGCAACGGTATCCGCAGCTCACGCTGTCCGGCTCGGTCGGCCTGGCAAGCTTTCGCACCGGCGGTGTGAGTACCGACCTGAATACCTGGTCAATCGGACCGCTGGCGCTGACCGTGCCGTTGTTCGACGGTGGCCGGCGAGCGGCGAACGTCGAGGCTGCGCAAGCACGCTACGACGAAGCAGCGGCAAATTACCGCGCGGCGGTTCGGCAGGCCATCAGGGAAGTCGAGGAAGCCCTGGTGACACTGGACAGCACCGCGGCCCGCAGCCAGGACGCAGCGACCGCCGTGGAAGGTTATCGCACCTCATTCGCCTCGACCGAAAGTCGCTACGTCAACGGCTTCGCCAGCCTGGTGGAATTGGAAGAAGCGCGCCGCACCCGCCTTGCAGCGGAAACCGCACTGGCCAATTTGCAGCGCGAGCGTGTCGCGGCATGGATCGCGCTCTATCGCGCCGCCGGCGGCGGCTGGACGGGCGGCGACACGACCGCCGTCTCAGCGCGGGCGAACTGAATTCGAATTGATGAAAGCAAAAATATGAAAACTCTGAAACGCAAGCCTGTCATCATCGCACTGGTCGTCATCGCCATCCTGTGCGCAATAGGCATTGCCATGGTTGCCGGCAAGCCTGCGGCAAAAGAAGAAAAGCAAGCTGCCGCGCCACGACCTGCGCTGACAGTCACCACGACCAAGCCTTCACGGGCGAGCTTGCCGATCCGGCTGACAGCCAACGGCAATATCGCCGCCTGGCAGGAAGCCATCATCGGCAGCGAGTCGAATGGGTTGCGGCTTGTCGAGGTGCGCGCCAATGTCGGCGATTCGGTAAAGTCTGGTCAGGTGCTGGCCGTTTTTTCGAACGAGACCATACAGGCTGATGTTGCCCAGGCGCGGGCCGCTCTTCTCGAAGCCGAAGCCAATGCTGCCGACGCTGCAAACAATGCTGCGCGGGCTCGCACTCTGCAAACCACCGGTGCGCTCAGCACCCAGCAGATCAACCAATACCTCACGACCGAGCAGACTGCGAAGGCGAAGGTGGAAGCCGCCAAGGCAACGCTTGCAGCCCAGCAGTTGCGGCTGAAGCAAACGAGGCTGCTGGCGCCGGACGACGGCATCATTTCGTCGCGCACGGCCACCGTCGGCGCGGTAGTCGGCGCCGGTACGGAACTGTTTCGCATGGTGCGGCAGGGCCGCCTGGAATGGCGGGCGGAAGTGACGGCCAATGAACTCGGTCGTTTGAAAACCGGGACCCTGGTCAAAGTGGTTGCCGCCAACGGCACCGAGCTCGACGGCAAGGTACGCATGGTCGCGCCGACCGTCGATCCGCAGAACCGCTCTGCGCTCGTCTATGTCGACCTGCCGAAGGCATCGGAACAAGCCGCACCGGCCAAGGCCGGGATGTTCGGCAAGGGTGAATTCGATCTCGGTGCATCGGACGCATTGACGGTGCCGCAGCAGTCGGTCGTGATCCGCGATGGTTTCAGCTATCTGTTCCGGCTCAACGAGGACAGCCGCGTCACGCAGGTAAAGGTGCAGACCGGCCGCCGGTTGGGTGACCGGGTGGAAATCCTTGACGGCATCGGCCCGGATGCAACGCTGGTTGTCAGCGGCGCCGGCTTCCTGAATGAAGGCGATCTGGTGAAAGTCGTACAGGGCAACGCACCAGCAATACCCCCAAGCGCATCCGGCACCGCGGTGACACCCGTCGCCAAATAAGGATCAGCATGAATTTCTCTTCTCTCTCCATCAAGAATCCGATCCCGGCGATCATGCTGTTCGCCCTGCTGACGCTGGCCGGACTCTTGTCGTACCGCTCCAATGCTGTCCAGGATTTCCCGGACATCGAATTGCCCATCGTGACAGTCAACGCCACGCTGTCCGGCGCCGCGCCGGCCCAGCTGGAAACCGAAGTCGCGCGCAAGATCGAGGATGCGGTCGCCACGCTGCAAGGCGTGAAGAACATTTACACCAAGGTGCTCGACGGGCAGGTAACGATTACCGTCGAGTTCATTCTGGAAAAACAGATAGCGGAAGCGGTCAATGATGTGCGCGACGCGGTCGCGCGCGTGCGAGCCGACCTGCCGAGCGATCTGCGCGATCCGTCGGTGACCAAGGCGTCGACTGCAGGCCGGGTCGTGCTGACCTTCACCGCCGCTGCCAGCGGTGAAGGCGCCAAGCTCGACGACCAGGAACTGAGCTGGTTTGTCGACAACACCGTGTCCAATCGCCTGCTCGCAGTACCGGGAGTCGGTGCCGTCAAGCGCATGGGCGGCGTTGACCGTGAGGTGCGGATCGAGCTTGATGCGGCAAAAATGGCGGCGCTCAATGTTGCCGCAGTCGACGTATCCCGACGCCTTCGCCTGGTACAGCAGGAAGCGCCGGGCGGCCGCGGCGACGTCAGCGGCGCCGAACAATCGGTACGCACGATCGCGACGGTGAAGACGGCTGCTGAATTGGCAGGCCTCGACATACCGCTCGCGGATGGCCGCCATATCCGTCTCGACCAGGTGGCTACGGTGACCGATACGGTAGCCGAGCCGCGCGCCGTGGCCAGTCAGGATGGCAAAAAGGTTGTCGGCTTCGAGATCTTCCGCACCAAGGGCGCAAGCGAATTGAAGGTCGCCGAGGGCGCACGCATCGCGGTGGCCGAGCTGCAGTCCGCGCATCCCAACATCACGATCAAGCAGGCGATCGACAACGCTGAACCGGTCGCTGAAAACTTTGACGGCTCGATGGAGCTGCTCTATGAGGGCGCCATCCTGGCCGTGCTGGTGGTGTGGTGGTTCCTGCGCGACTGGCGGGCGACCCTCGTTGCTGCGGCGGCGCTGCCGCTGTCAGTCATACCGACCTTCCTTGGCCTCACCTATTTCGGCTACACCCTCAATACCGTGACGCTGCTTTCGCTGGCGCTGGTGGTCGGCGTGCTGGTCGACGATGCGATTGTTGAAATCGAGAACATCGCACGTCACCTGCAGATGGGCAAGACGCCGATGCAGGCGGCGATGGAAGCTGCAGACGAGATTGGCATGGCGGTGATCGCCACGACCTTCGCACTGGTCGCGGTGTTTCTACCGACCGCTTTCATGGGCGGCATACCGGGATTGTTCTTCAAGCAATTCGGCTGGACTGCGGTGATCGCCATTCTTGCGTCGCTGGTGGTGGCACGTCTGCTGACGCCCATGATGGCCGCCTACCTGCTGAAACCGGCAAAGCATGTCGAGCACAAGGACGGCTGGATCATGCAGCGCTATCTCGCCACGATGCAATGGTGCCTGCGCCACCGCTTGGTTACCGCCATAGGTTCCGGCCTGTTTTTCATCGGCTCGATTGCATTGGTGCCCTTGCTGCCGACAGGATTCGTTCCGACGGCTGACCGCGGACAAACACAGGTCAACATCGAACTGCCGCCCGGCAGCACACTGGCAGAAACTCAGGCTGTCGCCGAACGCACGCGCGCTGCGGCAATGCAGGTGGATGGCATAACGAGCATCTTCAGCTCCATCGGCGGCGGTTCCAGCGGCGATGCGTTTGCGCCCGGCGCGGCTGCGGAAGCACGGCGCGCGGTCCTGACCCTGACCACCGTGCATCGCAACGACCGGGATGAATCCCTGCAGGAACTGGAAACGCAGATACGGCGCAACCTGGCGGACATTCCGGGTGCCCGCTTCACCGTCGGCCCGCCGGATACCGGTGTCAAGATGCAACTGGTGCTGCGCAGCGAAGACCCGCTGGCGTTGTCCCAAACCGCCCAGAAAGTCGAACGTGAACTGCGAACCCTGCAAGGCATTGGCAATGTCAGCTCCAGCGCGTCCCTGGTGCGACCGGAAATCATTGTGCGGCCTGACTTTGCCCGCGCCGCCGACCTTGGCGTCACGGCGGCAAGCATCGGTGAGACGGTTCGGGTTGCAACAGCCGGTGACTACGATACCAACCTGCCGAAAATGAATCTGACGGAACGGCAAGTGCCGATTCGCGTGAAACTTCCTGACGCGGTACGCGCGGACCTCGCCGCAATCGAGCGCCTGACCGTGCCGGGGAGAAACGGTCCAGTCATGCTGGGCAATGTCGCCGATATCAGCATGGAGAGTGGCCCGGCGCAGATTGACCGCTTGAATCGCAGCCGTAATGTGACGCTGGAAGTGGAGCTCGGCGGGCGCTCGCTCGGCGAAGTCAATGCGGAAGCGCGCGCATTGCCAGCACTTCAGAACCTGCCGCCGACTGTCAAGATTGCCGAACTGGGCGATGCACAGGAGATGCAGGCACTCTTTGCCAGCTTCGGTACCGCAATGCTGATCGGCGTGTTGTGCATTTACGGCGTTCTCGTGTTGCTGTTCAAGGATTTCATGCAACCGGTAACGATTCTGGCTGCGCTACCCCTGTCGATTGGCGGTGCGTTCGTTGCACTGCTGCTGACCGGTAAGGCGCTATCCATGCCGTCGATGATCGGATTGATCATGCTGATGGGGATCGTGACGAAGAACTCCATCCTGCTTGTCGACTATGCGATCCTTGCGCGGCAAGCCGGCATGAACCGCTTCGATGCGTTGGTGGACGCCTGCCACAAGCGCAGCCGCCCGATCATCATGACGACCATCGCGATGGGCGCCGGTATGATGCCGCTGGCCCTGGGGCTGGGCGCGGACCCGAGCTTCCGTTCGCCGATGGCGATCGCCGTGATCGGTGGCCTGATCACCTCGACGCTTCTGAGCTTGCTGGTCGTCCCTGCAGTCTTCACCTACGTTGATGATCTGGAACATCTCTTGAAACGCATGCTTGGAAGGGACAAGGCAGAGCATCGGCCGCAGCAGGTTCCTGTGAGCGAGGGAGTTTGATTCGGTTGCATAACGCACAGGAGAGGAAGGAGCGTCAGGAATCGGCATCGATGATTGGCGAGGTGTTGAGATCGCCGTTTAGATGACCGGCGTAGCTAGTGCGTTAGGTATTGCGCAGGACGATCAGTAAGAATGGCGAAAACTCGACGCAGTCACCGCGGCCAAGTAGCACCGCGGTCGGAGGTCCGTTCAAACCGTCGATCGGGAGCAGACCATCTGCCAATCTGGCATGAGCATTTCGCTGGAGTCGCGCCAGCATGGTGGGGCCGCCCAGCGTATCGGTGGCGCATGCTGGACAAGCGAAGTCGCACTACCCCTGGCCGAAGCCGGCGAATCTGTTGTGCAAGCGAACGATTCGACGATAACCTGCGCACGGGTCGCCTGACGTCCCGCACGATTGTCAGGCAAATGGGCTGGCCACTCATCCATACGGCCGCAGATGTCCGTCGATCCATCGATATGCATTACACCTGAGTTACTGACGCACATGCCATTTTTCAGATAGCCGCGAAAGTTCACCGGTCTCGTTTAACTTGTTCACGGCGCGGCTCAACTTCGCCACCACATCTGCAGAAAGCTTTCTGCTGACGGCCAGATAGACCGGTTGCACGTCCATCACTTTCGGCAAAACGCGTACCTTGTCTTCAAATCCAGCATTGCGAATGATGTTGCTTATGCTTGGCTCAGGACAAAAGAAGAAGCGGGCACGCTTGGCATGGAGCTTGCGAACATTGCCAATGGCGTCGCTTGCGCCATGATCGATGAGAAGCCCTCCAACAGCCCGCAACCGTTTCACTGCGCCAAACCCCTGCAGGGACAAGATCACGCCATCTTCGCCAAGTTTCCGGACATCATCCCAGTTCCCAATATTCACCGGATCATCTGCGCGGGCGACAAGATGAAAACGCGCCGCGAACAGCGAGGGTCCAATGACCGTTGGCGCTGCTTCATTTTCCTCCGCCTTGGGAAGCGCGCAAGCGACATCTACTTCTCCATGCATCAATGCTGATTCAAGCCGCCCAGCCGGGACCATGCTCTGATCGCTAACAAGCCGTAGTCCCGGTTCCATACGTTCGATAGCACGATACAGATCGGCACACATGCCGCTGACAGAAGGCGTCCCATCTTCCGATTGCCCAGTGAATTGCGGCTCTGCTTCGAATTGTGCTGTAGTACGTAAAAAAACGAGATCTGACGCCGTTGCCGGCATGATCAGCAAGCGCGTCAAAAGAAGCAACACTGTCAATTTACGTGGTCCGCATTTGAGCAGAAGTTCAGGGGGACTAAGCGGCGAATGCATAATCACTCGATACGAGAGCATCAAATCGTGCCGGGAAATGACTCGCAACAATCGCTTGCCCAAAAGCGTCGCACTTCCAGCGGGAGCTGATAATAATTCCTTCATCGCTTCAATAATCATGCGATCCGGCGCAAGGAAAATGGCTTAATCACGTAGTAGCTCACGTGCGAAGAGCTGACGTACGAAGCTGCTGCTTTTGCGTAAGGTCAGAGCGATGTACTGTCAGATTTCTTCAGTTTTGTTTGATTTGAAGGAAAGATCAAAGGGCAGAAAGCGGCAAAAAAATCCCGGAGAGATTGCTCCCTCCGGGCAAAAAGGGTGGGGACCACCCTTGGAGACACCGTTACTACTTCTACCGCATCAGTTTCCCGCTTGCGAGTACGATCGCAAGCTCGACATACTTTGAACCAGTGTGGTTCTTGGGCGAATATCCGATGATGACGCCACCGGCATCAAATTCCTTCATCGACTCGAGCGCACTTCGTACTTTGCGCCGGGACGGATTGGGCCCTGCCAGGCGAAGTGCGTGCACAACGGTCTTGGCCATAACATACCCCTCGACGACAGCGAGATTAAGCGGTGTACCGGACGGCGCATACTTGGCAAGATTCATTTTGAGTTCTCTCACCAAAGGCAATGCGGTATTCGGGTCCGGCACTACCTGCGTGACAATCAGCCCACGTGCCGTTTTTTCACCAATACGTTTGACCACCTCAACACCGTCGGCAACAGATAACGCAATAACTTGTGCCTTTCCGCCCTGCTCCCTGAACGTCTTGTAAAATTCTGCGGCAGCAGCGCTGTTTGCCACTACGATCACACCTTGCGGCTTGACATCGGAAATCGACTTGGCCGCCGCACTCACGTCGACGGTATTTGCTGCATAGGTCGCATGATGAATCAACTTCATCGATGGATCTTTTTTAATTGCTCCTTGAATCAGCGCAAGTGTCTCGTTTCCAAACGGACTTTTTTCACTAAACACCGCAACATTTTTCAATCCGATTGTCGCGAGCTGGGTGACGATTTTTTCAATCTCGCCAAGATAGTTGGCTCGTGTATGAAAGAGGTAAGGATTTACAGGTTCGTGAAGCGAAAGATCGCCTGTACGTATGCCAACAACCGGGATATCGGCTTCCTCCAGCAGCTTGCTTTTGAGTATCAACTCCATTGATCCTGTGCCCATAAAGCCGGTCTGTACCGTCGGGTTTGATTCAACAAGCAACTCCCGCGTCTTGGAGACTGAATCCGCCACATTGGCGCCGCGGTCTTTTGAAACGAATTTCAATGTCGCACCATGGACACCGCCTGCGGCGTTCACAGCATCAAAATAGGCCTGCAACCCGATGCGGATATGCGGCCCCGCCGAATCAGGATTTCCCAGCGAAGCAACCTGCCCTATGACGATTTCTGCCGCAGATGCATAAGCTGCCGACAGCAGCGCAAGTACCAAAGTAAACGTCTGAAGAACCCGAGTTGCCATATCCCCCCCAAGTCATGAAGCTCGACAACATGCTCGAGCTATTCCGTATGTACATAATTAGACAGCCGCTTCGAACCGTACTGCATCGCTATCAACAGCTGGGCGCTTTTCCATTTCGCTCTTTTGAAGTCATCTACATCCGAGCGCCTGGATGCCGCTTCATCATCTCAACATCTTTTATGTTTCATCATCGCCGTCATACCCCAAATCTCTCGAAAATGCCGCCGCAGTATTCTTCAACACACATAAATGCGTATCCAGCCGATCGTCAACCGACCGTGACGCCGGGATGGCAACACTAAGCGTTGCAACAACCGCCCCAAAGGCATCACGAATGGGAACCGCGACGGCAACGGTATCGATCACGCGTTCACCTCGCGAAACACTATGTCCCTGAATTCGAATTCGTTCAAATTCCTTTTCCAGCAGATCTCGATCCGTGATCGTATTTTTTGTGAATCTGCATTTTTCTTCTTGCAGCACGCGATCCTGAACATCGCTCGTCGCAAACGCCGCAAGCAATTTTCCGGAAGCTCCGACATACAGCGGCTTGCGAACACCAATCTTTGTATGCACGCGCACCATTTGACGGCAGTCCCAATGGGCTATACAGATCGCCTCCAGTCCGTCTCTTACTTGCACATACACGTGCTCATTAATATGGCTTCCGACTTCCCCCAAGTACTGCTTCGCCAACCGCACCAACTTGATCTGTTCCTGTGCTGATGCACCAATAAACAGTGACATGAAACTGTGGCTGTAAATTGCCGCACTTCCGTGACGTCTTATAAGCCCGCTCTTCTCAAGCGTTTCAAGAAGCCTGTAACTTCTGGCTTTAGTGATTCCCGCACGTTTAGCCAGCTCGGTTACACCCAGGCCAGGTTGGTCTGCAACCAGAAACAGCAAGCTCAGGGCCTTGTCAACGGCGTCTACGGTATAGCCCATGGTGTTATGTAACGAGCCGCACTATGCAATTTCCGCAATTCGGGATTTCCATTTTTCCTTGCCGTCCGCCGATGTGAAAAATATGCATGTAATCAAGTAAGTGGTTGAGCAGGAAGGAAGCGCCGTACTCAATGCGCCTCCTATCCCATTCATTCGTGATTAAAATCTGTGCTGAACACCGAGGCTTACAACACGAGTTTCATCGTTGCCGACATACGAATTGTCATCTTGACGATCAAAGATGGCATACAAGGTCGTGCGCTTGCTCAGGTTATGGCCGTAGCCAATCTGGAACTTGCTCGCTTCGCCGGTACGATCACGCTGCACGTCACGGCGCATGTAGTTGGCAACGATCTCGCCAGACCCAACCGGCGCGCTTGCACCGACCATCCAGAAATCAACATTATTTCGGGTAGTAGGCCTTCCTTCATACCGGTCACGACCGTAAATACCGTATGCCTTAACCACATTAAAATCGTGTGAGCCTACGATGTGCCATTTGTCCTTGAAATCATTAGCAAGTAGTCCGCCACGCTTAGAGTCTTTTCCAAGCCCAATGCCAACACCGAAAGGACCGGATTCATAATTCAGTCCCACATCCAAGTGTTTGAAGTCTTGCTCTCTCGTTACGCCCGGGCCAGTGCCTGTCGGGGTTTCAGGCCCTGTCTGCCAGTAGCGTGCGCGCATGTTAAAGCCACCATACGTCGGGCTCATATAGCCAATGGCATTGCTTACACGATTCCGCATATTGAGGAATTCTGTTCCGAATGCGGTCGCGCCTGCGTCATGAATCACTGCGTCCAGATGCTTGGAACGTTGTGAGTACAGCGGAGACCCTGTCGGATTTGCCGAGTCCAGCCGTCCCATTGCAACTGCGCCGAATGGCCCGGTCAAAGCAACGAACGAATTACGGAAGTGGTTTGTTGAACTGGTAAAGGCCCCGTTGTCGACGTTGATGCCAGCTTCGAGTCCGAATACTGCTTTTAAGCCGCTGCCAAGATCTTCAACGCCACGAAAGCCTAGGCGCGACGCATTGCTTACCAACTGAGTGGACGATCGTGTGCCATCGTCAATTCGGTCGATACTTGTATCAAGAACGCCATAGACCGATACGCTGCTTTGCGCTTGCGCAAATGCAGGGGCAATCGCGCTTGCCGCCGCCAGAATCAGGAACGACTTCTTCATATATAATTCTCCTTAGTTTTAAGTATTGCCACTGCCCGGCACATTCTTGTCCGTGATGCTCAGCAGCCCTCCCAGGCTTCAATTGCGCGACAAGACACCTTGGCCATTCCACCAATATTGCGAAAATAAGAGCCCCTGGCGCGTCGACGCCATAGCTGCCTTTAAGATTCCACGTACAAGTATCTAGTTGGCGTTCATCGCACCTCCATGTGTTGTTTGTCAGATCGATTTATGTCGCAGTTGGATTACTGAATGTAGGTGCATCCCACATTCTTTTCCCGGTCCAGCCAGCCGCGCATCTTATCCGTCCATTTCACGTACTCGGAAAGCTCGTAAACAAAGACTTGCAGATTCTGCTGCAGCTTTTCAAATCCCGCTTTTTTTTCGTAGGTCGCCTCATTGAGGTAGAGCCTACGATTGATCTCGATTTGAATACTATTCCGCCGTTGTACGGGCGCGCCGTATTGACGCACGATGTGGCCGCCGTGATATGGTGAATTGATTGATACTTGGTAACCGAGCTTACGCAACTGGGTAGCAGCCCATTCAGTAAACATTGGATCCGATGAGGTCCCATCACCATCGCTGACGACCATGTCCGGTCGGCCTGCGCCACAGTTGGCATTCATGGCATTACCGACCGACTTCATAGAATGACAGTTGATATGCCACGAGTTTCCGAAAATGGCATGCGCCTTGTCGGTCAGACTCTGCAGGACCTCATGGTATGGCAGAAAATATTGTTGAATTCTCCGATTGACTTCTTCAATCGACAACGGCTCCGCGTACATTGGCACACCCGGTAACGCATAACGGCGAATCAATCCCATCCCACGTTTGCATGCGTCAGAGGGAGACACAGGACCCGGCCAAGGCTTGGAAAGAAGCTCCTGATCAATGTCCAGGAGGCTGCGATTTGCATCTACGTATGCGCGCGGAAAACGAGCGCATAACAGGGACGCACCTGCCAGGGGAGCCGAGCTCCATAGCTCATCCACATACGCGTCCCATGTGGTTTTAAGAGCTTTTCCATGCGCGACGATATCACTACCGGTCGGATAAATGACGCCGCTGTGCGGTGAGTCAAAGACGATCGGCAGTGCCATGCCCTCACTCGTCGGTCTCAGTAGTGAATATACGTTGTTGATCAGTTTAATCCTTCCACTCGGCCGCAGTTTTCAGGACTAGGGTTTACTATCATTCAGGTGACACGCAGAGAAGTGCAATGGGGCGATCTCCGTTAGCAGTGGCCTCTCGGCTTTGCAACGATCCATCGCATTCGGGCAGCGGGGATGGAACGCGCAGCCCGTCGGTGGATCGAGTGGACTTGGAAGCTCTCCCTGAATTGGGCGATGGTCTGCGACTTTTCCATCCAATCGAGGTGCGTCTGCAATCAGTGCTCGCGTATAAGGATGATTCGCAGATTTAAAAATCGTCTTTGTATCAGTCAACTCAACGATTCGCCCGAGATACATGATCGCAACTCGGTCAGCGATGTATTCGACAACCGATAAATTATGGCTAATGAACAAATATGTCAGGCCCTTGGACTGGCGCAGATCCATGAATAGATTCAGAATTTGCGCTTGAACAGAAACATCAAGGGCCGATACAGCCTCGTCACAAACAATGAACTTCGGGTTGAGTGCAAGTGCCCTGGCGATTGCGATGCGTTGGCGCTGGCCGCCCGAGAACTGGTGGGGATAGCGGTTGATATATGTGGGATCCAATCCTACTTGACGCAGTAGTCCGCCGACATACTTGGGCGCTTCTTCCCTGCTGATGATGCCGTGATTGACAGCAGCCTCGCTGATCAGCTGGTCAACCCGCATCCTTGGGTTGAGCGACGCATATGGATTCTGAAATACCATTTGCGTGTTCAAGTGCGTTTCGAGAGTGGGTTTGCTAACGTCTTTTCCCTCGAACTTGATCGAACCGTTTGTCGCGGGAAGAAGGCCGGCAATCATTCTTCCTACTGTGGACTTGCCGCAACCTGACTCACCAACCAAACCGAGCACTTCGCCCGACTGGATCTGCAGCGAGACCTCATTGACGGCGTAAATCCTCTTGTCTACATCTTTCTTTAAACCCAATGCGGTAGCTGCCTTTGACAATCCACTACGCTTCATGCTGAAGCTTTTACTACGTCCCTGTGTTTCAAGCATGATGTTCATAGTATCTCCAGAGGATGAAAGCAACGAAGCGCGCGTGCTTCGCTTGCGATGACCGGCGGGACAGACGAGCACGCGCCTGTTGCGCGCGTGCAGCGTGGTGCAAATGCACAGCCGGATGGCAGCGACAACAATGGGGGCGTCGACCCTGGTATCGAATACAGGCGCTTCCCGCGATTCTCAGAATTTGGTAAAGAATCGATCAATCCTCTTGTGTATGGGTGGCGCGGACGTTGAATAAGATCGGCAACAGGCCCTTGCTCCACAATGCGTCCTGCATACATCACACAGAGATCGTCGGCCAGGTCCTTGATTACGCTTAAATCATGGGTAATCCAGATTAGCGCGGTACCACTTTCTCTTGCCAAGGTTTTCATTTCATAAAGAATCTGTGCCTGGATGGTTACGTCTAGTGCAGTCGTTGGCTCATCCGCGATGATAATGTCCGGATTGTTGATAATTGCATTTGCAATCGCCACTCGCTGCCGCATACCTCCAGACAACTCATGGGGATATGCTTTCATACGCTCCGCCGGTGCAGGAATACCAACTCGCTTCAATGAATTGCAGACTGCCTCATCAATTTCTCGCTGGTTTTTCTTGGTATGAATCGCCAGCGTTTCACCAAGCTGGGCACCAATCCGCATTACCGGATTCAATGACATCATCGGATCTTGAAATACCATCGCAATTCGGTTACCGCGGAGAGCATTCCACCGCTTTGGACTAGCCTTGCGAATATCTTCTCCGTTGAAAAGAATTTCGCCTCCGACGACATATCCAGGGGGATCAACGAGATTCATTAACGAAAACGCCGTCACGGATTTTCCAGATCCCGACTCACCCACAATGCCAAGCACCTTTCCTTTTTCAAGTGAAAAAGAAACTTTGTCCACTGCCTTGGCAATGCCGGCGCTCGTATGGAACTCTGTCGAAAGATTCTTAACTTCTAACAATGCCATTTGAAATTCCTCTACACATCCAATTTTGGATTTAGCACCGTGCGTAGCTGGTCGCCGACGAGATTGATCGAGACCACCAGAGCAACGAGAGCAATTCCTGGAAAGACGCTGATCCAATATTCGTTGGACAGCATGTAATCAAACCCGTTAGATATCAGCAAACCCAATGAAGGCTTCGTCTGGGGCAAGCCGATTCCCAAGAAACTCATGGTAGCTTCCAAGGTGATCGCATGTGCCATCTGCAACGTCGCTGTAACCACCAGCGGGGCCATGCAATTGGGCAGGATGTGCCTGAACATGACGCGGGAGGATGATAATCCTTGTCCGATTGCTGCTTCGACATACTCTTTGTTTCGCTCTACTTGCGCCGATCCGCGCACGTTTCTGGCGAAGTATGCCCATTGCACCAGCACGAGGGCGAGCAAGGTTTTATCTACACCTTGGCCAAGTGCCGCCAGCAATACCAGCGCAATCAGGATCGACGGAATGCTGAGCTGAACATCCACGATCCGCATGATGAGCGCATCAACCTTTCCGCCAAAATGCGCTGAGATTAGCCCGACGCACGTTCCCGCCATGAGTGCGGCCAGGGCACTCGCCACGCCGATGCCGATACTGATTCTTAAGCCGTAGAGAATGGCACTGAAGACGTCTCTTCCGGCACCGTCCGTACCGAGCAGATAGTAATGCTGACCGTCATTGCTATAGGACCCAGGTCCTTTTTCCGCTTCAAGAATCGACACTACACCGAGGTCATAGGGATTTTGAGGAGCGATGAACGGCGCAAATAGCGCGACAACAATAAGCAGCAACAGGAACCCGGCTGCAATGGTACCGACACGCCCCTTGGCAAACTGGCGCCAAAATCGTTGAATCGGCGTTTCAGGCGGCGGAAGAGCTGTCGCTGCGCTGTCAATCAAGTGACGAGAGGTTATATCGTTCATAGGTGCATAGGACTCAGGGTTTTTATTCGTGACCGCAGCCGCCGTTTTACTGTTTTCCATTTTTCCGCCTTTATCGCATGACTGCATGAGTTTCAAGCCGTCTTGGTGCGGAGACGCGGATCGAGAATCATGTAAAGAACATCAACCACAAAATTGATGATGACGAAAAGAAGTAGCGTGACCATGAGATATGCGACGACGACTGGGCGATCCAGCGTGAGCACTGAGTCGATGATGAGCTTTCCCATTCCAGGCCAAGCGAAAATAGACTCCGTGACAAGAGAGAAGGCGATGAGCTGGCCAAATTCAATTCCCATGACAGTGATGATTGGGATCATCACGTTTGGGGCGATATGACGAAGCATCAGGCGGCTGCCATACACGCCTTTCGCACGTGCAAACTTGACATACTCCTGCAACGCGACGTCCCTTGTACCAGCCTCGGTCATTCGAACAACCAGACCGATCTGAGCCATTGCCAGCGTAATTGCAGGGAGGAAGACGTACTTGGCGCCATCCCAGGTCAGGAAACTCACTTCTATACCAAACAAGGTGCTGGTAGGTCCGCGCCCCCCGGAAGGAAGCCACCCCAGATTCACGGAAAATATCAGGATAAGAATGAGGCCCAGCCAGAACGCGGGAACCGTAACCCCGGCAATTGAAAATCCCATCGCCAACTTATGAAAGATGCTCCCTGGCCGAAGTCCTGCCCACATCCCCACTGGAATACCGATGACCAATGCCAGAAAAAGCGCCAGCACCGCCAACTCAAGCGTCGCCGGGATTCTTTCGACGATAAGATCAATGGCAGAACGATTAAAGACAAATGACGTGCCGAGATCACCATGCGCGGCTTTTACCAGAAATCTCCAGTATTGCTCGTACCATGGCAGGTGCAGGCCAAGCGACCTTGCAGCCTGCTCGATTTCCAACTGACTGGCATCGGGTGCCACCAGCAGGTATATCGGGTCACCTACGATATTGATGCCGACGAAAGCAATCAGTGACATGATCAGCACTACCAACGCACTTTGCAGTGCGCGCCTTATTAGAAGCTCAAACATTCTTCATCCCACTCCGCAAGTTGTAATGAGCGTGCCATGACGGAGATTGAACATCAGGCAGCATGCTGGTGTTCGCTTCCAGCCCTGGAACTCCTGAATACTTCCAACCACGCATGAAAGCAGCGTTGCCAAGCACTTTTACGACACCCAATTAGCCACTTCGGGACCGCCTCCAGCATTGAGCTGGACGCTGCCCAAATCTGTTTCTATTTGTTTCGTTATGTTTCGACTGGTGATACGATATATCATTGAATGATACGACGTCAAGAATTATTTGGTGTCCTTACGGCAAGTCGAACTGAGTTTTTACTTTTTGCAACAACTGAGCAATTCTGCTTTTCCAAACTGGTACGAAAACTGTTGGGAAGCTGCGGCATAGCGTTGAAACAAGAGGTTTCGGGCCACATGGAGGATCGCTTCTGTCTAAATATTCGCCATTGAGGGTCTTGCCCGACTTCGTTCCATTGCCTTTACAAGTTATTCGGATCGCTGTTCAACCTCGATGTAAACCACAGCGCAGCCATACAACACGCCACTCCATTCAAGAAAAAAGCTGACCGTATTCCTGTTTGATCGGCGATAGCCGCGCTTGCCAGCGCGCCGAAGGGCGCAACCCCAATGAATGCCATAATGTAGAAGCTTGCAATCCGCCCACGCATTTCAGCTGGGGCGAATGATTGAAAGACGGTGTTTGTGCCCGCTGTGGCCACTGTCATGCCACAACCGACCAAACCCATTGCAAGAAGCGCCGGGAGCATTGCTGCTGTCAGTGCGAATATGCACATGGCCACACCGGCCAAACACGCAGCGACGGCAATTACGCCAGCCAACCCTCTGGTGCTGCGCCTTCCGGCAAGATACAGAGTTCCTGCAATGGTCCCCATACCAGACGCACCAAGGAGCCGTCCGAGCAAGGTTGCGTCGCCCTCGAGAATGTCCCTTGCAAACACCGGCATCAAGGTTGCGTAGGGCGCGATACACCACGACACGGCACAAACCAGCACAAAGCCGGTTCGGATTGGCGCGATCTGCAAGACGTACCTGCCGCCTTCCATGAAGCTATACCAATAATGAATGCCAGTTTCAGCAGGTCGCGTCTCCTGCCAGTCGATTTGCGACTGAGCGACAATGATTGCGACAAATAAGAGTGTGTTTAAGGCAAAGCAGCTCGCTTCATCAAATGCTGCGACAACCAACCCTGCAATTACCGGTCCGGCAACGCGCGCCACATTAACCAGTAAAGAATTTAGTGCGATCGCGTTTGGCAAATGCGCGTTGTCGGAGACGAGGCTCGTCAGCATGGCCTGACGCAAAGGCGCATCGAACGCCGACGCGATTCCCAGCGTAAGCGCAAGAAGCAGGAGATGCCATAGCTTGATTAATTCGAACCATGTAAGCACGGTTAGCACCACAGCTTGTGCCAGCATGATGTATTGGATGATGGTAATCAATTTGCGCTTATTACCATGGTCACCAAGGACGCCGGCAAACGGCGCGATAAAGAACACGGCCCCCTGGCTGCAAAATCCGATCATGCCGAGAAGCGAGATAGAGTTACTCAAGCGGTAAGCAAGCCATCCCATGGCCACTCGCTGCAGCCAAGTACCGATCAGCGATACGCCCTGCCCTAAAGCATAGAGCCGGAAATTTCGGTGCTCCAGTGCGCGAAGTGTGGGCGGCATTCGTCTCATCAGTTAGGCCAAGCCGCTTCGCTGATGGAATGAATTCGGTATATTCGGTTGCTTGATACGTGCCGCCCGTCCCGAGGCAGACCATGGCAGCGACGAGTTTGCTGCATTTGCAATAGCCAATCGCTCATGTTCGAAGCAAGCGAGACATATCCTTGCCAAAGGATATGCGGAAATATGAACGGATCTAGCGTTCACAAATAGAATTGCATCGCGTAGCAAGGAAGGATATTGCGACGGAAACCAACCCAGTTCCAAGCGATCTGCTCGCCGGGTCGATTTTCGAAAGAGCCAATAGGATCGACCTTTCAGTTATGAATGACATATGTCGACTCTCCCAATGTCAGGCAGCACCGCGCCAGTTTTCGGGAAGGATAAAAAAAGCTGTATCGGTATTCCTGTCCACGTTGAATTTTTCTCCAAGCGCTTGTTCAATCGAATGTGCATGCACTGCAACGAGAAATTAAAACCCTTCAATTCACAGTTCGTAGACCGTTACGCACATCGTTTCATCTTGCGATACAGTATATTTCTCTTCAATACACCGTCAAGCGTTTTGTTTTTTTGTGCAAAGCTTCAAATCGGGTATTGCACTAAACACTAGACATCAGTTCTCCATCTTTCGATAGGTGTACGAGTGGATGGTATGAAATGCTCTGCCGAACGCCACGCAATAGTTTTTTAAAACGCCTTGGAATTGCAGAATCAACCGGATTCAAAGAATTGAATTGGCACGCATTATGATTCAACGGTTCTGGCTTGCAACCAAGCTGTCAGAAGTACGAGTGATCAGCTTCCTGTCAATTCATTTGACTTGTAGAAGTGATCATGGGAGCTGTTGTAGTTTTTCCAGCAGGAGAAACGATGTGTACATGCCGGGCATGTCTACATGATTGAAGGTGCTCTAATTGGGAGAGGGCCGCAATCAGCGGCCCTTGTCAGAAAAGGTGTCATGCGTCTAAAGGCCAACGTCGCATCACCATGAGTGTCGAAAATCGCGTGGCTTCTTGTAATTCCCTGCTTTACGGTAAAGATAAATTGGTATGACTGATGCAAGCCAGTCACGATTGAGATGACCGGCGATCCAGAAAAATCAACGTTTACTTCTGGACATATCCCAAGTCTACCGAAAACGCCTGTGCACCTGCCAGCAGAATGTCAATGTAATGCGGCAAATCTTCTTTTGAAACGCGGCTGGCAGGGGCCGTCATGGAAAGTGACCCGATGATATTGCTGGTAGCGTCACGTATCGGGACAGCAGCCGCGATCGTATCCGCCACTTTTTCCGCCAATGAAACGGAATAACCCTGCTCCCGGATTTTCTTCAATTCTTTTTCTAGCTGACTACGCTTGGTAATTGTGTTGGCAGTGTATTGTTCGCGCTCTGATTGAAGTACTTTTTCCTGTACGTCTTCAGGTGCATACGCCAACAGTAACTTTCCTGAAGCGCCCACATATAACGGCCGTCGATCACCCATTTGAGTGTGGATCCGGATGGCATTCGGCGCATCCCACCATGCGACACAGACAGTCTCCAAATTGTCCCGAACTCGCACCAGTACCGTTTCTTTGCAGCGCTGCCCGATTTCGGGCAGATGAAATTTTGCCAAATTGGTAATATTCACCTGCTCCTGCGCGGCAGCACCGATAAAAAGTGCCCGGTAGCCGAGGCTGTATGTCGCAAGTGGTTCTTTTCTGCGTACCAGCCCGCTCTCCTCCAATGTTCCAAGAAGGCGAAATGCACGTGCCTTCGTGGTACCGGAACGCTTGGCGAGTTCTGTTACGCCTAAATCAGGCTGCTGTGCGACCAGAAACAGCAAATCCATGGCCGCACTCACCGCCTCGACGGTGTAAGTCATATTTGATCGAATCCTTAAAATTCTGTTATAGACGAAGCGAACTTGTCTGTTTGTCGACGTCGGACAGTTGACGAAAAACGGCAAATGCCATCAAAACCCGGCATCAACCTAGACACTGCCAAGATAAAACAAAGCACTATTCTCCCAGAACCATCGATAGCGTGCCACGGAGCCAAATTCGCTGCACAAATACTGAAAAATAGACAACAATCACGTGCATACTTTGAACCAATATACGACCTTACTACCCGATTTCACCTAGAAGGCGTTGTGGACTATACCGTTCTAGCAATAAATTATCCGTTCAAACTTTCATTGGCAGGATTACCATCTGCAGACTTTCAAAATGCAATCGTCTTTGTATTGCCAGCGCAGCTTGATTATGCAGGAGCCTGGTGAACCAATTGTCGTCTTCAAAAATAAGCTTGCTGGTGAAAAATATTGAGTTCGGATACTGCGCGCTAATGTCTTCGCAAAGTTTGGTCACCTTATCGACAACATCAGTTCCGAAACCGAGGTAAGCGGCTGACGCCATTCCGTGGCTGTGGCAGAAGTCCACAAAGTATTTAAGTGTTGCATTTGCTTCTGCACGCATCTGCTCGACAGCCCCCTCTCCGCCATATGCATGGGAATCCACGGTGCGTGCGTTGACGAATATAAAATTCTTGAAGTGGCCGGGAAACATGCGCTGTACCCAAAGCAAAGCATGCAGACCACCTCCGCGCGAGCTTCCTACGATGAACACGGCTGTCTGTGCTTCGGGGTCCGGAGTGACGGGCCCGGAATGCGAACCAAACGGTTGATTGGCGAAAACCTGATCGACCGAATGGATTGCGTCCTTGGTGTCGCGATAATGATTGCGAATGTACAGACATAAGGACGCGATGGCGCCGATGATGACAACTGCCGCCCATCCTCCTTCGGCAAATCGCTCGACTAAAAGTATCGCGAGGATGCTTGCGCAGATAATAAATCCCGTTAGCGAGAGACAGAATCGCTTCCTCCAGACTTCGAGTTCCTTCCGATGGCGCCACCAGTAGAGACACAAACCGAACAAAGAGATCGCGAACGTAAGGAACACTGAAATCGAGTACAGCACGACGAGCAGCGTTACGCTGCCACCTGTCCAGAACAGGATTGCCAAGGCAGCGGTGCCCATCATCAGGATGCCATTCTGGGTTACCAACCGGGTGGAGAGGTAGCGAAATTTGTGCGGCACCCAGGAGTCTGCTGCCATGTTAGCCAGGACTGCAGGGCCGCCCAAGAAGCCGGTATTGGCAGCGACGAACAACAGCCCGGCTTCGAATATCAGGACAACGGTCAGCGCGATACGATTTCCCCATTCGCCGCCGAAACCGATACTTTCGATAATGGCTTTGAAGGTGGAAGCGTTGAGGGTCTGGCCTTCCACCGGTTTTGCTTCCCACAACAGGTACAGAAGGATGATGCCGCTGGCAGTAAACGCCAAGGACAGGGCCATGTAAATCATGGTCATCTTTCCTGTATGGACGCGCGGCTCGGCAAGAATATTGACGTTATTGGAAACGGCTTCCAGACCGGTATAAGTTCCACCGCCCTGTGAATAAGCAAGCAGAAGCATGCCGGCGACGCTTATCCAGCCTATGTTGCTGGCTAGCTCAGTGGTTTCGCTCAAGGTGCTTGGAATGAGCGCAGGAAGATAAGAAGCATGCGCGATGATGCCGTAGACAATCAACGCAAAATGGGTGAGGACAAACCCAAGAAAGATCGGAAGAAGTATGCGGATCGCCTCTTTCATTCCCCGTAAATTCAGGATGATAAGCAGACCGATGAACAGCGCTTCAGCCCACAATTTGTAGGGATGAAAACCGAGTGGCAGCAGCGACGCCAGTGCCTCGACGCCGGCTGCTACCGAAATCGCAATCGTCAGTACATAGTCCAGTACCAGCGCGCAGCCTGCAATCAACCCCATATAGGGACCGACCAGTTTCGACGCCACACGGTACCCTCCGCCTCCGGTTGGAAACAGTTCGATGACCTGGTTATAGGCAAGCGCGATAATGAACACGGTTACCGCAGTTGCAACCGCCATGTACAAGCCGAGATGGGTATGCTCGCCAAGCGCCCGGAAAGTCTCTTCGGGACCATATGCGGAAGACGACAAGCCATCCGCACCAAGTCCAACCCATGCCAGGAATGCCACCAGCGCAAGCGAATGTCGGGTTTCGGCCTTAAGCGGATCGAGTGCCTTGCCGAGTACGATTTCGCGAATTTTGCGGGACTTCATTAGTAGGAAATGCCTTCGAGCGCTGAAATGAACAGAAGTAGGCGATCATACGCTGGCGAATTACGATATGACAATGCGGATGCTGTCTGACGTGTTGCCCGAACGTCGCAAATCGGCCATAATAGCGGCTGTGTCGCCGAGATGGCGGAATAGGTAGACGCACGGGACTCAAAATCCCGCGGTGGTGACACCGTGCCGGTTCGATTCCGGCTCTCGGCACCAATGTGAACGCACCTGATGAGGTGCGTTTTTCATTTCAAGCGTACTCGCGCCCCTCTCCCAGCTGTTGGCAGCCGCTTGCAGCAATTCAATTCCCGGCTTGCAGACAGCCCTTCACAATGCGGTACCATTAACCGTAGCACATGTGCGTTTTGCCAATCCGAATAGCTCTTCTATGCCCGTCTCCCTCGACAACCTTCTGGTAGTAGGTATTTCCTCCCGTGCGCTCTTCGACCTGGAGGTCGAAGAAACGATTTTTCGCACGAAAGGCCTTGAAGCGTACCGGCGTCATCAACTGGAAAATGAAAATGAAATCCTGAAGCTGGGTGCCGGTTTTGCACTCGTTCGGGCCTTGCTGAAATTAAATGTGCTGACCGACAACCAGCGTTTTGTCGAAGTGGTGATCATGTCGCGCAACTCTTCCGAAACATCGCTGCGCATTTTCAACTCTATCGACCATTACGGACTCGACATCACCCGTGCAGTCTTGTCGGGCGGTGCGTCGCTGGCTCCTTATCTGCAAGCGTTCAACGTCAGCCTGTTTCTTTCGTTGCACGAAGACGATGTCCAGGCGGCGATCAACTCCGGCGTTGCGTCCGCACTTCTTTACCAAAAACCGGACAATGCGTTTGAAGAACTCGATCAGATCCGTATTGCATTCGATGGCGATGCAGTGATCTTTTCGGACGAATCGGAACATATCTTCCAAACCCAGGGCATCGAAGCGTTTGAAACCCATGAGCGTGAGAATGCAAAAAAGCCCTTGCCCGAGGGCCCGTTTGCTCGTCTTCTGAAGGCGCTGTCTTTTATTCAGAATAATTACAAGAGCGCCGACGGCAGGGCCGCACCAATTCGAACCGCGCTGGTAACCGCCAGGTCTTCACCTGCACATGAGCGGGTGATCCGCACATTACGGGCTTGGGATGTAGCAATCGATGAAACGTTTTTCATGGGTGGCGTCGCTAAGTCTGATGTTTTGGCCGCATTCAAGCCGCATATCTTCTTCGATGACCAGCCAGCCCATTGCGACCGCGCCGCGCCCTTGGTCCAGACGGGGCGGGTACCAGTGCGGCAAGGTCTCGGCTCCTGACAAAATGTCATGCAAATTCGTTAATAAATAATGGCCTTTTCGGCAGCATTTATTGTTCAACACAACGGATTGCAGTGAAAACTATGTCCTGTAGTCAATAAAATCATTCCGCGGGTTAAAATCAACGCTCGTGCGCAAACGCGTCCGAATGACGAGATCTTTCCGTATGAATGAAGCAACGCCCTCCCTGAAACAATTGAATCGCACCTTCATCGGCAGCGTGCTGTTCATTGACATCGTCGGCTATTCGCTGCGCACCGTGCCGGATCAGCTTGAGATGAAGGAGCTGTTCAATAACCTTCTGGCGGAGGCGGTACACAATATTGCTCCCAGCGAGCGAATCATGGTCGACACAGGTGACGGTGCCGGCATTGCATTCCTTGGCGACCCGGAAGATGCGCTGTTTGCCGCACTTTCCCTGCGCGATGCCATCTCGGAAGGCCGGGCGACCGTGGGCGACCCTGGCTTCGTCCGCATGGGAATCAATCTTGGACCGTTAAAAGTAGTCAGAGACATCAACGGCCATACCAACATGATCGGTGACGGCGTTAACGACGCCGAACGAGTAATGAGCTTTGCGGAAGCGGGACAGGTCATGGTATCGCATTCGTATTACGACATCATTTCACGTTTTTCCCGCGATTATGCGCAGTTGTTTGTGTACGAAGGTACGCGACATGACAAGCACGTTCGCGAGCATGAAATCTACCGGTTCGAGCCGGTCGAGGGCAACCAGAACCTCGCTGAAAAGCTGCGTGATCGTTCAAGGGCGCGGCACATGATCGAAACCGCCGCACCGGTTCCCGCTGCGACCTGGAAACGGCTTGCATCCAATGCCGGGGATGCCGCACGGCGGTCAATCGCTGTTTCCCGAACCGCCATGGTCGCGGTAGCGGTCGGATCGATTTCAATCGTGGGTGCCGTATGGTCCTGGACAGCCACACCGGAAATGCACGGCAGCACCAAGCCGTCAATGATCGCCGTGGCGCTGCCTGCCGTACCCGTTCCGGTTAGCGCTTTGCCGGGGTTGCCGGAACAAAAACCGGACGCAGGCATGCCTGATTTGCCTGTCGCGCAAAAAACCCGCTCGGATGCTCCCGTGCCTGCATCGGCGGCCGACGTGCCGGCGCTTGAAAAAGCCACTGAAAAGAACGAAACGAACACCCCGCTTCCGCCGGTAGCCAAGCCCGGCAAAGTCAGGCTCGCCGTCCAACCTTGGGGAGAAGTTTACGTGAACGGGAGCAAACGCGGAATTAGCCCACCATTGAAAACCGTGGAACTCGCACCTGGCAAGCATCGCATCGAAATTCGCAACGGCGAGTTTGCGCCCCACAAGGAAACCGTCGAAGTTAAAAGCGGCGCCGAAACGACTGTGCATTACGTATTTTGAATTACCTGCAGACTAACTATTTGGCATGAACAAACTTGTCCTTCCCCTGTTGGCCGTTCTATTATCGGCCTGTGCCCAGCTTGGGCAACAAACGACCGATCAATCAACCGTCTCCCAATCTGAAGCACAATCGCTTTACAAGCGCGGAATCGCCAGTTACAAAGAAAGTCGCTACGACGTTGCGTTGACCGAGCTTAATGCGGCGATTGATAGCGGACGGCTCGGATCTTCGGAAATTTTGGATGCGCGCAAGCATGTGGCGTTCATTAATTGCGCCAGCAGCCGCGAGTTGCCATGCAGGGAACAATTCCTAGCAATCCTGAAGGCGGACCCGAAATTTGAGCTTGCGGCCAACGAAGCGAGCCATCCGCTGTGGGGGCCCGTCTGGCGGTCGGTCAAGGGCGCATCCGAAGAACAGCGCGCCGTCAGCCGTGCCGGCAGCAACGCAGCCACACCTGCGCAAAACAAGCTTGCGGAAGGAATCAAGGAATATGACGCCGGCAACTACAAGAACGCTGTCGATGCACTCCAGTCGGCAATCAAAATGGGGTTACCCGAGCAAAGTGATGAAATAAGGGCGCGCAAGTACTCCGCATTCACCTACTGCCTTACTCGCAAAACCACGCTATGCCGGACTGAATTCCGCAAGCTGTTCACCTTGCATCCGGGTTTCGAGTTGCTGCCGTCCGAAGCCGGGCACCCATCGTGGGCAAATGTATATCGCAGTGAAAAAGCCGCAGCCCAAAAGGCATCGAAGAAAACGCCGAAATCATAGCGAAAACTGCGCATGAAAAAGCCGCTCCGATTGGAGCGGCTTTTTTACTTCTGAAGCAGCAATCAACGCTGGGATACAGAATCCATCACGCACAATGCCGTCATATTGACGATCCGGCGCACCGTTGCGGAGGGGGTCAGCACATGCACCGGCCGACTGCATCCGAGCAAAATCGGACCGATGGCAATACCGTTACCTGCGGCCGTCTTGAGCAGGTTGTATGAGATATTGGCGGCGTCGATATTTGGCAGCACGAGCAGGTTGGCGTCGCGTGTCAATGTCGAGTCCGGCATCATCGAACGCAATAGCGCGGGGTCCAGTGCCGCATCGCCATGCATCTCCCCGTCGATTTCCAGATCGGGAGCAGTTTCACGAATGATGGCCAAGGCTGCGCGCATCTTCTTGGCCGAATCGCTGTTGCTGCTACCGAAGTTTGAGTGCGAAAGCAATGCTGCCCGAGGCACCAATCCGAACCGGCGCATTTCCTCCGCTGCCATGATCGTGATCTCCGCGAGCTGTTCGGCAGTTGGGTTCTCGTTGACGTGCGTATCGACGATGACGATTTGGCGATCAGGCAGGATCAGTGCATTCATCGCGGCGTAGACATTGACGCCGTCACGTTTGCCCAGCACCTGGTCGATGTAATGCAGATGCAGCGATGTGGTGCCGAAGGTACCGCAGATCATGCCGTCCGCATTCCCCTTGTGGATCATCATCGCGCCGATCAGCGTATGGCGCCGGCGCATTTCCAGCTTTGCGTACTGCTCGGTGACACCCTTGCGGCGGGTCATCTCGAGGTAAGTCTGCCAGTAGTCGCGATAGCTCTCGTCATATTCCGTATTGATTACCTGGAAGTCGACGTCCGGCTTAAGACGCAATCCGAATTTTTCGATGCGTTGCGCCAGCACCGCCGGGCGTCCGACCAGGATCGGCTTGGCGAGTTTTTCATCCACCACCACCTGTACGGCACGCAGTACGCGCTCTTCCTCGCCTTCGGCAAACACGATCCGCTTCTTGGACGCAGGCGCCTTTTTCGCTACCTGGAAAATCGGCTTCATGAACGTACCACTGCGGTAGACGAATTGCTCCAGCCGACCAGCATAGGCTTGCATGTCTTCGATAGGGCGCAGCGCCACTCCCGACTCCTCGGCCGCCTTGGCGACCGCCGGGGCGATTTTCATCATCAGGCGCGGGTCGAAAGGTTTGGGAATGACGTACTCGGGACCAAACGACAGGTTGCTGATGCCATAGGCTGAAGCAACGATGTCGGACTGCTCGGCTTGTGCCAGCTCGGCGATGGCGCGGACTGCTGCAATCTCCATCTCGCGCGTAATCGTCGTTGCACCCGAGTCGAGAGCGCCACGGAAGATATAGGGAAAGCAGAGAACGTTGTTGACCTGGTTGGGATAGTCGGATCGCCCGGTGGCGATCACTGCATCGTTGCGCACCGCCTTGACTTCTTCGGGCAGGATCTCGGGTGTCGGATTGGCTAACGCGAGTATCAGCGGTCTCGCGGCCATCGACTTGACCATGTCGGCTTTCAGGACACCACCGGCAGACAGGCCGAGGAAAATGTCAGCATCGGGAATCACCTCGGCGAGCGTGCGGGCATCGGTATCCTGCGCGAAGCGTTCCTTGTCCGGGTCCATCAATTCCTTGCGGCCTTTGTAGACGACACCAGCCAGGTCGGTGACAAAGATATTTTCGATCGGGAAGCCCAGATCAACAATCAGGTCCAGGCAGGCGAGCGCCGCTGCACCTGCGCCTGAGACAACCAGTTTGCACTGGCCGATCTGCTTGTTGACTACTTTCAAACCATTGAGAATAGCGGCGCCGACGATGATTGCCGTTCCGTGCTGGTCATCATGGAAAACCGGAATCTTCATCCGGTCGCGCAATTTGCGTTCAATATAGAAGCACTCCGGCGCCTTGATGTCTTCCAGGTTGACACCACCGAATGTCGGCTCCAGCGCCGCGATGATGTCGCACAGCTTGTCGGGATCGGTTTCGTTGATCTCGATGTCGAACACGTCGATGCCGGCGAACTTCTTGAACAGGACACCCTTCCCTTCCATAACCGGCTTCGCAGCCAGCGGACCAATCGCGCCAAGTCCAAGTACGGCGGTGCCATTGGTGATGACGGCGACCAGATTGCCGCGCGCAGTATATTTGAAAGCGTTTGCCGGATCGACTACGATCTCTTCACAGGCAGAAGCAACTCCAGGCGAATAGGCCAACGCCAGATCGCGCTGGTTGGTCAATTGCTTGGTCGGCGTTACGCTGATTTTGCCGGGGGTAGGAAACTCGTGATACTCGAGAGCGGCTTGGCGCAACTGCTGGCGGAGTTCTTCTTTTTGGTTGATGGGGGAATCCATGCTCTGCAGCCTTCCTTTTTAGCTTACGGAAAGCTTACGATTTTATCAGAGCAGTTCTGCCAATTTGATACGTATTTATCCTAGTTTTCATCGCTTCGAAGAAAAACGCTTCTGAAACGCATGGAAAATGAAACTTAATTTCATTGAAACAAAGTTAGGTTATGCGAAAGCAAGCAAAGCATTGTCGAAGGTCCTATTCATCGACGATTGAGATCCCTGATGGCTTTTGCTGATACTGACCTTGGGTACAATTCAGGCATGTTGTCCGAATTCGACCTGATTGATCAATACTTTACTCGCCCGCCGCGTCGAAAAGACGTGGCTGTCGGTATTGGCGACGACTGCGCCTTGCTGCTTCCCGAGGCCGGATCGGAGCTTGCGATCTCTTCCGACATGCTTGTTGAGGGACGGCATTTTTTTCCTGATACAGATGCCCATGCCCTGGGCCACAAATGCCTTGCAGTCAATTTATCCGACCTGGCTGCCATGGGGGCGGAACCAATGGCTTTCACACTGGCACTTGCCTTGCCGGAGGCCAACCCGACATGGCTGGCACCATTTTCTGCCGGTCTTCTGGAACTGGCCGACCGCCACGGATGCGAACTGATCGGGGGCGACACGACGAAGGGGCCGCTCAATATATGCATCACCATATTTGGCAAAATACCGTCGGGGTGCGCGTTACATCGAAACGCCGCACGGGTCGGTGACGATATATGGATATCGGGTACTGTGGGGGATGCGCGCCTGGCACTGGCAGCTTATCGGGGCGAACTTCATCTCGACGAGCGGACCCTCGCGACGGCCGCAGAACGGATGCATAGGCCAACACCGCGGGTGGCACTTGGCATTGCTCTGCGTGGCATTGCCCATGCGGCCATCGATATTTCCGACGGTCTTGCAGGCGACCTTGCGCATATTCTGAAAAGGTCGTCTGTTGGCGCATGCCTTCATGTGGACGCACTGCCCGCAGGACCAATGCTGGCCGCGCAAGACCAGTCGACGCGCAGGCGTTTCATGCTCGCCGGCGGAGATGACTATGAATTGTGTTTCACCGCCCCGGCACCGATGCGCGACGCGGTTTTGCAAGCTGGCGCGGCGAGCGGCACGCCTGTTGCCCGTGTCGGCAGCATCGAAGCGGCACCTGGCTTGCGTATCGTCGATGCGGACGGGACCGTGCTCGATCTGAAAACCCCCTCCTTCGACCATTTCAATTCGCCATGAGCACTCTCGATTCCGGTCAGGATGTTTACGTCACCAAGCCAGGGGCGCGCTTCATGCTCTCCCATCCTGCACATATCCTGGCCCAGGGTTTCGGCAGCGGGCTGTCGCCGGTGGTGCCGGGGACAACCGGCACCTTGTTCGGGTGGCTGGTTTTTTATGTGCTGACGCTGCGCTGGCCATCGATATTCACCCCGCTTACCTGGGGCATCATCATCGTTGCCGGCTTCGTCATCGGCATCTGGGCTTGCCAGCGCACCGGCAAGGACCTCGGAATTTCGGATCACGGCAGCATGGTATGGGACGAAATGATTGCATTCTGGATCGTCCTTGTCGTTCTGATGCCGGCGGAGATGTCGACCCAGGTGTGGGCATTCTTGTGGTTCCGCTTTTTCGACATGGTCAAGCCGCCGCCGATCCGCTACTTCGACCGGCGTTTCAAAGGCGGCTTCGGCGTGATGTGGGACGATATCGGCGCGTCCTTTTATACGCTGCTGTTGTTTGCCTTGTGGCGGGTTATCTGGCCATGAAAAATGCGCGACCAGAAAGCAGCCGCGCCTGGCTCGAAACGTGTGCTGGCGTCCCTGCGTTACATCGACGTTGCGGACCGTGCTGCCTGGTCGTACAGGCCTGAAAGGACACGCAGGAATCTCGCCAGTTCGCTCAGCTCGAAACTTTCAGTGCCGTCACCGGTGAGACCGGATACCAATACCTGCTCACGGATTTCGTAATAGCGTTTGCAAAGCGCTTGTCCCGCTTCATTGGTGGAATACAGCACCTCCTTGCCACGCCGCTCGGTTTGCACCAGGCCGAGGCTATGCAACTTCTTCAGTGAGTAATTGACGATATGCGTATCTTCGATATTCAGGATGAAGGCAATATCTGCCAGCTTCTTTTCACGCGCCCGATGGTTGATGTGATGCAGAACAAGGACATCCGTGATCGTCATGTCCTTCATGCCGGCCGCCGACATGCATCGCACCGCCCAGCGATTGAAGGCATTGCTGGCAATGATCAACCCGAACTCGAATTCACTCAGTTCGGCGCTGCGGCCGGCTGCCAGGTGTGATGACGAGACGATGGGTACTTTCCCCGGTGAGGGCGCGGCTTGCGCAAACGTCGCCTTCGAAACGGCTTTTTCTTTGGGCATTACAAACTCCAGGTTACATTGGCTTCGGATTTCATGATGTCATCAAATCCGTAACCAGCATCTTACCCGGAGAATGGCTGATGCAAAATGGAATCCGGCTCTGCTCTGCAACGTACTGCGGCGTGACACCGCAAGCCCAGAACACTGGAAGTTCATCGCCAAAAATGTGCACCGGGTCGCCAAAACCCGGCGAAGACAGATCAGCAATGCCGATCAATGCAGGGTGACCGATATGCACAGGCGCGCCATGCACCTGGGGAAAGCGGCCGGAAATCTCGACCGCGCGTGCAACATGCCCACTCTTCACCGGACGCATGCTGACTACCATGTTCCCGTTGAATCGCCCGGCAGACCAGCATGGCATGTTCGTTTTGTACATGGCGACGTTCTTCCCTTCGTCGACATGACGCAATGGAATGCCGCCTTCGATCAATGCGCTTTCAAATGAAAAACTGCAGCCGATCAGGAAGGTGACCAAGTCATCGCGCCAGTACTCGCTGATATGCTCAACTTCTCGTACCAGCTTTCCATTCTCGAATATCCGATATCCGGGAAGATCGGTGCGCACGTCGCCGTCTTCGGTGCATCGTGGAGCGAACTGGCCTGGGTCCAGCACCTCCACCAACGGGCACGGTTTCGGATTGCGCTGGCAAAACAGCAGGAAGTCGAATGCATATTCGCGCGGCACGATCATCATGTTGGCCTGCACACGCCCCTTGGCGAAACCGGATGTCGCACCTGTCAGGCTGCCATTGCGGCAAAGTGCCCGCACCTCGATCGGCGACATCGACTGGTTGTCTCTCTCTGTCATAGAGTCCAAACCTTTCTTGCTACAGCACCCTGTAGCTATTCGTTTTATAGAAATGACCGACATGCAGCACTGTCAAGTCATCATCTTCGGCAACGCCGTGACGATCGACGGGAACAGGTAAAGCAGCAGGACCGCAAGAAGCATCAGGAAAAACAGCGGCATTGCCGTACGCGCGATATAGCTAATTTCCTTCTTGGTGAGTCCCTGCAATACGAACAGGTTGAACCCTACCGGCGGCGTGATCTGTGCCATCTCCACCACGACGATGATGAAGATACCGAACCAGATCAGGTCAATGCCGGCCTTCTGCACGGTCGGCAACAGCACCGCCATCGTGAGAACCACCATTGAGATCCCGTCAAGGAAGCAGCCCAGAACGATGAAGAGGCCGGTCAAGGCAAGGATCAGCATGAACGGCGAAAGATTCAGGGAACCGACAAATTCGGCAAGGTGGCGCGGCAGGCCGATGAAGCCCATCGACAGCGTAAGGAAGGATGCGCCTGCCAGGATGAGTCCGATCATGCAGTAGATCCGCGTGGCGCCCAGCAAGCCTTCCTTGAAGGTGCTCCAGGTAAGCGACCCCTCGATACGCGCCAGAATCAGCGAACCCGCAACGCCGAATGCCGCTGCTTCGGTTGCCGTCGCGACGCCGAGATAAACGGAACCAAGCACCAATGCAATCAGGCCGACAACCGGAATAAGGTGCCTTGACGCATAAATCTTCTGAACGAACGAGGTCTTTTCCGATGCAGCGGGAATGGCATCCGGATGAAGCAGGGACCAAACAATAACGTAGCCCATGAACAAGGCCGCAAGCAGCAACCCCGGCAATACGCCGGCGATGAACAGCTTGGCGATGGAGACATTGGCCGCGACGCCGTAGACGATCATGATGATGGACGGCGGTATCATCAGCCCGAGCGTTCCCGCGCCGGCCAGCGTACCGAGCGTGATGTCCTCCGGATAGCCGCGCTTCTTCAGCTCCGGCAAGGCGATCTTGCCGATCGTCGCGCAGGTCGCTGCCGATGAGCCCGATACCGCGGCGAAGATCGTGCAACCGATGATATTGACATGTAGCAGGCGCCCCGGCAGACGCTCAAGCCACGGTGCAAGGCCCTTGAACATGTCCTCCGACAACTTGCTGCGGAACAGGATCTCTCCCATCCACAGGAACAACGGCAACGCCGTCAAGGTCCAGCTCGATGTCGCCCCCCAGACGGTCAACGCCATGCTGTCGCCGGCAGGCCGGCTGGTGAGGAATTCCATGGCGAAGATCGCGACGCCGAGCAATGACAGGCCGATCCACAAACCGGACCCGAGTACTACAAACAATAGTGCAATCAAAATTGCCGCAATGAGCATGTCCACGTTAGTCCCCTTGTTGTTGTTATTCGACGCGCGCCATCTCGGCTGAAGGCGCGAGAATCCGTTCGTGATCAAACACCTTGCGTGCGAGATCCTCGAGGAAGGCAATCGCCAGGCCAATACTGCCGACCACCATCATCAGCTGCGGAATCCATAACGGCGTCGCATCCGCGGCAGGCGAGATATCGTGCGTGGTGTAGGAGATCCACGCCAACCGGATCGCATAATAGGCAAGATAAACGGTCATCGCCGATGCGACGCCCAGGCACCAGTACTCGGCGATCTTCTTTGGTGTACCGGTGAGTTTGTTAAATACAAGCGTCACGCGGATGTGATCGCCGTTGCGCAATGCCGCCGGCAATGCAAGAAACAGCGTGCCGGCGATCGAGTAGCCGGCATAAGCGTCCAGGCCCGGAATATCGAAACCGAACTGCCTGCCCGCGACGCCCAGCAGTATCGTCACCAGCGTCAACACCATGAATAATGCGGCCAGGTACAACAGTCCGCGGTAAAAACCTTCCAGCATCCGTGCCATGTTTGTCTCCGAACTCAGAAGCCGCCCGTCGAAGCGGGCGGCTGTTTTGGCTTAGTCGTATTTATTGCTTGTTATAGGCATCGATGATCTGCTTGCCTTCCGCGCCGGAGGACTTGAGCCACTCCGCTGTCATCGTGTCGCCAATTGCCTTCAGCTCCGCTTGCAGTTTCGGGGATGGCGCAGAAATCTTCATGCCGTTGGCCGCGAGCTGCTTCAAATATTCCTGATCTTTCTGTTCGCTGATTTTCCACAGGCGCTCTTCCGCTGCCTGCGCCGCTTTCAGGACGGCTTCCTGCGTGGGCTTGTCAAGCGCATCGAATGACTTCTGGCTCACGACGACAGCGTTCTTCGGCAGCCATGCATTGACGGTGTAGAAGTTTTTGACTTGTTCGTACAACTTGTTCTCGATGCCGCTGGCACTCGATGTGAGGAAGTTGTCGACTGCACCGGTGGCAAGTGCCTGACCGAGTTCGGCGAGCTGAATAGTGGCTGGCTGTGCGCCGAGCAGCTGGGCGATTCGGGTCGTCGCGGGGTTATAGGCGCGCATCTTGGTCCCGCGCAGATCGGCCGCTGTGTTGACCGGCTTGAGTGAATACAGGCTCTGACCTGGCCATGGACCGGTGTACAGAAGTTTCATCCCCTGGGATGCGAGCAGTTTTTCCACTGCCGGACGGGACGCGACCGCCAGTTTCTTGGCGTCGGCATAACTGGTGGCGAGGAAAGGAATGGAGTCGACGCCGAAGATGGCGTTTTCATTGGACGCGCCCGAGAGAATGAATTCTCCGATTTGCGCCTGGCCGGTCTGCACCGCGCGCTTGATCTCGTTGGCCTTGTACAGCGAGCCGTTGGGATGCAGCGTCATGGTGAGCTTGTTGTTGGTAGCCTTGGCGACATCGACGGCGAACTGCTGCAGGTTTTCGGTATGGAAGCTGCTTGTCGGATAACCGGTGGGAAGATCCCACTTTGCCTGTGCGAATGCGAGGTGCGAGCTTGCGGCCAGTACGGCTGCCAGCATGACGTTGCGAATCTGTTTCATTTAAGTCTCCTTCGTTGGTGGATTGGCTAGGACTCTTTTGTTCAGGCGCTGCCGCCATGAAGCACGGCACTACCGGAAAACTGCATGCACTGCTAAACCGTCAAACTACTGCGTCTTGTCCGCGCTATCATTTTGCGCTCGCCTGATTCATTGACCTGTCAGTCGTATATTTCAACAACACCTTGAGCTCATCGTTGCCAGCCTGCTTCAACCACTCGCGGGCAAGCGTCTCGCCGATGCGATCGAGGTACTGGCGAATGTAGGAGTCCATTGTCGATACACTTACATTGTTCGCCGCGAGCTGACTCTCATAGTCCTTGTCGCTATTCCGGCTGAGCTTCCAGCCACGCTGTTCCGCGGCGACCGCCAGCTCAAGCATTTTCTTTTGGGTATCAACATCCAACCTATCAAAAACCTTCTTGTTGATGAACACAATATTTTTGGGAATCCAGGCATTGACCTTGTAGTAGTGCTGCAACTTCGTCCATGCCTTTGTTTCCACGCCGGTCCAGCTTGAGGTCAGCATTAGATCTAGTTTCTCGCTGGAAATGGCATTGGCGAGATCGACGACCTGGATGGTGACTGGCGTAGCGCGCACCAGCTCGGCGATGCGTTCAGTTGCAGGGTTATAGGCTCGCATGCGCAAGCCCTTGAAGTCCTGGACTGTGCTGATGGGTTTACGAGAGTACAGATTTTGCGGCGGCCATGGCACCGCATACAGCAATTGCAGGCCGCGTTCCGCCAGGGCTTTTTCAATTGACGGACGGGATGCCTCCCACATGCGCTGCGCATCGTCATATCCCGAGACGATGAAAGGCAATGCGTCCATGCCAAATAGGGGATTTTCCTTTACGAGGCTGGACATGATGACTTCGCCAGCCTCCGCCTTCCCACTGCGCACACCGGCAAATATGTCGGCGGGCCTGATGAGTGATCCGGCCGGATGTACTTTCATCGTTACCTTGCCGATGCTGGCCTTCGTTACTTCGTCCGCATACGTCTGCAGATTCTGGGTCTGAAAGTTGTCGGCCGCATAGGCGGTCGCAAAATTAATTTCCACCGCTGCCGCATAGGCAGATGCTTGTACGACAAGGTTGAAGCATACGGCCCAGGCACTGCTTCGCAAGGCCGCTAACGTTGACTTCATCACTGTCTCCTTCATATTTTTCTTGAATATTAAATGTGACGTCGATAATATGTCAACAAATTATCTAATAAATCATCGACGTTGAATCTACAATAGATGAAACGTTTTACGATTACAAGTAAAAGAACATGCCGCACCGAGCCGGTGCCGGAACAGGAGACAGAAGGATGCATAAGCCTCGCGGCAGTGCACAAAGCACCGGTCCGGTGCGAAAAAATTGCAGCTTGCAGGGCGCTTCCGGACCGCGGCTAACGAACGTCCTGGATGCCAGGTCGGCCGTGCTTGATGAGCTGGACTCCGGCATCCCGGACGTCATGCATGCCTATCAGCGATGGATGGTTGGCGCGATGGCCGACGCCGGGCTGAAAGATTTGGTGGTGACCGACGCGCTGGTGCTGGACCAGCTCAATCACCGCGCCCATGCAAAAGGTCTTGCCGACATCTGCTTCATTCTCAATTTCGAAGACGCGCATGTGGTCGGTTATTCGCTGCGCAAGCTCGTGGCACTCGATGTCGTGAGTGCAGAGAAGCATGGAAAGGAAGTGTTTTTCTCGATTACTCCGTTGGGCCAGGAGTATTTGCGACGCTTTCAAGAGATCCGCAAGCACCGGTTGCTCGATACTCTTGCAGCGCTTGGCCTGAACAAATTCGTCTTGACGGCGCTTTCGCAACATCTGCGGAAGATGTCCGGATTTTATGATCAAGCCGCGCGGGCGGCCTCGTCTCTATAAGAAAGGTGAAGGCACCATGGAAGCAAAGCAAGCATTACACGGTCAACAGGATAAGCGCTGGCAGTTCTGGATCGACCGGGGAGGCACATTCACCGATATCGTCGCGCGCCGTCCGGACGGCACGCTGATGACCTACAAGCTGCTCTCTGAAAACCCGGAACAGTACAAGGATGCGGCAGTTGCCGGCATCAGGCGCCTGCTGGGCGTCGGCGTGAACGAGACAATCTCGCCGAGTTTAGTGGAAGCGGTAAAGATGGGTACCACCGTGGCCACCAATGCGCTGCTGGAACGCAAGGGTGATTTGACAGCGCTATTAATCACGCGCGGCTTTCGCGATGCATTGCGGATTGCGTATCAGAATCGCCCTCGCCTTTTCGACCGCCATATCGTGCTGCCCGAATTGTTGTACGGCAAAGTCGTCGAAGTCGACGAGCGCATCGGCGCGCGCGGCGAGATTCTCAGGCCATTGGACGAAACCCAGGTGCGGCGCGAGCTGGTTGCATTGCATGCGCAGGGGTATCGCTCTGTCGCGGTAGTTCTGATGCACGGTTACCGCTACACCGCGCATGAGGAAGCGATCGGCCGCATCGCCGCCGAGGTCGGCTTTACGCAGATTTCCATTTCCAACAAGGTCAGCCCGATGATGAAACTGGTGTCTCGGGGCGACACCACCGTGGTCGACGCCTATCTCTCGCCTATCCTGCGCCGCTATGTGGACCAGGTTGCGAGCCAGATGGATGGGGTACGCCTTCTTTTCATGCAAAGCAATGGCGGCTTGACTGATGCGCACCGCTTTCAGGGAAAGGATTCCATCCTGTCCGGCCCCGCAGGCGGCATCGTCGGCATGGTTCGCACTGCGAAGACCGCCGGTTTCGACAAGATCATCGGCTTCGACATGGGCGGCACCTCCACCGACGTTTCGCACTATGCAGGCGAGTTCGAGCGCGAGTTCGAGACGCAAGTGGCCGGGGTGCGGATGCGCGCCCCGATGATGAGTATTCATACGGTCGCGGCCGGCGGTGGCTCCATCCTGCATTTCGATGGCTCCCGCTACCGCGTCGGCCCGGACAGTGCCGGGGCCAATCCGGGTCCGGCCAGCTACCGTCGCGGCGGCAGGCTTGCCGTCACCGATTGCAATGTCATGCTGGGCAAGATTCAGCCGAATTATTTCCCCTCGGTGTTCGGTCCCAATGCCGATCAGCCGCTGGATCGCGACGCAGTAGTACGCAAGTTCACCGAGATGGCGGAAGAGATCTCTCAAGCCACAGGCAACCGCCGCACGCCGGAAGAAGTGGCGGAAGGCTTCATCGAGATTGCGGTCGGCAACATGGCTAATGCCATCAAATTTATTTCCGTGCAGCGCGGCCATGACGTGACCGAGTACACGCTGACGACCTTCGGCGGCGCCGGTGGCCAGCATGCCTGCCTCGTCGCCGATGCGCTCGGTATGACGCGGGTATTCGCCCACCCGTTCGCCGGCGTGCTTTCAGCCTATGGCATGGGACTGGCGGACCAGACTGCGATGCGCGAACAATCGCTTGAGATTACCTTATCGGAGTCAGTCCTCACGACACTCGAGGCGAAACTGCATGCATTGGCGGATGAAGCACGCAAGGATTTGCTGTCCCAGGGCGTGGACCAGACACGCATCCGGGTGGTGGAACGCGCGCATTTGCGCTATGACGGTACTGACTCGGTGATCGTTGTGCCTTACAACGCGGTCGACCGGATGATTGCGCAATTCGAAGTTGCGTACAAGAAGCGCTATTCCTTCCTGATGCCCGACAAGGAGTTGGTGGTCGAAGCCATTTCGGTCGAAGCGATCGGCCTGTCGGACGAAACCACTACGCATAGTGACGACCTGCCGCCACGCGATGGACCGCTGAAGCCAGAAGAGACCGTGCAGCTTTTCTCTGGCGGCAAGTGGCACGACACCGCACTATATCGCCGCGAGGATACGCGGCCGGGTGACCTGATTCACGGACCGGCGATCATCGCGGAGAAAAACGCGACCAACATCGTCGAACCAGGCTGGATTGCCGAAGTCACCAAACTGGACCACCTCGTGTTGACGCGTGTGGAAGCACGCACGCAGCGCAAGGCGATCGGCACCAGCGCCGACCCGGTAATGCTGGAGGTGTTCAACAACCTGTTCATGAGCATCGCCGAGCAGATGGGCTTGCGGCTGCAGAACACCGCCTTCTCCGTCAACATCAAGGAACGCCTCGACTTCTCGTGCGCACTATTCGACGCCGAAGGCAACCTCATTGCGAACGCCCCCCATATTCCCGTACACCTCGGCTCGATGGGCGAAAGCATCAAGACCATCATTCGCGAGAACAGCGCCACGATGAAGCAAGGCGATGTCTTCATGCTGAATGATCCTTACCATGGAGGTACGCACCTGCCGGACGTTACCGTGATTACGCCAGCATTCGACCAAGCGGGCGAGAAGGTGTTGTTCTATGTCGGGTCGCGCGGCCACCATGCAGATATCGGCGGCATCACGCCCGGCTCCATGCCGGCGGACAGCAAGGTGGTGGAAGAGGAAGGCGTGCTGATCAATAACTTCCAGCTCGTCAAAGGCGGCCGCTTCCTGGAAGAGGAAACCATCGCCCTGCTTTCGTCGGGTGTTTATCCGGCGCGCAATATCAAGCAGAACCTCGCAGACCTGCAAGCGCAGATCGCGGCGAACCAGAAAGGCGTGGACGAGTTGCTGAAGATGGTCGGTCATTTTGGCCTGGACGTGGTGCAGGCTTACATGAAGCATGTGCAGGACAATGCTGAAGAGGCGGTCCGCCGCGTGATCACTGCGCTGAAGGACAGCAGCTACGAATACCGGCTGGATAACGGTGCCGTGATCAAGGTGGCCATCCGCGTCAACCACGCGGCGCGCACTGCGGACATCGACTTCACCGGCACATCCCCGCAATTGCCCAACAATTTCAATGCGCCGAGCGCCATCTGCATGGCGGCCGTGTTGTATGTGTTCCGCACGTTGGTGGATAACGAGATCCCGTTGAACGCTGGCTGCCTGAAGCCGCTGAACGTCATTATCCCGGAAGGGTCAATGCTCAATCCGCGCTACCCGGCGGCGGTCGTGTCTGGCAACGTCGAGACGTCCAGTTGCATCACCAATGCCCTGTACGGTGCGCTCGGCGTGTTGGCATCGGCGCCGGGAACGATGAACAACTTCACTTTCGGCAACGACGAACACCAATACTACGAAACGATCTCGGGAGGTTCCGGCGCCGGCAAGGGTTTCAACGGCACCGATGTCGTACAGACGCACATGACCAATTCAAGGCTGACCGATCCGGAAATACTGGAGTGGCGCTATCCGGTGCGGCTGGACAGTTATGAAATCAACCCCGGCTCCGGTGGGCGCGGCAAATGGCATGGTGGCAATGGCGGCATCCGCAAAGTACGGTTCCTGGAAAAAATGACCGCGTCCATCCTGTCCAACAATCGCATCGTGCCGCCGTTCGGCATGGCAGGCGGCGAGCCGGGCAGATGCGGACGCAATTATGTGGTTCGCGCGGACGGCAGATGCGAGGAACTTGGTTTTGTCGCCAGCACGAATGTCGAGCCGGGTGATGTCTTCGTGATCGAAACGCCAGGTGGCGGCGCATACGGCGCGGAGGAAATACCGCTTGTGCGTGATGCGTCGGAAGCCGCAACCGTGAAGTAACAACCGTGAAGTAACGCACGTTGGAATCGATATGCGGCAGACGCGGCCCGCCTGAATGCAAGGCGGGCCGCTTCTCTTTTCGATCCGTGTGAATCCGGCGTTAAGTGTTGACTGGGAGCGGGAATTTTGGCGGATGGTAGAGTAACTACCAATTGGTGATCACCATCGCCGTCACCACGGCGAACATTCTCTGGAGGGCGGAAGATGGACGACATTTTTGAACTGGCGCAGCGTGTGGGCACGGCTCTGCAGGGAAAAGGCATGATGCTGGCGACGGCCGAGTCCTGCACCGGCGGCGGTGTTGGCCAGTCGATTACGGAGATCGCCGGATCGTCGGCATGGTTCGACTGCGGCTTCATTACCTATTCGAACACAGCCAAGAGCAGATTGTTGAACGTTCCACCGGAATTGATCGAGCGTCACGGCGCCGTCAGCGAAGAAGTCGCGGATGCGATGGCGAAGGGCGCACTCGCCAACAGCAGCGCGCAGATTGCTGTCTCTACGACCGGAATCGCCGGACCAGGCGGCGCCGTGCCGGGAAAACCTGTCGGCACAGTGTATTTCGCATGGGCACGCGACGGGCACATCAATGTCGAGCGCATGGTCTTCACCGGCGACAGGCAGTCGGTGCGGCGGCAGTCGGTTGCGCATGGATTGAAAGGCCTGCTGCGCTTCCTCGAACAAATCTGAATCAGGATTGGGCGGTCGCGTTGTTACTTCTGCTCGATTACCGAAAGCGATTGATGGCATCCCGGGTCTCGAGCGCGACCCGCCGCGCGGACTGTGTGAAGTCTTCACCGGCATCCGCCTTCGCATACAAGATGGCGCGCGAGGAATTGATCATCATGCCCGTGCCGGCAGCCGTCCTGCCGGCTTTCACTGTCGCTTCAATATCCCCGCCCTGCGCACCGATGCCCGGCACGAGCAGCGGCATGTCGCCCGTCAGCCGCCGGACCTGCGCAAGTTCTTCGGGAAAGGTGGCGCCCACCACCAGCGCGCACTGGCCATTGGTATTCCATTTATCGGCAACCAGATGCGCCACATGCTGATACAACGGCTTGCCGTCCACCGTCAGAAACTGCAGATCGGAACCGCCCGGGTTCGAGGTCCGGCAGAGCACGATGGCGCCACGGTCATTCCATTCCAGATACGGCGCCACCGAATCGAAACCCATATACGGGTTGACCGTTACCGCGTCGGCACCGTAGCGCTCGAACGCTTCCCGTGCATATTGCTCTGCGGTAGCACCGATGTCGCCACGTTTCGCGTCGAGCACGATCGGCAGATGGGGGTAATTATTGCGAAGGTAGGCGCAGATTTCCTCAAGCTGGTCTTCCGCCCGCAGTGCCGCGAAGTAAGCGATCTGGGGTTTGAAGGCGCAGGCAAGTTCCCCCGTGGCATCAATGATGGCCTTGCAAAACTCCAGGATCGCATCCGGCTTTCCGTGAAGATGCGCGGGGAATCTGGCGATATCGGGATCGAGGCCGACGCACAACAGGGAATTATTTGATTGCCAGGCGGCGGAAAGTTTATCGATGAAAGTCACGGCAATTGCTCTAGGGTTCGGACAATGCGCATTGTAACTTGCCATGCTATCGTTTCGACATGACTTCACTTTCCCGTAAAGACTGGATTCTTCTCATCCTTCTCACCCTGTGCTGGGGCGTCAACTGGCCCATCATGAAAATGGCGGTGCGCGACTTCCCTCCCCTCACTTTCCGCACTATCAGCATGCTCGGCGGACTGCCGGTCATCTTCATTGCGGCGAGAATGCAAAACGCCTCGCTGACCATACCGGCAGGAAAACTCGGGCAGGTCATCAAGCTGGCCATTCCCAACATGCTGATCTGGCATGTATTGATCATTCTCGGTGTCAAGATGCTTAGTTCCGGACGGGCTGCGATCCTCGGCTACACGATGCCGGTGTGGGCAGTGCTTTGTGCATTGATTTTTTACCGCGAGAAGCCGGCACCAGCCGCCTGGCTCGGTATCGGCCTGGCCTTGGGCGGCGCCCTGCTATTGCTGTCGAGCGAACTTGTCACTCTTACAGGCCAGCCGCTGGGCAGCGTGGTGGTCCTGCTGGCGGCGGCAGGATGGGGCTACGGCACGGTCCTGATGAAGCGCACCCAGATTGACATGCCGACCATTTCGCTGACCTTCTGGATGCTGCTGCTAACCACGCTTGTGATGATTGGCGTCGCCTTCGCCTTCGAGCGCGACGCCTGGCGCGTGCCCTCGAGCATCGAATGGCAGGCCATCATCTACAACGCCCTTATCATCTTTGGCTTCGCCCATACAGTCTGGTTCAAGCTGGCACGTACCTTGCCACCGATTGCATCAAGCCTGTCAGTCATGATGATTCCAGTGCTGGGCGTCTTTTCCGGCGCATGGCTTTTGAACGAAACTCCGCATTGGCAGGACTATGCGGCGATGGCACTTATCCTCGTGGCAATGAGCACCGTACTGTTGAAACCGCGCGGCATGCCCATAAATAAGTGACAAAATTGCAAATGGTTTGCAATTCTTGGCTATTGATACAAAAAATGAGGGACATGAAAATGAAGACATGGATGAATTGGTTCACGGCTGTCGTCCTGGCATCGGTATTGAGCGGCTGTGGCTACAACGATTTCCAGGCCAAGGATGAAGGCGTCAAGGCCGCCTGGGGAGAGGTGGTCAACCAGTACCAGCGCCGTGCCGACCTGATTCCCAATCTCGTCAATACCGTCAAAGGGTATGCCAGCCATGAAAAGGAAACCCTGGAATCGGTGACCCGGGCGCGTGCCGCCGCGACCAGTTTCCAGATCACGCCAGAAGTCCTGAACAATCCGGAGGCCTTCCGTAAATTCCAGGAAGTGCAAGGCGAACTGTCGTCAGCGCTGTCCCGCCTGATGGCGGTGTCGGAGAATTATCCGCAGCTCAAGGCGGACGGCTTGTTCCGCGACCTGCAATCACAACTGGAGGGCACCGAAAACCGCATCACGGTCGCCCGCCAGCGCTATATCAAGTCAGTGCAGGAGTACAACGTCCTGGCGCGCAGTTTCCCTACCAATCTGACCGCCATGGTGTTCGGCTATGAAACCAGGCCTTCGTTCACGGTGGACAACGAAAGAGCCATCTCCACTGCACCCGCCGTCAACTTTGGAAAATAAGCGGTTCGCAATCCAATGATCGCACGCATGTTCCTCGGCTTCGTGCTGGCCGTGCTCATGATGAGCGCCGGCGCGCAGGATTTCGTCCCGGTGCCGCCGTTGCAGACCCGTGTGACCGACATGGCCGGCATGCTTACGGCTGGCCAGCGCGCGTCACTTGAGAACGTCCTGCAGGAATACGAAACCCGTACCGGCAGTCAGATCGCGGTGCTTCTGGTCAGCACGACCGCGCCGGAAGCAATCGAGCAGTACAGCATCCGCGTTGCGGACGAATGGAAGCTTGGCCGCAAAGGTGTGGATGACGGCGTACTGCTGCTGGTTGCCAAGGATAATCCGCCGGCATTGCGCCGCCTGCGCATCGAAGCCGGGCGCGGGGTCCAGGGCTCACTGACGGACGCGCAATCCAAGCGCATTCTCCAGGATGTGATCGCGCCGCATTTCCGCCAGAACGATTTCTACGGCGGGTTGGCGGCCGGCATCTCGGCAATCGCAAGCGTGCTTGACAAGGAACAGCTGCCGGCACCCAAGGCCGCGAACCAGCCTGAAGAAGGTTTCGATTCCTCGATCCTGCTCTTCTTTGGCTTCATGTTCCTGTTCCTGCTCATGTCGCGCATGGGGTCGTCGCGCCATAGGAGGCATGCACGCGGCGGCTGGGGCCGTGCGCCGGGCGTCATTCTCGGTGGCGGCCTGGGCGGCTATGGCGGATATGGTGGGGGCTTCGGCGGCGGTGGCGGATTCGGCGGTGGCTTCGGCGGAGGCGGCTTCTCCGGCGGCGGTGGCAGTGCAGATGGCGGCGGCGCATCGGGGAACTGGTGATGCGTACCCTGTCGCGACTCTTCAAGCATCTCTTCACCACCGGACTGGCCAGCCGGCGGGCGTTTCCGAATGCAACGCTGCAAGATATCCAAACCGTGATTGCCGAAGGCGAAAAACAGCACCGTGCCGAGGTACGCATGATCATCGAGCCTTCGCTTTCGGCGCAGGCGGTCCTAAGCGGCATGTCATCGAGGGAGCGGGCCTGCGAGCTCTTCTCCGATTACCGGATATGGGACACCGAAGAGAACTGCGGTGTCCTGGTCTACATCAATCTCGCGGATCACCAGGTCGAGATCGTTGCCGACCGGGGAGTCGGCCGCGTCATCGCTGCCAAGGATTGGACGGCGATATGCAGCAGCATGACGCGCGGTTTCGCGCACGGCGATTTCCACGATGGCGTGCTCGCTGCGCTGCAGCAGCTGAATACGCTCCTGCAGCAGCATTATCCGGACGATGGGTCCCGTCAGAATCAGCTTTCGGATCAGCCGCTGATGCTTTGATGCGGGCCTCGGTGCGTCACTTTTTCACGATTCCGGCCTGACGCTGGCCATTGACGATCGGCTGATTTCCTGAGCATGGGCATTAGCTGCCCATAGTTTCGCAATACGTTCCTCGTCGCTCGGATGTGCACTGAGATGCACCAGCGGCGAATCGCCGTCCGGCTCGTTCCGCCTACCGCTCCGACTACCCTACCCGGCTTCATCACCTTGGTTTCCGTCGCCTCCTTCATGCCGATGCGCGTCGACCATTTCTTCGAACAGTCGGGCCATGGTAGACAAGGCCACGCCGTTGGCCTGCATCATGGCAACCGTACACTGGTTGGCTTCACGTTCGAAGTCCCGGGACTATTTTTGATTCAGCAGAGTGGCAGGCACGGCCGCGAGAACGCTCGAAACATCGCCCATCATCCAGTTCACGGCGACGCCGACGCCCAATCCCTGCAGCAGCCGTCGCAATGAACGGCGGAATTGTCCGCACTACCTAGCCGCGCTCATAGATCCACTGCAACAGGGCATCTTGCGCTACCTGCCCCTTGGCCGCATTCGGATGATTGATCATGAACACTGCAACGTATCGTTTGCCGGACGCCGCGAGGACATAGCCCGCTATCGCGCGCACCTCGTTCAACATGCCGGTCTTGACATGAGCGTAACCCGCAACATTCTGGGTACGCAGACGCTGCCGCATGGTGCCGTCATAACCGACGAGGGGCAGCGACGACATGAATTCCGGCATGGTGGGCGACTGGAAGACGGCACCGAGAAGTCGCCCCATCGTCAATGGCGAAATGCGTTCGATACGCGACAGGCCGGCACCGTTCTCGATGCTGAGTTCCGGTGCGTCGATGCCCTTGTTTGTCAGCCATGTTCGTACGACCGCCGCGCCATGGTCCGGCGTCGCAGGAAGTTTTGTCACATTGCCGGCGATGGTGAGAAGCAACTGGCGGGCCATGACATTGTTGCTGTATTTGTTGATGTCCCGAATGACTTCCGACAGCGACACGGATTCCCACTCGGTGATAAGACGTCCGCCAGGCGGCACGATGCCGTCCTTCACCTCGCCGTTGAACGTTCCGCCGAGTTCGCTCCAGATATGCCGGAATACCGCCGCGAAATACTGGCTGCTTGACATCCGATACGGGTGAAAATACCAGGTCCGGTCCCCGCATGCGGTGGAATAGGTGCCGGAGAACCGGGCCCGGCTGCCTTCAACCACCGGCGCGAGCTTTGCGCGCCAGTTTCCGCATTCGTCTTTTGAGAGTGTCGGCGGTACGACCGGATAACCCGCCAGCGGCGGATCGACGATCATGTGTACTTTGCCTGTCACCTGGTCGGGCAGAAAACGGAAACCGAGCGCCTTGTAGTTCAGGAGCAGTGCGTCCGGGCCCACATTGTAGGTTCTCGCCGGATCGCCGTCGAAGGCGGCCGGATCGAACGGCATCTCCTGGAATGCGCTGCGGTCGAGCACCAGGTTCCCGCGAATGTCCCGAATGCCATGCGCACGAATGCGACGCAGGAAAAGCCAGAGATTTTCCACGACCAGCTTCGGATCGCCGGTACCTTTGAAAATGAGATCCCCGATCAGAACATCGCCGACTTGCTTCCCGTCTGCATATGCCTGCGTCTTCCATGTGAAAGTCGGCCCCAGCAGCTCCAGCGCAGCACTACTGGTCACCAGCTTCATTGTCGATGCCGGATTAAATGAAGCGTTCGGATTGGATGCTGCCATCACTTGACCACCGCCAACTTCCTGAACGTACACGCCAATTGCCTGGATCGGAATCTCACTTTGCTTCAATGCCTCTTCCACAACCGGCGGCAGCGCAATAGGCGGAGCAGTACATGCGGTTAACAATGTAACCAAGAAACAAGCTGCTTGGAGTCTGTATGGAATTCGCATAGGATGAGAACGATATCTCCGTCCAGTTCAGGAACGTTTCCGATTATCCCACGGTAGAGTCCGCTTACATGTCTAAATCCAACACCTTGCAGGCGATCACCCCCAATGATCCTCTTGCACTTGATAACCAGCTCTGCTTTGCCCTGTATTCGGCTTCATTGGCAATGACCAAGACGTACAAACCTTATCTCGACAAGATCGGGCTGACTTATCCGCAATACCTTGTGATGCTCGTTTTATGGCAACAGGACGATGTGCTTGTAAAGGCAATCGGAGAACGGCTCTATCTCGATTCCGGTACGCTTACCCCTCTCCTTAAAAGACTGGAAGCATCTTCGCTCATTGCCCGCACCCGGGATGACGCGGATGAGAGACAGGTCCGGATTACGCTAACGAAAGAAGGACGCGCGCTGAAAAGAAAGGCGCAATGCATTCCTCAGCAAATCCTTTGCGCAAGCGGCCAAACGCAAGGCGCCATACAGGAATTGCGCGAACAATTGACGGCAATTCGAAACGACTTGGCCCGATCCCACGTCTAACACTTTGATGCCTGTGCTGAATGCATAGGCGTCTGAGCACCAAATTTATATTGCGCACAATTTAATTGTGTACTATATTGTGATCTCGACAGCAGGAAAAATTGATTTTTCACTTACAAGGAGAACTTCATGCAGATTCTTTATACCGCACAAGCAACCGCGACCGGGGGCCGTGACGGCCGTGCCGTAACCAATGACAAGCATCTGGACGTCAAACTGAACACCCCGAAAGAACTCGGCGGCGCAGGCGGCGACGGGACCAACCCGGAACAGCTGTTTGCGGCCGGCTATTCGGCCTGCTTTATGTCCGCATTGAAGTTTGTGGCCTTGCACACCAAGGTCAACTTGCCGGCGGACGCCGCGGTAACCGCTGAAGTTGGAATTGGTCCCAACGATAAAGGTGGTTTTGCGTTGGCAGCGGAATTGAAGGTCTCCTTGCCCGGCCTCGATCCGGCAGCGGCACAAGCACTTGTCAGCAAGGCGCATGAGGTTTGCCCGTACTCGAACGCAACCCGCAATAATGTCGATGTAAAAGTCGGCTTGACTTAAGAAATACGACACCAGTACCAGTCGCCGAGTAACTGGCGCCAAAAAACCTCCGCTTCTGCGGAGGTTTTTCATTTGCGCGACCCGTCATTTCGCGCTCTATTCAGACACCCATTTGGACCTCTTTCTTCGTTGCTTAACAGGCAACAACGAATCAACCCATGGACATATTTACATGACCATCGCTTGAAAAAAGAAAAGTCCGCCCCTATACTTAGCACTCGCCGGGGTGGAGTGCTAACAACTAATTGCCCTGGTCCCAACATTTCCAGTGCGGCCTTGTTGCATAGCGAAATGCCGTTTGCTGCAAGATTGCCGCAAAACAACTATAACTTATTGAATTTAAAGGAGTTTGTATGAACCTTCGTCCTTTGCACGATCGCGTAATCGTCAAGCGTCTGGACCAGGAAACCAAAACTGCGTCCGGCATCGTTCTTCCCGAGGCAGCAGCGGAAAAGCCTGATCAGGGCGAAGTCCTGGCAGTCGGCAACGGCAAGATCCTTGAAGACGGCAAAGTACGTGCGCTCGACGTCAAGGTTGGCGATCGCGTTCTGTTCGGCAAGTATTCCGGCCAAAGCGTCAAGGTCAGCGGCGAGGAACTGCTGGTAATGCGCGAAGAAGACATCATGGCAATCGTCCAGAAGTGAGGGCAATGTCCAAGAGCGCCGGCATAGCCGCCGCAATTGGAAACATGCCGCCATCCCCGCACAGGCGGGGATCCAGAGACGGTTCCCATGTAGCTCTGAACTTCAACAAATACATACCCCATTTAAATACTAAGGAGTAACAAACATGGCAGCTAAAGAAGTCGTATTCGGCGATGCCGCCCGTGCCAAGATGGTTGAAGGCGTTAACATTCTCGCCAACGCTGTTAAAGTCACCCTCGGCCCGAAAGGCCGTAATGTCGTGCTGGAGCGTTCCTTCGGCTCCCCGACCGTCACCAAGGACGGCGTTTCGGTCGCTAAAGAGATCGAACTGAAAGACAAGCTCATGAACATGGGCGCGCAAATGGTAAAGGAAGTCGCATCCAAGACTTCCGACAACGCCGGTGACGGCACAACGACTGCAACTGTACTGGCACAGGCAATCGTGCGTGAAGGCATGAAGTTCGTTGCTGCCGGCATGAACCCGATGGACCTTAAGCGTGGTATCGACAAGGCAGTCGCTGCAACCGTCGAAGAACTGAAGCAGATCGCCAAGCCCTGCACTACTTCCAAGGAAATCGCCCAGGTTGGCTCGATCTCCGCCAACTCCGACAGCTCCATCGGCGAGCGCATCGCTGAAGCAATGGAAAAAGTCGGCAAGGAAGGCGTCATCACCGTCGAAGACGGCAAGTCGCTGAACGACGAACTCGATATTGTGGAAGGCATGCAGTTCGACCGTGGCTACCTGTCCCCCTACTTCATCAACAATCCGGATAAGCAGGTTGCCATCCTCGAGAACCCGTTTGTCTTGCTGTATGACAAGAAAATCTCCAACATCCGTGACCTGCTGCCGGTACTCGAGCAAGTCGCCAAGGCTGGCCGTCCGCTGCTGATCATCGCTGAAGACATCGAAGGCGAAGCGCTGGCAACTCTGGTTGTCAACAACATCCGCGGCATCCTGAAGACCTGCGCCGTCAAGGCTCCGGGCTTTGGCGACCGTCGCAAGGCAATGCTGGAAGACATCGCCATCCTGACCGGCGGCCAGGTCATCGCGGAAGAAGTGGGCCTGACACTCGAAAAGATCACTCTGAACGACCTCGGTCAAGCCAAGCGCATCGAAGTGGGCAAGGAAAACACAACCCTGATCGACGGTGCAGGCCAGGCTGCCGGCATTGAAGCGCGCGTCAAGCAGATCCGCGTTCAGATCGAAGAAGCGACATCCGACTACGATCGTGAAAAGCTGCAGGAGCGTGTGGCCAAGCTGGCAGGCGGTGTTGCAGTGATCAAGGTTGGTGCAGCGACTGAAGTCGAAATGAAAGAGAAGAAGGCACGTGTTGAAGACGCACTGCATGCAACCCGTGCAGCCGTTGAAGAAGGCATCGTCCCGGGCGGCGGCGTGGCATTGCTGCGTGCACGCGCAAACCTGAAGCTGAAAGGCGACAATCCTGATCAGGACGCGGGCATCAAGATCGTTCTGCGTGCCATGGAAGAGCCACTGCGCATGATCGTCCAGAACGCAGGCGAAGAAGCATCCGTCGTCGTCAACAAGGTCCTCGAAGGCAAGGGTAACTTCGGTTACAACGCTGCTAACGGCACCTATGGCGACATGGTTGAAATGGGCGTGCTGGATCCTGCGAAAGTGACCCGTTCGGCGCTGCAAAACGCCGCATCGATCGCTTCGCTGATGCTGACTACCGATTGCATGGTGGCCGAGCTGGTGGAAGACAAGCCGGCTGCGGGTGGCATGGGCGGTATGGGTGGCATGGGCGGTATGGGTGGCATGGACGGCATGATGTAATTTGCCGGCTGGTGGAACGTGTATTGTTCCGCCACCTGATCGCAAAAAAGCCCGCTTCGGCGGGCTTTTGTTTTGCTTGGTTGCGTACATGCACATAGTCCGCTTTCGTATCGCGCCGAAGAAACACCCTTTGTTCCTATAACGAGAAGTTATGAAAGAATGAAATAAATTTGTTTCTTAAAGGGCGACACGAACGTTGTGTGACGGGCCACACACGCGAGGAACAACGCGGCAGTGCAGCCGTAGGTGCCGTGATGTTCATTCTCGCAGGCTGCCCTAATCTGACCGAGCGTCCCTTACGACGTAGTAGTTAATGTCCTGGCTTTCTGCGGCAAGCGGTGTAATAACCTTTTCCATGTAACTGACGTTCAACTGATGCGCATCGCTTGCCGTGTTGCGATAGCGTTCCACATCGGCAGCGTCCAAGTCGAACGGAACCTGCCTTTCGACCAAACCCTTAGCGGGTTTCGCAAGGTGAACGGATGCAATTTCCCACTTATCATCCCCTCCTGCCCGGCGCGCGGCCAGATTTGCATAGGCATAAGCATTCTCGCGGTCTTCGGTGACGTAGAGTCCCGACCCGACTCCAAGCGAAGGATCGTGGTCAAAATTCCTGCCAGTGAGATTGAAATTAACGCCTTGTGCGGACATTGCATCGAAGTTATTTCGCGTGGAACCGTGGTAGCCGACGAAGCTTGACGTGGTTTCTTCAGGAAGCTTTTCCACCACGGTGATACGTTGTCTTGTCTGAGTGTGTTGTGCCGCAATGGAAATCAAGCCTAGTCTTATTAAGCGATTTTTTCGTTCATAAATGGCCCGCGCCGATTTATCGGGGCCGGTCGAACCGGAAGGGCCATTTGCAGGTGGTTGCGCCGATGCCTTCGGTAGCGCAGCAGGGAGCGTCCGCTGCGGTATTTTTTCAAGAGAATTGGCAAGAAAACTGGCAAGAGAACCGACACCACGGGAGCTGATGCGCATATTGTTTATTGGAAGATTAAGTGAGTCATTGTCGTCGTAAACCGGCGAAGTGATCGGCCAATTGAGACTTTCTGCCATCGGTGCCGATCCAACGTGGGGGGATGAGCTTGAGTCGTTCAATGACAGGAAAAGGTTCCATCCCGATACCAGACGGAAGGCCGGCATGCGATCGCTTCTTGCAGCCATCGTCATGATTGACGGTTTTTATGAAAATTCGTCCTTTACGTCAGCGGCTATTTGTCACCACGCTTGCGCCTCGGCCAAGCACAACGCCCAATGCTTCTAACGTCAGTCACAGAGTAAAGCTACATAAACCGTCCAGCCAGGCTGGGCAACGTTACTCTTCCTCGTTCTTCCAATCTTCACTCTCACCACGGTCCTGCGGCTCACCCAGCAATGTCGGCGGCTCATAGGATGCGAGCAGCATGGCCCTGCTCTGCGGCGTCTCCAGACTGATGCGGCCAAGCGCACCGCTGCGGTAGTCCTGCAGGAGGGTATGCGCTGCCTTTTCGAAATCCAGGTCGCCGCCTTTCAGACGGTATGCCCGCCGCTTCGCCACGCCTTCAATAACACTCACGCCATCGATGCCTTCGGTCGAAAACCCGTAACGCGCGCTAAGCAGTTGCGGGTAACGAACGAGAAGCTGATCCGCAAGAAAGGTCGCCACTTCTTCCTCGATGACCGCATTGACGCCCACGGCATGACTCGCCGCCAGCATCAAGCCATCGGTTGGATGCTCGATCTTCGGCCACAGCATGCCGGGCGTGTCGATCAGCACCATGTTATTTCCCAGATAGAGTCGCTGCTGCGTTTTGGTGACTGCCGGCTCGTCGCCGACTGCCGCCACCCGTTTCTTGAGCAAGGCATTCATCAGCGTCGATTTGCCTACATTCGGGATGCCCATGATCATCATGCGCAGTGGCTTGAGAGGCGTACCCCGATGCGGCGCCAGCTTCATCGCCATCCCCGGAACCTTGGCAACATCGGCCGGTCTCTTGCAGCTCAGCGCGACTGCGTGCACATCCTTCTGGCGGTTATAGTCATCCAGCCACGCTTTGGTGGCGACAGGGTCGGCCAGATCGGCCTTGTTCAGGATTCTCAGGCAGGGACGCTGGCGAAACTTGCGCAGCTGCTCGATCATTGGATTGCTGCTGGCCTGCGGCAGACGGGCATCGACGACTTCGATGACCAGATCGGTCTTCTCCATGGATTCCGCCGCCTTTTTGCGGGCGGCGTTCATGTGACCGGGAAACCATTGTATGGACATGCGGGGCTTTTATGGCGAAATCGAGCCGCTATTCTACTCGCTGGACCATGCCGGCACGCGGCGTCAGTCTATGTCGGCCAGCACTTTCAGATGCGCGACGACACTTCGTCCAAGCGCCGAAAGGTTATAGCCGCCTTCGAGGCAGCTGACGATACGCCCTTTTGCATGCTCAAGCGCGACCCGCTTGATCTGCTGCGTGATCCACGCATAGTCCGCTTCGACGAGCCCCATCTGCCCGAGGTCGTCCTCGCGGTGGGCGTCGAAGCCGGCGGAGATGAAAATGATTTCCGGTTTGTGGGCATGCAGTGCCGGCAACCATTTATCGAGAACCAGCTGGCGGACCTCCTCGCCTTTTGTATAGGCAGGCACCGGCACATTGACCATATTGGCACCCGCCCTCTGTGCACCGCTATATGGATAGAACGGATGCTGAAAAAAACTGACCATCAGGACCCGCGGCTCATCGATGAAGCTTTCTTCGGTGCCGTTGCCATGATGCACATCGAAATCGACTATGGCCACCCGCTGCAGCCCATGTGCTTCGATTGCATGGCGTGCAGCAATCGCCACATTGCCGAAAAGGCAAAAGCCCATTGCTTCCGACGGACGCGCATGATGGCCGGGCGGCCGGATTGCACAGAAAGCGTTATCGATCTCGCCCGCGATCACCGCATCAGTGGCAGCAATGGCCGCACCCGCGGCTCGCAGTGCGGCATTCCAGCTATGCGCATTCAGCAGCGTATCGCCGTCGAGCGGGTAATATTCCGGGCCACCTTCTGTCAGAGGCGGCACGTTGTCATGTACACGGGCAATGGCTTCGGTGCTGTGGACGCGGGCGATGGCGGCAAGGTCGGCGACGGGTGCTTCCCTGCATTCGATCAGGCCGTCGATACGGCTGGCGATGAGCTGATCCTCGATTGCCTGAAGGCGTGCCGGTGATTCGGGATGCCACGAACCCATTTCATGGAGCTTGCAATCGGGATGGCTGTAAATGGCTGTGGTCATTTCGTCAGGGAAAGATATGCGCTACGATTCTCGAATAGAATCATCATAGTTTAGCGAAGAAAGCGATCTCTCACCGCCACCACATGTTCCGCTCGATTACACTACCCCGCGTTCCGTTAAAGTGGCATCCGCTTCCCACCCTGCATTGACAAATCATCCATGTTCAACAAAGTCCACGCCGTTGCAAAACAAGTCAGCCAGATCGTCGTAGGCAAAGACCTGCAAATCCGTCAATCACTGGTATGCCTGCTTGCTGGCGGCCACTTGCTGATCGAGGACGTGCCGGGTGTCGGCAAGACAACGTTGGCGCATGCGCTGGCCATATCGCTCGGCCTGAAGTTCAACCGTTTGCAATTTACAAGTGACCTGCTGCCGGCCGACGTGCTCGGCATTTCGGTATTCAACCGCGAAACCAGCGGTTTCGTTTTCCATCCCGGCCCCGTGTTCACGCAAGTGCTGCTGGCCGACGAAATCAACAGGGCAACGCCGAAGACACAATCGGCCCTGCTGGAGGCAATGGAAGAGCGTCAGGTGACCGCCGATGGCATCACCCGTGATCTCCCCCAGCCCTATTTTGTGATTGCGACGCAGAATCCGACCCATCAGATCGGTACATTCCAGTTGCCTGAATCGCAACTGGACCGTTTCCTGATGTGCCTGTCGCTTGGCTATCCGGATGCGACGGCCGAGCGAGCGCTGCTGATGGGCGAGGATCGTCGTTCGATGCTGCGTTCGCTGCCGACTGCGATGCACCCGGAAGAACTGATGGAAGCGCAAGGCATGCTGAAGAAAGTGCATGTATCGGCCGCATTGATCGACTACGTGCAGGCACTGGCGCAGTCATCCCGCCAGGGCGGCCTGTTTGCGGAAGGATTGAGCCCGCGCGCGGCGATCGCGTTGTTGCAGGCGGCGCGCGCCTGGGCCGCGCTCGAAGGACGCGATCATGTGATTCCCGAAGATGTGCAGGCGGTATTGGTGCCGGTTGCCGCGCATCGTTTGCGTCCGCTGAAATCCGCCAGCGGATCGGCGCTTGGCAGTCGCGACCTTGTCTTGCAACTGATGAAATCCGTTCCCGTCTGACGATTGCATGAACGTCTTCAGCAAGATCGAACATGCGCTGCGCAAGCGCGCCAGCAAGTGGCTGTTCCGTCATCGAGGCGCGGAGCCGGGCGAGGTATTCCTGCATCAGCGGCGGGTGTTCATCATGCCGACCCATCCCGGCCTGTTCTTTTGCGTCATGCTGGTCGCACTGTTCATCGGTGCGGTGAATTACAACCTCAGCCTCGGCTTTGGCTTCACCTTTCTCATCGCCGCGTGCGCGCTGATCGATATGCATCTCACTTTTCGCAATCTGGCGCATCTCCATCTTTCGGCAGGCCGTGCCACATCGGTATTCGCCGGTGAAGAAGCGCAATTCGAACTGCACCTGATCAATCGCCGCAAGCATGATCGCTATGCGATCTGGCTCGACTTTGTCGGTGAAGGTTTGCCGGAAGTCGACCAGGCCACCGATGTATCGGGAAATTCGACACGCAGTGTGACGCTGTCCACGCCGGCACGCCAGCGTGGCTGGCTGGCCGCGCCACGCGTTCGCCTGCAGACCCGCTTCCCGCTGGGCCTGATGCGTGCCTGGAGTTATTGGCAACCGGATGCAAAGGCATTGGTGTACCCGCGTCCCGAGCCGGACGCGCCACCGCTGCCGCTGGCGGACGCGGAGAAGAAGGATGGCCAGGGCGAAGCGGGGCAGGACGACTTCGCCGGCATAAGAGGTTATCAGGCGGGCGACTCCTTGAAGCGGCTGGCATGGCGCCAGATCGCCAAGCTGGATGCGGAAATGGACGGCAGTTTGGTGACGAAGTATTTCGAAGGCGGCGCCGCGAGCGAGATCGCCCTCGATTTTTCCCATCTCCCGCCCACCATGGATGTCGAAGCACGGTTGTCCCGCATGACCCGCTGGGTCATCGAAGCCGAGGCACGCGGCGTGCCCTACGCGTTTCGTCTTGGCGACACGCACCTGGAGCCGGCCCTGGGCCCCACCCATCGTGAAGCTTGCCTGCAGGCGCTGGCGCTCTATCAAACGGCATGATGAATACAATGCAAACCCGATCCATGCTGGGCTCGATTCCCGGCAGGCTGTCCCGGCCGATGGCCCGCGACAAGGCCGACGCGCTGCTGTTGCTGGTCACCTGCGCACTGGTGCTGATTCCCCATGCGAGCCATCTTCCGGCATGGATCAATATTGCCTGCGCCGCATTATTGTCATGGCGCGGCTGGGTAACTTTCCGCGGCAACCGGATGCCGCCGCGATGGCTGCTGCTGCCGCTGGCAGTATTGTCGATGGTTGGCGTTTACTGGACATACAAGACAATCTTTGGCCGTGAAGCCGGCGTGTCGATGCTGGTACTGCTGCTGACATTCAAGCTGCTGGAAATGCATGCGAAGCGCGACCTGTTCGTCATCCTGTATCTCAGCTTCTTCCTGGTACTGGCTGGCTTCTTCTATTCGCAAGGCATTGGCATGGCGGTCATGACCATCATTACCGTGGTTGCCATCCTGACCACCCAGCTGTCCTTCCAATACACCGGTGCCGTGCCGCCTCTGAAGCAACGCCTGCGCTTGGGCGCATTCATCCTGCTGCTTGCCGCACCGCTCACGCTGGTGCTGTTCCTGTTATTCCCGCGCATCCAGGGCCCCTTGTGGGGGATGCCCAAGGATGCACAATCGGCACGTTCCGGACTATCGGAAAGCATGTCGCCGGGGAATATCTCGCAACTGGCGCTGTCCGAGGAGATTGCCTTCCGGGCGAAATTTGAGGGTGAGCCGCCGCCCAAGGCAAAACTGTATTGGCGTGGACCGGTACTCGGCATCTATGACGGCCGCATCTGGTTTACGTCCCGTTCGCCATCGGTCCAGAAGGAGCTTGTCGTCAAGCCGCGCGGCGAGCCGGTACGGTATCAGGTAACACTGGAACCGAATAACCGCAGGCGATTGTTCGCGCTCGAAATGCCGCAGGCTGTTCCGGTATTGACCGGCAACCCGACCGGTATTGGCCCGGAGATGGAGTTGTTTGCCAACATGCCAATCAGCACGCGCGTGCGTTATGACGTCGTTTCTTATGTTGATTTCGATCTGCAACCGAATGAAATTCCGGAGGTCCTAAATTACTGGCTAAGATTGCCCAGGGGTTTCAATCCACGCACCTTGGCATTAGCAGAAAGCATTCGCAGCAGGTTCGGCACCGATCTGGAGCGGATCAATGAAGTTCTCAAGTACTTTCGGGAAGAGAAATTTCAATACACCTTGGAACCACCTGCATTGGGCAAACATGTCACCGATGAATTTCTGTTCGACACCCGCGCCGGATTTTGCGAACACTATTCGGGGGCGTTTGTCGTATTGATGCGTGCGATGGGCATTCCTTCGCGGGTCGTAACCGGTTATCAGGGCGGAGAGATCAACCGGACGGATGGCTTCCTGACTGTGCGGCAGTCCGATGCCCACGCATGGAGCGAAGTATGGTTGAAAGATCGGGGCTGGACGCGCGTGGATCCGACCGCCGCGGTGTCTCCGGAGCGTATTTCGATGAATCTCGGCAGCGCGTTGCCAAGACAAATGCTTGGCGGCTGGCTCACACTGGATGCGACGAAGAATCCACTGATCGCCAGTTTTCAGCAGCTGCGCCAGTACTGGGATGCGCTTAACAACGCATGGAATCAATCGGTGCTCAGCTACACTGCCGAACGGCAGAAAAGCTTTTTGCAGTCGCTCGGATTTGAACATGTCGATTGGCGCACCCTGGGAGCGTTGATGGCGGTCGTGGGCGGCCTGATGGTACTGTTGATGACAGTGCCGCTGATGATGCACCGCTCGAAAATCGACCCGGTCGAGGCAATCTACCGCTCGCTTTGCAAAAGAATGTCGAAGTATGGATGCCCGCGATTTCCTCATGAAGGGCCGCGTGCCTATCGGGTACGCCTGACCGCAGCCGATTCACCACTCACACCGGAAACCAAGGCGGCAGTTGCCCGTTTCCTGGAATATTACGAGACCGCGCGCTATGGTCCGGCGAGCAAGAAGCCGCCAGTCGCGCTCGTGTCACAACTCAAGTCCTTAGCCTCTCAATGTCGATGATTTTTACCCGATTGCGCCACACTACCGCATGTCTCTCCTCGCTTCTGCTTATCGCCTGCGCCTCGGCGGCAGACGTCAAACAGGAAGCCGCCACGAAAACCAAGCCGGACGCCAAGCCAGCCAAATCGCAGCCGCGCAAGGCGTTGCCACCGAAAGTCGTTGACGGCGAGTTCGCCAACTTCACGCAATGGAAGGAAATATCGGATTTCATCGACCGGATGGTTGCGCAACATGGTTTTGAACGGAGCGCGCTGGAAGAGGTATTCCGCAAAACGCAATATGTCGAGACCGCCATCCAGTTGATGAAGCCGGCACCACCCGGCCGTCCGAAAAACTGGCGCGCCTACCGTGCCCGCTTCATTGATCCGGTGCGCATCAATGCCGGCGTTGCATTTTGGGAGACCCATGCGGATGCGCTTGCACGTGCCGAACGGCAGTACGGGGTGCCGGCCGAAATCATCGTCGGCATCATCGGGGTGGAAACCGTTTATGGACGCAATACCGGCAATTTCCGTGTCATGGATGCGGTCACGACGCTCGCCTTCGACTATCCCAATACACCGAACCGCGAATCGCGCATGACGTTCTTTCGTGGCGAGGTGGAAAACACCCTTCTGTTTGCGCGCGAATCCGGGATCGACCCCTTCACGCTGCTCGGCTCCTATGCCGGGGCAATCGGCTGGCCGCAATTCATGCCGAGCAGCATTCGCAGGTTTGCCGTCGATTTTGACGGCGACGCGAAAATCGACTTACGCAATTCCCCGGTGGACGCGATAGGCAGCGTGGCGCACTTCCTGGTGGAACACGGCTGGAAATCCGGGGAGCCGATTGCCTTTCCGGCGACCGTCACCGAAACCGAAGGCAATCGAGGGTGGAACATGTTCATCGGCCAGGGATTGGAAGCCAAGTTCAGCCTCGATGAGTTAAAGGCGGCCGGCGTCTCGCCAAATGTGGAGCCACCAGCGGACATGAAGTATGGCCTGGTCGACCTGCAAAATGGCGGCGAACCTACTGAGTACTGGCTGGGTGCCGGCAATTTTTTTGCCATCACTCAGTACAACCGCAGTTTCTTCTACGCGATGTCGGTGGTTGATCTGGGGCGCGCGGTCCGGACTGCACGTACGCGCTGAGCGTGGACAGCGACAGGTAGTGAAGTTAGGTTGCCGAGCGATTGCCTGGCAAGGCTCGATAAAACGCCCTTAACGAGCGCCTTCAACAAGCGGCGTTCGCTTATTGCGAAAAATTTTTCCAGACGACCGGCTCAATCTGCACGGAATTTTGGTCATCCGATAGCCAGACCTGTCCTTCCTGTATCGAGCAGTTCAACTTCATGGACCGCGCTGCCAATTTCGACAGGGCGAGGCTGGCCTCTGGTGCGATGTTCGCAACGCACAAATTTTTGGCACGATCCAGCCTGTCACCCATCTGTTTCCACCATATGCCACTGTTCGCGCTGTAGCTATATACTCTGACTTCGTCCGCGCGGCCGCAGGCCTTCAGCAATCGCTTTTCGTCCGGCAAGCCGACATCGATCCAGCGTTCAATAGCACCGGTCAGGTCGCGCTGCCAGAGATCTGGCTCATCCTCCGTGCTCAAGCCTTTGCCGAAGGCAAGTGACTCGTGCGCATGCAAGGCAAATGCAAACAACCGCACCATCATCCGCTCGTCGGTTTCAGAAGGATGACGTGCAATCGTCAAGGAATGGTCGCCGTAGTAATGACGATCCATGTCCGCTATCTGGATTTCTGCTTTATAGATGGTTGCTTTTAACGCCATGATGCTTGGATAGGTATGCACAGTAGATCCGCACCGCCGCACTTGGGATGCCAGGATCGAATAGGGGCATAATGATCGCCTGTTTTTTGCTTCCCTACCAGTAAAAATGGATCAATCTCAATCCTTCCCCCCTTCGCCTGCATCCGAGAACGATCCGGTGGAAGGTACCAAGGCATGGCTTGAAAAGGTGGTAATCGGCTTGAATCTTTGCCCGTTTGCCAAAGCCGTTTACGTCAGAAACCAGATCAGATACGTTCTCAGCAAAGCGGAAGATCTTGACACCCTGCTTGCCGATTTGGTAGCCGAGTTGCGCACCTTGCATGCGGCCCGTGCCGACGATATCGATACGACTTTATTGATCCATCCGCATGTACTCAATGATTTTCTGGCTTACAACGACTTTCTGCACCTCGCCGACGGCGTATTGGAGAAACTTGGGATGGCTGGAGAAATCCAGATCGCGAGTTTTCATCCGGATTATCAGTTTGCGGACAGCCAGATTGATGATATCGAGAACCATACCAACCGCTCGCCTTATCCAATGCTGCATCTTTTACGAGAAGAGAGCGTAGAGCGAGCCGTCGACGCCTTTCCGGATACGGACACAATTTATGAAAAGAATATGGAAACCATGAGGCGTATTGGACATGAGGGCTTGAAAAAGCTGTTGGGGCACGACTTCAAGGACGGTAAAGCGTAGGTGGCAAGCCCGGATCGGATGAGAGAAGAATTGCTTTCAGTCAACACACTGTTCATTCATTTTCTCTAAAATTTGGATCAATTGAATGCAATATTCAAGTCGGAGACAAAGACAAGGCTTGCATTCTGGTTTGCAATCAGTCCTGAACTTTCTCGGTTTGTCGTGACTCAGTCTAACGATTTGAAGAACTGGATTAGCTGGGAATCAAATTCGTGTAAGTCAAAGAATATTGCAATTATGAAATTTATTCACTATATTGCAATTGTGAAATGTAGTAATCTGTAAAGTATTCAGTACATGCGTCCGTATCTTGGCAATATTTGTACCGAAGGCCATAACAAGCTTTCCCTGTACAATCCATTTCCATTACGGAATTATTGACACAATACTACTTATTTAGGCATTGCTATGACTGGTACACGACTCGCCGATCAAGTTGAATATGACCCCAACAATCTGTTGGACGCATTAATCGAAAAACTCAATCTCAAGAACGATGCTGCGCTCTCGCGAGCACTGGAAGTCGCACCTCCGGTAATCAGCAAGATACGTCACCGCAGGCTGCCAGTTGGTGCTTCACTGCTGATTCGCATGCATGAAGTCAGCGACCTGAGCATCAAGGATCTTCGCATCCTGATGGGCGACCGCCGCGACAAGTTCCGCATTAGCGACAAGCAATTCAAGCCCAAAGAAGGTGGCACTGATCAGCATGAGTAATCCGCACTTCCCTGCTATCAGGCAGGGAAGATGCCGGTAGACAGATAGCGATCTCCGCGATCGCAGACGATAAAAACAATCGTCGCATTTTCGACTTGTTGCGAGACGCGCAGTGCTACTTCGCATGCGCCTGCTGCGGAAATGCCGCAGAAAATTCCTTCTTCAATTGCCATTCGGCGCGCCATTTGTTCGGCTACCGCCTGCGACACATACTCGATCTGATCCACGCGGGATTTGTCGTAGATTTTCGGCAAGTACGCTTCCGGCCATTTCCGGATTCCCGGGATTTGCGATCCCTCTTCCGGCTGCGCGCCGATGATACGTACGTCGGGGTTCTGTTCCTTCAAAAACCGCGACACACCCATGATGGTCCCTGTCGTACCCATCGCACTGACAAAATGGGTGACCTGCCCGTTGGTGTCCCGCCAAATTTCAGGCCCGGTCCCTTCGTAATGTGATCGCGGGCCGTCTGGATTCGAAAACTGATCGAGGATGATGCCCTGTCCTTCCTTTTGCATCTGTTCCGCCAGGTCACGCGCATACTCCATACCTCCCGTCTTTGGCGTCAGGATGATTTTTGCCCCGTAAGCAGCCATGCTCTGGCGGCGTTCCTCGCTGAGGTTTTCCGGCATCAAAAGCACCATCTTGTAGCCACGCATTGCGGCGGCCATCGCCAGAGCGATGCCGGTATTTCCGCTGGTTGCTTCGATCAGCGTATCGCCGGGCTTGATGTCGCCCCGGGCCTCGGCATGCTTGATCATCGCCAACGCAGGGCGGTCCTTGACCGAACCGGCAGGATTGTTGCCTTCCAACTTACCAAGAATAATATTGTTGCGACGGATCGCGTCGTCTCCTGGTATGCGCTTCAGTTGGACAAGAGGTGTATTGCCGATAGTATCTTCGATGGTCAGGTAAGGCATAGAAATGAGTTTGGCTGCTTTGGTAAAAATGTCATTCTAATCGGAGACTCGAGCCGGCGTGCGATATTGCCTCCGGTCTTCCGGACAATAAAAAACCCCGCATGATGCATTGCGGGGTTGTTTGCCGTTGCGTGGATCAGGACTTCTTATCTTCGGCTTTCAGCTCTTTCTTTGTGTCGCCGGTTTTGGTCTCCTTGACGGCGTTTGTCTTCGGCTTTGCCTTCTCTTTTGAGTCGGCTGACACCGCTTTCGACTGCCCGTTTACGGTCAAGCCGGCATCGGATAATTTCAGCGAGCTCTTGCCGCCGATACCTTTGACGCGCTGTTCAAGGTCATTCCAATCCTTGAATTCACCGCCCTTTTGGCGTTCGTCGAGAATCGCTTTCGACATTTTCGGTCCAACTCCCTTGAGTCCATCCAGCGCTGCCTGATCGGCTTTGTTCACATCGACCTGCGCAAATGCAAAACTCATGGTCGCAACCAAGGCCGCCACAGACAACAACAACTTTTTCAACATGCTACTTCTCCATAGTGATGGTTAACCCTTAAAGGGAGGACCGATGTCCTGCGCGGTTTAACGCTCACAATAGTGTTTAGTTGACATATTTTCAATGTTTTTTTTACAACTATCCGAACAGCTCTTCTTTTGTTACGGTCGCAGTACCCAGCTTACCGACGACGATGCCGCCCGCGCGGTTTGCAATGGATGCAGCTTCACCAAGCGGCATGCCCGACCCTAACATTGTCGCCAAGGTTGCGATCACGGTGTCGCCGGCACCAGAGACATCAAATACCTCTCTCGCACTGGCAGGAAAATGCGTGACTTCTCGTTCCGTGTACAAGGTCATGCCTTCTTCCGAGCGGGTCAGCAGCAACGCTTCAAGCTGAAGATCTGCACGCAGATTCTGCGCTTTGACCGTCAGATCGTCATCGCTTTTCCAGGACCCCACAATGTGTTTCAGTTCCGCTTTGTTAGGCGTAAGTACGGATGCGCCCCGATAGCGCGAGAAATCCTCACCTTTCGGATCAACGAGGATGCATTTACCCAACGCACGGGCTGCCTCGATCATGTGCGTTACGTTGATCAGGCTGCCTTTCGCATAGTCGGACAGGACGATCACGTCATACTGCGGCAGCAAGACATTGAACTGCGTGAGCTTGTCGCGCAATACGGTATCGGTCGGCGGATGCTCGAAATCGATGCGCAGCAATTGCTGCTGGCGACCTATCACCCGCAGCTTGATGATCGTGGAAATCGCCGCATCGCGATTAAGGTAGCTGTTAACGTTCAACTCGGTCAGCATCGCCTGCACAGCGTCGCCAGCTTCGTCCTTGCCCACCACGCCAAGCAGTCCCGTATACGCACCCAATCCGACGGCATTGCGCGCAACGTTGGCGGCGCCGCCAAGTCGTTCGTCGCGTTTCTCGATGCGTACGACCGGTACCGGCGCTTCCGGCGAGATACGGCTGACATCCCCGAACCAGTAGCGGTCGAGCATTACGTCGCCGACAACGAGTACACGGGGAAGATTAGTAGAGGATATTGGCATCATTTGTTTGATTGGATAGCCGGCGAGTTACGCCCGATTCCGTGATATTCGATTCCTGCATCGGCCATGACTGCGGGTTCGAACAGATTGCGTCCATCGAAAATGATGGGCGATTTGAGCAATGCCTTCATTTGATCGAAGTTCGGGCTGCGGAAGGTTTTCCATTCCGTCACGATGATCAAGGCATCGGCATCACGCAGTGTGTCCATGGCGCTGGAATCAAAGCGGATCCGGGCATGCGCTGACGGCTTGGCAGCAAAATCGGCAGCGATTGCAGTCTCTGCCTCCGGCATCGCTACGGGATCATACACTGCGACCGTGGCACCGGCGCCGATCAGTTGCTGGAGCAGTGCACGCGATGGTGCCTCGCGCATGTCATTGGTATTGGGCTTGAAAGCCAGTCCCCAAACCGCAAAATGGCGCCCCGAGAGATCCTTGCCAAACCGGCGAATGACCTTCTTCCCCAACACCTGTTTTTGACGTCGATTTACTGCTTCGACGGCCGGTAGTATCAGCAACTCCTGGTGATGTTCGAGTGCCGTCCTTTCCAGTGCGCGTACGTCTTTCGGAAAGCAAGAACCGCCATATCCGCAGCCGGCATACAGAAAGCTGTATCCAATGCGCGGATCAGATCCGATCCCATGTCGTACAGCCTCGATGTCGGCGCCGACCTTGTCAGCGAGATTGGCCAGTTCGTTCATGAAGGAGATGCGTGTCGCCAGCATGGCGTTGGCGGCGTACTTCGTAAATTCAGCGGATCGCACGTCCATCCAGAAAGTACGTTCTCGATTGCGATTGAACGGTGAATAAAGCTTTCGCATCAGTGTCCGTGCTTTTTCATCCTCAGACCGATCGTCGCAACCAATCACAATCCGGTCAGGACGCATGAAATCCTCGACAGCGGCCCCTTCCTTCAAAAACTCCGGGTTCGACACCACGGAGAACACCGCGTCGGCACCACGCTCCACAATTTCCGCCCGGACGACTTCCCGTACTTTGTCTGCTGTGCCCACCGGCACTGTCGATTTGTTGACGATTACGCGAAACCCGTTCATATGCCAGCCGATGTTGCGTGCCGCCGCGAGGACATACTGCAGGTCGGCTGAACCGTCTTCTTCCGGCGGCGTGCCAACTGCAATGAACTGGATATCCCCGTGCGCTACGGCAGCTGCTACATCAGTGGAAAAAGTCAACCGGCCTGCTGCATGATTACGCACCACAAGTTCTGACAAGCCCGGCTCATGAATGGAAATCTTTCCGGCATTGAGCTGCTCGATTTTGTCGGAATCGATATCGAGACAAAATACATCGTTACCGACTTCCGCGAGACATGCTCCGGTTACCAATCCGACATAGCCGGTGCCGATGATGGTTATCTTCATTGACAGTTAGATTGACGATAAAAGGTTGAGAGCTTCAATTCATCACGTTCAACTCTTCAGTACGACGAGGCGGATAGGTTTCCCACTGGCTGCAGCCCGGACATTGCCAATAAAACTGGCGTGCCTTGAAACCACATTGACTGCATTGATACCGGGCCAGCTTTTGCGTATAGCCATGCACCAGATTTTTCACCATGGTGAGCTCCGGCCACATCTCCGGCGGTGCATCCATCAGACGCGCTTCCAGCAATTTGTCCAAACCCAGCAAGGTCGGCGTCCGACGCACTTCGTCGCTGATGAGCTGCTTTGCCGCATCAACGCCATCGAGTTCCATGACAGCTTTAAAAACCACTTCCAGCAGGTCGATCGACGATGCCTCGGCCAGGTAATTCTTGAGCAGATTGACGCCTTCCTGCGGCCTGCCTACAGCCCGGTAGCCGTCCATTAACCGCTGCGCCACGAGGGCGACATGCGGGACGCTCTGGTGTTCCACGCGCCGCCATGCAAGGAGGGCAGCCTCGGTATCGCCCTTCGACAGATACGCATCACCCATCAACATGGTGGCACGTACGTTCTTCCGATCTGCGGCAAGCGATTTTTCGAGCAGGGCCAGGGCTGCATCCGCATGGGTATGCACCAGCTCGTCCTGTGCCAGCTCGCAATAGAACTGCGCGATCTCTTTCTGCCGACCGCCCGCGCCCGACTCCTGCAACGCCACCGCGGCTTCAATGGCGCGAGTCCATTCCTTCTCCCGCTGGTAGATCTCCAGCAACGCACGCCTCGCTTGGGCGCTGTACTGGGTGTCGACAAGACGATTGAAGGTTTCTTCCGCGCGATCGAGCAATCCGGCTTTTAAATAGTCCTGCCCAAGCTCGTACTGTGAATGTACCTGGTACTCCAAAGGTAAATCGGGTCGGGCAAGCAGGTTTTGATGTACCCGAATCGCGCGCTCGATTTCTCCGCGTCGGCGAAACAGATTTCCGAGTGCAAAGTGGAGGTCGACGGTTTCAGGATCGAGTTTGACGATTTCAATGAACGCGTCGATTGCCTTGTCCGGCTGCTCGTTCAGCAAAAAATTCAATCCCTTGAAATATCCGCGCGGCAAAGTCCGTGATTCGGATACCAACTGGTTGATGTCAACGCGCGCTGCAATCCAGCCCAGGCCGAAAAATACGGGGATGACAAGCAGCCACCAGGTTTCGAATTCCATGGATGTTCGTATTCTTAAAGAATTAGTGACTAATTACCGCATCTGGTTGCGGTGGCTGGGTTCGGGCAAGGCGTTGGGCATCCTGCTCTTTTTGCATGAGCTCATTCAACTTCCGGCAGTTTGTCAGATCGCGTCGATGGCGCAGTACGGTTGGGGTCATTGCCAAGACGCCGAGTACCGCTCCTACCGAGAAGAATGACAGGAGCATAAGGATCAACGGACCGCGTACTTCGTAATCAAGAAAGAAGCGTAGTGTTGCTTCCTGTGTATTTTTTAGTGCAAAACCGAAGAAGACGATGAACAGGACGACTGAAATAACTCGCAATATCAATTTCATGCAACGTATCCCTTAATGTTTTTCATACAGCATCAGTTGAAAGAACTAATGCCGGAGTGCATGGATCGCGTGAAATTGTACGTGAAAAAAAACGGCATCCGTAGATGCCGTTTTTTCATCCGCACATGAAGCGGACTAAAAGCGAATAGACGACAGGCGGCTCTGGAAAAGCAACCGCCTGATTTGACTAATCTTCCTTGATTGGCTGCCCAACCATCGCATCGACCCGTTCGCGTAATTCCTTGCCAGGCTTGAAATGAGGTACCCGCTTTTCAGGCACCATCACTTTATCCCCCGACTTGGGATTACGGCCAATGCGAGGCGGTCGGCTATTGAGCGCAAAACTTCCGAAACCGCGTATCTCGATACGCTGGCCGCTTGCCAGAGCAGAGGCCATCGCATCGAGTATGGCTTTCACCACGTAATCCGCATCCTTTGCAACAAGTTGCGGATAACGCTCGGCCAGAAGGGCAATCAGTTCCGACTTTGTCATGAATCGACTCGATGAAATTATTGCTTGTTATCGAGCTTGGCTTTCAGCAACGCGCCCAGGCTGGTAGTGCCCGATGCTGCATTGGAGTCCGCGGACATCTTTTGCATTGCTTCCTGCGTTTCGACATTGTCTTTTGCCTTGATCGACAACTGGATGCTGCGTGCCTTGCGATCGATGTTAATCACAGCAGCTTCAACCTTGTCGCCGACTTTCAGATGCGTACCGGCATCTTCCACGCGATCGCGGGAGATTTCGGAAGCCCGCAGATAGCCTTCGACTTCATCCGACAACTGGATAACAGCGCCCTTCGGCTCGACTGACTTAACGGTGCCCGAAACAATCGCGCCTTTGTCGTTCATGGCTGCGAAGTTGTTGAACGGATCGCCTTCCAGTTGCTTCACACCCAGGGAAACGCGCTCGCGCTCGACATCAATCGCCAATACGATGGCTTCCAGCTCGTCGCCCTTCTTGAAACGGCGAACTGCTTCTTCACCGGTTTCGGTCCAGGAGAGATCGGACAGGTGAACCAGACCGTCGATGTTGCCCGGCAGGCCGATGAAGACACCAAAGTCGGTAATCGACTTGATTGCACCGCGAACCTTGTCGCCTTTCTTGTGGCTGATGGCGAAGTCGTCCCAAGGATTTGGCTTGCACTGCTTCATGCCGAGGGAAATACGGCGACGCTCTTCGTCGATTTCCAGAACCATGACTTCCACTTCGTCGCCCAGCTGAACAACCTTGTTCGGAGCAACGTTCTTGTTGGTCCAGTCCATCTCGGACACGTGCACCAGACCTTCGATGCCCTGCTCGACTTCTACGAACGCGCCGTAGTCGGTCAGGTTGGTGACCTTGCCGAACAGGCGTGTGCCTTGCGGATAACGACGAGACAGACCGGTCCACGGATCGTCGCCCAGTTGCTTGACGCCCAGCGAGACGCGATTCTTTTCCTGATCGTACTTGAGGACTTTTGCAGTAATTTCCTGGCCGACGGACAAGACTTCGGATGGATGACGCACACGACGCCATGCCAGGTCAGTGATGTGCAGCAGGCCGTCGATGCCGCCCAAGTCGACGAACGCACCGTAGTCGGTGATATTCTTGACGACACCGGTCACAACAGTGCCTTCTTTCAGGGTTTCCATCAGCTTCTGACGCTCTTCACCCATCGATGCCTCGATGACGGCGCGGCGCGACAGAACGACGTTGTTGCGCTTGCGGTCCAGTTTGATGACCTTGAATTCCATGGTCTTGCCTTCGTACGGCGTAGTGTCCTTCACCGGACGGGTATCGACCAGCGAACCCGGAAGGAATGCACGAATGCCGTTCGTCAGCACGGTCAGGCCACCCTTGACTTTGCCATTGACGGTGCCGGTTACGATTTCGCCGGACTCCATCGCTTTTTCCAGCGAGAGCCACGAAGCGAGACGCTTGGCCTTGTCGCGCGACAGGATAGTGTCGCCAAAGCCATTTTCAAGCGATTCGATCGCAACCGAAATAAAATCGCCTACATTGACTTCGAGTTCGCCATTGTCGTTCTTGAACTCTTCGATGGGGATGAAGGCTTCTGATTTCAGACCGGCGTTCACGATTACGAAGTTGTGATCGAGACGAACGACTTCAGCCGAAATCACTTCACCGGAGCGCATGTCCTGGCGGGACAATGACTCTTCGAAGAGAGCGGCAAAACTTTCCATACCAGATGCAGGGGATGCAGAAACTGTAGACATAGATTTAGACAGGTTAGCCAATTCATGTCGCGGAATGCGACAGATATTGGGTTAAGTTAATCAACATCCGGCCAGGCCTTGCGCCCGGACGGACACCAACAGGTACTACGCGACGCGCAAACCGCACTGATTCGTACGCATTCACACAGTTTTTTTTACAGCGGCATAGTGCCGCAACACACATTCGACAGCTTCTTCCGCAGTCATGCCGGAGGTATCCAGCACGTGTGCATCTCCTGCCGGCTTTAAAGGAGCAATTGCTCGTTTGGAATCGCGTTCGTCACGCTCTCTCAAGTCCTTCAGAAGGTCTTGCATATTAGCAGAAAAACCCTTGTCAATCAATTGCTTATATCGGCGTTGCGCTCGCGCTTCAACACTTGCGGTGAGGAATATCTTGAGTGCGGCATGTGGAAAAATTACCGTTCCCATGTCACGGCCGTCCGCGACCAATCCCGGTGTTGTACGAAAACCAAGCTGCAAGCCGACCAACGCATGCCGGACTGTTGGCAACGCGGCGATCTTGGATGCAGTATTGCCAACCTCCTCGGCCCGGATGGCGGACGTAACGTTTTCATTGGCGAGCCAGACTTCTTCACCGATAAAACGGCAGGGAAGCGCGGCAGCCAGCTTCGCAAGTGCATGTTCGTCCTTCAGGTCGATTCCGCGCCGTAATGCAGACAAAGCAGTAAGACGGTACAAGGCTCCTGAATCAAGATAATGAAACCCAAGGCGTTGCGCGACCCGGTGCGCCACTGTGCCCTTGCCTGAAGCCGTGGGGCCATCTATGGCGATAACCGGAACGCTAGTTGTATTCATGTCAACACCCGAAAAAGCGGAAAGATGAGCAGCGGCACGCTGATCGTTTGCCGAGTTGCTTCGACATCGCAACGCTAAATTAAATCGTTACGTGCAATTTTGCCGAACGCATCGAAATAAGCCGGAAATGTTTTTGCGACACACTTCGGATCGTTGATCCGGATTGCGTTGCCCTTCCGTGCAGTGCCGTCAAGGGACGCAAGCGAAAAACACATTGCCATGCGATGGTCGTCGTAGGTATCGATCGCAGCTGCCCGGATTGCAGTCGGCGGGACGATGTGCAGGTAATCCGCTCCCTCTTCCACCGTCGCCCCCAGTTTGCGCAATTCGGTCGCCATCGCCGATATCCGGTCGGTCTCTTTCACACGCCAGCTACCGATGTTGCGCAGCCGGCTCGGACCATCTGCATACAGTGCGGCAACCGCAATTGTCATTGCTGCATCGGGAATGTGGTTGAAGTCGGCATCTATCGCCTTCAATTTGCCATTGGACGACGCTTCGATCCAATTGTCGCCCAGTGTAATTGACGCGCCCATCTTCTCGAGCGCATCTACAAATCGCACGTCTCCCTGGATACTCTCGCGGCCGACGCCTTCTACCCGGACCGGTCCACCGGCAATTGCGCCGGCAGCGAGAAAATACGACGCGGAAGATGCATCTCCCTCGACGTGAATGGTGCCGGGACTGACGTATCCTTGCCCCGCAGGCACGATGAACCGTTGCCAGTCCTCGCGCTCGACCTTAACGCCGAAGCGGCGCATCAGGTTGAGCGTAATCTCGATATACGGCTTGGAAATCAGCTCACCGATCACATCGATGGTGACCGCCTGGTCTTTTGCCATCAATGGCGATGCCATCAGCAACGCAGTCAGGAATTGGCTGGAAACATTACCGCGAACCTGCATGCGTTGCGCGTGTATTTGACCGCGCTGGATATGCAGCGGGGGATAGCCGGGCTCTCCGGTATAGCTGATACGTGCCCCGATCGCATTGAGCGCATCCACCAGATCGCCGATTGGGCGTTCGTGCATACGGGAAACACCGTGCAGAGAATAATCGCCGCCGATGACGGCCAATGCGGCGGTGAGCGGCCGGATCGCTGTTCCTGCATTGCCCATGAACAGGTCTGCCTGATGTACCGGCAGTGCTCCGCCGCAGCCATGCAGGAGATACTCTTGCGTCTCTCCTTCCTGCTCCCATCGCACACCAAGTTTTTGTAATGCCGTCAGCATGACATGGGTATCGTCTGATGCCAGCAGGTCATGGATTCGCGTCGATCCTGTTGCCAGCGCGGACAGCAGCAATGTGCGGTTGGAAATGCTCTTGGATCCCGGCAGGCGAACCACGCCCTGCGCCCGGATTGCCGGCGCGAGATCAAGATGATCGGGGTACTGCTTCATTAATCGCCGCCTTCCTTGTTCTGTTGTTCCGCCGCTTCAATCGCGCAAATCCAGTTTTGCCTTGCACGCTGGGCATTAGCATAGACCGCTTCGATCGCTGCGCCGTCCGCTTGCGCAAGATGATGTCGCAACCGTGAGAGCTGCGCCATATATGCATCCAGTTCGCCGAGCAGCGCCGCCTGGTTCGCCAACGATATATCGCGCCACATCTCCGGTGATGAGCCGGCGATCCGGGTGAAATCCCGAAAGCCGCTCGCTGCATACTGAAACAGCAGTGAGGCATGCGATTTCTTTGCAATGTCATCAACCAATGCATACGCAAGCAGATGTGGAAGATGACTGACAGCCGCAAACACCTTGTCATGCTCCTGCGGCGTCAGGCGATGAATAATTGCCCCGCAACGCTCCCAGGCAGCAGCAACTCTTGCGACCGCGTCGGCCGAGTTTTCCGGCAAGGTTGCAAGAACAACCTTCTTGCCGACGTAGAGATCGACGATCGCCGCATCCGGCCCGTTTGTTTCGCGGCCGGCGATCGGATGGCCCGGAACGAATTGCGCAACTTTCTCGCCCAGGGATTCTCGGGCAGCGACCACCACGTCCGTCTTGGTGCTGCCGGCATCGGTCACCACCGTAGCCGGTTGCAGATGGGGCTTGATCGATGCGAGGATATTTCCAGTTTGAGCCACCGGCGCGGCAATCAACACCAGATCCGCTCCTTGCACTGCATCGGCAGCCGAGGTACTGATAGAGTCGATAATGCCCAACTGCTTTGCGCGTTCCAGTGATGCGGCCGACCGCCCGACACCGACAATCTGCTCGACAACACCTGCCTTCTTGAGCGCAAGGGCAAATGAGCCGCCAATCAGGCCGACACCGAAGATCGCGATTTTTCCGAACACCACGTTTGCTCAGCCGAGAATTTCTTTAAGCGCTGCGAGGAAAGCTGCATTCTCCTGCGGCAGTCCGATCGAGATGCGCAACCATTGCGGCAATCCGTAATTGCCCACCGGTCGAACAATTACCCCCTTTTTAAGCAGTTCGAGGTTGATTCGAGCGCCGGCGCCATCATCGTTACCCACGCGGACCAGCACAAAATTGCCATAGGACGTGACGTACTCCAGTCCCATCGATTCAAATGCGCGGGTAAGCTGCGCATACCCCTCGGCGTTCAGTCGAGCGCTTTTTTGCAAAAAATCTTTGTCATTCAACGCCGCCACCGCGGCTGCCTGCGCCAGCGAATTCACATTGAACGGCTGCCTGATACGATTCAGCAGATCGGTCAGCGCCGGTTGGGCAATGCCGAATCCGACACGCAATCCCGCAAGGCCGTAGGCTTTGGACATGGTGCGCGACACGAGCAGGTTTGGATATTCCCTTACCCATGAAATCGACTCGTACTGCCGAGACGCATCGAGATATTCGTTGTATGCCTCGTCGAGCACCACCACGACGTTTGAAGGAACCTTCTTGAGAAATACGGCAAGTTCCTGCTCGGGAACGAACGTTCCGGTCGGATTATTTGGATTGGCAATGAATATCAGCTTGGTGTCGGCCTCGATTGCAGCGGCCATTGCTGGCAAGTCATGCCCAAAATTCTTTGCCGGCACGACGAGCGCACGCCCGCCGACGGCTTGTGTGGCGAGCGCATACACCGCAAATGAATACTGTGAATACACCACCGACTGGCCAGTTTGTACCAGCGCATGGGCCGCGAGTTCGAGAATGTCATTGCTGCCATTTCCCAGCGTAATCCAGTCTTGCGGAACACCATACTTTTTCGAGATCGCCGCCTTCAGCTCAAAACCGTTCGAATCCGGGTAGCGTCCGATGTCGGCCACCGCATCCAGCATCGCCTGCCTTGCCGACTCCGGGATGCCAAGCGGATTCTCATTCGATGCAAGCTTGACGATCTGGGCTTCGTCGAGGCCGAATTCACGCGCCACTTCGGAAATCGGTTTGCCTCCCTGGTAAGGGGCTATCGCGCGTACATATTCGGGACCGAACTGAATAGACATGATGGATTCCACAAAAATTAATCAGCTGAATGCAGTCGACGATACGGCAGCGTAATGCCGATGCCAGTTGATGCTGCATTCGGAAAAGGGTTGTGAATCACTGGCTGAACGGATAAGAACCGAGCACCTTGAAAAATGCGGCGTTCTGCTTTAATGCGGAAAGCGCCTTGGCGACATGCTCTTCACGAGAATGCCCTTCGACGTCCACATAGAAGTAATACTCCCACGTACCGATGCGTGCCGGACGCGACTCAAAGCGCGTCATGGAAACACCATGCTCGGCCAACGGCGCAAGCAAATTGTGCACGGCGCCGGCGCGGTTGGGAACAGCCAGCACCAGGGATGTCTGGTCCTTGCCACTTGGCGTCGGCTGCATGCGACCCACCACCGCGAAACGGGTGCGATTATGCGGATCATCCTGCACATGTGCCTGCACCACGCCCAGATTATATTTTTGTCCGGCGATTTCTCCGGCGATCGCCGCCGCCGTCGGATCGTCGCTGGCAATCCTTGCCGCTTCGCCGTTGGACGCTACCGCTTGCCGTTCAATATTCGGAAAATGCTGGTTCAACCACACCTGGCATTGCGCCAGCGCTTGCGAATGCGCGCAAATTCGCTTGATGCCTTCCATGGAGCCACTTTTGGTCATCAGGCTGTGGTGCACCGGGATCGAAAGCTCACCACTGATGGACAAGGTCGTCTGAAGTAACAGGTCCAGCGTCCGGTTGATCGCGCCCTCGGAGGAATTCTCCACTGGCACTACGCCAAAATCAGCGGTTCCGGCTTCGGCAGCACGAAACACCTCATCAATGGAGGCGCATGGAAGTCCTTCGACTGCGTGGCCAAATTGCTGATATACCGCTTGCTCGCTGAACGTCCCGACGGGCCCGAGATAGGCAACTGTCACGCGCCTTTCCAGCGCACGGCACGCAGACATGATTTCACGAAATATTGTTTGGACATCGCCGCTATGCAGTGGACCGGGATTGCGTGCTGCCACGCTGCCGAGCACTTGAGCCTCACGTTCGGGTCGAAATACCGGTGCGTTGGTTTCAGCCTTGACATGGCCGACCTGCTGGGCGACACGGGCGCGCTGGTTCAGCAGATCAAGGATTTGCGTATCGATTGCGTCGATCTGCTCGCGCAAGGGTTTGAGTTTATCGTCGCTCATACACTTAACAGGCAATGTAACGGGAGGCTTTCAGCCGTATTTTTTCTCGAAGTCTTTGAGATAACCAATCAGCGCCTGCACGCCTTCAACCGGCATCGCATTGTATATAGACGCGCGCATGCCGCCGACCGATTTATGGCCTTTCAACTGCAATAGCTGCCGCTCTTTCGCGCCGGCGAGGAAAGTGTCGTTGAGCGATTCATCCGACAAATAGAACGGCACGTTCATCCGCGAACGGGAATCCTGCGCAACGTTATTATGGTAAAAATCAGTCGAATCGAGATAATCATAAAGCAGCGCTGCTTTCGCGATATTCCTCTGCTCCATCGCCGCCACGCCGCCCTGCTTCTTCAGCCATTGAAACACGAGGCCGGCAATATAGATCGCATAGGTTGGTGGGGTGTTGTACATGGAATTATTGTCGGCCACCATTTTCCAGTCGAAAGCTGATGGACATATTGGCAGTGCATGGCCGATCAAATCATCCCGTACGATAACGAGCGTGACACCTGCCGGCCCGATGTTTTTCTGTGCGCCGCCGAAAATGACGCCGTACTTTGATACGTCGATAGCCCGCGACAGGATGTGCGACGACATATCGGCAACGAGCGGGGCATTTCCCGTATCCGTGGCCACGTCCGGGGTGTACTGGAATTCGACCCCGTCGATCGTTTCATTGGTGCAGATGTGCACATAGGCCGCATCCTTCGACAGCTTCCAGGTATCGCGCGGCGGGATGGCAGAAAATTTTTGTTCTTCAGACGAAGCGGCAACATTGGCGTTGCAATATTTCTTCGCTTCCTTGATGGACTTGCCGGACCACGACCCGGTATGGATGAAATCCACCACCGCAGGCTGCGACTTCCGGCCCACCAGATTCAACGGCACAATCGCATTTTCACCGATGCCGCCGCCTTGCAGAAAAAGCACCTGATAATTGCGGGGAATCGCCAGGAGTTCCCGTACGTCATGTACGGCAGCCTCGTAAATCGAAATAAACTCTTTCCCGCGGTGACTCATCTCCATCACAGACATACCGCTGCCGTGCCAGTCGAGCATCTCCTCCGCAGCTTGCCGCAGCACTTCCTGCGGCAGCACTGCCGGGCCGGCTGAGAAGTTATACACGCGGGTCATTCTTCCTCCGCGCCGCCGACATCTTCTTCCACATCGGACTCGACGATGCGCTGCAAGCCGGAAAGCTTGGTGCCGTCTTCCACGGCAATCAGCGTGACGCCTTGGGTTGCACGGCCCATTTCGCGGATCTCGGCAACCCGTGTGCGGATGAGTACACCGCCGGTCGTGATCAGCATGATTTCATCGCTTGGCTCTACCAGGGTCGCGGCAACCACCTTACCGTTGCGCTCACTGGTCTGGATCGCAATCATGCCCTTCGTTCCCCGTCCGTGACGGGTGTATTCCGTAATCGGAGTGCGTTTACCGAAGCCGTTCTCGGTGGCCGTGAGGACCGATTGCTGCTCATTTTCCGCAACCAGCAGCGCAATTACCTGCTGACCTTCTTCAAGATTCATTCCCCGCACACCGCGCGCGGTCCGCCCCATGGGACGCACATCGTTTTCATCAAACCGCACCGCCTTGCCGGAATCCGAGAACAGCATCACATCATGCTTGCCGTCAGTCAGCGCGGCACCGATCAGGAAATCGCCCTCATCCAGATCCACGGCAATGATGCCGGCCTTGCGGGGATTGCTGAATTCAGTCAACGGCGTCTTTTTCACCGTGCCGAAGCTGGTGCACATGAAGATGTAGTGATCTTCAGGGAATGTGCGGTTTTCACCCGACAGCGGCAACACGACAGTGATCTTTTCTCCGTCCTGCAGTGGAAACATGTTGACGATCGGCTTGCCCCGCGACGCGCGTGATCCTTGCGGCACTTCCCACACCTTCAACCAGTACATCCGGCCTCGATTCGAGAAGCAAAGAATGTAATCGTGGGTATTGGCAATGAACAGCTGGTCGATCCAGTCATCTTCCTTCGTCGCCATCGCCTGCTTGCCCCGGCCGCCGCGTTTTTGCGCACGATACTCCGAAACGGGCTGCGACTTCATGTAGCCGGTGTGCGACAGGGTGACCACCATGTCCTGCGGCGTAATCAGGTCTTCTGTACCCAGGTCAGTCGCATTCAATTCGATCTGGGAGCGGCGAACATCCTTGCCGCCGTCGCCATACTCGTTCTTGGCAGCCGTCAACTCGTCCGTGATGATGGTAGTCACACGTTCCGGACGCGCAAGGATATCCAGCAGGTCGGCGATTTCCGCCATCACATCTTTATACTCATTAACGATCTTGTCCTGCTCGAGGCCTGTCAAACGCTGCAAACGCATTTGCAGGATTTCCTGTGCCTGATCATCGGACAGCTTGTATAGACCGTCGCTTTGAATGCCATAGTGTTTTGGCAGGCTCTCCGGCCGGAAGGCATCGATGCCACCGGCGTTCTCGGCCCCAGTTCGCGCAAGCATTTCCCTGACCAGCGATGAATCCCACGCGCGCGTCATCAACTCGGCTTTCGCAATTGGCGGTGTCGGCGCTGCCTTGATGATGGCAATGAAATCGTCGATATTCGCAAGCGCGACCGCCAGACCTTCGAGCACATGGCCGCGCTCGCGTGCCTTGCGCAGTTCGAAAACCGTTCGCCGCGTCACCACTTCCCGGCGATGCGACAGGAAGCACTCCAGCATCTGCTTCAGATTCAGCAGCTTCGGCTGGCCGTCGACCAGCGCGACCATATTCATGCCGAAAGTATCTTGCAACTGGGTCTGCTTATATAGGTTGTTGAGCACCACCTCGGGCACTTCGCCGCGCTTCAACTCGATAACGACACGCATACCGGATTTGTCGGACTCGTCGCGAATATCCGAAATGCCTTCCAGCTTCTTGTCCCGCACGAGTTCCGCGATCCGCTCGAGCAAGGATTTTTTGTTCACCTGGTATGGCAATTCGTCGATGATGATGGCTGGACGATTCTCCTTGCCGAATTCCTCGAAGTGGGTTTTTGCCCGCATGACGACACGGCCGCGCCCCGTGCGATAGCCATCGCGAACGCCCGATACGCCATAGATGATTCCAGCGGTTGGGAAATCAGGGGCAGGAATGAGTTCTATCAGTTCATCAACTGTGCATTCCGGGGTGCGCAGTACATGCAAAGCGCCGTTGATCACCTCGGTAATATTATGCGGAGGAATATTCGTCGCCATACCGACTGCGATACCGGACGAACCGTTAATCAACAAGTTCGGAATACGGGTCGGGAGGACTGAAGGCTCCTTCTCCTTGCCGTCGTAATTGGGGACGAAATCGACTGTGTCCTTTTCGATGTCGGCAAGAATTTCACCGGCAATCTTGTCCAGCCTGCACTCGGTGTAGCGCATCGCCGCGGCATTGTCGCCATCCACAGATCCGAAATTACCCTGGCCATCCACCAGCGTATAACGCAATGAAAAGTCCTGCGCCATCCGCACCAGCGTGTCATAGATCGACTGGTCGCCGTGTGGATGGTATTTACCCATCACTTCACCCACGACACGCGCGCACTTCACATAAGGACGATTCCAGACATTATTCATTTCATGCATTGCAAACAGGACGCGGCGATGCACAGGCTTTAGTCCGTCTCGCACGTCCGGCAATGCGCGTCCGACGATTACACTCATTGCATAATCGAGGTAACTCTTGCGCATCTCCTCTTCAAGAGAAATGGGGATTGTTTCTTTAGCGAATTGATCCATTGCGAGTCGGTTTTCTAAGGCGGAAGTTGGCTGAAATTTGATGTACTAACAATCGACGATTGAGACACGTCAAACATTAGATTTTAGCATGCGAAACCTTCCAAACGACGGCATTCGGCGCTGTGTATGTAGTGCGTGTCTTGAAAGAGCATACAAAATTGTCGGAACCAATAGCTTTGCTGAACAGACTTTCGATAGGTATGGAAATTACTTAAAAGGACGAAAGGAAGGACGCAAAGACAGTTGATAAATTAACACATGTTCGTAGTTTCAAAATTGCAATACCAATCAAAATAATTCCAACCCCAAACAAATGACAGTTGGTATGAATCAACTAAATGTGATTAATTACCTCAATCAGAAACTTGCACATGGTAAACTTATCACTTGCCTCGGATAGGTCGGCAGGTCAGTACTAGTGCTCGTGATGTTTCAGCGTAATAGCTACTTGCCTGTGAAAATCCTGCAGATTTGCAGGATTTTTTTTGCAAAATCCATATGTTTTAGTGCATCCGTTGGATTAATACAACGGATATGCAAAAAGCTAGATATCTCCAAAAGGCCGCATTCGCTCTATATCAAGCATATGGCAAAATGGAGTTAACTAAAGATCATTGCATGTGAACAACGTTATAAAATGATGATCTAATAGCATATGGTAGTATCGGTTCGTTTTATAAATGTTGTCTATTTGTTGCGCAGTTCATCTGCGGATATCTCCAACCAAGAGGAAAAATATGAATAATTTAGCAAAACTCGTCTTTGCTGCGTCCGCAGTCGTATCGTTCTCTGCATCCGCTCAGCAAGACGTCAAAGCCGCGTCCCCTGTCAGTGCATACGTGCAAGACAGCCGCGGCATCGTCGTCCGTGATCCATTTGGTCTTTGCTGGCGCACAGGTTACTGGACACCGGCTGACGCGGTTCCAGGTTGCGACGGCGAACTCGTCAAGCCTGTAGCAGCACCAACCCCTGCTCCGGCACCGGCACCTGCCCCCGCACCGGCACCTGCTCCAGCACCTGCAGCACCGATTTCCGAAAAAGTTACATTCGCAGCCGATACCTTCTTCGACTTCGACAAGGCCGTCCTGAAGCCAGATGGCAAAGCCAAGCTTGACGACCTCGCTGGCAAGCTCAAAGGCATGAATCTGGAAGTTATCATTGCTGTTGGCCACACCGATTCGATCGGTAGCGACACGTACAACCAGAAACTGTCGGTTCGCCGCGCTGAGGCTGTCAAAGCCTACATGGTTTCCAAGGGAATCGAAGCCAACCGTGTTTACACTGAAGGCAAAGGCGAGAAGCAACCAGTTGCTTCCAACCGCACCACTGATGGTCGCGCGAAAAACCGCCGCGTTGAAATCGAAGTTGTTGGTACTCGTACCCGGTAATTCAATTGTTTGAATTCC
>JAESFL010000076.1_pt1 | contig 113250 bp, 109 predicted proteins | sample 9269401 | NCBI WGS metagenome assembly JAESFL01 (sample SAMN14506025, study PRJNA617098) | algae metagenome | isolation source: Gloeocapsa sp. UFS-A4-WI-NPMV-4B04 and co-occurring heterotrophs from desert... | place: USA: Utah | collected 2006-10-01 | reverse complement strand
CGGGTCCGTGTCGGTGAGCATGCCTTCGACAAGCTCGCTCAACTGACTCCGCTGCAGGAGCGCGCCTTCCAGCTCCTGGAGGTGCCCTGGCGCTGACCTGTACCCAGTAGCGTGCACCCGGATTTTTTGCTTAACTCAAAGCACCGTAAGCACTAATCCGCTCTTCTCCATGCGGAACTTCCGGATAACCATCGCCGGCCGATCCCTGCTGATTATTTGTATGGCGGCAGCCGCGTGCGGCGGCGACGATCCGTACGCGAGCCGGGGCACGCGCGTCATGCGCGAGGCTGCGTGGGTACCGGCGTGGGCGGCGGGGGGAAGCTCGGCGGACACCCTGCTCCTGCAGCCGCTGGTCCTCGCGGCGGATGACCGGCACGTGTACGTGCTGGACCGGGGCGGCAGCCGGGTCGTGGCCCTGCACGCCGCCGACGGCTCGCTCGCGTGGATGGCGGGACGGGAGGGCAGCGGGCCCGGCGAGCTCAAACGGCCCCAGGGCATCACCCTTTCGCCCGCGGGCGAGGTGATCGTCTCCGACGCCGGCAACGGGCGGCTGATGGTCTTTGGGCCGGACGGGCGGTACCGCCGGGCGATCCCGGTGGGCGGCGCGCCGTACTTCGACAACCTGTGCGCCCTGGCGGACGGAACGGTGGTCGTGCGCAGCCTGGGGCCGGTGGACCCGCTGTTTCGCCTGGACGCGCGGGGCACTCCCGTCGCCACGCCCGCGCTGCCCTGGCGCGACCTCAACGGCCGGTACCGCTCCGTGGCGCGGCAGGGATGGTTCGCCTATGACCCGGCGACGGGCGGCTGCGTGTACGCGCTGCGGCTGGGGCGCGGGTTCGCGCGGTACTCGGCGGGACGGTTCGGGCCCGCGCACGCCTACGTGGAGAGCTACGACGTGCCGGCCTCGCAGGTGCAGCGCGGGCCGGGGGGCGAGTTCACGGGAGAGACCGTCTCGGGGCTCACGGAGGCGGCGCGGGGAATCGGGATCAGCGGAAATCGCCTGCTGGTCGCGTTCTGGGGGACGATGGAGCGCCAGGGACGGGTGCTGGACTATTATGACCTGCCGTCCGGACGATACCTGCACAGCGAGCCCCTGCCCTACTTCGAGGCGTTCACCGCCGCGGGCGACCACGCCTACATCCTCACGAGCGTCCGCGGCTACCCCGCCGTCCAGGCCCTGCGGCGCACCCGTCCCGCCGCCTGGGAGGATGAAGGCGGCTGATTTCGGATGGAGGGGACGGGTGGATGACGACTGCGGGCGCGGAGGATTTCGCGCCCGCCCGTTCGTGCGTGCGCACGGTGGCGGATGGGGAGCGGCGGACGAGCCAGCGTAACGCTTTGCGTGATTGTGGTTTACGTGCTTCGCGACGGGCACGGGGATTGCCTCGGTTCCGGGCCCAACTTTTCACCCGGAGATGAGGCGATGCAGAAACCGATCAACGGCCGGATGCACGGGATGATGGACTACGCCACGGTCGCCGCCACGGCGGCAGCTCCGCGTGCGCTGGGCTTTCCCAGGACGGCGGAGAACCTGGCGTATGGCCTGGCCGCGGGATACCTGGGGCTGTCGCTGATGACGGACTACCCGCTCAGCGCCAAGCGCGCGGTACCCTTCAAGGGCCATGGCGCCACGGAAATGCTGCTGGGCCTGGCGCTGCCGTTCCTGCCCAGGCTGCTGGGATTCGAGGACGACCGGCGCGCCCGCAACTTCTTCCTGGGGCTCACGGCGCTCACGGCCGTGACGGCGCTGCTCACCGACTGGAACGCGCCCGACGCGGACCTGGAGCACGCCGGGTACGAGCTGCCGCTGACGGGGTCCCGCGGCGGATCGCGCAGCGACATGCGCGAGATGGCCACGGTCTGACGGGTTCCGGACCGGCCGGCCACGGGGGCCGGCCACCCGCGCGAGAGGGGCTCCCGATCCGGGAGCCCCTCTCCGCTTTTTTTCACCAAACGCCGCGTCGCAAAGAGACCGCGACGTGCACATAAACCCAACTTGGAGAATAAGATAGACCACCTCCAGGATTGACTTCGACACGAGAATCCTGCATCTTTATCCCGTAATTGCCGCATCCTGTCCTCGCGCGGCACTGCATTCTCCAGCCCGACACTCCATGAATCTCCGAATCATCCGCCCCCGGACGGCGGGCGTGCTGCTCGCGGTCGTGTTCGCCGCGTCGTGCGGGGACTCGCCGTCGCAGCCGGCCAGCCCCCGCGTCACCGCCAGGCTGGAGATCCTCGCGGGCAACGGACAGACGGGCGCGCCGGGCGAGGAGCTGCCCAACGCGCTGACCGTGCGTGCGCTCGATTCCATCGGACGGCCCGTCTCCGGCCAGATCATCAACTTCCGCGTGGTGCAGGGCGGCGGCTCGGTGTTCGCCGGCGCCAACGTGACGGGCGCGGACGGCATCGCGCGCGAGTTCTGGACGCTGGGGCCCAGGGGTGGCGAGGCGCAGGTGCTGGAGGCGCGCGCCGTGGACAACGCCACGAGCCAGAAGATCGTCTTCGGCACGTTTACGGCGACGACCGTGGCGAACCGGGCCCACACGCTTTCGCAGTGCTGCCTGGGCGGCTCGTGGGGCGTTGGGAGCACCTACCCGAGCCCCGTCCAGGCGCTCGTAAAGGACTCGCTGGGCAACCCGGTGCCCAACCTGCCGGTCACGTGGACGGTGGTGGTGGGCAACGGCCGGCTGACCAACGCGGCCGGGGTGCACGCCAGCACCCACGTGGTCAACACCGACGCGCAGGGCATCTCCACCATCCGGTTCACGACGGGGACCATCGCGGGGCTGAACGTGGTACGCTCCGCTGCGGGATCGCTGCAGGATGCCGACAGCATCAACGGCCATCCGGGCGTGCCGGTGCGGTTCACCATCGAGCCGGCGTCGCTGGCGCTGGGCGTCAACGCGACGGCGAAGCTCACGGGCTTTGGATACGACCGCTTCAACAACCGGACGACGCAGCGCCCCACGTGGCGCTCGCTGGATCCGGCGATCGTAACCGTGGTGAGCCCGAGCGCCACGCAGACGGACACGGTCGCCACCGTGCGCGGCCAGGCGGCGGGCACGGGGCGGGTGGTGGGCCAGTTCAACACCGGCTCCAAGGTCTACGCCGACACCGTCACGGTGACGGTGCAGTAGCACGCCGGCGCGCCGGCGAAGCACGCGAGGGGCGGCCCACCGGGCCGCCCCTCGCTCGTTTCCCGGGGATGACGGGAACTGGTGTCGCCGTTCTCCCCTCTCCGCGCGGCAGGTTGCGCGGGGAGGGGCCGGGGGAGGGGCGCCGTTGCGTGAGGGATGCGCGCCCGCAGGGCCGAGAACGCGGAACGGGCGGACAACAGCCGTACCGTTGTCCGCCCGTGGAGCGGGCTCGGCGCCGTTGGGCACGGTTGTATCGTGCCCTACGGCGCGCGCAGCCCGGCCCCCGCTTGCGGGGGACACGCCCAAACCAGCAGTGCGAAAGTGCGAGAGCAACGGCACGAAGAAGGGGCTCCCCGATCCGCATCGGGGAGCCCCTTCCGTCAACCAGCCGCAGCCGGTACGACTACTGGTACTGGATGTAGAGCGGCTCGGGCCACAGCTGCAGCAGGTCCCGCGGCGTGGTGAGCGGATCGCCGCCCTTGGTGTCGTTGTGGTAGAAGTTCTTCCACCCCGTGTACTGCGCCGGGTGCCGCACGACGTAGTCGCGGTACGAGTCGTACTTGAGCCACGGCGCGCCCCACCCGTCCATGTGCATCACCAGCTGCACCTCGGGGCGCAGGCGGACGTTCTCCACGTCGGGCACCATGTTGCGGGTGAAGCGGTGGATGATGAGCACCTTGGGCGGCAGGTTGTTGTCCTGCACGATCTTCGTCATCCGGTCCATCACCCAGTTGATGTCGGCCGCGTACATGGTCCCGATCTTCCGGCCCGGCACCACCCCGCCCCGCATGTAGAACTCGGGGTCCACGGCAAAGTGCACGTCGGGGCGCTTCAGGAACTCGTCGAAGCGCGGCATGATGCTGCGGATGTCGTCGGTGCCCACCTGCACGTCGATGAACAGGATGCCGTTGATGGACTTGGCCATCTGGTGGATGGAGTCCACCACCGCGTCCCGGATCTGCGTGCGGTACTTGCCCGACGGGCCGGGATCGCCCTGCGCCACGACCGCGATCAGGTGCAGGCCGGGGACCACCGGCGTGCTCGGGTCCGCCTGCTTCCACTGGTCGGCCTGGCGCTGCAGGCGGGCGAGCATGTCCTCACGCGGGTACTGGCCCAGCGCGCCCATCTTCTTGGAGGCGGGGTTGCCGTAGTACACGATGATGCGGTTGCACGGCAGGATGGACCCGTCGCGGAACTCCGGCGGCTGCGGGTACCACTTCTGCTCCTTGGCGAAGATCGGGTTCTTGCCCGCGCCGGGGCGCTTGGCCGCGGAGTCCGCCTGCAGCGCGCTGGCCGCGGAGTCCAGCCGCGCCTGGCGCCGCTGGTGGCACTGCGTGGCCTCGGCCGCCGCGTTGCCAAAGGCGAACTTGGGCGCGGGCGCCGCCGCGGGGGCCGCGCCCTTGGCCGCGCCGCCGGCACCCTGCGCGGCGGAATCGCCGGGGGCGCGGGCAGTGCCCTTGTCTTCGGCGCCGGAGTCGCCGCCGCACGCGGCCATCGCCAGGACGGCGATCAGGGCAAGGGGGGTTCGGATCAAACGGTACACGTCAGCACCTCGTCGGTTTTTCATGGGAGACAGCATCCGCCGCGTCTCACTACAAAAGCCGGGCCTGCCCGCAAACGCATCCTTCAAAAACGCGTTCGCGCGGGCTCAGGGCCGGACCGGGTGGCCGCGCCCCGCCAGGTAGCGGCGGGCCTCGGCCAGCGTGTACTCGCCGAAATGGAAGATCGATGCCGCCAGCACGGCGTGGGCCCCCGCGGCCAGCGCGGAATCCAGGTGCTCCAACGCTCCCGCCCCCCCCGACGCGATGACGGGGATGCGCACCCGGGCCGCGACGGCGTTCAGTAGCGGCAGGTCGTAGCCGTCGCGCGTGCCGTCCCGGTCCATGGAGGTCAGCAGGATCTCGCCCGCGCCCAGCGCCTCCGCCCGCCCCGCCCACTCCACCGCGTCCACGCCCGTGGGGGTCCGGCCGCCGTGGGTGTAGACCTCCCAGCCGCTCGCCGCCGACTCCGTGCGCCGCGCGTCGATGGCCACCACCACGCACTGCGAGCCGAAGTGGTCCGCCGCGCGCTGCACCAGGCCGGGGTCCGTGAGGGCGGCGGTGTTCACAGCCACCTTGTCGGCCCCGGCGCCCAGGATGGCGTTGAAGTCGTCCACGGAGCGGATGCCGCCGCCCACCGTGAAGGGGATGAAGATGCTGTCCGCCGTGCGCCGGATGACGTCCAGCATGGACGCGCGCCCCTCGTGGCTGGCGGTGATGTCCAGGAAGCACAGCTCGTCGGCGCGCTCGGCGTCGTAGCGCATGGCCTGCTCCACGGGGTCGCCCGCGTCGCGCAGCCCCACGAACTGGATTCCCTTGACCACCCGCCCGTCCTTTACGTCCAGGCAGGGGATGATGCGCTTGGCCAGGCTCATCCCAGCATCTCCAGCCGCCGGCGCATGCCGTCGCTCAGGTAGCCGCGGAAGACGGATTCCACGGGCCCGTTCAGCACCAGGCTCCAGTCGTCGCGCACGTGCACGTGCAGGGCGCCGCCGGGCATTCGCACGGTCACCTGCCGCTCGCTCACCATCCCCCGGCGCACGGCCGCGGCGGCGATGGCGCAGGCGCTGGAGCCGGACGCGCGCGTTTCCCCCGCCCCGCGCTCCCACACCCACGCATCCACCGTGTCCGGCTCTGCGGGGACGGCGAACTGCACGTTGACGCCGCGGGCAAAGGCCGTGTGGGTGCTGATCTGCGGGGCGCGGCGGCGCAGGCTCTCCACGTCCAGCTCGTCCTGGAACACGACGCAGTGCGGGTTGCCCACGGACACGGTGTTGACGTGCACCACGTCGCCGGAGGCCAGCTCCAGCGGCTCGTTGTCCGTTTCGCGGTCGGGCCCGGCAAGGCCCACGTCGGCGCTGCGGAAGGTGGCCGTGCCCATCTCCACCTCCACGGCCAGCACGCCGTCGTCCGACTGGTTCTTGATCTCCATCCGCACGGTGCCGCCGGGCGTCTCCACGGTGAACGGCGCGCGCAGGTCCACGTCGCCCTGCTCCAGCAGGTATGCGGCAAAGATGCGCAGCCCGTTGCCGCTCTTTTCGGCCTCGCTGCCGTCGGGGTTGAAGATGCGCACGCCGAAGTCCGCGGCCGTGGAGGGCACGCGGGCCAGGATGCCGTCCGAGCCCACGCCGTTGTGCCGGTCGCAGAAGAGCCGCACGGCCAGCGGCGTGAGCTCCAGCCCCAGCGCCTCCAGCTCCAGCGCGATGTAGTCGTTGCCGAGCCCGTGGCCCTTGAAGAAGTCAGTCACTTGCCTTGTCAGACCACGGGTTGATGATGGAAACGCCCCGTCCGGCGAAATCCCGCTCGTTCCTCGTCACGAGAACGAGGTTGTACACGACCGCCGTTGCGAGGAGGATGCCGTCGATCGGATCCAGGGGGCGGCCCTGCTTTCGGCCCGCCGCCAGCAGGCGGCCCCACTCCAGGGCGACACGCGTGTTCACGTTCAGCACCCGGCCGCGGAACTCACGCTGGATCACCCGCGCGAACCAGCGTTCGAGCGCTGCACGCCGCCGCCCGTTCGGCAGCAGCTCGATTCCCTTCTCGACCTCGCCGAAGGTCATCGCGCTCACGGCGAGCTCGTCGGGCCGCCGCAGGCGCGCCCAGTCGGCGTACGCACGATCAACATCCGTTCTCGCCGTCTGCGAAAGGATGTTCGTGTCCAGCAGGTATCGCATGGAAATCCGCTTCCCTCTCCTCAGAGGCCGCGCGGCCAGTCAGGATAGCGCTCCAGGTCGATGTCGCCTGCGCGAATCGCCTCGGCGAGCGGCGACTTCTGCATGAGCTCCAAGAACGACACAGGCTCTCCTTCACGCTCGTCGTCAGGCCAGCAGATATCCGCTTCCAGGATGTCCGCATCGGCCAGGAGCCGTTCGTAATCAGCGGCACTCACGACGAACGCGTCCCCGTCCGGCCCCGCCACCCGCTGGGGGCCGCACACCTCCGCCCGGCGGATGATCTCGCCCAGGCACCGCTGCGCCTCCGCCTGCTTCCCATCCTTCATGCACCCTCCCGCGAACCGTGTGGCTTCCCGCAGTCGAAGCGAACACTATAAACAAGCCGCAAAGCGCGCAACGAGACACGATCCGCCAGGACGCAGAACAAAATCCGGACGCTGGCTCCATGGGAGCGACGGCCACACGGAATCCGCACCCGACGAAATCCAGGCGTTTGCCGGCGGGGCATACGATCCACTCCGAGACTTTGAATCCGAGCGCGGGATAATATCCCGGCCAGATGTTCCGTGACAGGCCGCCGAAGCGGGCCTGTACGCTATGCAAACACCACGCATGCGAGGGCGACCCAGCACAGGAACTTGGCTCCGGAAACCATTCGCTCGTAGGCGATGCTCTCCCCCGTCCCGAAGTAGTCGAACCGCTCCAGCAACCCGGTGATTCGCATCTGCTTCACGTGACTCAAGAGCCTTCCGAGATCGTTCGAGAGGCGAACGACCGTTGCCTCGATCGAGGAGAGCGGGCTCATTCTGGGATTACGTGAGCACAGCTTCATATAGTCCACCAAGAATTCAGCAGCGGCCGACCCCACCAGGAACAAACCGGCTTCCGGCGCCATCCCTTGCCAGGCAAGGAATGGCATGGCCAGAAACAGCAGGATCCAGAGCTCCGGGAGTGTGGGAAAGTTCAGGTACCGGTGGTGGGGATGCAGCAGGGGAAGGCGGCTGTCCCCGTACGCCCATCGGAAAAAGCGACGGTACGACCTCCTGCCCTTATTCCACCATGGATGCCGCACTTCGGCGGACGGCACCGCGCGAAACGGCCGGCCGGCGAGATCCCGCATCCGCAAGCAGAAGTCGATGTCTTCTCCGCCGCCGCCCCTGGGGAATGTGGGATCAAATGGAACGCCGGCCACACATGATCGTCGCACGCACAGGTTCGCCGTCACTCCCCATTCCATCCATGGACGTTGCGCGGCGAGGTCGAAGAATGTGAGCACATCGCTCGCGAGTACGCCGCGTGTGAACCCGTTGATGGGAGGGGGGAATCGGGTTACGCCGACGTAGCCAGGACTCCCCGTCGCATCGGCGGCGATGGCGGAGAGGTATTCGCTCAGAAGCGAGGACCCGGGAACGACGTCGTCGTCCAGAAAGAGCACAAATTCACCGTCTCCGGCCGCAAAACCCCGGTTCCGGGACTCGGCGGCGCCGCGCGACCTTTCATTCACCAGGAGCGTCACGCAATCGCGGCTCAACACGCCCCGCAGCTCGCCGGGAATGCTGGGGGCAGCCTGATCCACCACTACGTAATACCGCAGCCGCAGACGTGGCGGGATGGGCATATGGAGCAAGCCCTGCAGGAAAAACGGATCCAGGCGGATGGTCGGAATCACCACGTCCATGGTAACCGACGCCGTCACGCATCCCCTCCCCATCCGTGCGACAGATCCTGCAGACAGAAGCACCGCGCGTCGACGCGGCAGCGAGGCTTCGCATCCGCCAGCGCAGCAACACCCTCGTGCTCGCGGATCAGTCCTGTCGAATCGGTGGACCCGAGATCGGCCGCAGGCACCCAGTAGCACCGCGCCAACCGTTTATCCGTGACAAGAACGGTGTCGCGACCAAGACCACACTGGCCTCCGTCCAGTGGACTGCCGGCTGCCATTGCCGCTATGTCGCGCCAGAAAGCGGGCGGGTTGGTATTCACGCCTTCCAAGCATCCAACGCCGTCCGCGATCACGAGCAGATTGGGAACGTCCCGGGGATCCAGGGCCAGCCAAGGCGCGAACCGGGACAGGTGACCATCGTCGAACACCGGCTGGAACTTTACCCGCGCCACGTTGATCGAGGAGCCGAACGCCAGCAACGCACCCACGGAAGCCCAGCTTGCTGTCGGACGCGATACGACGGCATTGATGCCCAGTTCCAGCCCTTCAGCCTCCGCGGCTTTGGCGGCACGCTGAACGTTCCCGAGTACCCGCGCGAGTTGCTCGCCGCGCCAGCCACGGGTCGCGAAATACAAGCGTGGTACTGTTGTATCGATGGAAAAGGCAAACCCGTTCGCACCCGCCGAGCGGAGCTTTCGCCGCCGGTCGTCCCCGAGGAGCAATCCGTTCGTGATGACAACCCGGCCCTCTACGTGCCGGGCGTAGTAGCGCAGAACATCATCAAGGTGCGGATACAGGAGCGGTTCTCCGCCCGAGAATACCACCCGGCTCGTACCCAGAATTTGAAGTGTTTCGGGCGGGACAAGCACTGAATCGAGCGGGAGATCGCGCCGGCCTTCGGTTTTGGGATTACCCCACCGGCAGTAGCGACAAGGACTGTTGCAGCGATAGGTGAGATCAACGATGAGTGTGCGTTCTACCATAATCAGGTGCTGCTGATGAATGGGGTCAGCACTGGCCGTGTCGTGCGCCAGATGGATGTGTTTATCCAGCGTTTCCCAGCTCACTCACCGTTCTCCGCCAGTACGCCCAGGCGGGACTCCGTTTCGGCTTCGCAACGGATGGGTTCCCCGGAAAAGGTCCGCTCCGCACTGCATCCCCCGCCGCCGCCCCGCTCACCCGGCCGGCCTCGTAGCTCCGCAACAGGCGCCGCCACTCGTCGTAGCGCTGGCGAAGGAGGACGACGGGATTGGCGCCGCCTTCCGGCTGGCCGTTGACGTACAGGCGCAGGTGCTGCGCGTCGCGGCGGTCGTCCGGCCCGGCGACGATCAGGAACGCGGAGAGCGCCGTCTGCCCCGGGCAGCGCGCGTCGCCGCCGGCCGCGGCGCCGGCTTCCAGCGCCAGCAGCAGGCGGTCGGAGAGGGACAGCGCGGAATCCGCCGCGGCGGCGCGGAAGGCGGCCATGGCGTCCGCCACCACCCGCGGGCCCGTGAGGATGTTGCCCTGCACGGACACCTCCCCGTCCACCTCGTGCCCCCGCCACGCGTCCGTCTCCGCGCCGGTGTACGCGGCCGGCGCGTGGCCCAGCGCCGCCACGCCGTACTGCTGCCTGGCGTAGACGGGATCGAACGTGGAATCCGTCACCGTGCGAAGGATCTCGGCGGGGGAGGCGCCGGCGCGCAGCATCTCCATCCCCCGCGTCCGCGCAGCGCCGTTGGTCAGGGCCTGCGCCGCGATCACGCCGCGCCCCGGCACCACGCCCGCGATCCCCATCACGTTGGGCGTGCACGACGCGCCGGCGATCCCCACCTCGCGCGTCCGCGAATCCACCGCCGTCACGGACCACGTTGCGGAGGCGGGCCGCGGCACGGCCAGCAGCACGACGAGGAGAACGGCGGCGCGTCGCATCTGCACTGCGGGTTACAGGGTACAGGGGACAGGTTATGGCCTGCAACGGCGAACGGCCCCGCATCCTCCCGGGATCACCGTTCCGTCAAGGATTTCGGCCGCCGCACCGACCAACTCCCGCACTAACGCACTCACGCACTTCCCTACAGCCGCGCGAAGTTCCCGAGAATCCGCAGGCCGTCTTCCTGGCTCTTCTCGGGATGGAACTGGATGCCCCACACGTTGTCGCGGCCCACGATGGACGCGAACGAGGCGTCGTAGCGGCAGCGGCCCAGCACGGCGTCGTTGTCGTCTTCCAGCACGGCGTACGAGTGCACGTGGTAGAAGTAGCGCGGCTCGGGACCGGCCACCTGCGCCAGCACGGGATCGAACTCAGCGCGACCCTTGAACTCCACCGCGTTCCATCCCACGTGCGGCAGCGGCAGGTCCGTGGGGATGCGGCGGACGGTGCCGGGGAGCAGCCCCAGCCCCGCCACGCCCGGCGCCTCGTCGCTGCCGTCGTACAGCAGCTGCATCCCCACGCAGATGCCGATGAACGGGCGCCCGGCCGCCACGTGCTCGCGGACGGCATCCGCCAGTCCCGTCTCCTGCAGCCGCGTCATGCACTGGCCAAAGTGGCCCTGGCCCGGCAGAACCAGGCGATCGGCCGCGCGGGCCACGGCGGGATCGGCCGTCAGCACGACGTCGGCGCCCTCGTGCTCGAAGGCCTTGGCCACGGAGCGCAGGTTGCCCGCGCCGTAGTCCAGCAGGACGACCTTTCCCGCCCCGGGATTCGCCGTCACGGCATCCCGGCTCACCGAATTTGCCGTCACAGGGCGCCCTTGGTGGACGGGACGACGTCCGCGCGGCGCGGGTCGATCATGGTCGCGGCGTCCAGCGCGCGGGCGGCGGCCTTGAAGGTCGCCTCGACGACGTGATGCGCGTTGTCGCCCCGCAGGCCGTCCACGTGGAGGGTGATGCGCGCCTCCATGGCGAACGCGCGCCAGAACTCCGCCGCCAGCGCCGCGTCGAACTGGCCGATCATGGGCTGCCCTGCGGGGAGCGGCACGTCCCAGTGCAGGAACGGGCGCCCGGACACGTCCACCACGGCGCGCGTGAGGGCCTCGTCCAGGGGCACGGTGGCGTCGGCATAGCGGACGATGCCGCGCTTGTCGCCCAGCGCCTCCAGGAAGGCCCCGCCCAGCACGATCCCCACGTCCTCCACCGTGTGGTGCGCGTCGATGTGCAGGTCGCCCTTGCACTCCACTTCCAGGTCGAACATGCCGTGCCGCGCCAGGGCGTCCAGCATGTGGTCGAAGAAGCCGATCCCCGTCCGCACGACCGCCTGGCCCGTGCCGTCCAGGTCCACGCGGACGCGGATCTCCGTTTCGCGCGTGCCGCGCGACCGCTCGCCCGTGCGGCTCATGCGGCGGCCTCGCGCAGGATGGTCCGCAGTCCGTCCAGGAACACGTCGTTCTCCTCGGGCGTGCCGGCGTTCACCCGCAGGCAGCGCTCCAGCATGGGATACTTGCTCACGTCGCGGACGAGCACGCCGTACTCCGCCAGCAGCCGGTCGAACACCTGGCCGTGGGTGACGGCCGGCGCCTCCACGCGAAAGAGGATGAAGTTGGCGGCCGTGGGATACACGCGCAGGCCGGGGATGGCCTGCATCTCCGCCTGCACGCGGTCGCGCTCCGCGGCGATCTTCCGTACGAGATCGTGCATCACCTCGCGGCTGCGCAGCACCTCGGCCGCGGCGACTTCCGTGAAGAAGTTGATGTTGTACGGCAGCTTGGCCTTGTTCACCTCCGCCGTGAGCGCGGGGTGCGACAGCATGTACCCCGCGCGCAGCCCCGCCATCGCCATCGCCTTGCTGAACGTGCGCAGGACCACGAGCCGCGGCCGGCCCTCCAGCAGGGGGATGGCGTCGTATCCGCCGAACTCCACGTACGCCTGGTCCAGCAGGATGAGCGCGTCCGTCTCGTCGTGCACGCGCTCGATCTGGGCGCGCGTCAGGGCGGCGCCGGTCGGGTTGTTCGGCGAGCAGAGCACGACGACGGCGGCGCTCGTCTCACGCGCGGCGCGGATGATGGCGTCCACGTCGAAGGCCAGGTCGTCGTCCAGCGCGACGGAGACGACGGTGCCGCCGTTCACCTCCGTCATCAGCCGGTACAGCGTGAACGTCGGTTCAGGAATGACGACGGACACGCCGGGGCCCACGACGACGGCCAGGATGGACTGGATGAGCTCGTTGGAGCCGTTGGCCACCAGCACCCCGTCCGCCGGCCAGCGCGTGGCCTCGCTGACGGCCTGGATGAAGTTGGCCGCAACGAACGGCGGATACCGGTTCCACGGGCGGTCGGCCAGGGCCGCGTGGATGCGGTCCTTGATGGCCGGCGGCACGTCGAACGGGCTCTCGTTCTGGTTGAGCTTGATGCGCGGCTCGTACGGCTTGAGCGTGTACGCGCCCAGCGTCCGCACCGACGGCTTTACGTGCCGCAGGGCGGATTCGATCGATTCCATCACCGGTTGATCCACTGTATCGCTCACGTCTGCTCGTGTCGTTTCAGGCGAATTCCCGCCGTACGCCCCCACCCGCTCGTTCCTCGCGACCTCCCCCAAACCCCTGAGGGAGGGGAGATGGCTTCCGTCGCGGCAACGGGCTGGCTGCACCCGCGGAGAGCCCCCTCCCCCCGGCCCCCTCCCCCGCTCCGCGGGCAGGAGGGGGAGAACTTCACTGCCCGTACATCTCACCGTCGCGACGGCACCGTCCCGTCCAATCTCCCTCCCCCACGCAGTTTGTGGGGGAGGGTCGGGGAGGGGGGCGCTCCGCCGTCGCGCCGCATCTGCCCCCGTGCACTGCGGCCGAATCCACGAATCCCCCAACGAACGACGGCGGGCGCAATCGCTGCGCCCGCCGTCGGCAACCCACTCCGGCGGGCGGCGCGGCTACCGCTCCACGTGGATGATCTGGTCGCGGCGCGTGCCCACGGACACGTACCACACGGGCGTCTCCGTGAGCTCCTCGATGCGCTCCAGGTACCGCCGCGCGTTCTCCGGCAGCTCGTCCCAGGTGCGCGCCTCGGCCGTGGACGTCTTCCATCCCGGCATCGTCTCGTACACGGGCTCCGCGGCGGCCAGCAGCCCCAGGTCGCCCGGAAAGTCGTCCAGCTCCTGCCCCTGGGCCCGGTACGAGACGGCGATGTTCAGCTCGTCGAGCGTATCCAGCACGTCCATCTTGGTGACGGCCAGCCCCGTGAGGCCGTTGACCCGCGCGGCGTAGCGGACGACGACGGCGTCGAACCAGCCGCAGCGGCGTGGGCGGCCCGTGGTGGCGCCGTACTCGCCGCCCAGCTCGCGCACCTGCTCCTGCATGGGCGACGGCAGCTCGGTGGGGAGCGGGCCCTCGCCCACGCGGGTGGTGTACGCCTTGACCACGCCCAGCACGTCGTCGATGCGCGTGGGGCCAATGCCCACGCCCAGCGCGGCGCCGCCCGCCGTGGTGTTGGACGAGGTCACGTACGGGTACGTGCCGTGGTCCACGTCCAGCAGCGCGCCCTGGGCACCCTCCAGCAGCACGCGCTGCCCCGCGCGCAGGGCGTCGTGGATCACGCGCCCCGTATCCACCGAGATGGCCAGCAGCCGGTCGCGGATGGACATCACCTCGGCCACCAGCGCGTCGGCGTCCACGCGCTCGTCGCTCTCCAGCAGGGTGAGGCGCTGGTTCACGCGGGCGGCGGCGCGGCGAAGCTGCTCCTCGGCGCGCACGCGGTCGCGCAGGTCGGCCAGGCGAATGCCCTGGCGCGCCACCTTGTCCTCGTACGCCGGGCCGATCCCCCGCCCCGTCGTGCCGATCTTGCCGGAGCCGCGGCTGGCCTCCTGCGCGCGGTCCCACGTCTTGTGGTACGACAGCAGCAGGTGCGCGCGGCCGCTCACGCCCACGCGCCCCTCGGCGTCGATGCCGCGCGCGGTGAGGGCGTCCAGCTCCTGGAAGAACTGGAACGGGTCGAACACCACGCCGTTGCCCAGCAGGCAGCGGCGCCGCGGGTGCAGGATCCCGGACGGGATCTGGTGGAGGATGAACTCCTCCTCCCCCACGTGCACCGTGTGGCCGGCGTTGCTGCCGCCCTGGTACCGCGCGACGATGTCCACCTGGTCGGCGAGCACGTCCACGATCTTGCCCTTCCCCTCGTCGCCCCACTGCGAGCCGACGATCACCACGCACTGGCTCTTCCTGTCCCTCATCGCTCCGCTCGTCCGGCGTCCGTCCGCCCGTGCAACCCACAACGAAAGCGCGGTCCCGACCCGCAAGGGTGGGACCGCGCGCTGACGTATCCTAGGCGCAATCTGCGCCGCCGAGCGGCGGGTGTCAACCAGCCCGCACGAGACGCTTGCGCTCGCGCCCGCCGTGCCCGACCCTGCACCATCGGGTCGCGCTGCAACACGGCATGGGAGGATTGGATGACACCGGACGAGCTCCGGCGGACGGCGGGCGTGGACCGCCTCCCCGCCTTCGCGGACACGGATGCCCTGCGCGGCGCGATGCGGCGGCATCATCCGCCGGCCCTGCGCGAGGCGGGGATCGGCGGATCGGTGCTGGCGGACGTGGACATCGATGCGCACGGCACGGTACAATCCGTCGCCATCGTCCCGCGGCCGGCGGGGGTGCGCGCGTCGATGGTGCTGCAGGCGGCGGACGGCACCGAGCGCATCGTCCACCCCGCGGACGACCCGGCGTTCGGGCCGGCAGCGGAGGCGGCGCTGCGGGAGATGCGTTTCATCCCCGCCCTTCGCGATGGCCGGCCCGTCCCGTTCACGCTGCGGATGACGATCCGCTTCGATCCGCATCCACCCTGATTCCACGGACCGGTTCGATGCTCGCCCGATGGCTCCAGCGGTTGCGTCCAGCCCCGGCACCGGACACGCCGATCGGATTTGGATACAAGACCGCCTGGATCGCAGTACCCGCCGGCGACCCGCAGGCCGTGGCGCGCATGCTGGGCCTGCGGGACGTCCGTCCGTCCTCGTGGCGCGCCGGTGTGGCGGGCGGGGGGGGGGCGGAGCAGGTCTTCGTCACCCCGGCGCTGGAAGGGTGGATCCTGGCAGTGGGATCGACGCTCGCCCCGCGCTGCGGCCCGCCCCGTGACGAGCCGTGCCTCGCCCTGATCCGGGAGCTGAGCCAGCATTTTGGACGCGCGCAGTACTTCGCCACGCACCGGGTGGTTGGCCTGAGCGCATGGGCACGGGCGCGGGACGGGCAGATGGAGCGTGCGTACTGCTTCATGGGAGAGAGCGGCGAGACGGCGTGGGACGAGGGCGAGCGCGTGGACGGCGAACCGGTCATCGATCACGATGCCGGCCCGGATGAAGCGGACGTGATGGCCGTCGCCGAACGGTGGAGCGTGAACCCCACGACGCTCGAGCATCTGCATCTTCCCGCATCCCTGGGCTGTCTCGGCCGAATCTGAGCCGGGCTGTGTGCTTCGACCCGGACCCTGCGCGCATCCGGTATCCCCAGGGGGTCACGCGGAGGACGCGGGGGAACGAAAAGAGGACGCGGAGGAAAATCATCTCCCCGCGTCCTCTCCCTTTGCTGCGCGTCCCCAGCGTGTTTCCCGTGCCGGTGTCGGCCCCCCCGCGGCGCCTCACACGCGGCGGGGCTTGGCCCGCGCGTACTCCCGGTTCGCGTCCGGGTCGGGGGGACCGTCACTTTCCTGCAGTAGCCGGTTCACCGCCCCGAGCAGCTCCCTGGGGTCCACCGGCTTCATGAGGAACACGTCCGCGCCGGCGCGCCGCGCACGCACCTGGTCGTGCTCGAAGACGTGCACCGTGCAGACGATGAGGGGAATGGCCTCGGTGGACGCGTCGTCCGTGAGCTCGCCCAGCACGTCGAAGCCGGGGACGTCCGGCAGTCCGATGTCCACCACGACCGCGTCCGGAATCAGCGCCCGCGCCTGGGCCAGCCCCTCGGCCCCGCTCCGCGCCGTGGCGACCTGGTAGCCGCCGTGGCGCAGGATGGTCTCGAAGATGTCGAGGCTCGCCGGATCGTCCTCGATGATCAGCACGGTCTTGCTCTGCAACGCCGCTCTCAGGCCGGGGGGACCACGCACGAGGTGGATGGATCTGCAAGGGTGTGGCCGTTTGACCCGCGCGCGCCGGCCGGGTTCCGCCCATCCGCCCGGGGGAAAGATAGCATAGGATGCGCCGTTTCGCGCGCCCCGGGCCCGGGCGCGAAATCCGCACGGAGGGCGCGGCGGGCGTTCCCCCCTATGCCCGCGCCGCGGGTTGGTTATCTTGGTGTCCGCTCGCGTCCCTCCGCCCCCGCACTCCAGCCGCACGCTGATGCATCTTCCGCGAATCCCGCTTCTCGCCGCCGCGCTGCTCGCCATGGCCGCGCCGCTCGCCGCGCAGCACGCGGGCGGGCACGCCGCCGCGCCGGACAGCACGCGCCCGCCGCTTTACACGGAGGCGCTGGGCTCCTTCACCTGGCCCGTGACGACGGCGTCGGCGCAGTCGCAGGCGTACTTCGACCAGGGCGTAAAGCTCATGTACGCCTACGCCCGGGCCCACGCGCGCCCCTCGTTCGCCGAGGCGCGGCGGCTGGACCCGCAGTGCGCCATGTGCTGGTGGGGCGAGGCGTGGTCCATGGGCGCCTACCTCAACGGCCCCATGAGCGACGCGGACGCGCCCGCCGCCCACGCCGCCGCGCAGCACGCCCGCATGCTGGCGGCGGAGCGCGGCACGCCCCTGGAGCGCGCGCTCACCGAGGCGCTGGCGGCCCGCTACCGGCCGGAGCACGGGCCCGGCGTGCGGCGGCAGCTGGATTCCGCCTACGTGCGGGCCATGGAAGGCGTGTACGCGCGCTTTCCCGACGACCTGCAGGTGGCCACGCTGTACGCGGACGCCATGATGCTGCTGGAGCCGCGCCGCGGACGGTGGTCGCTCAACAAGCCGTCCGTGCAGACCATCCACGCCGTGCTGGAGCGCGGGCTGGCGGCGAACCTCGGCCACTCCGGCGTGTGCCACGCGTACATCCACGCGTCGGAGACGACGGCGCGCGCGGGCGAGGCGCAGCGGTGCGCGGACCTGCTGGTGAACGCCATGCCCGGCGCCAGCCACCTGAACCACATGCCGTCGCACACCTACAACCGCGTGGGGCGCTGGGCGGACGCCGTGAACTCCAACGTGCTGGCGTGGCGCTCGGACCAGCGCGCGGCGAACGGGGAGGCCATCAGCATCTACCCCGGCCACAACGTGCACATGCTGCTCTTCGCCGCGTCCATGGACGGGCAGGAGGCGCAGGCCGTGGAGGCCGCGGACGCGTGGGGCGCGCTCAACCCGGGGACGGACGGCGGGTCGCTGCGGTCGCTGGTGCGCGTGCGCTTCGGGCGGTGGGACGAGGTGCTGGCCATCACGGACGCGCCGGCGCACCCCATCCACCAGGGGATGTGGGCGTTCGCGCGGGGCGCGGCGCACATGCGTCGGGGCGCCCGCGACAGCGCCAACGCGTACCTGGCGCGGGTGGATTCGCTGGCGCTGAACGCGGGCACGGCCACCTTCCGCACGCACTCGGCGCCGGTGCTGCTGGGAATCCTGGGCGACCTGCTGCGCGCCGAGATGCTCTGGGCCGACGGCCGCAGGGACCAGGCGCGGGTCGCGCTGGAGATCGCCGTGGCGCTGGAGGATGCGCTGCAGTACGACGAGCCGGAGCCGCTGCCGTTCGCCGCGCGCGACTGGCTGGGGGCGCTGCTGCTGGAGATGGGCAACGCGGCGGACGCGGAGCGCGTGTACCGCGCCGCCCTGGACGACCGGCCGCACAACGGGTGGAGCCTGTTCGGCCTGGAGCAGGCGCTGCGCGCGCAGGGCAAGACGGCGGATGCGGACGATGCGCTCGCCCGGTTCCGGCAGGCCTGGGCCCGCTCCCAGACGGCGCTGACGAGCTCGCGGTTCTGATCGGGCGGATCGAGGGCGATTTGGCGGATGGAGATCGGGCGCGGATCGAAGATCGGCGGATTGGCGGATCGGGAAACGTCGGGGTCGGCGGCGTGAGGTGAGCGCGGCGGGTAGCCTGAGCGAATGAATTCGCGGGTACGACTTCACACTGTCGGCCTGCGCCGACACCAAAGATGAACGGCCGCGCGTCTCCGGACGCGCGGCCGTTCGTCGTTGTGCGGTGTCTGCAGACGATCCGCGTCAGCGAAAGGCGTCGCGGCTGGCGGGTTGGAGAAGGAGGGCGAGTGTATTTGCTACTCAGAAGATCCGGGCCACCAATGAATTACAGGCGTATCCCCACATGCCACTGCCATCATTTCAAGGATTTCGCTGGCTGATGGGTTCTCTAATTCCGCAACATCAACAGCTTCAGCTCTATACACCTCGACAGTCGCGGTTTCTAAAGCGCACTCGGATTCATTGAGCAATTCTGTATCCGTGCGGCTCATCATTCCCTTGTACACAACTCCAACTCTGAGCATGCGATTGCCCACCTGCGCCTGTAGCACCATCGGGCATGCGACGGGAACCGACGGTATCGCGTTATCTAGGGACCAGGGGAGCATGATGTGTCCCCCGGACACGCTTGACGTCAAGGCACGGTCGATCAACTCGAACGCTGGTGCTTGTTCGAGAAGCTGTATGATTGTCGCTTGCATCTCTTTTCGGATGCCAAGACGATCAGCCGTTCTCATCGCTCGCTCAATTGTGCGACCAAGAGTAAAGAGGTCCGGATGAGGGTCCTCTCGAAACGATATCGAACCCGAGATTCGGTCCTCCCCTAGATCTATCTCCAGTTCAAGCTTATGTCCGTCACCGATTAGATTAGCGATGTCGGAGATGGGACGAAGCTCGGATACTGATATAGGTGTTGAGATGTTTGGAAGACGCAGCGTAATCTTCCAGAGGTTTGAGTCAGCAATTGGAATAAATAGGTCAAAGAAGGGAGCCTTGACTCTAATCTTGTGCTTGCTTTCATCAGAAACAGCTTCCTTCATCGAGCCCGAAGAGTACAACTCAACGCTGAAGGTGTAGCAGTACGCGGCGCTCCGTAGACGAAGAGTTCCTTCAGTAAATGCTTTCGGCACGATCCGGCCATCACCATCAAAGGTTCGGATTGGCTCTGGAAGCCGGATGCCAAAGCGCTCGTCGAATATCTTCATCCCTGGCACTAGGGCTCCATCTCCGAGGAGCCCTAGTGACCAATTGATTAGATGCTCTTCAACTGGGATCCCTTCGGGTTTCGGAGGAAAGCGCACCATACCTTCACCGTGCCAGCCTCCCTCCTCGTAACCGGCCGATTCGAGAATTGCCTGCTTCTTGGCTGCGTAGGTTGCGAAGTCAGGCACATGCTTTCGTATCGCTTGAAGTAGGCCTTGGCCGTTGGTCTCACCGAGCCGTTCCTCCGGGCCATAAGCAACGGTAAGCGCCTTTCTGTGGAGTGCCGCATCAGGCTCGCGTACGGTAAGCTCGCGTAGCGCGCGCAACACACGCTTCATCTGCGTCTCGCCTACATGTACCAAATAAGCCCTCTGGCACTCAAGAAGCCCGTCATACTCAAGGAACAGGAAGAAGGCAGGCAATGGAGTATCAACCAGCCGCTTCCAATTCGAGAGCTTCATCGGCCAGCTTACCCCGCGACGATCAGTTGCTTTCACTTGAACCAAACACTGAACTGGGACTGGCAAGCGGTCGAAGGGCAACCCTGCGGTTATTGAGGTAGTGGGGAATTCCAGAATAAAATCCCATCCCCTCTTATCTCGTATCGATGGGTTCGCGACTATTCCGACTTGGATGGCCCATCTGATGAGATCGGCCTCGCCCATTGCTCCTACGTCACGTGGTTCGGGCATACCCCATTTCTCGCTGAGTTTCTGAAGCTACCGCTCTGCAAGTAGTTACGGCCTATAGAGGGAGCGATCCGTGTTTGCTCCGCATCGCCCATTCCACGCCGTCAGCGAAAGGCGTCGCGGCTGGCGGGTTGCAGGAGGAGGGCGAGCGCGGCGGCGGTCACCAGCATCGCGGCCACCAGGAAGGGGCCGGAAAAACCCGGCATCGGCAGCTGGTCCCACGCGCCCACGCGGGCGATCACCAGCAGCGCGCCGCCTCCCAGCACGGCCCAGAACCCGGCGAAGATCACCCCCGTCCACCACGCCCAGCGCACGCCGCGCAGCAGCCCCCACGCGATCACGGCGCACCCCGCCAGCCGCAGCAGCGCGCGGGGAAACTCGCGCGCCTGGGCCCAGCCGCCGGCCGTCTGCAGGAGGAGCGCGTTGCCCACCACCATCACGCCGTACACGACGAACAGCAGCGCGGCGATCCGCACGGGCCGGGGTACGACGGTGGAGACGGGCATGGCGATCGGGAGGGAGATAGGACGCACCCGCAAGCACGCGCCTCCGGGTGCGACAAGATGGACCGCGCGGGGCCGGCCGTCGAGACCCGCGGCGCTGGCACCCGACGGGCGTCAGCGAATGTCGAACCCGCTCGTGCGCACGCTCTGAACGGTCTCCGGCTCGTCCGCGTGGGACACGTCCAGCCGGGCTCGGAAGCGCCCGGAGTCGCGGATCTGGTGGGCGCTGGCGGCCGTGGCGCCGGGCGCCAGCTCCAGCGGCACCGACACGAGGTCAAAAGGGCAGACGCCCTCGGAGTAGCTCTCCCACTCTCCGCCCACGCGCCGCTCCACGGCGACCATCACGTGGTCGCCGCAGCGGGGCAGGAGTACGGGCCGCGAGCCGCGGTTCTCGACGGTGATCGTTACGTTGCCGCCCCCCGGCGGCGGGCTGCCGTTTACCATCGCGCTCAGCCGCACGCCGGCGGCGGGGCCGGTGGCGTCGTCGGAGCAGGCCGCGAGCAGGGCCAGCAGCGGAAGGATCCGGGAGATTCGCATATGGGGTCGGGCATCGGGTGAATCAGTCTGTCCACGCTCGGAGAACGTACGACGCGCTGCACCCGTGACGTCAACCGTTTGCCCCGCGGGCCATCCGCCGTGCACGCAGTCGCGCTTGGAGCCACGCGGCCGCCGCGCCGGCCACCCCGGCGTACAGCGCGACGGCGAGCCACTGGACCACGAATTCCTGACGCGCGTATGCGTGGTCTTCGCCGCCGGGCAGGCCGCCGCCCCGGATTGCGACCGCGATCCGCCAGCCGAGGGTGCCGTGCGACAAACCCGCCGCGAGCGCCGCCGCCACGCCGATCCTCATCCGCCCCGTCGCGCGCGCCCACAGGTAGCCGCAGGCCCCGAAGATGAGCGGAAGCCCGAGATCCGCGGTGGCCGCCGCACGGAAGGAGAGCCCCAGCGCGGCGGCCATCGACGCCGTGGCGAGGTGCCAGGCGAGCACCGCGCCATACGCCACCACCGCCGCGCGGAGGAGCGGGATCATCCGCCCGCGCGGTCCGCCGGCGCCTCGCGCACGCGGGCCGGCACGCCGAGCACCGTGCTCCCGGCGGGAACGTCGCGCACGGCCACGGCACCGGCGGCCAGCACCGCGCCCTCACCCACGCGGATCCCCGGCGCCAGCACGCTCCCGATGCCCAGCATGGCGCCGCGGCCCACGTGCACGTTCCCGGCGATCTGCACCCCGGGCGCCACCTGGACGAAGTCCTCCAGCACCACGTCGTGCCCCACCGTCGTGTGGCCGCTGATGATGACGTGCGCGCCGATCACCGCATCCGCCCCCACGATCCCGCCCGGGAACACCACCGTGCCCTCGCCGATGGGCACGAACGGGTTGATGTAGCAGCCGGGATAGATGGCCCGCACCCAGCGGAACCCCGTGCACCGCGCCACGATGGCCTGCCGCGCCGCCTGCGTCCCCGCGCCCAGCACGGCCCGCGCGCCCGGATGCGACGCTCCCGCGCCGATGGGCCCCAGCACGGGCACGCCCTGCACCGTCTTTCCCCACAGCGCGGGATCGTCGTCCAGCACCCCCGCGACCTTCGCCCCGCTCGCCAGCAGCACCGCCACGACCGACTTGCCGTGCCCGCCCGCCCCCAGCACCACGATCCCTTCAGTCTCCTGCATCGGCTCCCGTGGAAAGTGCCTGCCCTCGTGGATGCGCCCGGTCGCGCACCTGCTGCCGGGCGCGTCCACCGCTCCGGTTGTGCGCCCGCCAGGATCTCGCCCAACGAGCCGCCGCTGCCGCCGCGCCTCAGCCGCCCTGGTCCGGGAGCGCCGCCGGGCCGCGCTCCACGAAGTCCCGCAGCCCCTCCAGCCGCCGGCGCACCTCGCGGGCGAACACGCGCACCAGCACGCGGTCCAGCAGCGGCGCCAGCCACGCGGGCCGCGCCCGGACGGAGTAGCGGAAGACGACCCGCGTCCGCCCGTCCGCCTCCCGCCGAAACCGCCACGATCCCGCGAACCCGCCGATGGGCCAGGGCCCGCGCGTCATCTTGACGGCCGCGACGGACGGCGGGGTGAAGGTGACGTACTCCGTCTCCATCCCCATGCCGTTGTGCGCCACGCAGTACGCGCGCACGCCGGGCCCCGCTTCCGTGGCGCCGCCCACGAGCTCCGCGGACCGGAGAAACGGGTCCCACTCCAGCCGCCGCCCGTAGTCCTGCGTGAGGGCGAACAGCGCCTCGGGCGTGCCACGGATGACGATCGCGTCCTCGAACGTCATCCGCTCAGGTGGTGCCGCCGGCCAGGATCTCGCCGAACTGCCGCGCGCTGCTCCGTCAGGTGGGCAAGGCACAGGGCATGGACCGAGGGAGCGATGCTGCCCCCCGCCACCTCCAACACCTCGAACTCGCACTCCGCGTCACGAAACCGGATCCACGCGCGCTGCGCCTCCCGCAGCGCCTGCACGCGCTCCGGCTCGATCGTCCGCAGCAGCTCCTGGTAGTTCTCGTTCAGCAGGGCGTCGGCCCGGGCGAGCTTCTCGGCGGCGCAGGCGTTCATGTCCAGCTGCGTGCGCCCCTCCGGGCAGAACGTCGCCTCCTCCTGGGCGGCCAGGCACGCGGGCCCAAGGGCGGCCAGGAGGGCGGCCAGGCAGAGAATGCGGATCATTCGTCCTCTGATCGGCATGAGGGGGAGAGATGACATCGCTTTCCGGGGGATATCGTACGCCATCCACCCGGCCGCGGCCAGCGCGTCAGATCGCCGGAGGCGCCGGAGGGGCGGATGCGAAGAACGCGTCCATCCGCGCGCGGTCGTAGTCCAGGAGATCGTCGTTGAAGCGATGATACAGTTCGAGCAGCGCGCCGTGTGCCCCGATGACGTCCATCCCCCGGTCGTCGTACGGATGCAGGACGATGCCGCGCACCGGGTCCGCGATGAAGATTTCGCCCTGCAGCCGCGGCCGGATTCCCAGGTCCGCCGCCAGGGGGCCCCACAGCAGGCGGTGCAGCGCCTCGCGCCCGCAGGCGAACGCGGCGAAGAACCGCATCTCCGGCTCCTCCAGCCACTCGTCCTGGAAGGACTCCGCCCACCACGCGCGGGGCCGGCCCATCCGCACGCCGCACGCACGCAGCGAACGGAACAGCGCCCGGTTCCGCAGCGGCGAATCGCCCCCGAACGAGGACACGACCACCACCAGCTCCCGCGCATCGCCGAAAGCGTGGTCGGCGATCTCGCGGGCGCGGTCCCACGCCTGCTCGAACTGGTCCAGCCGGTGCCCGCCCCGCGACAGCTCGAACCGGAGCGCCGGCTCGTTCGCGTAGAACAACCCCAGCGCGAACGCCTGCGCCCCAAAGGTCGCGTGCAGCGCCTCGCGCAAAACCGGCAGATCGCTCATCCCCATCCGCTCATCCGATCCGCTCACCCGAAGAGAACCTGCCTGTGTCGCGGCACGCCACACCCCAGCGGCAGGAATGTCCCATCCCGGACACATCTACACGCCGCCGTCCACCAGAAGCGACACTTCGGCCCGATCTCGCTTCATGCGAAAATCTCGCAAAACGAAGCAACGGCAACAGCTTATGTCGTCGATTCGCATCGGGTGGGTGTCAGACGCGCGGCGGCATGCGCGTTGCTTTTGTAGATGACGAACACGATGGCGGGGCCGGTCCCCGCCTCCTCCCCGCAACACACGCCCACCGGTACTCCCATGAACAAGCACACCTCGCCCCGCCGCGCGCCGATGAGCGCAGACGCCTACGCCGGCTTCCTGAAGCTCTGGCTGACCCCGGCCCACAAGGTGCCGAGCATCACGCCCGAGGTGGAGGCCTACCTGCACCACGCGAACCAGCAGGCGCCGCTGAACGATGAGTCGCGCAACGTGCTGGAGCAGACCACCCGCAAGGCCGCCTGATCCGCCGCACCGGCTGATCCCGCACGACCGCTCCGCAACGAGTGCCGGGAGCACGGCGGAGAAGGGAGCGAATGAATTCGCGGCTACAACTTCACGCTGTCCGCCTGCGCGGACACCACCGCGGGCGGGTTTTCGTCGCGTGCCAGGAGCGCCGCACGTCTTTCCACTGCTGATCCACCACACCCGCCAACGCGCCACGAAGCCCGCCCTGCAGTCCGCGCAGGCGGACTTCGTGCCTTTCCAGCGGCGAATTCATTCGCTCCTGGCGGGACGGACGCGTGCGTCCTGCAGAGACTACCCGCCGCGGCTGCGATCCAGGCTGGGAGCGGCCCATCTGCCACGGGTGAGTAGATTCCTCACTCGTGCCTCGTTCGGAATGACAGGTTCGCTTGTCGTTCGGAGTAGCGGGGGTGGGCGCGGGATGAGGGACTTCGGCTGATCCAGGCGCGAGATTCCGCGGGTCGGGGATCACACCCCGCGCATGGGCTCGGCGGGGGGGAGGTGCTCCTCGTGGCCGTCCACGACGATGGCGGCGTGGCCGCGCATGGCCCGGCGGATGGACTCCTCGCCCTCCGGCACCTCGGGGCTGCGGTACGGCAGCGTCACCGTGAACGTGGATCCCGCCGACGGCTGCGACTCCACGCGGATGGAGCCCCCCAGCAGCCCCAGCAGCTTGCGGACGATGGACAATCCCAGCCCCGTCCCGCCGAACTCGCGCGTGGACGACTGGTCCACCTGCCGAAAGTCGTCGAAGATGCCGGCCAGGGCATCGGGCTCGATGCCGATCCCCGTATCCGCCACCTCGATCTCCACCCCGTCCCCCGACGCCAGCGGCCGCGCCACCAGCGCCACGCCCCCCTCGCGCGTGAACTTGACCGCGTTGCTCAGCAGGTTCAGCACGATCTGCTTGACGCGCGTGCGGTCCGTGATGAGGGCGGGGAGGTCCGCCGGCACGTCCACGCGCAGCTCCAGCCCCCGCGCGCGCGCCTGCGGCTCCACGGAATCCACCACGCTCTCCACCAGCCCGCCCAGCATCACGGCCTCCAGGTGCACCGGCATGCGCCCCGCCTCGATGCGCGCCAGGTCCAGGATGTCGTTCACCAGCTCCAGCAGGTGGCTGCTGGACGACTGCATGCGCTGCAGCGCCTCGTCCTGCCGCGCCGTGAGGTCGCCGTAGATGCGCTCGCGCAGCAGGGCCGTGTAGCCCAGCAGCGCATTGATGGGCGTGCGAAGCTCGTGGCTCATGCTGGCCAGGAACTCGCTCTTGTGGCGGTACGCCCGCTCCAGCTCCTGCCCCTGCCACGCCAGCTGCCGGTTCTGCTCCTGCAACTCGCCGGTAGCCTCGCGGATGGACTGCTCCAGCCCCTCGTTGACCCGCGCCAGCTCCGCCGCCAGCCGCGCGTTCTCCAGCTCGTGCGTCAGGTCGTGCAGGATGGAGACGACGGCCAGCGGGGCCCCGTCCCCGTCGCGGATGACGCCGGAGGTGAGCTCCGCCGGCAGTTCCGCGCCGGATTCCGGGTCGCGCAGGGCCACCCGCACCACCTGCTCCGCAGTGCCCGTGGACGCGAACGCCTCCACGGCCGCGAAAAAGCGGTCCGCGTTGAAGACGGCCGCCGGGCTGGGCCCCTCGCCGGGGGCGCCGCCGGGGCGGAACAGGCGCTGCGCCTCGCGGTTCATCAGCATCACCGCCCCGCGCGGGTCCGTGACGACGATGGGCGCGCCCACGTGGGCCAGGATCAGGTTCAGCTGGTCGCGCTCCGCCCGGGCGCGCGACTCCGCCAGCTGCACCCGCCGCACCTGGTGCCCCAGCTGGTGGCTGGCGCGGCGCAGCTCCGTCACGTCGCGCAGCAGCGACACCGTGGCGTCCGCCGCCGCCGGCATCCCCGCGGGGAGCGGCGCCGGCACCGCCTCGAAGAGCAGCTCCGCGCCCGAGTCCGGGTCCACCAGCGTAAGCTCGCGCGCCTCCGTCTCCGCCGGGCGCGGGCGGGCCAGAAAGGCGGTGAACAGGTAGTTGTTCACCTCCACCCGGTGCCGCCGCTCCTCGCCGTCCCCCACCCCGGCCGCAAAGAGCGAGCGGGCGCGCCGGTTCTCCAGCAGGATGCGGTTGCGCGCGTCCGTCACCAGCACGGGGTCCGCCAGCGCGTCGCAGATGCCGCCGTACAGCTCGCGCCGCCGCTCGCTCGCCTCCAGCGCCTCGCGCGTGGCGTGGGCGTCCCACCGCGCGTGCAGCGCCGGCGCCAGGGCCGCCACGGCGTCCACGGCCGCGTCCAGCGCCGGCTGCAGGACCATCCCCTCGTCCGCCAGCAGCGCGCCGAACACGCCGCCCGGCCCGCGAAGGGGAAAGAACGTGGCCGGCAGCTCGCCCCCGTCCGCCAGCGGCACCACGTAGCGGAACACGGGCACGCCCGCCGCCCACGCCTTTTCCAGCGCCGTGCCGGCCTCGCGCAGGGGGAGCTCGATGGGGGCGGGTGCGCCGCGCAGCCCCGCGAGCTCGTACAACCCCGCGCCGGAGCGGAAGACGGCCGTCAGCAGCTGGATGCGGTGCGGCGCCAGCGCGGCGCCCGCGGCCTCGCGCACGGCGTCCGCCAGGGAGGGCGCGGCCAGGACGCGGCCCAGCGCGCCGTCCGGGTGCGGAAGGCCGGCGTCCCCGGACCACGGGCCCATGGCGCTCACCCGCGCGCGCGGAACGGGACGCGCGGGCGCGCCGGCGGGCCGGAAATCGGACCCGTCGCGGGGAGAGCGGCAAACGGCGTCGGCAACGCGCTGCGGAATACGGCCACGGTGGAGCGTACGGGAATTCGAAGTTGGATACGGGACGGGCCGTGCTCCGGCAGGCCCCGCGGGGCGGCATGCCACGCCGAAAGCAGGCGCAGCAGCTCGCAAACCGTTGCGGCATGGCGAAATCCGCGCCGCATGGAACGCCGCGAGCGCGATTCCCGCCTGGGGAACCGCGCTCGGCGGTGGATGCTAGGCCCGCGCGGGCAGCGCGGCAAGGGCGTGCGGCGAACGCTTGTCGAGCCTACCGCAGGGCCGTGAGCAGCGCGACGGCCCCGATGGCCACGCCCACGGCCGACTTGGCCGCCGTGGCCACCAGCCGCCCCACGAACGCGCCCCAGCCCACCCGCAGGGCCGCGCGCGCGTCCGGCGACCGCGTCATCTCCAGCAGCGCCGCGCCCGCGAACGCCCCCACGAACGCGCCGATCACGCTGCCGATGATGAGGATCGGCACGCCGACGATCGCGCCCACGAGCCCGCCCAGGATGGCGCCCCACGCGGCCCGCTTGCTGCCGCCGTACTTGCGCGCGTAGCGGCCGCCCAGGGTGAACTCGATCACCTCGCCCAGGAGGGCCAGCACGAGCACGACCACGATGGGCACGGCGCCCACGACGGCGAAGTCCGTCATGGCCGCAAAGCCCACGAGCCCCAGCACCTGCAGCCAGGTGCCGGGGAGGCCAAAGGGGATCAGCAGCAGCCCGGCGACCTGCGCCAGGACCAGGAGCGGGTAGGCCATCCGCCCGGGATCAGAAGTATTCCTGCGAGATGCCCGCCATGGCCGGCGACTGCCCGGTCTCGGTCCCCGAGCGGGACGACAGCATGTTCATCTTGAGCTCGAAGTCGCCCGGGTTGCTGGCGGCGGCCTTGGCCACGGCGTAGTCCACCTGCCCGCTCATCACCAGGTCCATCAAGCCCTGGTCGAACGTCTGCATCCCGTACGTCGTGCGGCCCTGCGCAATGTGCTCCGGGATCTCCGACGCGCGGCTCTCGTCCGCGATGCAGTCGCGGATGGTGCCCGAGACCACCATCACCTCCGCCGCCAGCACGCGCCCCTTGCCGTCCTTCTTGGGCAGCAGGCGCTGCGAGACCACGGCCTGCAGCTGCTCCGCCAGGCGCAGGCGCACGACCTTCTGCTCCTCCGGGGGAAAGGTGGCCACCAGGCGGGACACGGTAGCCGCCGCGTCGCGCGTGTGCACCGTGCTGATGACCAGGTGGCCCGTTTCCGCCGACTTGAGCGCGATGTCGATGGACTCCGTGTCGCGCATCTCGCCGATGAGGATCACGTCCGGGTCCTGCCGCAGCGCCGCGCGAAGGCCCACGCGGAAGTCGTCCGTGTCGATGCCCACCTCGCGCTGCGTGATGGAGCAGTTCACGTCGCGGTGCAGGAACTCGATGGGGTTCTCCAGCGTGACCACGTGCCGGCGCATGTTCTGGTTCATGAACCCGATCATGGCCGCCTGCGTGCTGCTCTTGCCCGACCCCGTCACCCCGGTGACGAGGATGAGCCCGCGCTCCAGCGCCGCGATGTCCTGGACCACCGGGGGCAGCCCCAGCAGCTCGAAGGTGGGGATCTCGAAGGGGATCACCCGCATGACGATCATGAAGCTGCCGCGCTGGCGCAGGATGTTCACGCGGAACCGCCCCACCCCCGCCAGCCCCCACGAGCAGTCGTAGTCCTGGATCTCGTCGATCCGGGCCCGGTCGCGCTCGTGCGGAATGAGCTTGAGCGCGATGGCGCGCGTCTGCTCCGGCGTGAGCCGCTGCTTGGTGAGCTGGATGAGCTGCCCATTGATGCGGGCGCGGAACACGTCGCCCGCCTTGATGTGCAGGTCGCTGGCTCCGCGCTGCACGGCGGCCTGGATGATGTTTTCCACCTAGTATCCCGCTTGCTTGTCGACGGTGTTCAGCAGGGGCTCCCCGGCCGCGTACCGCCGCAGGTTCTGGATGATCAGGTCCGTCTGGCGCCGCCAGAAGCGATGGGAGGCGCCCGAAACATGGGGGAGCACCAGCACGTTGGGAAGGGCCCAAAGGGGCGAATCCCCCGGCAGCGGCTCATGGCTGAAGACGTCCAGCCCCGCCCCCCGCAGCCGTCCGTTCCGCAGCGCATGGATCAGCGCGTCCTCGTCGATCACGCCGCCGCGCGCCACGTTCAGCACCACGGCGCCCGGCGGCAGCAGGGCCAGCTCGCGCGCGCCGATCATGGCCGTCGTGGCGTCCGTCTGCGGCACGGCGATTACCAGGAAGTCGCTCCGCGGGAGGATGCGACCCAGTGCATCCGCCCCGCTCAGCACCGCCACCCCCTCCGGCCCCTCCGTGCCGCTGCGCCGCGTGGCTACGACGCGCATTCCCAGCGCCACGCCCCGCCGCGCCACCGCCCGCCCGATGCCGCCGAGTCCCACGATGCCCAGCGTGCACTCCGCCAGCTCGCGGACGGGCGTGTCTTCCGCGTCGAAGGGCGCCTTGTCCCAGCGCGCCCGGGCCTGCGCCCGCACGGCGAAGTCGATCCCCCGCGCAAAGTGCAGCATCATGGCCAGGACGGTGTCGGCCATGGGCTCCGCGTAGATCCCCGCCGAGTTGGTGAGCACCACGTCCGAGTCGCGCATGGCCGCGTGCAGCGACCCGCCGACGCCCGCGGAGCCCGTGTGGGCCCAGCGCAGCCGCGCGTCCAGGCCCTCCGTGGCCGCCCGGAACAGGTCCGCCGGCACCCCGAACCCCACGTAGACCTCCGCCCCGCGCACGGCCTGCCGCGCCGCCCGCGCGCCCGGCGAGTCGCCGCCGCCGTCGCCCTGGCCGTCCGCGGGTTCCGCCACGTCCGTCAGCTCCCAGCCGTCCGGGAGCGCCGCGCGGATCTCGTCCAGGGCCCAGTCCGGGATGGAGTAGAGCGGCCGCTGCTCGCGAAGGTTGAGCACGAGGCGGCGGGTGGCGTCGGACACGGGCGCGGCGCGGAGGGGGGCGGAAATGTGCGAGTGGATACAGTATACCACATCCGGACCCGCAGGCGTACCCCGGGAGTGCGTGTGATACAGACGCCGGAAGCAGGTCCAGAGTCACGGGGAGGGGGGAGGCCCCGAGGCTGAGCGGCTGAAGCCGCCGCAACGACTGCGTAAAGCCCCACGATACTGCCGTGGGCTTCAACTGCTGGAACTGCAGACCTGCCGCGAGACGATGTCATTCCGAGGGAGCGCCCGCCGGCACTCTCCCGTGCACGATCCCCGGGCGCGACCGAGGAATCTACCCCGCCCGGCAGGTGCCCCGCCCCTCCGGCCGAACTCGCCCGTGCAGTCCGCGCAGGCGGACTTCGCGAATTTCCAGCGGCGAATTCATTCGCTCCGGACGGAAGCGCGCTGCCCCACGACGAGCGGAGCACCATGGCGCACCCCGGATCGTCGGCGGCGTCCGATTTCGCGCACGGAATCCCATCACCGCACACCCGGACCCCGCCGCGGTTCCCGCCCGAATCTGGCAAGCCGTTGCACGCAAAGCGGATGAACGGACGCCAATACGGGGCACGATCCGTGTCTTTCCAGGGGGCCGTACGGCGACGCTCCGGGGCTGAAACCCGGACAGCGGACACGCCGTAGCGGTGGGAGCGTGGAGAACCGGAAGTTGGCCGCTGATGCCGGCACCGCCGCGCCCCCACCCATCCGAACGCCCTCCTGGAGTTCTCTTATGAAACGCCTTTTCCTTGCCGCCGCCACCGTGGCCCTGCTGAGCGGGGGAACCTCGCTCGCGGCCCAGACTCCCGCACAGCGTCCGCCGGCTGGACGCCCCGCGCAGCCCCCCGCCGCCGGGCCGGGCGAGATCCTCGGCACCGTGGTGGACGCGGAAAGCAGCGCCCCCGTCGGCTCCGCCAGCGTGGAGGTGTGGAGCACGGCGGATTCCACCCTCGTCGCGGGGGCCATCGCCCGCCCGGACGGATCGTTCCGCATCCAGGGGCTGCGCCCGGGCACCTACCTGCTCCGGGTGAGCATGATGGGGTACGGCCCGCAGCGCACGGCCCCGCTCACCATCGCCGCCGCGTCGCCGCGGGCCAACGCGGGAAGCATCGGCCTGGCGCGCCGGGCCGTCACCCTCGCGGCGGTGGAGGTGACCGCCGAGGCATCGGCCATCTCCATCGCCCCGGACCGCAACACCTACTCCGCGCGCGAGGTCGCGCCCGCCGCCACCACCGCCAGCGAGGTGCTGGAAGGCGTCCCCTCGGTGCAGGTAGATGCGGACGGCAGGGTGAGCCTGCGCGGCAACGAGAACGTGGTGGTGCAGATCAACGGCCGCCCGTCGCCCATCCGCGGCGAGCAGCTGGCGGGCTACCTGCGGCAGCTCCCCGCCAACACGCTGGAGCGGGTGGAGGTGATCCCCAACCCCTCCGCGCGGCACGATCCGGAGGGGATGGCCGGCATCATCAACATCGTCCTCAAGCAGAACGTGGACCTGGGGCTGAGCGGCGGGCTGAACGTGGCCGCCTCTACCGCGGGACGCTACACGGGATCGGGAAACCTGGGCTACCAGCAGGGCCCCGCCACCTTGTTCGTGAGCTACGGGCTGAACCACGAAGACCAGGACATGGCGGGCATCAACGACCGCACCCGGCTGGGCGCGCGGCGGGCCCCGCTCTCGTTCACCGAGCAGGACCTCCGCGGCGACAACCGCAACTACGGGCACAACCTGAACGCCACGCTGGACTACCGGCTGGGCACGCGCGACGTGCTCTCCAACGCGCTGCTGCTGAACCTGCGCGGCGAGACCGAAGAGTCGCTGAGCGCGTACTCCGAGCTCGACGGCACCCGGCTGCTGCTGGACGCCTACGAGCGGGTGCGCGACTCGCGGGCGGACAACTGGCTGGCGGACTACACGCTGGCGTGGAAGCGCACGCTGGAGCCGCAGCGGCACGAGCTCTCGGCCGAGGTGCGCGTCAACCGCTCCACGGAGGACGACCGCACGGTCCTGTGGCGCCAGCCGGTGGCGGGCGGCAGCCAGTCGGACGCGGAGCGCAACGACACCGACGCGCGCTCCGACGAGGTGAACGCGCAGGTGGACTACACGCGCACCCTGGCGGAGCGCACCAAGCTGGAGACGGGGTACAAGGGGACGGCGCGGTGGATGGACCGGGACTTTGGCGTGCTGGTGGACCCGCTGGGCACCGGGTCGTGGACCCGCGGCGACCTGAGCAACGGCCTGGAGTTCGACGAGACGGTGAACGCGGTGTACGGCGTGCTGAGCCACGGCGCCGGCCGGTGGGAACTGCAGGCGGGGCTGCGGGCCGAGTACGCCACCCGCGAGTTCTCGCTGGCCGACGCGGACGAGCGCTTTCCGTACGAGTACGGCAGCCTGTTCCCCAGCGGCCTGGCCAGCTACAGCCTGGGCGAGAACACGCAGGCCAGGGCCAGCTACTCGCGGCGCATCCGCCGGCCGGGATCGCAGGAGCTGAACCCCTTCCCCGTCTTCTTCGACCTGCAGAACGTCTTCCTGGGCAATCCGGAGCTGAGCCCGGAATACACGGACGCCCTGGAGCTGGGGCTGCAGCACTCGGGGCGGCTGGGCAACGTGCAGTTCTCGCCCTTCTACCGCCGCACCACCGACGTCATCCGCATCGTCGTCAACACGGCGGACTCCGTCGCCGGGCGCGAGGCCACCTCGGTGAGCTTCCGGAACCTGGACACGGGGAGCTCGTGGGGCGCGGACCTGAACGGCACGCTGCGCGTGGGGCAGCGGTTCAACGGGCTGGCGGCGTTCAACGTCTTCAAGATGGTGACGGAGGGGGGATCGGGCGCGGCCAGCCTGTCGTCCGACGCGGTGGCGTGGTCCGTCCGCTTCAACGGCACGCTGAACGTCACCCCGCGCACGTCGCTCTCGGCGGCGTACCAGTACCGGGCGCCCATGAACATCGAGGGCGGGCGGTTCGATGCGGTGACCTTCGTGAACCTGGCTGCGCGTCACAAGCTGTACAACGAGCGGGTGACGCTGTCCCTGCGCCTTACGGACCCGTTCGACACGCAGCGCTTCCGCATCCAGGCGGGGGACGACAACGTGATCCAGCTCACGGAGCGCAGCTTTACGCCGCGCGCGGTGCACTTCGGGGTGCAGTACACCTTTGGCCGTCCGCCGCGCGTGCGGCAGCCCCGGCAGGATGATCAGCCGCAGGGCGGGTCGCCGTTCGGCGGGTGATTGGCGGCTGACGGGCTGATCGGCGGACGGCGGACAAAGACGAGGGGCCGGCATCCGCGTGGATGTCGGCCCCTCGTGAATCCAGTTCGTATACTGCAGCGGGGCTCTGCACCGGGCGGGGCGCCCCTCCCCCCGGCCCCCTCCCCCGCTTCGCGGGCAGGAGGGGGAGAACTGCGCCTCCACCGGAGACGCGACCATCCAGTACGGGCTGGGTATATACCCTCTCCCACGCAGTTTGTGGGAGAGGGTGGGTGAGGTTTACGAACCCGGGTGAGGGCCCTTCCCCCCCTACAGCCCCAGCACGTCGCGCATGGTGTACGTGCCCGGCGCCTGGCCGGCCATCCACCGCGCGGCGCGCAGCGCGCCCTCCGCGAATAGGGCGCGGTCCTGCGCCACGTGCCCCAGCTCGATCCGCTCCCGCTCGCCGATCAGCATCACGCTGTGCTCGCCGACGATGTCGCCGCCGCGCACGGAGTGGAAGCCCACCTCCCCGCGCGGGCGCTCGCCGGGGCGGCCGCTGCGGCCGTCCACGCGCACGTCCGCCAGCGCGACGCCGCGGCCGCGCGCCACCGCCTCGCCCAGCGCGAGGGCCGTCCCGCTGGGCGCATCCACCTTGCGCCGGTGGTGCGCCTCCACGATCTCCACGTCGTAGGCGTCGCCGAGGACGGAGGCGGCCTGCTCCGCCAGCGCCACGAGCAGGTTCACGCCCACGCTGAAGTTGGCCGCCTGCAGCACGGCCGAGCGCTCCGCCTGCCGCGCCAGCAGCGCCTGCTCCGCCTCCCCCAGCCCCGTGGTGCCCACGACGAGCGCCTTGCCCGCGAGGGCGTCGCCATGCATCTCCAGCAACCGGGCCAGCAGCTCCGGCGCGGAGAAGTCGATGACGACGTCGGCCTCGCGCATCCATGGCCCCGCCGTCTCCGGCGTCTCCACGATCGCGCAGCCGATGTCGCAGCCGCGCTCCGGCATCCGCCCGATGCCGCCCAGCAGGGAGGTGGCGTCATCGTCCGCGATCAATCCCGCCAGCGTCTGTCCCATGCGCCCCGTGGCGCCGCTCAGGACGATCCGTACCGTCTCGGCCACGTCGTCAGCTCCCCAGCAGCCCCAGGTCGCGCATGGCCGCCTCCACCTCGCCGCGCACGGCGTCGGAGACCGGCACCAGCGGCAGCCGCGGCGCGCCCACGGCAAATCCCAGCATCTCCACGCCAGCCTTCACCGGCATGGGGTTGGACTCGCGGAAGAGCGCAGTGATCAGCGGCAGCATGCGCAGCTGCAGCGCGCACGCCTCGGTCGTGTTGCCATCCAGGAACGCGTGCGCCATCCGCGACACCTCCGCCGGGGCCACGTTGGCCAGCACCGAGATCACGCCCTTGCCCCCCAGCGCCATCAGCGGCACCACCTGGTCGTCGTTGCCGCTGAACAGGTCCACGCGATCGCCCACGCGCCGCGCGATCTCGGCCACCTGCACGATGTCGCCGCTGGCCTCCTTGATGGCCACCACGCGCTCGTCCATCGCCATCTCCTCCATGGTCTCGGGGAGGATGTTGCACGCCGTCCGCCCGGGGACGTTGTAGACGATGGTCGGCAGGTCGCCCGCGTCCATCACGGCGCGAAAGTGGGCGACGATGCCCCGCTGCGGCGGCTTGTTGTACGGCGGCGGCGCCACCAGCAGCGCATCCGCCCCCGCCGCGCGCGCCGCCGACGCCAGCCGCGCCACGGCGGCCGTGTCGCTGCCGCCGCACCCCGCCACGACGGGGATGCGCCGGTCGCCGGCGCGCACCTCGTCCACGGCGATCTCCACCGTGCGGCGCTGCTCGTCCGCCGACATGGCCGATGCCTCGCCCGTGCTGCCGTTGATGATCAGCGCGTCCGTGCCGCCCCGCACCTGAAAGCGCACCAGCTCGCGCAGCACGCCTTCGTCTATGCCACCGTCCGCGGTGAACGGCGTTACGAGCGCCACGCCGCTCCCCGTAAAGAGCGTGCGGCCGTTGGATGTGGATGACATCCGCCCCTGGTCGTTTGATTTTGGAAGTCCACGGCGCCCATTCGGGCACGTTCGCCCACGGCGCCGACGCGGCAAGTAGCACATCGTGTACCGGCGACGCGGCGGGCGAAAGGATACGGGCGGCGGGGCGGCCGGGACAGGGACGGACTACGCGAAGGGGGTGACCAGGTGCCTGCGCGTCTCCCAGCTTCCGTCGACGATCGCGTCGCGCACCACGCGGGGCCGCACGTCGTACGTGGACAGCTCGCCCAGCGGCAGCCAGCACTGCACCAGGTGAGCTTCCCGCGAGCGCACGTCGTAGGAATCCAGCTCCACCGAGAAGTAATGCTCCAGGGAGTGGAGGATTCCCGCCGACGTCCGCACCCGGTTCTCGACGACGAAGAGGTACCGCGCACCGACGACTTCCCGTCCCGTCTCTTCCCGGTACTCCGCCCGGATGCGGTCCTCCATCCGCTCGCCCGTCTCCAGCCCCCCGCCGATGAACGCGTAGTGCGATGCGGGGTCGTCCGCGTGCCGCTGCACGAGCAGCGCGCCGTCGTGCATGCAGATGCTCCGCACGCTGACGCGCAGGCGACCCGACTCCGCGACCCGGGTCAGGAATTCGTCTGGTCTGGACATGGAGGGAACGCCGGGTTGGGGGGACGCGCCGGAAGACGAGAATCCCGCCCCCTGTGGAGGCGGGATTCTCGTGCTCGTGTGCAGCTTGGCGCGGTGCTAGATGTTGTTCAGGTCCAGCACGTCGCCGGGGAGCACGTCGCCCTCGGCGTCGTCGGGATCCAGGTCGCGCTCCGTGGTGTCGCGAAAGTCGTCGGCGGCCTCGTCGCCCACGACCGTGTGGAACGAGCGAAAGACGGTGCCGCCGCACTTTTCGCACGTCAGGCCGGGCGCGGGCTGCTCGTCTTCGAAGAAGTAGTCCTTGCCGCAGTTCTCGCAGACGAGCGTGAGCACCTCGGTGCGCGGCTCGCGGCCGCGGGGCGGATCGCCGGCGGGGTTGGCGCGCGGCTGGTCCGCGGCGCCGGCGGCCTGCGCCGGGCCGGCGTCGCTGCCGGAATCGTAGCGTCCCTGCTGGTTGGTCGGGCTTGCGTCGGACATCGGTCTCCTCGTCGGTTTACGGGTCCGCGCCCGGGGTGCACAACGTGTACCGGACTGCTGAACTGCGGGGGACAGGGGACAGGGGACAGGGGACAGGGGACAGGGGACAGGGGACAGGGGACAGGGGACAGGGGACAGGGGACAGGGGACAGGGGACAGGTTACAGGGGACTGACTTCGGGGATGAGTGCCGAACCAAGCGGCCGGCCCCCGCCCGGAGCGAATGAATTCGCCGCTGGAAAAGCACGAAGTCCGCCTGCGCGGACTGCACGGGCAAGTGCCGCCGCGTGTTGCAGGGTATGTGTGGTGTGGGATCGTGCCATCGAGACACACAGCGGGTGGCGTGGCGGCCCGCCCGTGACGGACAGTCTGCGAAGGCAGACTTCGCGAAGTTCCAGCGGCGAATTCATTCGCTCCGGCTGGGGGCCGGCCACCTACCGCATCCGATCCACCTCTACCGGGTCAGCCGCCAGCGTCCTTTTTCGCCACGCGCGCCTTGCCCTGCTCGGTGGCGGCGCGGGATGCATCGCGCTTCATCGTCTTGATGAACTCCACGCGGCGAAAGCGCAGGGCGGACCAGTCGTCGTCCACGGCCACCTGGCGCACTCCCTCGAAGCCCGCCGCGCCCAGGGGAGCCCAGCCGCTGTCGCGGTTGAACTCGCACCGGTAGCGCCTGGACGTGCCTTTCGGATACGCGAACCAGACGACGGCATCGCCCTGCGCCTTCGCCAGGATGGCATCGGCGGCGGCCTGCAGCTGGGCGTTGGTCATCACGAAGGCGAGCGCGAACTCCACGCGCTCCAGGCCATCCGCATCGCGGTGCACCGTCACGCCCTGAAGCGCATCCAGCTCGCGCTGAAAGCCCGCGGGCGCGTTCAGGACCACGATGTCGGACTGGCCCTTGAAGTTGAGCTTGTCGAAGAGCGGAGTCATGAACGGGAGGGAATAGGTAATAGGGAATAGGGAATAGCCTGCGGACGGCGCACGTGGGGCAGACGGCAGTTTAGGCGTCCGGTCCGCCGCGGGCCAGCATCCCGAACGCACGATGGCGGCGCGGAGCCTTTGCTCCGCGCCGCCATCGGAAAATCCGTCCCGCCGGCGAGGCTACATGAACCGGTACAGCTCCACCTGGCCGTTGCCCGCGTTGGTGCCTTCCACGCGCACCGTCTGGCCCGTGCGCAGGCGGCGGAAGTAGTCCGCCTGGGCGTCGCCCGCGTTGTACGGCAGCCGGACCGTGGCCGTGCCGTTCTGCGTGCGCAGCTCGAACCAGCCCTGGTTGTAGTCGATGCGGCCCACCGTGCCCGCCAGCTGCACCATCTGCTGCTGGCCGCCGTAGGTGCCGCCGCCCTGCATTCCGCCCGTCTGCTGTCCGTTGCGCTCCTGCACGCTCTGCTGCACGTCGATGCGGGCGGCGTAGGTGGCGCCCTGCTGCGTCTGCTGCAGCTGGAAGTAGGCCACGTCGCCCCGCTCCAGCGCGGTGACGGGGTGCTGCTGGTTCTGGTAGACCACCACCGTGTTCTGGTCGAACATCACGTTGCCCGTCTGGCCTTCCTGCGTGCGCAGCTGGATCACCCGCTGGCGCGTGTCGACGTTCTGCACCTCCGCCAAGACCCGCCCGTTCCCCTGCTGCTGCTGTCCGCCCGCGCCGCCCATGGTGGCGCCCAGGATCTCCCCGATCTGGCCCAGGTTGGTGCCCGCGCATCCGGTCAACGTGAGCACGGTGACGGCCGCCGTGGCCATGTTGCGGATAAAGTGCCTTTTCATCGCTCTGCCTGCCCTTCCAGGGTTCCTGGCCACGAGAGCGGAAGTACGCTCGGAGCCCTCCGGAATGGCAAGAGCGGTGCCGCAGCACGCGCATCTATTTGCGGATACGGCAGATAGCGGAAAAACGGGAGCACGGCGGGCGGATACGACGCCACTCGCCCGGAAAGAATGCAACTCGATGGATGGCAATGACTTGGTGCCGTCCCCGCACAGGGACACCCCGCGCCCGAAGTGATTGGATCGAGGGGCAGATGGCCAATCGGCCGATGCGGTGCGCTCAGCCGGGGAGGTAGGCGGCGGGGATGGGGTTGTCGGCGCGCTCGGAGTCCCAGAAGATGGTCACGATCCACCAGCGCTCGCCGTCGTGGTGCAGCTGGATGCTGTTGATGCCGCGCGAGAACGGCGTCTCGTCCGCCCCGTGGCGCGACTCGTACGTGCTCCACGCGTGCGCGATGCACCCGAACCGCTCCACGCGCAGGGCGATCTGCCGCTCCTCGAACCCCATGGAGGCGAACACCGGATCCGTGGTGCGGATGAACGTCTCCACGTCCATCACGTCCGGCGCGTGGCCACCCTGCCCCTCGTGGATGGCGCGGTTCGTCGGGATCATCCGCGCGCCGGGGAGGAACAGCGCGCGAAAGCGGTCCCAGTCACGCGGCGCGCCCGCCGGCCCGGAGATGAGCGCGTACGCGGCCGTGATGATGCCTTCGATGGATGCCGTGTCGGCGGCGGGCGGCGAGACCCGCGTGGTGTCGGACATGGGCCGGACGTGAAGTGGAAGCGGGATCAAGAGCCGCGCAGCTCGCGGACGAGGTGGAGGACGGCGTGCCAGTCGGGGTCCGTGGCGGAGGTGCGCCACCAGCGGCCCAGGCGGCTGCCGGCCCACCAGCGCCCCCACGGTCCGCTGCGGGCGAGGTAGGCGGGAATCCGCTCGCCCAGCCACTCCTGGCCAAACCCCGCCCACTCCCCCGCGACGATCTTCAGATTGGCGTGCACCACGGGCGCCACCTCCAGGCGGTAGATGGCGTCGAGCTCATCCATCGAGAACGGAGACGCGGCCAGGGCCCGCGCGACGTACGCCCGCACCCCGTCGTCGATCTCCGTGTCCAGGAACAGGTCCGCGATGGCGTCCCACACCGGCAGCCGCGCCTGGATCTCCGCCGCGGAAAGCACGCGCCGACCATGCGAATCGCCCATCTGCCGTTGCTTGCTGTCCCCTGTACCCTGTCCCCTGTAACCCGCAGTTCCGCCGTTGCAGGCTATTCCCTATTCCCTACTCCCTATTCCCTGCAGTCCCCGTCACCGCAGCCCCACCGCCCTCCACACCCGCTCCAGCGTCTCCTGCGCCACGGACCGCGCCCGGACCGCACCCTCCGCCAGCACCTCGTCCACGTAGCCGGGCTTCGCCAGGATCTCCTCGCGGCGCGCGCGCATGGGCGCGTAGAAATCCCACATGGCCTCGAACAGCCGCCCCTTGAAGTGGCCGTAGCCCACGCCGCCCGCGCGGAACTCGTCCTCCATCTGCCGCACCTGCTCCTTGCTGGCGAACAGGCGGTACAGGGCCAGGATGAGCGAGCCCTCGGGATCCTTGGGCGCCTCCAGCGGGGTGCTGTCCGTGACGATGGACATCACCCGCTTTCGCAGGGCCTTTTCCGGCGCGAAGATGTCGATGGTGTTGCCGTAGCTCTTGCTCATCTTGCGGCCGTCCAGCCCCGGCACCACCGCCACGTCCTCCGCGATCTGCGCCTCGGGGAGCTTGAGCGTGCCCTCGCCGTACGCCTCGTTGATCTTGACGGCGATGTCGCGCGTGGCCTCCAGGTGCTGCGTCTGGTCCTTGCCCACGGGCACCCGGTCGATGTCGTACGCCAGGATGTCGGCGGCCTGCAGGATGGGATACGTGAACAAGCCCACGTTGCTGCTGATTCCCTGCTGCACCTTTTCCTTGTACGCCACCATGCGCTCCATCAGCCCCATGGGGGTGACGGTGCTCAGGATCCACGTCAGCTCCGCGTGGACGGACACGTCGGACTGGCGCCAGAACGTGGTGCGCTCCGGATCCAATCCGCACGCAAGCAGGTCGATGGTGGCCGTGCGCACGTTCTCGCGCAGGGCGTCGGCGTTCTGCCGCGAGGTCAGCGCGTGCAGGTCGGCCAGGAAGACGAAGACCTCGCCCTGCCCCTGCAGGTCCAGGATGGGCTGAATGGCGCCGAAGTAGTTGCCGATGTGCAGGATGCCCGAGGGCTGGATCCCGGTGAGGATGCGCATGTGGCCAGTGCCGGATTGATTGGGACGCGATGGATGCCGGTGCGGGGCGCGCGGATGCTGGCCCGGCGCGCCCCGGCACACGTAAGTTAGCGAGCCATGCCGAAACCAGACAAGCCGAGCCGACCCGCCATGATCCGCAACGCGCAGCCCCCGTCCGCCCCGGTTCGCCCGTGAGCGACGCCGCCGATCTCCTCGATGGGCTGCGCGCCGCGCCGGACCCGCGCGATCCCCGCGCCCCCGCCCTGCTGCAGCCGTGGCGCGAGGGCGAGCCGCTGGACGGCCGCACGGTGGTGATGGGCTTTCCCTACGACGGCGGCATCCCGTCGCGCCCGGGCGCCCGCTTTGGGCCGCGCGCCATCCGCGACGCGCTGGCCTCGTTCGGCAGCTGGGACGGCGAGCGCGACGTGCCCCCGGTGCTGGACCTGGGCGACGTGTCGCTGCCGGGGATGAACGGCGCCGACGCCCACGCGCGCATCGAGGACGCCGCCCGCCGGGTGTTCGCCGCCGGCGCGCGCCCCGTGTTCCTGGGCGGCGACCACGGATGCACGGGCTCCATCCTGCGCGGGCTGGCCGCCGCGCGGCCACAGACCGGCCTGGCGCTCATCAACGTGGACGCGCACCTGGACGTCCGCGAGTACGACGACGAGGGGCACCTTTCCAGCGGCACCCCCTTCCGCCGCGGGATGGAAACGCCCATCCTGGACGGCGGCCACATCGCCATGATCGGCATCCGCCGCTTCGCCAACTCGCAGTACTACATGGACTTCGCCACGGAACAGGGGATCCGCGTGTCCCCCGTGGAGGACGTCCAGACGCACGGGGCGATGAAAGTCGCCAAGGGGGCCCTGTACCGCGCCACGGAGGGGGCGGACGCGCTGTACCTGAGCATCGACATGGACGCGGCGGATGCGGCGTACGCGCCGGGGGTGAGCGCGCCCGGCACCGGCGGCCTGACATCGCGGGAGATGATCGACATCGTCCGCACGGTCGCCATCGACCCGCGCCTGGTCGCCGCCGACATCATGGAAACGTCGCCGCCGTACGATCAGGACGGACGCACGGCACGCCTGGCCGCGCGGCTGCTGCTGGAGATCCTGGCGGCGCGGCCGTAGCCTCGGCGGGTTCTCGAAGCCGAAAGCGGGCATCGAGCGGTGAATGCGGCGCCCGGGCCTGAGCGGCTAAAGCCGCCGCTGGGACTGCGATAAGCCCTGTCTCGCGCCGAGGCGCGACACGAACAGGGCTTCAGAAGCATTAAGAACCACGGCCCACGCCTCCACGTTTCTTCGATTCGATGGACATCCGCCTTCTCGCGGTCCCGTACGACAGCGGCATTCCTGGATGGCGGATGGGCGCCGGGCCGGATCACCTTCTCCGCGCTGGCGCGCCCGAACGCCTGCGCGAGGCCGGGCACACCGTCGCCGTGGAGCGGATCGAGCTCCCGTCCGCCGGCCCGGCGCCGGAGGTCGCGGCGGCGTTCGGCATCGCGGCGCGGCTGAGCGAGCGCGTGTCCGCCGCCCGCGCGGAAGGCGCGCTTCCCATCGTCCTCGCGGGCAACTGCGCGACGGCGATGGGGACGCTGGCCGGCTTGGCGGATGCGGATCCCGCCGTGCTCTGGCTGGACGCGCACGCCGATCTCAACACACCGGAAACGACGCGCAGCGGGATGCTGGACGGGATGGCGCTCGCCATCGCCACCGGCCGCTGCTGGGGCGCGCTGGCCGCCGCCATCCCCGGCTTCCGCACGATCCCGGACGCACGCGTCTGCCTGGCCGGCACGCGCGACGTGGACGCGGGCGAGGCAGATCTGCTGCGCGCATCCGCCGCCACCGTCCTCTCCACGGCCGGCGTCCCCGGCGGACTGCCCGCCGCGCTGGACACGCTGCGGGCGCAAACGGATACGCTGTATCTGCACGTCGATCTGGACGTGCTCGATCCGGCGGAGGGCACGGTCAACGCCTTCGCCGCGCCGGACGGATTGCATCTCATCCAGGTGCTGGAGCTGATCCGCGCCGTCCGGTCGCGCTTCCATCTCGACGCCGTCGCGCTCACCGCCTACGATCCCGCGTTCGATGCGGACGGCCGCGTCTCCGCCGCCGCGCTCACCATCCTCCACGCCCTCGCCGAACCGGGCTGACGGCACGTGCATGGGTGAGCTCCAGGCCCGCGGCGAGCCACCTGCAACGGGTGAGTAGATTCCTCACTCGTTCCTCGCTCGGAATGACAGTGCTCGCCGCGCGCCGGAATCACTCACGCACTAACGCACTAACGCACTCACGCACTTCCGCACTTCCGCACTTCCGCACTAAACGAAAACCGCCCCGGCACCAGGATCGGTGCCGGGGCGGTCGTCCGCCGTGACGGGAAGCCCGCGATTACTGCCCGCGGTTCTCGTTCAGGATCTGCTGGCGGTACGCTTCGCTGGCGAAGATGGCGATCTCCACGCGGCGGTTCTGCGAGCGGCCGCCCTCGGTGCTGTTGTCGGCCACCGGCTCCATCTCGCCGCGGCCTTCCACGCGGATGCGGTTGGCGGCGATGCCCTGCGCGGCCAGGAACTGGCGCGCGGCCTCGGCACGGCGGTACGACAGGCGCATGTTGTAGTCGTCCGCGCCCTGGCTGTCGGTGTGGCCCACGATCAGCACTTCGGTCTCGGGATACTGGCGCAGGCTGTTGGACAGCTGGCGCAGGTTCTCACGGCCGGCCGGCAGCACCTGGTCGCTGTCGAACGGGAACAGCACGCCGCTCTCGAACGTCACCGCGATGCCCTCGCCCACGCGCTCCACGTCGGCCGCGGGAAGGGTCGACTCCAGCTGCTCGGCCTGCCGGTCCATCCGCCGGCCGATCACCGCGCCGGCCGCGCCGCCCACCACCGCACCGATGATGGCGCCGCGGGCCGTGCCGCCCGTCTGCCGGCCGATGACCGCGCCGATGGCGCCGCCCACGCCGGCACCGGCCGCCGCGCCGCGTTCGGTGTTGTTCATGGACGCGCACCCGGTCATGCCGGTGCTTACGGTCAGCGCGGCCAGCGCCACCGTGAACTTGCGAGATACAGCGTTCATACTCGGTCTCCGTCAGAGGGACTCACAATAGCCTGCCACATCAGCCGAATTGGCGACTTCAAGGCCCCGGCCTCTGCAAGGGCGGTGCCTTGACCCGGTGCGGAACAGGCACACCCGCCGGATCACGGAAGGGTCTGGTGCGGCCCCCGACGGCAGAAACCCACGTCCCATGCGGGTTTCCAGGCAGCCGCAGCCACGCCCATCCGCCCTATAAATCATTGCAGAAGAAGCGTTTATCGAAAACGAAGGCTGCCCGCCCTGTCCTCTACGTTGGACAGGAGGAGTGCCGCGTTGGCGACAGTAAGGGACAGCGAAGAGATTGGCGGCCTGCCGCATCATCGCCAATTATTTCCAGACATAAACGGCACAAACCATGCGTTCCGGTGCACATCCTCTTCAATACACGATGCCGCCCCCGGAGAACCGCATGCCGCCCAGCGCCGCCGCGAGCAGCCGCGCGTCCGTGCACCTGCCGTCGCCCCGCCAGCCCGCCGTGGAGTGCACCACGCGCCACACCCATGACGACTTCCAGGTTGCCTGGGCGGAGTCCGGCGCGGGCGAAGTGTACTGCCGCGGCCGGCGCCACACCGCGACGGCCGGCACCCTGATGGTCATCCCCCCGGGCGAGATGCACTACGGCCATTCCGTGGGCGCGTCCGGCTGGCGATACGCGCTCGTGGGGCTGGACCCGGCGCTGCTCCAGTCCGCCGCCGCCGAGCTGGGCGACGGCGGTGCGTCGCTCCCCGACTTCGACTGGGTGACGCGCACGGACCCGGAGCTGGCCGGGCGATTCACCCGCTGGGTGCGGAGCGCGCCGAACGAGACGCTGGCCCGCGACACCTTTCTCTCGGAGGCCGTCACGGCGCTGCTGGCGCGCAGCAACGCCGGCCGCCGCCTTCCCGCCGCGGGACGGAATCGCCGGGCGGTCGCGCGGGCGCTGGAGTTCCTGGAAGCGCACTACGCCCGGAGCGTTCCCCTGGACGAGCTGGCGCGCGAGAGCGGCCTGAGCAAGTTCCACCTCGTCCGCGCCTTCAAGGACGAAGTCGGCCTTCCGCCCCACGCCTACCAGACGCGCCTGCGGGTCTCCGGCGCCATGAGCCTGCTGCGCCGCGGGTGGAGCATCTCGCACGCGGCCTACTCCGCCGGGTTCGCGGCGCAGAGCCACCTGCACCGGCACTTCAAGCGCATCCTGGGCATCACGCCCGGCGAGTACTCCGGGCGGGGAAAGTCCGCCGGGCGCAACTGACACGACGCCGCCCGGTGGATGGAGGGGCGCCCGGGGCATCGGCTTCGGGCGCCCCGTCGTCGTCCGCGTCCCGGCCACGAAGTGAGCAAGAACGTTGAACAAGAACGTGGAAGAACGGAACGCGAACGCCCGCTATCCTTCCCCTCACGAACCGGCCGGGCGTATCCGGGCCCCTCGAAGGCTCCCGGTCCCGCGCGGCACCCGCATCCATCGTGACGGAGGAAATCCCATGCGCTTCGGACGTTCCCTCACCCTGCTCGCCTTCACGGCGCTGGCCGCCTGCCAGGACGACACAGCCGTCGCCCCGGCCGCCGTCGACCAGCCCAGCGCTAACGCCGGGTTCACCGACCCCCGCAAGGGCCCGGTCCTCACCGGCTACGTGGCGGACGGCGACGGCCGGACGGCGCAGCCCATCGCCTACCAGGTGGTCAACGGCATCGCCATCTGGGACGGCGACGTGCCCCTGGGCCCGGCGGACCGCATCGCATCCACGCCGGAGGGCGCGCTGCGCCGCGGCGCCATCCCCGGCCCGTCCATGTCGCTGCACTCCACGGGCGCCGGCGCGTGGGCCAACGGCACCATCCCCTACGTGGTGGAAGGGACCGCGCCCGCCAACCTGGGCCCGGCCATGAGCCAGATCGCCAGCCAGGTTCCCGGCGTAAAGTTCGTGCAGCGCACCACCCAGAGCACGTACCTGCGCATCTACAACCACGGCGCGCTGGGATATCACCAGTACTACGGCGGCTCGCCCGTACGCAGCCTGGGGCTGGACTACTACGGGCTGACCAACAGCAAGGCCATCCTGATGCACGAGCTGGGGCACGTCCTGGGCTTTCAGCACGAGCACCAGCGCTGCGACCGCAACAGCTACATCCGCATTCTGGACACCAATCCGTATCCCAGCGAATTCACCACCCTGTGCGGCTCCGTGCGCGTGGGGAGCTACGACACCAACTCCATCATGCACTACAACTCCCGCGAGTTCGGCCCGCTGCACTTCACCGACCTGAACGGCGCCGAGGTGCAGGGCTACCGGGGCCGTACCACGCTCTCCGCCGCGGACGTGAGCTCGTGGAAGTCGCTGTACCCGGGCGGGAGCACCACCCCCGTGACGGGAACCACGGGAACGACGGCGTGCACGGGCGGATACTGCGGCCCGTACAACCTGCGCACCGGGCCGGGAACGGGGTACGCCCCCTCGGGAACCGTGAACGGCGGCGTGTCCGTCACCATCGTCTGCCAGGCGAACGGCACCAGCCACACCGGCCCGTGGGGAACCACCAGCCTGTGGAACAAGCTCGGCGGCGCCCACGCCGGAAAGTGGATCAGCGACGCCTTCGTCTACACGGGCACGTCCGGGATGGTCGCGCCGCCCTGCTGAGCTGAGCTGAGCTGAGCTGAGCTGAGCTGAGCTGAGCTGGAACTGAGCTGAGCGCTGGATTCGCGGACGCGGAGGGTAAGGATTCCTCCGCGTCCTTGCTTTGCCCCTCCGCGTCCTCCGCGAGATCATTCCCCAGGATTCGGATGCGCGCACGAGGACGCGCGGCGGACCGGGAAGTCACGTGTGGCCCGGTGCTTGCCCCTCTGCCGTCCGTTCACCGGAGTGCCTGATCTACCCGCGCCACCATCCCGAATTGCCGACCGCTGCGCCGCAGACCGACGCGAACGCGAACCTGCTTCCGTTCCTGAAAGAGCACTTCTCGCTGGACGAGTTCCGGGCGGGACAGGAGGAGACCATCCGCGCCGTGCTGGGCGGCCAGGACGCGCTTGTGGTGCTGCCCACGGGGGCCGGCAAGTCGCTCATCTACCAGCTTCCCGCGCTCCTGCTGCCGGGGCTCACCATCGTCGTCTCGCCCCTCATCGCGCTGATGAAGGACCAGACGGACAAGCTGGATGAGCTGGGCGTGGACGCGTGGTCCATCAACTCCGCCCAGACGGCGCGGCAGCAGCGCGAGGCCGAGCAGGCGATGGAAGGCGGCGAGGGCAAGATCCTGTACGTGACGCCGGAGCGGTTCCGCGACCGCGCCTTTTTCGAGGTGCTGATGGACCGCGAGGTGTCGCTGTTCGTCGTCGACGAGGCGCACTGCGTGAGCCAGTGGGGCCACGACTTTCGCCCCGACTACATGATGCTGGGCGGCATCGCCGAGCGGCTGGGGCGCCCGCCCGTGCTGGCGCTCACGGCCACGGCCTCGCCGGACGTGCGCGACGACATCATGCACCAGCTGCGGATGCGCGAGCCGTTCTCCTGGGTGGGCGAGCTCATCCGGCCCAACCTGTTCCTGGAAGTGCAGCCCACCGTCAACGAGTCGCAGAAGGATGCGGCGCTGGAGCAGGTGCTCCGCAAGGCCCAGGGGACGGGGATCGTCTATGTCGCCACGGTCAAGGAAGCGGAGCGCATCCGTGCCGAATTCGGCAAGCGGCACCCGCTGGCCCTGTACCATGGCAAGCTGGGACCAAAGGAGCGCCACGAGGCGCAGGACCGCTTCATGGCCGGCGAGGTCAAGGCGGTGGTGGCGACCAACGCGTTCGGGCTGGGGATCGACAAGCCCGACATCCGCTTCATCGTGCACTACCACTTTCCCGGCAGCATGGAGTCGTACTACCAGGAGGCCGGCCGCGCGGGGCGGGACGGAGAGCCGTCGCGGTGCGTGATCCTGTACCGCGAGGAGGACCGCGGCGTCCAGGGCTACTTCCTGGGCGGCAAGTACCCGGACCTGGACGAGGCCATCGCCACGGCGCGCATCGTCAACCGCATGCCGCTGGAGGAAAAGCGCCCCCTGGACGAGATCGCGGACATGGCGGAGGTGCCCCGCCGCAAGGCGCGCATCGTCCTTACGCTGCTCAAGCGGCACGGGATGGTGCGCGAGCACCGCGGCGGCCTGTGGGAGCGGCTCAAGCCGGACGTGGCCGCCGCGGACCTGAGCCGCGAGCTGCAGGACTACGAGTCGCGCCGCGCGCAGGACCGGGTGAAGCTGACCGAGATGATCGGCTACTGCCGCACGGCCAAGTGCCGCACCCGGCTGATCCTGGCCTACTTTGGCGAGGAGCCGGGCGAGGCGTGGACGTGCGGCCACTGCGACAACTGCGTGGCGCCGCGCGTGGAGGGGATGCCCGCCTCCGCCGAGGCCCCCGCCATCGCGGCGGGATCGTCCGCCGCGGATTCCGCCCCCGAGCCCGTGGACACGCTCTCCGCGGGCGACGAGGTGTCGCACGGCACCTTCGGCGAGGGGATGGTGCTCGCCGTCGTCGGCGACAAGGCCGAGGTGGACTTCGAAGGCCACGGCACGCGGATGATCCGGCTGGATTTCCTGAGTCGGATCGAGTGAGGAGAGTTCCTAGTCCCAAGTGCCAAGTGGACGATGCCTCTGCTTGGCACTTGGTACTTGGCACTTGGTACCTCAAAGCCAGACCGGGATCCACACACGGCCGGCTTTACGGCGCCCGCTCCGCGGAGCCCCTCACCCCCCGGCCCCCTCTCCCGCAAACTGCGCGGGAGAGGGGGAGACCTCGCGCTCCATCCCGTAGTCCCTGCCCCTCACGATCCTTCGCCGGCGGCGTGGCACCGTCCCGTGACGGACCGTCCGCGCAGGCTGACATCGTGTCTTTGTTGCGGCGAATTCATTCGCTCGGACAGGACTTCGCGCCACTGGTCGTCCCGCTCCGGGTGCGGCACTACGCCTCCCGCCCGCGATGGAACAGGGCGTTCGCCTCCGGGAACGTGAGGCCGCCCTGGAGCGCCGTGAACGTCCCCTGCTCCAGCACCTCGGCGGCGGCGCGGCGGACCTGCGCCATCACGGCCAGCGTCAGCGCCGGGCCCACGCTCACCCGCGCCACGCCCAGCGCCTGCAGCGCCGCGACGTCCGGCCCGGCGCCGCGGCCCGCCATCACGTTCAGCGGCACGCGGACGGCGGCGGCGAGGGCCCGGATGGTCTCCGCGTCCGCCACGCCGGGGACGAACACGCCGTCCGCCCCCGCGGCCACGTACGCCGCCGCGCGCCGCACCGTCTCGTCGAACCGCCCCTCCGGCGCGCCCGCCTGCACCAGGTACGGGTCGATGCGGGCGTTGATGTAGATCTCCACGCCCTCGCCGGAAGCGGCCTCGCGCGCGGCGGCGACCCGCTCCGCCTGCGCGCCGATCTCCATCAGCGTGGCGCCGTCGCGGCCGGGGGCGTCCTCCAGGTTGATGCCCACGGCGCCCGCACCGATCACCCGGCGCACGGTCTCGGCCACGTCGGCGGGGGTGCCGTCGCCGTAGCCGCGCTCCACGTCCGCCGTCACGGGCACGCGGACCACGCGGGTGATGCGCTCGATGGCGTTGATCATCTGGTCGCGCGTGAGCCCCTCGCCGTCCGTGCGGCCCAGGGCCCAGGCCACCCCCGCGCTGGTGGTGGCGATGGCGCGCGCGCCGGCCTCCTCGATCAGCCGGGCGCTCATGGCATCCCACGCGTTCGGCAGCACCAGGATGCGCCCGGCATCCGGCTGGTGCAGGCGGCGAAACACGTCGGCGAGGGTACGCTGCTCGTTCATCGATCCGGATCCGTCGAAAGCAGAGGGAGTCGCGGACGCGGCGACCGGCGCCGCGTCCGCCGTGGATCATCCCGGGCCGGCCGTCAGGCGGCCGCGGGGACGGCGCGGTTCTCCAGGTCCAGCAGCAGCCGCTTGGCCTCCAGGCCGCCCGCGTACCCCGTCAGGCTGCCGTTCACGCCGATCACGCGGTGGCAGGGGATGATGATGGGGATGGGATTGGTCGCGTTCGCCCGGCCCACGGCCCGCGCCGCCCCCGGCCGCCCGATGCTGGCGCCCAGGCTGCCGTAGTCCGTCACGCAGCCGTACTCCACCGTACGCAGCGCCTCCCAGACGCGGCGCTGGAACTCGCTTCCCACCGGGGACAGCGGCAGGTCGAAGTCCGTGCGCTCCCCCGCGAAGTACTCGTGCAGCTGGGCGACGGCCGGGGCGCAGCGGGCGGAATCCCGCTCCGCGCCGGCGGGCGGCGCCTGGTCCTCGAACAGGACGTGCGTCAGGGCGCCGTCGCCGTTCACCACGACGGTCAGGGTGCCGATGGGGGTGCCGAGCGTGTCGATGTACGCGTTCATTGCGGGTCTCCCAGGCTCGTCCAGAGGTGATAGGTGGCCAGGCTGCGGAACGGGGCGAACGGCTCCATGAGCTCGCGCGTCTCCGCCGGGCCGGGCCGGTGGTCCAGGGTGAAGAAGCGCTGCAGGGCGGCCGAGAGTCCCGCGTCGCCGGCCGGCACGCAGTCCGCGAAGGCGTAGCCGCGCATCAGCAGGTAGGCCACGGACCAGGGCCCCAGCCCGCGCACGTCCAGCAGCCGGCGCTCCAGCGCGGGCGCCATCTCACGCTCGCCGCCCTCCAGCCGCAGCGTGCCCTCCGCCACCAGGCGCGCCGTGTCGATCACGTACTCCGCCTTGCGGCGGGAGAAGCGGCGGCTGGTCAGGTCGCCGTAGTCCAGCCGCGCCACTGCGTCCGGCGTGGGGTGCGCCCGCAGCCCATCGCCCGCGGGCTCGCCGGCCAGCTCCGCCACCACGCCGCGGAGCGCAAAGGCGAACGGCAGGTTCACCTGCTGCCCCACGATGGTCCACACCAGGCACTCCCACGCGTCCGACGTCTGCGGAATGCGCAGCCCGCGCCGGGGCTCCACCAGCCGCGCCAGCTCCGGCCGCCGGGCAAGGTGCCGCTCGAACGCAGCCGGCTCGCTCGCCAGCCCCAGGATGCGCACGGCGATCCCGTGCGCCTCGCGCATCTCCGCCGCGCCCAGTGTCCGCTCCGCCAGCACCTGGCAGTGCGCGGCGCCGTCCTGGAACGCGATCCGCAGCCGCGCGGGGACGCCGCCCAGCCGCACCCCCTTGAGCATCTCGCCCCCCTGCACCCGCTCCACCAGGCTGACGGTATCGCGGCCCAGGTAGGTGAGCACGACCTCCGGGCGGAATCCGTCCGGCAGCGCCACGGTGAACTCCGCCGACTGCCCCAGCGCGCGGTACTCGCCCGGGGTGAGCCCCGTCTGGCGGCGAAAGTTCAGGTGGAACGCGGACAGGCTCTCGTAGCCCGCCGCGTACGCCGCGTCCGTCACCGTCCGCCCGTCCGCCAGCGCACCGCACGCCGCCGACACCCGCTCCCGCGCCAGGAACGCGGCGGGCGTGGTGTGGAAGTGCTGGCGGAACAGCGCGTTCAGCTTGGTCGTGCCAATCCCCGAGCTGGCCACCATGGCCGCCGCGTCCGCGAAACCGGCGGGGGCGCGCCGCACGTCGGCGGCGAGCGTTTCCAGCAGGTGGACGTCGGGGTCGTACTGCTGGTAGAAGTCGTCCGGCCGGCAGCGGCGGCAGGCGCGCAGGCCCGCCGCGCGCGCGTCGTCGCGGTTCGCGAAGAAGCGCACGTTCTCCGGCAGCGGCTTGCGCGCCGTGCAGCTCGGCAGGCAGTAGATGCCGGTCGTCAGGACGCCCGTGATGAATCGGCCGTTGCTGGTGCGGTCTCGGGCGTAGAACCGCTGCAGCATGTGGTCGCGTGTCAGAATCATGGGACCAACGCTAACCGTCTCGCCCGCCCCCGTCGTCCTGATCTCTTCGTTCGAATCTTCCACTCGGCCTGCCGGTTCCGCCTTCGTGATTACCGCTACATGATCGTGCCGCTTCGGATGCTCCTCGGCGGCGGTGGAGCGCCCCCCATCCCCGGCCCTTCCCCCATAAACTGCATGGGGGAAGGGAGAACCCATTCCGTGCACGCGCCGTCTCCCCGATGGGCGGCGCGCAGCCGCTCGGATCAGCAGCCGGTCACTTCTTCACCGGGATGGCGGCGTTGGCGGCGGTGTCCTGGCCAAAGTAGCGCGCAAGCTCCTCGTACAGCTCGGGATGGCGGGCCTTGAGCAGCGTGGGCTTCTCGAAGAACGCCTCCGTGGCCACGGCGAAGAACTCGGCCTCGTTCGTGGCGCCGTACTTGTCCAGCACCGTCTTGCCCCCGCGGTCCGCCGCCTTGCGCAGCACCAGGTACTGCTCGCTCAGCACGCGCGCCCACGGCGCGTAGAACGCCCACCGCTCCAGCTCTGGCGTACCGTCGGCGGCGCCGTCTTCCTGGTCCAGCTGGTGCGCGAACTCGTGCAGGATCACGTTCTGCCCGTCGCGCGGGTCGGCGGCGCCGCGGCGGGCGCTGTTCCAGGCCAGCACCACGGCCCCGTGCTGCCACGACTCGCCCAGGTGCACGGCCTCGCCGGCGTGCGTGATGCCGCCCTCCTGCTGCTCGCGCGGCACCCGGTACGCGCCGGGATAGACGACGATGGACTTGAGCTGCGGATAGTAGTCGTCGTCGTCCAGCCGCAGCAGGAGGATGCAGGCCTGCGCGGCGATGGTCACGCGAACCTCGTCCGTCATCTCCAGCCCGCCCGCGCCCTCGAAGTTCTTCTCCGCGCAGAAGACGAGCACCTTGCGCAGCAGCTCCGCCTGGTCGTCCGGCGGAAGGCGGGCGTACATGGGCACGTTGCGCTCGATGATCGCCAGCCACTCGGGCGGAAAGGGCTGGCCGCGGATGTCCTCGCGGCGGCGCTTGGTCAGAAATCCGAACACGGTCGCTCGTTTCGTCCAGGGAAGATGCGGTCCGGGGTTGATGCTAGCGCGCGCCGCCGCCCCGCGCCAATGCGTCACCGCGCCCGGCAGGCGATGCGGCCGGCGGTGCGCGCGTAGCTCCGCGGCGCGGGTGCGCTGCCGTGAAAGACGGCGCACTCCTCCTCCGGCGCCAGCGCCACGGCCCCGTACCCGGCCGCGCCCTGCGCCGTGATGCGCACGTCCACGTCCGGCGGACGGCGCAGCCCCAGCGCCCGCAGCGACGCCGTGTAGCGCCCGTGGGCGGCGCGGTACTCCGTCTGCGCCCGCCCCACGTCCTGCAGCACGGCGCGAGCATCCGGCGGGGGCGCGCCGGCATGGAACGCGTCCAGCGCCGCGGGAACGGCCGCCGCGCAGGCCAGGGCCAGCAGAAAGACTGCGAGAATGCGCATCGTTCTCCCTCCACGTCCGAATGGTGGGTCGCGTTGATCGGCTACAATGCGTAACCGCGGGGCCCCGGTGCCCGCAAGACCCAATTCCGAGCGCACTTACAGCGCCACCTGCGGCCCATCCCGAAGCCCGGAGGTGAACAAAAAGACGCGCCCGGAAGCGGTCAGCTACGGAACGCTCTCTGGCAGTGGATGGAAGGGCACAGGCGAGGATCGACGTGGACGGCGAGGTACGAACGGGGGCGGAGAAGATTCCTCAGTCGGCGCCATGCATCCGTGCAGGAGGAAGGATCCAGCGGGTGCCTCCTTCGGAATGACAGATCGTTTCACCATTGAAGAAGCGGGCGCGTGCATCAGCACGCGCCCGCTCGCCAGGGGCCGATCATCCGCCGCCGCAGCCACCGCCACCACAACCGCCGCCGCCGCACCCGCTTCCCCCATCACCGCCACCTCCTCCATCACCGCCACCGTCCCCGCTGCCAGGGCACCCGCTGCCTGCGTCACAGTCACCATGTCCATGCATGCCGCCCCCGCCATCATACAGCACCGCGCCACCGCTACTGCCGCTACTGCCGCTACTGCCGCTACTGCCGCTACTGCCGCTACTGCCGCTACTGCCGCTACTGCCGCTACTGCCGCTACTGCCGCCGCTATCGCCGCTGCTTCCGCTGTCACGACGGCGCGTTCGAGGGTACGCGGGTTTCGAAGTTCGAGGGTACACGGGTTTCGAAGTTCGAGGGTACGCGGGTTTCGAAGACTGTCTCTCGGCCATCCAGGCCAGGATCGCAACGATGATCACGATCCCGGCCAACATACCGGGAACCTCCGCGGGATCGCCGGTGCACGCGGCGACCACCAGGAGCGCTCCGATGGCGACCGGCGTGGCGAGAGAACGACGCGTCAGGCGCGGTTTGCGGATGCTCCAGTGCGTCGCCTTTGCCGTCGGGCGAGCCGGCACCGCGAAGCGCTCCGCCGGCGGCGGCCACACGTCCGGCGGCGGCGCATGGCCGAACGCGCGCTGATAGCTGTCGAGCGTGCGCGCGTACCAATCGACGAACTTGCTCCCTTCCGCGCGGCCGCCCTTCGTCGGCTCGTGGTGCAGCGGGCGGCCCAGCACGCGGCCGCACATCTCCTCCCAGTACGACCGCGTGTACATCAGGTGCAGGTGCCACACCTCGTCCACCTGCTCCGACGGCGTGACCGGATGGCCCGCCGTCATGGCCAGGTACACGAACCGGCGGTATTCCTCCACGACCCGCGCGGAGAAGGAGCTCGTCCAGCCGTTCTCGCGCGCCAGCCGTGCGCTGAAGGGGAAAACGACGCCGGGCTCGTCCAGCGAGAATGCCTGGATGCGAGCCCGGAGCTGCGGATCGTGCGGGTAGCCGGCCATCGGCTGTGTACTCACGGGGGTTTCTCTGTGTCCGTGGTTTCGTCTCTTCGTTTCTCTGCGCGGAACTACGGATGCGGCGGCGTGCGGATTCAGGGCAGATGTAACGGGATGGCTACGGCGGGAGGGGTCGGTCAAGCAGGTTCGTTGGGATACAAACGAGCGGGCGCGGGCCAGATCGGCGCGCGCCCGCTCGTTTGCGACCGGCCCATTCGATCAGGAGCCGAGGGTGCGGTTCAGCAGGTCGGCGAGGCGGTAGCCGGCCAGGGCCACGCGCGGCTCCGCGGCGTTCCAGGCGGAACGGCGGTAGCTGGCGGGCGCGGCCTGGTTTCGCGTAACGCCCGTGTACGCAACGCGCTGCGCGATACGGAAGCCCTCGCGCGCCCACTCCTCGTACTCGCCCGGGTCCACCTGCCCGCGCATGCGCGACTGCGGATGCTCGGCCGCGATGCGCCGCGCGATGCTGCCCACGTAGTCCGTTTCGCTCCGGTCGGCGGCGGCCCAGGGAACGGAGAAGCCGATGAGCGAATCCCAGTAGGCGTGCAGGTTGTTGAACGGATACAGCCCCGCCAGCCGAAAGCTGTTGCCGCCGCGGTCGCCTTCCGGGTCCTCCGCGGTGATGCGGGCGTTGTTGTGCAGCGGCTGGTGCGAATCCCCGGCCAGGTGCAGCGCCCACATCAGGTCGATGGCCTTGGCCGAGTCCGGCACCGCCGCGTTCCCCAGCGTCCCCCCGATGCGCTCCAGCTGGTCGATGAGGAACCCGGCGCGCGCCATGTCCGGGCGGTCGCGGCGGGTGCCGTCCGGCCGCTGCTCCCAGAAGAAGTTGACGTAGTGCCAGTCCGCGTGGGCGTAGCGCGCGCCGGCGTGCTCGCGGTCGCGGATCATGTCCGACCACACGGCGGCCCACACGAACCACTCGCGCTGCCGCTCCTCCATGGTCCCGGTGCTGGGCATCAGCTCGGCGATGCCGGAGTTGGGGGGCGCGGCCTGCAGCAGGCGGATGGCGTTCTGGCGCGCGGCGGGGGTCATGTGGTCCCAGGCGATGCGGGCCACCACGCGGTGCCCCAGCTCGTCCCAGGCGTGCGCCGGCGTGCTCCACAGGAGCCCCGCGGCGGCGGTCAGCGTCAACAGTGCGCGCAGCTTCATCGTCCGTACGTCGGTGTTCAGGGTGAGTGGACGGCGTCCAAGATCGGGCGCGCACCCGTCCTCGTCAAACCGCGTACCCAACAAGGCGCATCGACGGAATCGACGGGATCATCGAATCGACCACATCCGCCAAGTCCACCGAATCCATCGAATCCATCGAATCCATCGAATCCATCGAATCCACCGAATGCATCGAATCCACCCAATCCACCGAATGCATCGAATCCACCCAATCCACCCAATCCACCCAATCCACCCAATCCACCCAATCCACCGAATCCACCGAATCCACCGAATCCACCGAATCCACCGAATCAACCGAATCCAGCGGATGCGCGGAACCGTCCGGAGCGAATGAATTCGCGGCTACAACATCACACTGTCGGCCTGCGCCGACACCAACGGCGAACGGCGTAGAAGCGCGGGAATCTTCCCACCCGCGTGGTGCGTAGACATCTAAACTGATACCGGAACAGGACTTGCCCTGTCATCCACATGTGGGCTACCCGAGACGGGAGAAGACCGGCGATGGAGTACGAGCGCGCGAGGCGGGACGGGCGGGGATGGATGGTTCCCCTGGTGGCGATGGCGGTGGCCACGGGGATGTACGCGTCCGCGTGCAGCGACACGGCCGGCCCCACCAGCGCACGCCCCGCGGCCGATGCCGAGACGCCCGTCGTGTTCGACCGGGAGCGCATCCGCACGGCCGAGGCAGCCCTCAACCGGCAGATCGAGCTCGGCTCCTTTCCCGGCGCGGCGCTGTCCGTGGGCGTGCGCGGGCAGCAGGTGCACCTCTCCGCACTGGGCCGCACCGGGTGGACGGACGGCGCGGAATTCGTGGACGCCGACCGCACGCTGTACGACCTGGCCTCGCTCACCAAGGCCGTCGCCACCACCACGGCCGTGATGCTGCTGGTGGAAGACGGCAAGATGCGGCTGGACGACCGCGTGTCCAAGTGGGTGCCGGAGTTCGCGGGGGGCAAGGAGACGGGCGTAACCATCCGCCAGCTGCTCACGCACACGGCCGGCGTGCGCTCCGGCGCGTCCGACATCAACCCCGACGCCACCCCCGCCGCCGTCCGCCGCTACGCCATCACCCGTCCGCTGGCGCTCAAGCCCGGCAAGGACGTGCTTTACTCCGACATCGGCTTCGTGGTGCTGTGGACGGCCGCCGAGCGCGCGGCCGGCGAGCCGCTCCCCGACCTGCTGGAGAGCCGCGTGTGGGAGCCGCTGGGGATGCGCGACACGCGCTTTTCGCCCGCCGCGGGGTGCACGCGCTGCGCGCCCACCCTGCGCCTGAGCACGGGCGAGCCGTACAGCGGCGGATCGTACGACGAGCTGGGGCGCGGGATGGAGGGGCGCGCGGGGAACGCCGGCCTGTTCAGCACGGCGGCGGACCTGGGACGCTTCGCGGCGATGATTGCCAACGGCGGCGCGGTGGATGGCGTGCGGGTGCTGCGCGCGGAGACCATCCGCACCTTTCTGCAGCCGCAGCCGGGCGCGGGGAGCTTTGCCCTGGGATGGGTGACCTACTGCCGTGAGGGCAAGGTCAAGGACCACGTGGCGTGCAAGGACGTGTACGGCGTGGGCCACACGGGATCCACCGGCACGGCGCTGTGGATCGACCCGCGCACGGGCACGTGGATGGTGCTGCTGACCAACCGCGTCTACGAGCCCAAGCTCGACACCGACATGACCCGCGTGCGCCGCCGCGTCTACGAGCGGCTGACGGGGCAGGTGGAGGAGTAGCGCGACGGGCCCTCACCCGGGTTCGTAAACCTCACCCACCCTCCCCCACGAACTGCGTGGGAGAGGGTGTAGACGTCTACCGGGATTGTGCCGCGTGGCAGAGCCCCAGCCGAGCGGCTGAAGCCGCCGCAACAACGGCGGAAAGCCTCGCAAACGGCGCGAGGCTTCACCAGCCCTCCGGGGGCGGAGCAGATTCCGGTCTCGCGAACGAAGGTCTCCCCCTCTCCCGCACAGGGCCGGCACTTGAGGGTGCAGACAGGTCGCGTGCGGGAGAGGGGGCCGGGGGGGGTGAGGGCCTCGCGGCGGACCCGGCGCCCCGGATGCCGTTCCCCGCCTCCCGCCCCTTTCGCCTACGCCTCCATCGCCTCCCGCACCATCCGCACGAGCCCTTCCGGCGCGAACGGCTTTTCCAGCAGCCGGAACCGGTCTTCCAGCACGCCGTGGCGGATGAGCGCGTCGTCCGTGTAGCCGGACATGAAGACCACGCGCAGCCCCGGCTGCTGCAGCAGCAGCGCCTCCGCCAGCTCGCGGCCGCTCTCGTGCGGCATCACCACGTCCGTCAGCAGCAGGTCCACGTGGCCGCCGTTGCCGGCGAACATCTCCCGCGCCTGGGCGGCGTTGCGGGCGGCCAGCACCGTGTAGCCGCGGCGCTCCAGGATGCGCCGCGACAGGCTGCGCACCCCCTCCTCGTCCTCCACCAGCAGCACCACGCCCTCCACGGGCCGGGCGGACTCCGGCGGGGGCTGCGGCTCCAGGCGGTCCGGCTCGGCGTTCACCCGCGGCAGGTAGACGCGAAAGACGGAGCCGCGCCCCTCCTCGCTCTCCGCCCACACGTATCCGCCGCTCTGCTTGACGATGCCGTAGACGGTCGAGAGGCCCAGCCCCGTCCCCTTGCCCGGCTCCTTGGTGGTGAAGAACGGCTCGAACACGCGCGCCACCACCTCCGGCGGCATTCCCACCCCCGTGTCGCTCACCGTCAGCCGCACGTACTCGCCCGGGTCCACCTGGTACGGGTAGCGCTGCGCCTCCGCCTCGCCCAGCAGGACCTCGCGGGTCTGGATGCGCAGGGTGCCCCCGCGCGGCATGGCGTCGCGGGCGTTCACGGCCAGGTTCAGCACCACCTGCTCCAGCTGCCCGGGGTCCGCCCGCACCGTGGCGTGCTCGGCGCCCAGGCTCGTCTCCAGCTGCACGTCCTCGCCGATCACCCGCACCAGCATGCGCTCCAGCTCGTGCACCACGGCGTTCATGTCCAGCACCTTGGGCGCGATCATCTGCTTGCGGCTGAACGCCAGCAGCTGCCGGGTGAGCGACGCGGCGCGGGTGGCGGCGCGCTTGATCTCCATCAGGTCGTCGCGCATGGCGCCCCCGTGCGGCACCTCCAGCATGAGCATCTCCACGTTGCCCTGGATGGCCGTGAGCAGGTTGTTGAAGTCGTGCGCCACCCCGCCCGCCAGCCGCCCCACCGCCTCCATCTTCTGCGACTGCCGCAGCTGCTCCTCGCTCAGCCGCAGCCCCTCCTCGGCCTGCCGGCGCTCCGTGACGTCGTGCGAGTTGAGGACGATGCCCCCCACGGCCGGGTCGTGCAGCAGGTTGGTGCCGCGCGTGTCCAGCAGCTTCCATGCGCCGTCGCTGGTGGACACGCGGTACTCGTGGCGCACGGCGCCGCCCGGGCGCGACAGCAGGTCGCCGAACACCTGCAGCACCCCCGGCAGGTCGTCCGGATGCACCAGGTCGAAGCCGTCGCGCCCCGCCAGCTCCGCGTGCGGATACCCCAGCAGCCGCTCCAGCGACGGGCTGTGGTAGCGCATGACGCAGCGCTCGTCCACGATCATGATGAGGTCGTGGGCGTTCTCGATGAGCGAGCGAAAGTGCGCCTCGCGCTGCACCAGCGCGGCCTGCGCCTCCTTGCGCTCCGTCACGTCCTCGGCGATCCCCGCCGTGCGGTACACCCGCCCCTGCCCGTCGCGGATGGGAAAGCCGCGGTCGCGGATCCACCGCTCGCTGCCGTCGGGGCGGATGATGCGGTACTCCTGCTCGTACGGCTGCTCGGCGAAGCGCGCCGGGTCCGCCAGGGGCCGGTCGTCGGGGTGGATGGAGGCCAGCCAGACGCCGGGATTGGTGTACATCTCCTCCACCGGGCGCCCCCAGATGCGCGCGAAGGCGGGGCTCACGTAGATGGTGCGCGCGGAGGCCAGCTCGTGCAGCCAGAACACGGCGCCGATGTTCTCCGCCAGCTGGCGAAAGCGCTCTTCGCTCTCGCGCAGGGCCCGCTCGCTGCGGGACTGCTGCACGGCGTAGCGGATGGAGCGCTCCAGCAGCAGGGGGGTGAGCCCGCGCTTGACCAGGAAGTCCGCGGCGCCGGCGCGCATGGCCGCCTCGTCCAGGGCCGCGTCGCCCTGCCCCGTGAGCAGCAGCACGGGCGGCGTGTCCGCGTCCGCCGTCAGGCGGCCCAGCAGGTCCAGCCCGCTGGCCGCGCCCAGCTGCTGGTCCAGCAGCACGGCGTCGAATCCCCCGCCCCGCAGCGCGGCCAGCCCGCCCGCGGCCGTGCCCTGCCACTCCACCTCGAAACGCACGCCCCGCGCATCGCGCAGCAGGCCGTGCGTGAGCACGTAGTCGTCTTCGTCGTCCTCCACCAGCAGGACGCGCAGCACCTCGGTCCCCATCTTCGTCATTGTCCTTCTCCGCCTTCCGGCGGCAATTCCACGATCTCGATCCAGTAGCGCCCCAGCACGCGCATGGCATCCACCAGCCCGTCGAAGGTCACCGGCTTGGCGATGAACGAGCTGGCGCCCAGGTCGTAGCTGGCCAGCACGTCCGCCTCGGCCCGCGACGTGGTGAGCACCACGATGGGAATGCGGCGCAGCTCCGGGTCCGCCTTGATGGCCGCCAGCGCCTCGCGGCCGTCCATGCGCGGCATGTTCAGGTCGAGCAGCACCACCCCGGGCCGCGGCGACGTCTCGGGATCCACCCAGCGCCCGCGGCGGCGCAGGTAGTCCAGCAGCTGCTCGCCGTCCTCCACGAAGCGCAGGTCGTTCGCCACGCGGCTTTCGCGCATGGCCTCGGCGGCCAGCAGGCGGTCGTCCGGGTCGTCGTCGGCCATCAGGATGGTGACGAGTCGCGCGTCGGAGCTCATGCTTCCTCCCGCACGGGCGGGCGGCGGGCGGGAAGGCGGACGATGAAGACGGCGCCCGCACCCGGCTCGCCCCGCGCCTCCAGCGTGCCCCCGTGGCGCTCGGCGATGCGGCGGCAGATGGCCAGCCCCATCCCCGTCCCCTCGTACTCGCCGCGCCCGTGCAGCCGCTGGAACGGGACAAAGATGCGCTCCGCGAACTTGGGCTCGAAGCCGATGCCGTTGTCCGCCACGGTCACCTCCGCCCACCCCTCCGCGCCTTCCGTGGGCGGCGCCTCGTCCGCGTCCAGCAGCCGCCCCTCCACCCGGACCACGGGGGGAACGCCGGGGCGGTGGAACTTGACGGCGTTCCCCACCAGGTTCAGCAGCAGCTGGCGGATCATCATCCCGTCGGCCTCGATCTCCGGGAGCGCGCCGATCTCCACCCGCCCGCCCGTGGACTGCAGGCGCACGGCCAGGTCCGACTCCGCGTCGCGCGCGGCCTGGGCCAGGTCCACGGGGACGAAGGGCGCCGGGCGGGTGCCCACGCGCGAATAGTCCAGCAGGGCGTGGATCAGGTCCGACATCCGCTTTGCGGCGGCCTGCATCCGCCGCAGCGAGTCGCGCCCCGTCTCGCCCAGGGCATCGCCGCCCTGCTCCGCCAGCCGGTCGCCGAACGCCTGGATCTTGCGCAGGGGCTCCTGCAGGTCGTGCGAGGCCACGTAGGCAAAGTCCGCCAGCTCGCGGTTGCTGCGCTCCAGCTCGCGGGCGTACGCGGCCAGCTGCGACTCCGCGCGCCGGCTGGAGGCCAGCAGCGTCTGCTCCGTCTCGTACGCCACGGCGTCGCGCAGGGCGGCCGCCATCAGCCCCGCCAGCAGGGCCAGCGTGTGCTCCGCCCGCTCGCCGAACGCGCCGGGCTCCGGGTGCGCCACCTTGATGACCCCGATCCCCCGCCCCTCGGCCAGCAGGGGAAGCACGAGCATGGAGCGGATCCCCAGCGCGCGGCACGCCTCGCGGTGCACCCGCGGGTCCGTCTCCGTGTCGTCCGCGCGCAGCAGCCGCCCCGTGAGCACGGCCATCCCCGACAGGCTCTCGTGGATGGGCAGCCGCAGCCCCCGGTGCGCCTCCAGCGTTCCCGCGGCGGCGCGGTACACCATGAAGTCCCCCTCCGCCATCTCCACGGAGGCCCCCGGCGCGCCCGTCAGTTCCACGGCGCGGCGGACGATGGTGTCCATCACCCGCTCCAGGTCCAGCCCCGCCGTGGCCACGTCCTGCTGCGTGCGGACGAGCGCTTCCAGGTGCTCCGCCGTCTCGCGCAGCGCGTCCTCGGCCGCGCGGCGCTCCGTGATGTCCTGGATCTGCGAGATGAAGTGCACGGGCTCGCCGTCGGGGTCGCGGACCAGGGAAACGGTGAGGAGCACCCAGAGGGTCGTGCCGTCCCTGCGGATGTACCGCTTTTCCATGGCGTACCACGACGCGTCACCCGCCAGCAGCCGCCCCACGTGCGCCAGGTCGGCGTACAGGTCGTCGGGGTGGGTGATCCGCTGGAAGTCGATGGCCCGCAGCTCGTCGTCCGAGTAGCCCGTCAGGCGGCACAGGGCGCGGTTGGCCTCCAGCCAGCGGCCGTCCAGCCCCACCAGCGCCATGCCGATGGGCGCGTGCTCCATGGCCGCGCGAAAGCGGCGCTCGCTCTCCTGCAACGCCCGCTGCGCCCGGCGCTCCCCCGTGAGGTCGCGGGCCAGCACCACCCGCGCGGGGCGGCCGTGAAAGTCCACCCCGTAGGAGAGAACGTCCACGTCCACGGGCTCGCCGTCCGCGCGGACGAACACCGCGGGCCCGTCGGGAACCCCGTCCTCCGCGCCGGGACACAGGTACGCCATGCGCGCCCCCGCCAGCGCCACGCGCGCGAACCCGAACACGCGCACGGAGGCGTCGTTGGCGGCCAGGATGGCGCCGGTCCGGCCGTCCACGATCCACATGGGCTCGGGATGCCGGTCAAAGAAGGGCCTGAAGGGCTCTGCTTCGGGGAGCGGATGGTGGTGGACGGCGTGCGGTTTCATGGGAGAGGGACGAAAACTGGACGTCCCGAAACGTGCGCGGAGAGCCGCGAAACGCCCCGCGCGCCGGGACGGCGCGCGGGAAGAACTTCGGGTGAGGATGGGCGCTGAGGGATTCGAACCCCCGACCCCCGGTGTGTAAAACCGGTGCTCTAACCAGCTGAGCTAAGCGCCCTCGGGTGGGCCGCGGCTAGCGGATGATGCCCAGCGGCACCAGCACGGCAAAGCCCAGCACAAGCAGCAGCGGCGCCAGGACGGTGGAGTGGCCGCCCAGCAGCGCGAACCCTGCCACGATGGCGGCCAGCCCCGCCCCCAGCAGCACCAGGTTCACGACGGAAAAGCGAAGGCTGCTCTCCGTGTCGGCGGAAACGGGCGCGGCGGACGCGCGGGACGAAACGGGCTCGGGTCTCGGCATCCGGAAAAGCTAGGCAAAGTGCGGGGGAGCGTCAACCCCGGCGGCACGATGCGCGGCGACTGCCGGTCCGACGAAAAACCGGCCTTCCCCCGTGGGGAAAGGCCGGTTCGCCGGTCATGCGCGGGCGTCGTCCGGCTCAGTCCTCGAACCGGCAGGGCAGGTCCTGCGTCTGCGCGCCGGTGTCGCGGCGGCCCTGCCAGCGCTGCGGGGTGGTCTCGCCCGGGGCGGCGAACGCACCGTCCAGGACGTCCTGCGCCTGCAGCTGCAGCGTGAACGCGCCGGCGATGCGCCCGTCGCGCCACTCTCCCGTGAACACGGGGCGGCCGTCGTCGCCCACGGACAGGGCGCCGTTCACCAGCCCGTTCCACCCCGGGGCGTCCCATCCTCCGTAGCGGGCCGTTCCCTCGCCCGCCGTCACGTGCAGGCGGCGGCAGACGGGCTGCTCCCCGGCCGGGGAGCCGGCCCAGGTGATCCAGCTGCCCATGAAGTCATCCGATCCGCCGCCCGTGCTGTGGGCGGGCGTGATCGCGGCAGCAACGAGCGCCGTGCCGATGAGCACGGCGGCGAATGCGCCTCGAAACGATGTAGCCATCAGACTCCGGTTATAAGACATGTGGTTCGCGCCGGACGTGCTCCCGCGAGATCATGCGGGCGGCTTTCCGGCCGCCGTCCCCCTCGCAAAAGTCAGTCCGCGGCGAGCGCACGGCCCTGGACGCCACCCACGGCTGTGGTGGGGGGCAGCCCGGGCGAGCCGGCGGCGGCGCGCTTCATCACCGTGGCGAGCAACTCGTACGCCTGGGCCCACGCGTCGCGCACAGCGGGGGTAAAGCCGTCCCCCAGGCCGCGCTCCAGCGTCCAGAGCAGCGCCTGCGCCACCGTCTCGTAGTGCGCGTCCTGCACGCCGTAGCCGTCGCGGCGCCGGCCCAGCGCCTCAACGGCCGGCAGCAGCGCGTCCAGGCGGTCCAGCCCGCGCACCACCACCGTCAGCGTCTGCATCAGTTTGCGCCCCTGCTCCTCCATGTCCCCGCGGAACAGGTGCCGGAGCTCCGGGTCCAGCTCGAACAGGCGCCCGTAGAAGAGCGCCGCCGCCACCTCGCTGATCGGCTCCACCCTTTCCCAGCTATCCTTCACCAGCTGCTTGCTCTCCGGCGTCATGTCCGTATCTACCGTCCCGTGCGTGGTCTTGTTTGGGGCTCGTGTACGACAACCCGGAGAGCAACCGGCGGACCATGATCGACAAACTTTGTAAGCGCTTTACCTCCAATTACTTTCGATAAAAATCCCGCAAAGGCACGGCGCGGTTACGGGACACACGTGCCGCAGATGTGGAGGAACAGGGACACCGTTGTCACGGTCTCGTGATCGTGCGTAACAGCACAAGGCGCGAGGGATGCGAGTCTCCGGCCCCCGGTGTGTAAAACCGTGCAGCAAGCCGCTGAGCTGAAGTCGATTGGGGATGCGGATGAACATCGTGGCGTGCGCTGCAAAGCCAGGAATCATGCGCCGAATACCCTGTAAACAAAAAAAGCGAGCGCAAATGCCTGTGAGGTGTTATACTGGGATGATCCGGCCGGCAGAGTCCTCACACACGGGAGGCACCATGCACGCGAACAAGCAGGTGTACAAGGAAGCGTTCGATCGTGCCCGCGAAGGAAAGAGCCGTACGTTGATCGAGCGGATCCTCTTCCGCTTCAAGGACCACTACACGCAGCAGTCGCGGGAGCAGGGAGAGCGGGACGGCCTCCTCGCCCGCCAGCAGGCGGAAGGGCACACCGCCTCCGCGTCCGAAGCGGTGCAGTAGAGCAACCGAAGCCCCGGCGGCCAGCCGGGGCTTCTCCGTTTGCACCGTCCCCGCTCCCGCGGGATCGCGCGGCGCTTCAGTGCCGGGAGCCATTCCCGGTGCTGGCGCCTCGCGCTTTCCGCCACCGCTGTGCACGTCCCGCCGCAACGCTCGCTCCCGCAACGAGATCCGTCCACCTTGAGCACTTTCCCCGATTCCATTATGATTGGGGCGCAGTCCACTTTCGGCCCTCGCGATCGTCGGCCGGCAACGTAGACGAGGCGCCGCCTGGACCATGATCCCGGACCGGAAGGGTGAACGGTGGTACGAGAAGAAGGCGGTCATCGAGGCGCTCTCCACCGTCCCGCCCATCCTGGCGGCGGCGATCGGCGCCCTCGTCAGCCTCTCCGACCGGCAGAAGCGCACGTTCGGGTGGTGGCTGGCGGCCGGGGCGCTGTGGCTGGTGGTCGCCAGCGTGGCCAAGGTCCTGCACGCCCGCGCCGAGGACCGGCAGCGCAGGCGCACCGACGAGCACGACGGCCTTCGCGCGGCGCTGCACGTGCTGTTCGCCACCGTCTGCCGTACGGCCGGCATCGCCGAGGAAGAGCGGACGAGCGGAAGGCTGCGGCTCACCATCCACCGCGTGGTCACGCGTGGCAAAGCCAGTCCGCCCGAAGAACTGGAGCAACTGCTTCCGTACATGGGCGGGGAGGGCAACCCGCCGGGGCGTCGCTTCTCCATCCGCTCGGGGATCATCGGCATGGCAGCGCGGCGCAACGCCGCCATGGTCGCGGTTCGGAAGAACCCGGACCACCCCGGATTCGTAGACGAGATGATCAGCGGATGGGCGTACACGGAGCACGACGCGAGAAAGCTAAGCCCGGATCGGCAAGCCTGGATGGCGGTCCCCGTCCTGGGTTCTCGGGACACCACCGTCGCGGTCGTTTATCTCGATTCCTCTGACCCGGATTTCTTTACCGAACCCGGGCAGGGCACGGTTCTCGCCGCAACGCACGGGATCAGGAAGTACACCATGGAGGCGTACCCATGAGCGAGCACGAGCAGGAAGGGCGCTACCGCATGAGCAGCGTGGGACGGTGGAAGGTGATCTCCCAGCCCGGTGCGGCCATCCACATAGAGGAACTCGAGATGACGGACGAGATCCGCCGCAGCCTGACCGCGGACGGCGTCACGTCTCTCCCGGGCCCCAGGCTCGACCGCTACCGGAGATTCTGGAACCTGCCAAAAACAGGGTGATGCAAACGGCCCGCGCCTCTTTTCCCGAGGCACGGGCCGTTTCTCATCCGTCCAATCGGGGAGCGTCCATCTACCGCTCGTCCGCGGGAAAGGCGAGGGGGTACTCCACGTTCACGCCGTCCTCGCGGGGCGGGGGGAGCATGAGGTTCTCGCGCTCCATGGCCTCCACCCGCTGGCGGTTGCGGATGCGGCGCGGGATGATGGCCACGAACCCCACCACCAGCGCGATCACCCAGATCAGCCCCACGTTCCCCGCGACGGAGAGCCAGCCGTAGCGCTTACGCACGTCCTTGCGCCACTCGTCCTCCAGCTGCCCCATCGTCATCCCGAAGGTGACGCGGACGGAGCGGTCCAGCGACCCCTCGCGGCGCCAGTTGTCCATCAGCAGGGCAAAGCCGCGCTCGCCGCTGCGCCGCCGCAGGTGGTCCACCATCGTGGCGGAGAGCAGGTAGGCCAGCCGCGCGCGGGCGGCGGAGCGCGGCCACGCCAGCTCCAGTGAATCCAGCGGCGGCGCCCTGCCCAGCAGGAACGCCAGGCGCAGCGTCCATCCGCTCTCCACGTCCCAGCTGCCGGCCGCCACCTCCGCGTACCCCTCGTTGAACCAGCGCGGGATGGTCCCCGGCAGGCGCTCGCGCAGGGCCAAGTGCGCGATCTCGTGGCGCAGCGTGGCGGCCGCGTCCACGGGGCGCACGTTGGGGATGGGGTAGACGGGAAGGACGATGATGCGGTAGTCGGGGATGGCGACCCCGCCCGCCCATTCCGGCGCGCGCCCGCCCGTGGCGGCGCTGAAGTCCGCCGGCGTGGGCGCCAGGATGAGGATGGACGAGTCCGGCACGGCGCCGCGCCCAAAGCCGGGGAGCGGCATGGGGCGCGTGGCGGTGGCGAGCACCTCGCGGGCCAGCGCCCGGTGGCGCGGCGCGTGGATCACGCGCACGGTGCCGGCGGTGAGGGTGTCCGCGTCCGCCGTCTGCGCGGCGGCGGGATCCGTCCGGATGGAACAGGAGAGGAGGAAAAGGAACGCGGCGAGCAGGGCGCGCGTCAGGCGGTGACGGGCTGCCCGGCCTCCAGCTGCGCGAGCGCCTTGCCGCAGCGCTCGCCCCACAGGTTGAAGCGGTTGGCCTGGAACCCCGTGCGCCACGCCTCCCTCGCCTCGTCCGTGCGGCCTTCCAGGTAGAACGCGCGTCCCGTCTCCCACCAGGCCTCCAGCATGTTGGGCGCAAGCTCCAGCGTGCGCTTGAAGAAGCCGCGCGCGTCTTCGTACATCTCACGCTCCAGATACACCAGGCCCATGTAGAGGTGCGCGTACATCTGCGCCTTGCGGTCGCCTTCCTGCCGGATGGCCTTGCTCAGGTGCTCGATGGCCTCGCCAAAGATCCCCTTCTTGAGGCAGATGTACCCCAGGTTCACCCGGGCCAGCGGGTTGTTGGGGTCCTTCATCAGCACCTTGTAGTACGTCATGAGCGCGTCGTCGTACTGCTCGCGCAGCATCTGCGCCCACCCCAGCAGCGTCTCGGTGTTGGGGTCGTTGGGCGCCAGCTCCAGGGCGCGCTCCAGCTCCTTTACGGCCCGCTTGGCGTCCCCCGAGGCGATGGCGCTCCACCCGCGCTCCACGTAGGTGGTGCTGCCGATGAGGTCGGCCACCACGGGCTGCGCGCGGGGCGCGGCGGCCTCGGGCGGGGGGAGGGCCTTGTAGCGCTCCACCAGCCCGCGGATGCGCTCCTTGAGCCCCGTGAGCCCCTCGATGGCGGCTTCGGTCTCGCGGAAGAATCCCACGATGTCGGCGCGCAGGGCCTCGCGGTCCCCCGCCCCGGCGGTGCCCAGGCGGGCGTCGATGGCGGCGAAGCGGGCCTCCAGCGCGTCCAGCAGCTCCTGCGCGGTCATGCCTGGGCCGACGGCTCCCCGGCCGCGGGCACCAGCTCCGCGCCCTCCAGCGCGATGCGCTCCTCGCTGCTGAGAATGCGGTCCAGGTCCAGCAGGATCACCAGCCGCCCCTCCAGCCGCACGATGCCGCGGACGAACTCCGCCGCGAGCCCCTTGATGTAGGCGGGCGGCGCGCTGATGCTGGTCTCCGGGGCGCGCAGCACCTCCGTGACGCTGTCCACCACCAGCCCCAGCCGCTCTCCGCCGAACTCCACGAGTACGATGCGCGTCTCGTCGTCGTGCCCGTACTCCGCCACCTCGAAGCGGCGGCGCAGGTCGATGACGGGCACCACGGCGCCGCGCACGTCCAGCACCCCCTCCACGAAGGCGGGCGCGCGCGGCACGGGGGTGACCCCCTGCCAGCGCAGGATCTCGTGCACGGAGAACACGTCCAGCCCGAACTCCTCCCCGCCCACCTTGAAGGTGACGAGCTGCACCTGCGGCACGGCCGCCTGACGAACGTTCCTCACGGTTGATCCCCGCTGTCCAGGGTGGTGCGCTCGCGGAGGATCTCCGCGAGGTCGATCAGGTTCACCAGTCCAATCCCCAGCCGCGCCACGCCCAGCACGTACGCGTCCCGGTCGCCGCCCGTGTGGGGCGCGGGGCGGATGGAATCCGCCGGCACGTCCAACACCTCGTGCACCGACTCCACCGCCACCCCCACGCGCCCCTCCCCCATCCCCACGACGAGGATGGAGGGCGGCCCCTCCGTCCGGCGCTCCAGCCCGAGCGCATCCGCCACGTCCATCACGGGCACCATCTCGCCCCGCAGCAGCAGCATCCCCAGCACCTGCGGGGGCACGTCCGGGAGCGGATGCACCTGCCGCTTGGTCACGACCTCCTCCACCAGGCGGATGTCGCATCCGTGCAGCTCGCCGCCCAGGCGGAACGCGACCGCCTGCGCGCCCTCGCCCCGCTCCAGCAGGGCCACGAAGTCCAGGTCCGCCGCGGCGGACGGCACGCCTGCAGCCGACGGCGCGCTGGTGGTCGACGGCACGCTGGCGGTGGACGGCATGGCGGCGGTGGACGGCACGGGGGCGTCAGGCATCGGGACCGGCGGCGTGGGAGGTCAGCGAGGCCAGGCGCGTGTCCACCCCGCGCTCGATCCCCGCGTGCATGCGGTCCAGGGGCAGCACCTCGCTCGCGATCGGGGCGGCGGCGGCGGGCATGCCGTAGATGACGGACGACGCCTTGTCCTGCGCGATGCCCAGGCCGCCCGCGTCCACGATCCCCCGCAGGCCGTCGGCGCCGTCCTTGCCCATCCCCGTGAGCACCACGCCCACCGAGCGCGCGCCGAACACGTCCGCCACGGCGTGAAAGAGATAGTCGGCCGCCGGGCGCACGCCCCAGAGCGTGGGCTCCTGGTCCAGCACGATGCGCACGTCGGCCCCGTGGCGCACCACGCGCATGTGCCAGTCGCCCGGCGCCAGGTAGACGTGGTCCGCACGGACGATCTCGCCGTCCACGGCCTCCGTCACCCGCAGCCCGCCCATCCCGTCCAGCCGCTCGGCGAAGGAGCGGGTAAAGCGGGGCGGCATGTGCTGCACGATGAGCACGGCGGCTCCCAGCGGCGTCCGCAGCCGCGGCACCAGCTCCGTGAGGGCCCGCGGCCCGCCCGTGGACGCCGCGATGGCCACGGCCGTGTCGGCGGAGCGGCCGCTCTCCGCCCGCGCCCGCCGCGGCGGCTCGTACGCGGCGATCGTCGCCCCCGCCGTTCCCATCCCCCCCATCGTCGCCGCGCTCCCGGCGGACGGCGGCGCGTCGAACGGGGCCGGCTCGGGGACGGGCGGCAGCGGCGCGAGGACGCGCCGGGGAACGCGGACGGGGATGACGGACAGGTTGGCCGTGGACGCCGCCCGCAGCGCCTGCAGCAGCCGGTCCGACACGGACTCCAGGTTGAGCGAGATGGTGCCGGACGGCTTGGCCACGAAGTCCACCGCGCCGTAGTCCAGCGCCCGCATGGTGGCCTCGCCCCCCTCCGTGGTGTAGGCGGAGAGCATCACCACGGGACGGGGCGTCTCGCTCATGATGTAGCCCAGGGCGGAGAGGCCGTCCAGCACGGGCATCTCCACGTCCATCGTCACCAGGTCGGGGTCCAGCTGGTGCACCTTGCGCAGGGCGTCGTTGCCGTCGCGCGCCGTGCCCACCACCCGGAACTCGTCCGTGCTCCCCAGGATGTCGCTGATGACGCGGCGCATGAACGCGCTGTCGTCCACCACCAGCACGGTCCTGGCCCGCGAGGGGCGCTTAGAGGACGACATCCGTCTTTCCCACGGAGCTCACGACGGTGCGTCCCGTCCCCACCTGGAAGCGCACCGAGCGCCCGTAGTCCGCGCCCACCTCCTCGCCCAGGAGGGGGATGCCGGCGCGCTCCAGCGCCTCGCGGGCGGCGATGACGTTGCGGGCGCCCATGTTCAGCGAGCCGGGGACCATCAGCCCCTGGAACATGGCCGCGCCGCCGATGAGCCGCGCCTTGAGCCGGCCGGGGCGCGCGCCCATCCGGGCCATCTCCTGCACCAGGGCGGGGACGGCCGTGGTGGCGAACTTGTTGACGTTGTGCTGGTCGCGGCTCAGGGCCGGCTCCGGCAGCAGCACGTGCGCCAGCCCGCCCACCCGCGCGCCCTCGTCGTGCAGCACGATGGCCACGCAGCTGCCCAGCCCCAGCGTCACCAGGGTGTCTTCGGGGCCGCCCACGGCCGCCTGGGCCACGCGCACGTACGTCGCGCCGTTCATGGGCGGCTTCATGGCGGCCTGCGGAAGATCCGCTCCCGGTTGTTCACGGGGCGAAACAGCAGCCGCGCCTCGCCGATCAGGGTCTCCACTTTTCCCATCACCAGGAACCCGCCCGGAGCGAGCGCGTCGTAAAACCGTTTGAAGAGCCGCTCCTGGATGTCGCGATCGAAGTAGATCACCACGTTGCGGCAAAAGATCAGGTCCTGCCCCGCCAGCGGCTCGCCGGAGATCAGGTCGCGCCGCTCGAACGACACCCCCTGCTTCGCCTCCGGCCGCAGGGTAAAGGGCGGGCCCGGCGTGAACCAGCGTTCCAGCACCTTGGGCGGCGTCTCCGCCATGGACAGCTCGGGGTACTCGCCCTTGCGCGCGGCGTCCAGCGAGCGGCGGTCGATGTCCGTGCCCGTGACCTGGATGCGCGGCGCGTCGTGCAGGCGCCGCTCCTTCTCCAGCCACTCGCGCATGAGGATGGAGCACGTGTACGCCTCCTCGCCGCTGGCCGAGCCGGCGCTCCACACCTTCACGGGGCCGCGCCCCTCGAAGAGCGTGGGAAGCACCTGCTGCTCCACCGCCTGCCACGTCTCCAGGTTGCGAAAGAACTTGGTGACGTTGATGGTGAGCGTGTCCAGCAGGTGGTCGTACTCCGCCGGGTCGCGGTCCAGCAGCTGGCTGTACTCCGCGAACGTCCGCTGCCCCCGCGCCCGCATGCGCACGGCGATGCGGCGGCGCAGGCACTTTTCCTTGTAGAACTGGCAGTTGAAGCCGCGGTCCTTCTCGATCTTGCGCTTGAGCTGCTCCAGCTCCTCGTCGTCGCCCTCCATGGGGTACGAGAACGAGGGGAACGGGGGGATGGGCGTACTCATTTGAGCACGCTCTCCACCAGCTCCAGGTTGGTGCGCACCACGGAGTTCTGCGGGTTGATCTCCAGCGCCGTGCGCCACAGCTCCACCGCCTGCGCCCGCTCCATCCGCTTGTAGTGGATGTTGCCCATGCGAAAGTACACGTCGTCGCCCAGGCGCGGGTTCAGCCGCACGGCCTGGCCGTACGCCTCGGCCGCGTCGTCGTAGGCGCCGCGGCGGTACAGCGCGTCGCCCAGCGCCTTGTGCGCCTGCGGCAGCTCGCGGTCTTCTTCCGTGGCGCGGCGGTACATGGCCTCCGCCTGCTCCCAGTCGCCCTTCCTCTCAAGGACGGCGCCCATGTGCAGGTACACCGGCGCGGCGTGGGGATGCTTGATGACCCCCTCGTCGCCCAGGCGCAGCGCCGCGTCGGGGCTGCCGGCGGCCGCTTCGGCCAGCAGCGCGTACGCGTAGTACGCCGCGGGGGGGCGGCCGTCCGCCAGCAGCTCGCGGTACGCGGTGAACCCGGCCAGGGCCGCGTGCACCTCGCCCGCCTTGAGCAGCAGGATGGCGCGCGACAGGATCACCTGCGGGCGCCGGGGGGCCAGCCGCGCCGCCTCGTCCGCGGCGAACCGCGCGTCCGGCATGCGCCCCAGCCGCTCCAGCGACAGCGCCATGGCGTGAAAGACGGAGGCGCGCGCCCCGCCCAGCTCCACCACCTCCTTGAGGTAGCGGAGGGCGAAGCGGTCGTCGCCCTTGCGCAGGCCGATCAGGGCCAGGTGAAAGCGGGCGTCCAGGTTGCGGGGCTGCAGCTCGGCCACGCGCCGGAACTCGCGCGTCGCCTCGTCGTACATCCCCGTCTTGTAGAAGGCGATCCCCAGGTTGCGGTGCTCGTCGATGCGCGCCTGGGGCACCTCCTTCACCTGCACCGTCCGCCGTCCCACGGGGTGCGCGAAGCCGGCCTGGATGAGGCCGAAGAGCGCCTTGCCCACGTCGAACTCCACCATCCCGCTCTCGTCGATCAGTTCCTGCACGCTGCGCTTGCCGTCCGTGAGCGCCACGATCTTGCGCTGCTCGTCGGACAGGTCCGCCGCGTCCATCTCCTTGGACCGGTCCAGCTCGAAGACCAGGTCCAGCGACGGGATCTTCTTTTCGATCAGGCTCCACTCGTCGATGCGCCGCGCGCCCTCGAGGAGCAGGTTCTCGGGGTTGATGGAGACGAGCATGGCCCCCTCCTCCGGGCGCTGCTCGGCCTCGAAGTAGAAGGAGCCCTGCGTCCAGGTAAAGAGGTAGTAGACGGCCTCCTCGATCTGGATGCGGATGTACTGCTCCAGCTGCTCGCGGGTGATGGCGCCGCGGCGGATGAGGATCTCGCCCAGGCGGCCCATGCTGGGGTCGCGCGCCTGCTCGTCGATGGCCCCCGTCAGCTCCTTGGGCTGGATCAAGCCGTTCTTCACCAGCAGGTCGCCCAGCCGGTCGCGCCGGTTGACGATGGAGGCGTAGGTGATGCGCCCGCGGTCGAAGAAGATGTAGCCGAAGTTGCTGCGGTCGCTCAGGCTCAGGCAGCCGGTCTTCTGCCCCATGGCCAGCAGCTGCAGCACGTCCGGAAGGCTGGCCTCCTTGAGGTTTCCCTTGATCGCCATCAGGCCAGCTCCTCCACCAGCCGGTCGTCCAGCGCCAGCCAGTCCAGGGCGGCCTTTTCGGCGTTGAAGTACCAGCGGTCCACCTGCGGCTGCGCCTTGACGGCCTCTTCGGCCTTGCGCTCCGCCGCCGCGCGCGCGGAAAGCAGCAGCGCCTCCGCCTCGCTCACCCGGTCCGGGTCGTTCAGCACGGGGGACTTCGCCGAGTCCGCGCGCGTGGCCTCCAGCTCGCGGCGAATCCCCCGCAGCGTCTCCACGTCCGCGGCGAACGAGGCGAGGATGGCGTCCACGTCCGGCGCCGTGTCCGCGTCCAGGGCGGCCTCCAGGCGGCGGGTGCGCACGCCCTCACCCTCCCAGCGCAGGATGGCCTCGGCCAGGCGCTTGCGCCACGGCGCCGTCTCCACCATCTCCTCGACGGTGGCGGCGATGTCGCTCAGGAACGCACTGAACTCGTCCGCGGAGTGCAGGGGCGACGGGTCGGGATTGGCCACGCCGGCCACCTCGCCGCGGAGCAGCGTTCCGCCGCGCTCCTCCTGCGCCGCGCCCACGCGCTCCACGGCCGCCACGACTCCCGCCGCGTTGGCCAGGGGCAGCCGGCCGATCTCCTCCGCCGCGCCCTCGCCCAGGGTGATGCCGCGCTGCACGGCCGCCTTGCGGGCGATCTCCTGCCGCGGCCCCGCGCCCTCGTCCGTGGCGGCGGGGAGGTCCACGGCAAGGCCGCGGGCAAAGCGGGCGCGCAGGTCCGGCTCGATCCCCGCCAGCTCCGCCGTGGTGGACGCCGCGGCCAGGACGATCTGCGCCGTCCATTCCAGCTCGTCCCAGAGCGCCAGCAGCTCCTCCTGCGTGCGGCTCTTGCCGGCCAGGGCGTGCACCTCGTCCAGCAGCACCAGCTCCGCCTCCAGCAGCTCGTCGCGCAGCCCTTCCATGCTCCCGCTGCCCACGGCGGCGCTCACGCGGTCCACCAGCCCGTCCGCCGTCATGTACAGGACGCGGAGGTCGGGGCGCACGGCGAGCGCCAATGCGCCCACGGCCTGCAGCAGGTGCGTCTTGCCGCTGCCGGGGGCGCCGTAGATGAGGAGCGGGTTGTAGGCGGTGCGCGGCGACTCCGCCGCACGGCGCGCGGCGGCCGCGGCCATCCGGTTGCCGGGGCCGACGACGAAGGTGTCGAACGTAAAGCGCGGGTCCTGCGAAAAGATCATCTTGGCCGTGTGGTTGGGCCGGTAAAACTAACCGACTGGCCCGTGCGGCGCGAGGCGGCGATTCCAGTCTCCATGGCAGCCCCCCCGCCGGGCGCCCCCTCCGCTCGCCTAGGCTCGCACCTCCCCCAAAAAACCCTGGGGGAGGTTGAACTGCGATTCCAGGCCAGGATCGAAACGGTTGGCGTGTTCAGCCGCGCGCGGAGAGCCGCTTTCCGTCGCGGAGCAGGCATCCGGCGCGGGCGAGGCGCCCCTCCCCCGGCCCCTCCCCGCGCAAACTGCGCGCGGAGAGGGGAGAACCGCGCGGCGTCTCGAGCGCCGCCGGTGCACGAGCTTCGCCCCCGCGACCACGCCCCGTCGAAGTTTACACCCTCTCCCACGCAGTTTGTGGGAGAGGGTGGGCGAGGTTTACGAGCCCGGGTGAGGGCCACCGGGTGCGGGCGGGCAGGAATCCGGATCGTTTACCGATTCTATCCCGCACCTCATTCCCTACGTTTCCCGCTCCCTACCCCTGCCCCGCCGCGGCCTCCGTGACGCCGCGCCCAAAGCGCTGCGACAAGCGCCGCAGCACCAGCTCGCTGATCCCCTTGAGCGTATCGAACACGCCGACGCCGCCCAGCGCCTGCGCCTGGAAGCGCGGCAGGTCGCGGTAGTTCAGCAGGTCGTCCATCTCCTCCATGGACATCACGTCCGGCAGGTCGCGCTTGTTGTACTGCAGCACGATGGGGATGGTCCGCGGGTCCACGCCCTGCTCCAGCAGGTTCACCTGCAGGTTGCGGAAGCTCTCCACGTTCTCGTCGCGCTGCTGGCGCTGGCTGTCGGCCACGAAGACCACGCCGTCGGCCCCCTGCAGCACCAGCTTGCGGGTGGCGTCGTAGTACACCTGCCCGGGCACCGTGTACAGCTGGAACCGCGTCTGGAACCCCGAGATCGTCCCCAGGTCCAGGGGAAGGAAGTCGAAGAACAGCGTGCGGTCCGTTTCCGTGGCGAGCGACACCATCCGCCCGCGCCGGTCTTCGGGCACCTGGCCGTGGATGTACTGCAGGTTCGTCGTCTTGCCGCTCCGCCCCGGACCGTAGTACACGATCTTGGACGTGATCTCGCGGGTGCTGTAGTTGACCAGCGACATATGCCTCTAGCAGTCAGGCGGACTGGCCGCCGAACAGGTTCTCCAGCCCGGCCTCCAGGTCGCGCTCGAACGCGGCCGCGTCCGTCGTGGGCCGCACGTCGTTCCATCCCGGCAGGCGCGACACCTGCCCCGTGAACTCGGCGAAGAACACCTGGACCAGCCCGATGGACGAGTCCTCGCCGAACACCGCGATCACGATCAGGTTCTCGGCCGGGGTGCGAAAGGGGCCGATGAACACCTGCGACTGCGCGCCGCCCTGGTGCAGGTGCCCGAACCCCGCCATCCCCAGCAGCTCCGCCAGCGCGCGCGACGAGGCGTTGATCCCGGCGCCCAGCGACGCCACCCCCATCACGTCCAGCGCCCGGGCAAAGCCGCGCTGGGCCAGCACCTGGCCGCTCTCGTTGATCAGCAGCACCAGCCGCAGGCTGGCCTCGCGGGCAAAGCGCTCCACGGGCGCCTCCAGCGCGCCCACGAACTCCGACAGGTCGCCGCGCCTCATCCCAGCGCCTCGACCACCTTCTGTGCCTCCAGCCGCACCAGCCCCACGTTGGTCCAGCTTTCCGCGATCACCACCAGCAGCAGGTCGCCCAGTTGCGGGGGCGCGGCGGCGAACAGCAGCCCCGTCTCGCCCTCCACCTGCAGGTACGACGCGCTCCCGAACTCCGCCGCCTGCACGCTCTTGCGCGCGCGGCGAAAGAGCGAGGCCACGAGCGCCGCCGCGGCCGGGCCGGGAACGCCCACCATCAGGTCCTCTTCCACGATCAGCCCGTCCTCCGCCGCCACCACCATGCTGCCCCGGACGCCGCTGATGCGGTTCACCCGCGCAAGCAGCTCGCCGTACGCGCTCACGCGTCGCCTCCCGCGCCCAGAAAGCGCAGCGCCGCGTCCCGCGCCCGCCCGGCCACGCGCAGCGTCCACCCCGTGGGCACCTCGCGGCGGCCGGCCACGGCGATCATCCCGTCCCCCGCCGGCGCCAGGCGGACGACGGCCTCCGGCGTCTCCACGAGGATGCCCTTCCACGCGCCCAGCCCCAGGTGCCCCAGAGCCCGCCCCGCCTCGGACGACGCGCCGGACAGCACGGCGGCGATCTCCGGCGCGCGGTCCACGCCCGCGACCGTCATCTGCCCCGCGAGCACGAAGCCCTGGTCGTCCAGCAGCACGGCGCCCACGATCCCCCGCTCCGCCGACAGCGCCGCGAACTCCGTCGTCGCCGCGTCGAAGTGCGCGTCGGGGGACGGCCCGGGTGCGGCCGTCGGGGCCGGCGCGGGCGCAGGCACCGGCGCGGCCGCGGCGGCCGGCGGCTCGGCGGGGGCGGGACGGGGGGCGGATGCGGATCCGCCGCGGCCGCCGCCCTTCGCCTGGGCCCATGCCTCCTCCAGCGCGGTCCGCACCTCCTGGTCGAACGCGTCCGTCTCCAGCGCGCGCTCCAGGTGCCGGACGGCGAGCGCGTGGTCACCGCGCGCGTGCGCCACCAGGCCGATCTCCCGCCGCGAACCCATGTGCTCCGGGTCCAGCGCCAGGGCGATGTCCCACTCGTCGAACGCCTTGAGCGTGTCGCCGCCCTCCCGGTACAGCAGCCCGAGCAGGTAGTGCGCCTCCACGTGGTCCGGGTGCTTCTCCAGCCCGCGGATGCACAGCTTGAGCGCGGCGTCGCGGCGTCCCTGCGCGCGGTACGCGGCGGCGAGGGGAAGGAAGGAGAGCGACGCGGGATCGGCCGCGACCTCCTCGCTCCACTGGCGCACCTGCATGGGGGTCGCGGCGCTCACCGGCCCTCCTCTTCCATCACGGCCAGCAGCGTGTCGGCGGCGTCGCGGGCGCGCTCGGCGCGGGAGCGGCCCACGCGGTCGTTCCCCGAGTCGTCCAGGCGCAGGTACGTGTCCCACGCCTCGCGGGCGCGGTGCAGGTCGCCCGTGTGCGCGGCCGCGAAGCCCAGGTGGTAGTGCGTCTGCCCGGCCAGCGGGTCCAGCGCCGCCGCCCGCCCCAGCGCGATGACGGCCTCGCCCCAGCGCCCCAGCCGCTGCTGCGCCTCCGCCAGCAGGGTGTAGACCTCCGCCCGGTCGGGGTGCGCGCGGGACAGGTCGTCCAGCACCCGCCGGGCCCGGTCCGGCGCGCCGTCCGCCAGCGCCAGCTGCGCCTCGCCCAGGGCGTCGCGCAGGGGGCGCTCCATGGGCATGGCCGTCATGGGCGCGTCCGCCGGCTCGTCGCGGATGTCCACGACCCCCGTCGCCACGAGCCCGTAGGCGATCTTGGCGACGTCGAAGTCCGCGCGCCCCAGCGTGGTGGCGATCACCTTGAGCGTCCGCGTGCCGTCGATCTCCGCCAGCACCTCCCACTCGGTGGGGTGCAGGTCCAGCGTGGGCCCCTCCGGCGAGTCCGCCACGAAGACGGGGATCACGCCCATGTGCGGGATCTTGGTCTCCAGCGTGCTCCACTCGTCCACCCGCCGCGCCGCCTCCATCAGCAGCGACTCGGTGCTCACCCGAACCGTCACCCCGGGGTTGGCCTGGGGCGGCGCCTCCTCGAAGCGGAAGTAGCCGTCCTTCCACTGGATGAGCTCGAAGACGATCTCCTGGATCTGGAATCGGAGCTGCCGGCGGACGTCGTCCTCCGTCACGATCCCCTGCTCCACCAGGATGGTGCCCAGCGCGCGCCCCGGCCCCTGCTGCTGCGAAAGCCGCGCGGCCGCGATCTGCGCCTCCGTCACCTTCCCGGCACGGAGGAGCAGGTGGCCCAGCCGCTCGTGCGCCTGCCCCAGCTCCGCGCCCGTGACGGCGCCGCGGTCAAAGCGCACGAGCGCGGGGCGGTGCTTGCCGCCCTCCGGCGTGATGCTGAGCACGCCCGTCTTGCGCGACAGGTCCAGGAGCTGGAATACGTCCGTCAGCGCCAGCTCGCGAAGCGGTCCCTCGATCGCCATCCCCTACACCCCCACGCCCGCCTCGGTGTGGAACACGCGCGCCATGTCCAGCGCCATGGCGATGTTCTGCCGCGCCGGCTCGGCGTACGGGCCGTCGGGATCGCTCTCCACGGCCTGCCGCCAGTGCTCGATGGCCTGCCGAAAGCGGCGCTCCGCCGCCGCCGCCACGCCCAGGTGAAAGTGCGCGTCGGCCCGGTCCGGGTCAAAGCGCAGCACCCGCGTGAACGCCCGCTGCGCGTCCTCCCGCCGCCCGTCGTCGCTCAGCGCCTGGCCCAGCAGGACCAGCGCCTCGAAGTGGTACGGGTCGCCCGCCAGCAGGTCCACCAGCGCCCCGATGGCCTCGCCGAAGCGCCCCGCGCGGCGCTGGGCCGTGGCCAGCAGGAACGCCGCGTCCGAATACGTGGGCAGCACGTCCAGGGCCGCCTGGCATTCCGCGACGGCCTCGTCGATCCGCCCCGCGTTCAGCAGCAGCCGGCCCAGTTCCACCCGCGCCGCCACGAAGTCGGGATCGATGCCCACGGCGCGGCGCAGGGCCCGCTCCGCGTCCTCGTCGCGCCCCGCGGCCACGGCGGCGCGTCCCAGGTGCCGCAGCAGCGCCGGGTCCTTGGGCGACAATTCGCAGGCGCGGCTAAAGACGCGGACGGCCTCGTCCGCTTCCCCCTGCAGGACGAGGACCTCGCCGAGGACCTGCAGGTTCTCCAGGTGATCCGCCTCGTGCGCGCGCACCTCCTCCGCTGCCTCACGGGCGTCCGGCAGCCGGCCCAGGCGCAGCAGGGCGCGGGCGCGGCCGGCCAGGGCGCGCGCGTGGTCGGTGGACCACGCCTGCCCCTCCAGCCGCGCGAACGCCGCGTCGAAGCGCTCCAGCGCCTCGCCGTCCAGTCCCTGGCGCAGGAAGAGCTGCGCCGTGAGCAAGGCCGCGTGCACGGGGTCCGCCCCCGCCACGGCCGCGCGGCGGATCTCCGCCAGGGCGCGGTCCAGCAGCCCCTTGGACAGGTAATCCTCCGCCAGGGCGAACGCATCCGCCGGCGCCTGGGGCTCGGGCGCCGCCTCCGCCTTGGGCTGCAGGTCGGCGAAGATGGAGTCGAGGGCGCCTTCCTCGAAGGTAAAGCTCTCCACCCCGCGCTCTTCGCCGCTGATGCGCTCGGCCGCGTCCAGCTCGGGCGCCAGCACCTCGGCGTACTCGAACTGCAGGTCGATGGCCAGCTTGTAGCGCGGCGTGGTGTAGTACGGGTTGAGCTCCAGGGCCCGCTTCGTCTCCCGCAGGGCGCCCTCGAAGTCGCCCAGGTTGGAGAGGACGAAGGACAGGTTGTAGCGCGCCTCCGCGTGGTCCGGGTCCGCCTCCACGGCGCGGACGAACGCGTTGCGGGCCTCCTCGTAGCGGCGCGTCTCCATGAGCACGGCGCCGATGCCGTTCCACGCCCCCGCCGTCTCCGTGTTGGCGCGCAGGGCGGCCCGGTACGCGTCCAGGGCGGCGCCGTGGCGGCCCCGGCGCAGGTACATCAGGCCTCGGTTGCACCACGCGTCCGTGAACCCCACCCGCAGCCGCACGGCCTCGGTGAACGACGCGTCGGCGCCGTCCGGGTCGCTGCGATGCAGGCGGACGACGCCCAGGTTGTTCCAGGCGAGCGGATACGCGGGGTCCATCTCCAGCGCGCGCCGGTAGCTGGTCTCCGCGTCGTTGATGGAGCCCGTCTGGTGCAGGCAGACGCCGCGCTCGTTCCACAGCTTGGGGCTGCGCTCGTCCTCCGCCAGCAGGCGGTCGTACACGTCCAGCGCCTGCCCGGCCTTGCCCTGCAGCAGGTACACCTCCGCCATGGACTGGCGGGTGAGCCCCGGCTCCTCGCCGGCCTCCAGCGCGCGGTTGAACTCGCGCAGGGCCTCCTCGTACAGGCCCTTCTGGCGAAAGGCGATGCCCAGGTTGTAGTGGGCCAGCACCTCGCCCGCCGCGACTTCGGGACGGCGCACGCGGTCGCCCACCAGCTCCTGGTAGCGGGCCGACGAGTAGCGGTCCAGCGACAGGTTGGTCTGCGCCTTGGCGTAGTTGGGATTGAGCTGCGTGGCGCGGCGGGAGCTGGCGCCCGCGCGCTCCATGTCGCCCATGTCGCCGTGGACGAACGCGAGCACGTAGTGGGCGTCGGCCAGGTCGGGGTTGAGCTCGATGGCGCGCGTGAGCTCGCGCAGCGCCTCTTCGTTGAGCCCGCGGTTGTAGTACAGCTCGCCCAGGGAGAAGTGCAGCACGCCGCTGTCGGGGTCCATGGCCAGCGCCTGCCGGAACCACTCCATGGCCGCCTCGAAGTGCCCGCCCGCCTTTTCGGCCTGGCCCAGCTGGATGAGCGTGGCCAGGTCGTCCGTGTCGTAGGCCAGCACGCGCTTGAGCTCGGCCACGGCGCCGGCGCTGTCGCCCGTGTTCAGGTAGGCCTGGGCCAGGCGGCGGCGCGCGTCGGCGTCCGTGGGATCTTCCCGCAGGCGCTCGCGCAGCTCGCTGATGAGGCGGTCGTAGTACCCCGTGTTGAAGTAGGCGATCTCCAGGTTTCGCTGGGCCACCTGCATCTTGGGGTCGATGGCCAGCGCCCGCTGGAACTGGGCGATGGCCTCCTCGTACATCCCCTTGTTGAAGTAGAGGACGCCCAGGTTGTTGTGCGCGCCCGCGTCGGCCGCGTCGATGCGCTGGGCGAAGCCGCGGAGGATGCGGAGGTCCCGCTCCGAGTGGGGCGGCCGGGCGGCCGCTTCGGGGGCGGCGGGTTCCGTCACGTTCAGGCCAGACGGATGGACTGGAGGATGATCTGCAGCGACTCCACGTCCGGAAGCAGCAGGAACTGCCCCATGACCTTGTCTTCGCTGGCCATCTCGAACTCGGTCTGGATGCAGAACACCACGTCGCGCTCGTGCCCGAAGTTGGTGTACGCCGTCGTGAGCACGGCCCCGCACAGGTCGATGACGAGGGAGGGCACGCTGGGCAGCAGCATGAGCCCCATGAAGTCGCTGATGGCGTTCATGTAGGCCGCGGAAAGGATGTTGCCCGCCTCCTTGATGGCGCTCTGCTCCAGCTCGCCGAACACGTGCGCGCTCCCCTGCGGCCGGTGCAGCAGCATCTCGGCCAGCCGCATGGCGGCGTTGCGGGGAAAGATGAGCAGCGTGCGCCCGGTCAGGTCGCCCAGCATGTGCATCAGCACGGCCGCGACCACCTCGTCGGGCTGGCCGATCACGTCCGGCACCTCCTCCAGCGGCACCACCTGGAGGCGGGGGACGTTGATCATGATGCGGGTGTTGGTCATCTGCGACAGTGCCGTGGCCGCGTGTCCCGCGCCCATGTTGGACACTTCGCGCAGCCCGTCCAGCTGGACCGCTCCCAGTTCCCGCAGGTCGAGCGTCATCGGAATCCCGTTCCGTTGTCAGTTCAAAGAAAAGACGTCCGTTCGCCAGCAGGTCTCGACACGTGTCGCCGGCCCCCAGCACGCCCCCACCCGCGCTCGCATTACTCGCCTCGCGCATCCCTGCACGTCCCCGGAACCGCCCTGCATCCCCCCGGAACTGTCATCCTGAGGGAGGCGCCGCCGGTTCCATCCCGTGACGGATCCATGGCGCCGACCGAAGGATCTTCCGTCCCGCGCACGTGCTTCGTCCCGCGCGACGCCACTCCGCCGGCCGCGTCCGTGCACCGGAGCGGGACCCGTGCATCGCATGCAAGATCCTTCGGTCGCCGCCAGGAGGGTGTGCACCCGTCGTGTCCCGGCGGCGGCTCCCTCAGGATGACAATCGTGCCGGTTCGCGTGGGACGCGGCGTATTCCCGATCCGCCGAGCCTACGTCCCCACCACCGCCGCGCCCAGCAGGCTGCCGGCGTCCAGGATGAGCGCGGGGCGGCCGTCGGCCAGGATGGTGGCGCCGCTGAACAGGTGCAGCGTATCGGCCGTGGCGTCGAACGCCTTTACGACGATCTCCTGCTGCCCCAGGAGCGCATCCACCTCCAGCCCCACGCGCTGCTCGCCCACTTCCAGGATCACGGCCGCGCGCTTTTCCCCCTCGCGGGTGCCGTTGGCGCGGAGCAGCGTACGCAGCGAGTGCAGGGGAATCACCTCGTCGCGCAGGTACGCGACCGGGCGCCCCTTCACGGCGCCGATCTCCTCCGGCATGAGCTGCACCGTCTCGCCCACGTGCGTCAGGGGGAGCGCGTACGTCTGGCCGCTCTGCTGCACGAGCAGGGCCCGGACGATGGCCAGCGTCTGCGGCAGCTGCAGCGTCATGGACGTGCCCTGCCCCGGCTCGCTGGCGATCTCCAGCATCCCGCCCAGCGAGCGCACGCGCGTGGCCACCACGTCCAGCCCCACGCCGCGCCCCGACACGTCCGTCACCGTCTCCGCCGTGCTGAAGCCGGGGCGGGTGATGAGGCGCGCCACGTCGTCGTTGCTCATGGTCCGCGACTCGTCGATGGTCACGAGGCCGGCGGACATGGCCTTGGCCAGCACCTTTTCGCGGTGGATGCCGCGCCCGTCGTCTTCCACGCGGATGACGATGCGCGACCGCTCGCGGGCGGCGGACAGGCGCAGCGTCCCCGTCTCGGGCTTGCCGGCCGCGCGGCGCTCCGCGGGCGACTCGATGCCGTGGTCCAGCGAGTTGCGCAGCAGGTGCACGAGCGGGTCGCCGATCTCGTCGAGCATGGACCGGTCCAGCTCGATCTCCTTGCCCTCGATGACGAAGTCCACCTTCTTGCCCAGCGTGCGCGCCGCGTCGCGCACCAGGCGCGGAAAGCGGTCGAACACCTGCCACACGGGCGCCATGCGGGCCCGCATGATCTCGTCCTGCAGCTCGCCGATGAGGCGCGCCGCCTGGTCGATGCTGTCGGCCAGCTCCGGCTGCGCGATGCTGGAAAGGCGCCGCATGCGGTCGCGGACGATCACCAGCTCGCCCACCCCGTTCACCAGCGCGTCCAGCCGCCGCAGGTCCACGCGGATGTTGCGCGCCCGCCCCGCCGCGCCCGCCGCCGAAGCCGCGTCCGCCGCGGCCGTCCCCTCCACCGCGGGCGAATCCGGCGCCGCGGCGGCCACGGCGGGCGCATCGACCAGCCCCTCGTGGATCTCCACCTCGCGGATCTCGCCCGCCGCCCGCAGCACCGCGCCCAGTTCCGCCAGGGACGACGGGGTGCGGATGATGAAGCGCATGGTGCCGCTGAAGCCGTCCTCCTGCATGGCGGCTTCGCTGGGCTCCAGCCCGCTCACCTCGCCCAGCGACCGCGCGGCCCGCAGCGCCATGAAGGCGCGCACCCCCGGCAGGGCCGAGGCGGGGTCCACCGTCACCCGCACCCGCATGGCCCCCGCGGGCGCGGCCTCGTATTCCTCTACGCGGGGCGCGGCCGGCGCGGATGCGGCCGGTGCGGCGAGCGCGGCCAAATCCGACGGCGCTTCGGTGCCGCCGGCCAGGGCGCGCAGGCGGGCGACGACCGGGGCCACGGTGGCCTCGTCGTCGCCCTCTTCCACGGCGACCTCGATGGACTGCTCCAGCGCGTCACACCCGGCGAACAGCACGTCCACCAGCTCGGGGGTGGAGGTCAGGCGTCCCAGGCGCACGCGGTCCAGCACGTCTTCCATCTCGTGGGCCAGGTCCGCCACGGCGCGGTAGCCCATGGTGGCCGACATCCCCTTGATGGTGTGCACGGCGCGGAACAGCCCCTCCACCGCCTCCGTGGAGCGCGGATCGCTCTCCAGCGTGAGCAGCAGGTGGTTGATCGCGGAGACGTGCTCGCGGGATTCGCTGAGGAAGAGCTCCGCGTATTGGGACAGTTCCATCACAACGGCAGGGAACAGGTTACAGGGGACAGGGGACAGCCATCAACGGCCAGGACACGGGCACGGAGCCGGGAGACCCGCCCGGCTCTGCAGGCTGTAACCTGTACCCTGTCCCCTGTAACCCGCTGTTCATCCCAGGACGCGCTGGACCGCCTCCAGCACCCGCGACGGCTGGAACGGCTTGACGACGAAGTCCTTGGCGCCGGCCTGGATGGCCTCGATCACCAGCGCCTGCTGGCCCATGGCGCTGCACATCAGCACGCGCGCCGACGGGTCTTCCTTCACGATCTCGCGGACGGCGTCGATGCCCCCCATGTCGGGCATCACGATGTCCATCGTCACCAGGTCGGGCTTGTGCTGGCGGTACTTCTCGACCGCCTGGACGCCCGTCTCGGCCTCGGCAACGATCTGGAATCCTGCCTGCGTAAGGATGTCGCCGATCATGGTGCGCATGAAGATGGCGTCGTCGCAGATCAAGACGGTCTGGCTCATTGGCGTCCGTTCGGGTAGCCGGGTGCAGGCATTACAGGCCCGGAGTTAGGCAGAAAGGATAGGGGCGATGATCTCGTCGGGATCCACGGCCACGAACACCTGGCCGTCCGTCTCGCCCACGCCGCGCAGGTACGCACGGTCGATGCGCAGGGCCCGCAGCGCGGTGGCCCCGTCGTGCAGCGCCGCGACGTCCACGCTCACGATGCGCGAAACCTCTTCCACGGCCAGGCCGGCCAGCTTTCCCCGGTGCTCCACGATCACGATGCTGTGGTCCGGGTTGGCCGAGGCGGGGGGAAGCTTCAGGCGCGCGCCCAGGTCCACGACCGTGACGATGCGCCCGCGCAGGTTGATGAGCCCGCAGACGTGGGGCCCGCTTCCCGGCAGCGGCGTGTACGGGCGGGCGGGGATGATCTCGCGAATGCGCTCGATCGCCACGCCGAACCGGTGCTCGCCCACCACCAGCAGCGCCATCCGCTCCAGGACCACCTCGTCCGCGGAATCCCCCGCCGGTGCAGTCTGGATATCGGTTGGGAACATCGCGCCAGAGAGATGGTGCCGGGAAGGTGAGCGGACAGTATAGCGAGGCGCCGGGGGGCGGGTCAAGAAAACGGGGAGAAGTGCGAGAGTGCGAAAGTGCGAGAGTGCGAAAGTGCGCGGACGGAAATCCGGAAAGCGCCGCATTCCACCGGCGTCCTCTCCACGCAAACGGGGCCGCCCGGACGTGTGTCCAGGCGGCTCCGCGCGCGTGCCGGGTTCCGGCATCACGCCGCCCGCGCCCGCGCCGGCACCCGCGATCAGCAGCAGCAGCTGTCGTACAGCTCGCAGCTGGCGCCGTCGCAGGTGTCCCAGCAGACGGTGCAGCAGCCGCCGCAGGTGCCGGCGCACTCCGTCTCGTCGCACGTGGGCACGCCCGGGCACGAGCAGTTGGTGTAGCAGGTGCACTGCTCCCCGAAGACCGTGCCCGCCTCCCGTTCCGCCGCCACCGTCTCGAAGCTTTCCACCGTCAGGTCATCCAGCTGCAGGGCCAGCTTCTTCATCGTTCGCGTCTCCGGGCGAGGGGAACCGTGACGGGACATCCTCCCGCGCGCGATCACCAACCCGGCGCGATCGGCCGCGATCCGCTCCAGAGTCATCGACAGTTCGGATATCCATGAATTACGACGGATAGTAGCCACCAGGGAGTGCCCGATCAATACAGTGCATGGTTCCGATGCACCCGGGCCCGAGCACGGTTCGACGTTACGGGAGCTGCACGGTGCAGCTTGAGCTTTTGCATCGTCGTTCTCCGTTCGGGTGGACCGATGGCACGCGCCGAGGTGGCCCGTGCGGATGAACGATGCACGCGCCGAGCGGACGGGGCTCCGGCTTTGGGACAATCCGTGCAAACCAGGAATTTGCGGATACTGGACGCGACGACGCTTACGGTTCGTCCCAGGAGGATGGAGGGATGATGAGGATCGCGGCCCGACGAAGAAGATTGCGGGCGGACGAAGAGGATTGTGGGGCGGGTGAAGAGGATTGCAGGTGGGCGAAGAAGATTGCCGGTGGGCGAAGAGGATTGCGGCCCGGCGAAGAAGATTGCAGGCGGGCGAAGAAGATTGCGGGGCGGGTGACAGGAGCGATTGAAATCGCGGCTACAACTTCACGCTGTCCGCCTCCGCGGACACCAACCGCGCGGACGCAAAAACCCCGTCCGGCGCACGCTCGCGTCAGACGGGATTCTACGTCGTTGGTGTCGGCGCAGGCCGACAGTGTGAAGTTGTAGCCGCGAATTTATTCGCTCGCCTCTCGGCCGTGACCACGCGACTCCTCTTCCGGCCTGTACGTCGCCAATCCGCCCGTGCCGACCCTACTCGTCCACCCCACCCGTCGCCCCGCTCGCCGGTGCCCCCCCCGCCCCGCCCGCGCCCGATGCGCCTGCCGCCCGCGCCCACTCCGCGGCCTCGGCGAGGTCGGGCGGCAGGGGGGAGTCGAAGCGCATCGCCTCGCCCGTGCGGGGGTGCGTGAAGCGCAGCTCGGTCGCGTGCAGGAACTGGCGCCCCACGCGCCGGGCCAGCCCCGCCGCCCACCCGCGCTCCGGCCCGCCAAAGCCCTTGTGCCGCTCCGGCGCATAGGTTCGGTCGCCCACCACGGGGTGCCCCAGGTGCAGCAGGTGCACGCGGATCTGGTGCGTGCGCCCCGTCTCCAGCTCGGCGCGCACCAGGTCCGCCGCCCGCCACCGCTCCAGGCGGATGAACCGCGTCCGCGACGGGCGCCCGTCCGGCACCACGGCCATCCGCCGCCGCAGCGTGGGATGCCGGCCGATGGGCGCATCCACCCCTACCTCGTCCTCCGCCAGGTGCCCCCACGCCGCGGCCAGGTACGCGCGCCGGATCTCCCGCCGCTTGAGCGCCTCCGAGAGCGTGCGGTGGGCCTCGTCGTGCTTGGCCACGATCATCAGCCCCGACGTGTCCTTGTCCAGCCGGTGCACGATCCCCGGCCGCAGCACCCCGCCGATCCCCGACAGGTCGTCCACGGCGTGCAGCAGCGCGTTGACGAGCGTCCCCGTGGGATTGCCGGGCGCCGGATGGACCACGAGCCCCGGCGGCTTGTCGATCACCAGCAGGTCGTCGTCCTGGTGGACGATGGTGAACGGGATGGCCTCGGGGGTGAGCGGCGACGGCGCCGGGGCGGGGATCACGACCGCCACGCGGTCGCCGGGGACGGGGCGGTCGCGCTTGCGGGGCACCGCGCCGTTCAGCGTGACGCGGCCCTGCTCGATGAGCTGCGTGGCGCGGGAGCGGGAGACGTCCAGGCGCGCCGCCAGCCAGCTGTCCAGCCGTTCGCCGGCCTCGTCGCCCGCGACCAGCTCCACGCGCTGCTCAGCCTGCGACATCCTCCTCTTTCTCCAGCGTCTGCTCTTCGCGCCAGAGGGAGACGGCCAGCAGCAGGGCGCCGATGGTCACGCCGATGTCCGCCACGTTGAACACGGGCCAGCGCACGTTGCCGAACCCCACGTCGAAGAAGTCCACCACGCCGCGCGAGCTGCGGATCCGGTCGATCAGGTTGCCGATGGCCCCGCCCGTCACCAGGGCGATGGCGACCAGGCGCCAGCGGTCGCTCCAGGGCGTCTGCCGGTACATGGTGTACAGCAGCACCGCGGCCACCACGGGCAGGATGCTGAACGCGATGCGCGACCACTCGCCCAGGTGAATGCCGAACGCCGCGCCGCGGTTGAAGATGTAGGTCAGGCGAAAGAAGTCGCCCAGCACCGGCACCGGGTCGTACAGCCGCAGGCTGCGCTCCACGATGAACTTGGTGATCTGGTCGATGGCGATCAGCCCGAGCGTGAGGCTCAGGTAGAGCACGGTCTTCTTCCGCGCCTCGTCCCGCGTGTCCGGCGCCGTGATGGGCCGCGTATCGGTCATCGTTTCGCTCATCTCGTCCTGGATCAGAAAATATCCCGCCGCCCTCCTTTCCCCACCCCGCCGTGCGCATCTCCCTCGATTTGCTGGAAGAGGCGCAGCCGAACCCATCCCGCGCCAAATCTCCGGCGCCGACCGAAGGATCTACCGTCCCGCGCTCGACCTCCGCCACGCGCCGGACTGGCCGCATTCGGGGATCTTCGCGATCCGCATCGTCCCTGCACGCGCGGCGAACGAACAGGTCCGTGCCATGCGGCGTCCCGGCGCGGCGCAACCAGATTCTTCGGTCGGCGCCCCGGGTCCGTACACCGGCCGGGTCGCGCCGGCGCCTCCCTCAGAATGACAGTGAGGGCGAGTGCGCGCTTCGCGCCGGTCGCGCAGCGACGGCTGGGCCTCCGGGGAGAGCGCGTCCGCCCCTTCCCCGTCCTACCCCTGCCCCTCGTTCAGGGGTTGCGCGCCCTGCCCCACCCGCGCCAGCGCGATGGTCCCCGACACGCCGTCCAGGTCCACCTCGCGCGAGGCCTCGTAGCGCTCCACGTCGTTCACGGAGCCCGTCTCCAACTCCACGGCCAGCGTCTCGTCCGCGACCGTCTGCCCCCATTCGCGCATCACGTCCAGGATCTCGCCGTCGCCAAAGACGCCCAGGCGAATGCGGTCCTGCACCTCCAGGCCGCTTTCCTTGCGCAGGTTCTGCACCCGGTTCACCAGCTCGCGGGCCAGTCCCTCCAGCCGCAGCTCCGGCGTGATGGCGGTGTCCAGCGCGACGGTGAAGCCGCCCTCCGCCGCGATCTGGTACTCGCCCGTGGCCGTCTGCTGCAGGTCGAAGTCCGTCTCCGCCAGCGCGAACGTGGCCGGCTCGCCGTCCGCCACGCGGTTGTACGTGTACTCCACCGTCTCGCCGCGCCGGAAGGCCGCGAGCTGCTCCGACGTAAGCGCGCGGATGGCGGCCGCGGCGGGCTGCGTGTTGCCGCCGTGCACCTTGCCGATGGTCTTGAAGTTCGGCTTGGCGCTGAACGTAACCAGCTCCTCGGCGCGGTGCATGAACTCCACCGTGCGCACGTTCAGCTCGTCGCGCAGGATCTCCAGCAGCGTGGCATCCACCTCGTAGCCGTCCGGCACCACGGCGTACAGCGTGCCCAGCGGCTGCCGCACACGGATGCTCACGGCGTCGCGCGCCGCGCGGCCCAGCGTGGAGAGCGTGCGCACGGCCTCCATCCCCCGTTCCAGCCCCGCATCCACCGCGGCGGAATCGACGGCCGGGAACTCCGCCAAGTGCACGCTCGTCCCCATCAACCCGCGGTGCAGCCAGTCCGTGACGAACGGGGCGAACGGCGCCATCAAGCGCGACACCGTCACCAGCGCCTGGTGCAGCGTGGCGAACGCGGCCCGCGTGTCCGCCGCGTCGGCGCTCCCCCAGAAGCGGTCGCGGGAGCGGCGCACGTACCAGTTGGAAAGGTCGTCCACCACGAAGTCGGCGATGGCGCGCACGGCGTGCGTGAGGTTGTACCCCTCCAGGTCCTCCGTGACCTCCGCCGTCACCGACGCCAGCCGCGACAGCAGCCAGCGGTCCAGCACCGAGCGCTCCGCCGGCGCCTCCGCATCCGCCGTCCACGCCTCCAGGTTGGCGTAGAGGGCGAAGAAGCGGTACGTCTGGCGCAGCGTGTCGAACGTCTTGCGCTGCACCTCCTTTACGCCTTCCGGATCGAAGCGCTTGGGAAGCCACGGGTTGGACGCCGACAGCAGGTACCAGCGGATGGCGTCCGCGCCGAACTTCTCCATCGCCTCCCACGGGTTGACGATATTGCCCTTGGACTTGGACATCTTGCTGCCCTTTTCGTCCAGGAGCATGTCGTTCACCACCACGTGGCGGTACGGCGGCTCCGTCTTGCCCAGCAGCGTGGAGATGGCCAGCAGCGAGTAAAACCACCCGCGCGTCTGGTCCACGCCCTCGCTGATGAACTCCGCGGGGAACTGGCGCTTCTGCTTTTCCTCGTTCTCGAACGGATAGTGGTGCTGGGCGAACGGCATGGCGCCGCTGTCGAACCAAACGTCGATCACCTCCGGCGTGCGGCGCATCGTCCCGGAGCACTGCTCGCACGGCCACGCCAGCTCGTCCACGTACGGCCGATGGGGATCCGGCAGCTCGTCGAGCCCCGTCTTCGCCTTGAGCTCCGCGAACGAGCCGATGAACTGCACGTGCTGCGGATCCGCATCGCACACCCACGCCGGCAAGGGCGTGCCCCAGTAGCGGCTGCGGCTGATGGCCCAGTCGATGTTGTTCTCCAGCCACTCGCCGAACCGCCCCGCGCCCACCTCCGGCGGAAACCAGCGCACCTGGTCGTTGTTGGCGATCAGCTGCTCGCGCACGGCCGTGGTGCGGATGAACCACGAGTCGCGCGCCATGTACAGCAGGGGGCTGCCGCACCGCCAGCAGTGCGGGTAGCTGTGCTCCTCGCGCGACGACTTGAAGACGAGCCCGCGCCCCTTGAGGTCGATGAGCAGGTCCGTGTCCGCGTCCTTGACGAACGTGCCGCCGACGAGCGGAAGGTCCTCGCGGAACAGCCCGCGGTCGTCCACGGGGCGCAGCACGGGAAGCCCGGCGCTCTGCCCCAGCGCGTAGTCGTCCGCGCCGAACGCGGGGGAGATGTGCACGATCCCCGTGCCGTCGCCGCTGCTCACGAAGCCCGCCGCGTACACGTGCCACGCGTTGCGCACCTGCTCGTCCGGAAAGCCGTCCGGCTGCACCCAGTCGAACGGGCGCTGGTACGCCAGGCCCACCAGCTCGTCCGCCCGGTACGACCGCACGATCTCCGCGTCGTCGCCGAACAACGCCGCCACGCGGGGGCGCACCAGGATGTAGCGCCGGCCGTCGCGCGCCACCTCCACGTACTCCTCGTCCGCGCTGATGGCCAGCGCCACGTTGCTCACCAGCGTCCACGGCGTGGTCGTCCAGACGAGCAGCTCGCGGCCGTCCGGCCGGCCGTCGTCGCCCAGGACGGGCATGGTCAGGTACAGCGACGGGTCCTTGACGTCCTTGTAGCCCTGCGCCACCTCGTGGCTGCTGAGCCCCGTGCCGCAGCGCGGGCAGTACGGCAGGATCTTGTGGCCGCGGTAGAACAGGCCGCGCTTGTTGATCTCCGCCAGCAGCCACCACACGGACTCCACGTAGTCCGGGTGATACGTGACGTACGGGTCGCTGTAGTCCAGCCAGTAGCCGATGCGGGCGCTGAAGCGCTCCCACTCGTCCGTGTAGGTGAGCACGGACTCGCGGCACACCTCGTTGAAGCGCGCGATGCCGATCGCCTCGATCTCGCGCTTGCCGCTGATGCCCAGCTTCTTCTCGGCCTCGATCTCCACCGGCAGGCCGTGCGTGTCCCAGCCGGCCATGCGGGGCACCCAGCGCCCCTGCATGGTGCGAAAGCGCGCCACCGTGTCCTTGATGGTGCGGCTCATCACGTGGTGAATGCCGGGGCGCCCGTTGGCCGTGGGCGGGCCCTCGAAGAACACGAAGGGTTCGCCGTCCGCCGTCTGGCGAAGGCTCTGCTGAAAGGTGTCTTCCTGCTGCCAGCGGCCCAGGACTTCGTCTTCCAGCGCGGTTACGCTCGGGGGAAGCTCGGGAAACGTGCTCATCGCTACCGGTCTGATCTTTACGGGACGTGGAACCGTTGAAAGTAATGCTTCGTGCAACGTTCGGACACCGGCTGGGCTGTAAAACGGCGAAACTGCGCGGTTTGGGCGTGTCCCCCGCAAGCGGGGGCCGGGCTGCGCGCGCCGTAGGCAACGATACAACCGTTGCCAACGGCGCCGAGCCCCCTGCGCGTCAGGGCAACGATACTGCTGTTGCCCCGCCGCTCCGGGGTCTCGGCCCTGCGGGCGCGCATCCCTCACGCAACGGCACCGGCCCGGACCGCTGGGATCCGCCGGGGCCCTCACCCCCCGGCCCCCTCTCCCGTACACGACCTGTCGGCACCCTCGGTTGCCTGCCCCGTACGGGAGAGGGGGAGAAGTCTCTGCGCGCTCCGGGACTGTCATCCAAGCAAGACCACTTTGCCCACTATCGGACTGTGATCCGGCCCGGACCACCCTGGCCGGCGCCACAAGCTGTCATTCCGAGGGAGCGCCTGACGGCACTCGCCCGCTGCACGGCCTCGACGCGCGACCGAGGAATCTACTCCGCCCGTCCAGGGGCTCCGCCCAGGGGCAGGATCTCCGCCCTGCCCCAACCCTCCCCCAGGGTTTTTTGGGGGAGGGTGGGCGAGTAATGCGAGCCCGGGTGGGGGCGCCCCGGGCTCCGCGCCGCGCCGCCGAACCGTCCCTTGCCGAAACCCGTTCCGTGGTGAAATCCGGGCACGAAATCCGCCGCGCCCCGGGAAAGGACGCGGCGGCTCTCGGTGACGGGCGGATCACCTGCAGCGGGCGAGAAGATTCCTCACTCGTTCCTCGCTCGGAATGACAGCGCTGGGAGTGGGGAGCTGACTCTCCCGGCCAGTCTCAGAGCGAGGCGAGCGGATCGGCCGGTTCGGGGAGAGCGAGCAGCTCGTCCAGCAGCTTGCGGCCCTCCGGCCAGGCACCCAGCCCGCTCGCCGAGTTCAGGTGCCCTACGGGCCCCACCTCCACCAGCCGGCTTCCCCACGACTCCGCGAACAGCCGCGCGCGCTCCAGCGACAGGTACGGATCGTCGGAGCTGGCGACGAGGATGCTGGGGAACGGCAGGGGCTTGAGCGGCATGTTCGCAAAGCCGCGCGCCTCCAGGGGAAAGCCCGCGCCGTCCACGTCCGCCGGGGCCACCAGCAGCGCGCCGCGGACCGTCCGCCCCGGCAGCCCCGCCCAGTGCACCACCGTGGCGCAGCCCAGCGAGTGCGCGGCCAGCACCACGCCGCGCCCCGCCCGGCGCACGGCATCGTCCATCTGGCGCACCCACTCGCGGCGCTCGGGCGCATCCCACTCGAACTGGTGCACGCGCGCGAACGACGGGTTCTCCGCCTCCCACAGGGTGTGCCAGTGCTCCGGCCCGGAATCCCACAGCCCGGGCACCATCAGCGCCGTCGTCGTCATGGGTCGCGCAGCCGCACGGCCAGGCTGGTGGCGTAGGGCACGAAGCCCAGCCGCCGGGCGATGCGCATGGAATGGATGTTGGATTGGAGGGCGCGGTGCTGCGCCACGAGTCCCGCCTCCAGGGCGGCCCGCGCGGCGGACGCGAAGACGGCCGCGCCCAATCCCCGCCCGCGATGGTCCGGGTGCGTCACCACGCCCAGGTGCGCGATGCGCCCGCCCCACACCTCGTATCCCGCCCGTGCGGCCAGCACCCCGTCCACGAACGCGCCGAACACCGCCGTCCCGTCGTACTCGCCGCCGCCCTCGTCCCACGCCTCCGCCGGCAGGGCGCCCCGCAGCGCATCCAGCGCGGGCCGGTCCGCCTCCGTCAGCGGCCGCATCTCCGCGGCGATGGAGAGCCCGCGAAAGGTGCCCGCATCCGCGTACGCGATCGCCGCCGGCCCCACGAGCCGGTCCACCCGCGCGCCGAACACCGCCCGCCAGCGATCCTCGTCCGCCTCCAGTCCGCCGGCCACCGCTTCCGCCGCGGCCTGGCCCAGGGGGACGAGCAGCTCGGCGGGAAGGGAGACGAGCGGCGCGGCACCGAACGCCTGGACGTAGATTCCCCGGTAGTCCGAGAGCGCGGCGGCGTGGGCGATGGCCAGCGGGCGGGGCGGGCGCAGGCGGTTGCGCGGAACGCCCAGGAACGCGGCCCAGTAGCCGTCTGCCGCGTCCATCGTGGCGGGGGCGAGCATGGCGGCTACAGGCGCTCCACCACGCCCTCCACCAGCGCCGTCAGGCCCGGCTCCGCCGCGTTGGCCGTGGCGATGATGCGCGTGATGTCCGCCGGCTCCAGCGCGTCCGGCAGGCACTGGTCCGTGATGATGGAGATGCCCATCACCCGCATTCCCCCGTGCACGGCCACGATCACCTCCGGCACGGTGGACATCCCCACGACGTCCGCGCCCATCGTCCGCAGCATGCGGTACTCGGCGCGGGTCTCCAGGTTGGGGCCCGCCACGGCCACGTACACACCGCGCCGCAGGGGGATCTTCCGCTCCAGGGCGATCTCCACGGCCAGCGCCTGCAGCCCCGCGTCGTACGGCGCGGACATGTCGGGAAAGCGCGGGCCCAGGGTGTCCACGTTGGGGCCCGTGAGCGGGTTCTCGCCCAGCAGGTTGATGTGGTCCGTGATCAGCACCAGGTCGCCCGGCCCCCAGAACGGGTTCATCCCGCCGCACGCGTTGCTCACCACCAGCGTGTCCGCCCCCAGCGCCCGCATCACCCGCACGGGAAAGGTGGCCTGCTGCAGCGTGTAGCCCTCATAGCGGTGAAAGCGCCCCTGCATGGCCACGACCGGCTTGCCGCCCAGCGTCCCCAGCAGCAGCCGCCCCGTGTGCGACTCCACCGTGGACAGGGGAAAGCCGGGGATCTCCTCGTAGGGGATGGAGGTCTCGACCTGGATGCGCTCCGCCAGCCCGCCCAGCCCCGTGCCCAGGATGATGCCGATCCGCGGCTGCAGGGTGCTGCGTCCGCGGATGGCCTGCACGGCCGCCTCGATCTGCGCCATCAGCTCGTTCGCCATCAGCCCCCCTGCCCCTCGGATGCACCCGACGAATCGTCCGCGTCGCCGCGCCCGATGGCGGCCGTGCGGTCCTCCTCCGCCTCGATCTCCGCCAGCTGCCGCTCCACCAGGGTGCGGAACAGGCGCAGAAAGCGCACGCGCTGTCCCTGCAGCCGCTTGAGCGCCTCCGCCGCGGCCCCGGCTTGGCGGCGGGCCTCGCCCACGATGCGCTCCGCCTCGGCGCGGGCCTCGCGCAGGACCAGGTCCGCCTCGCGGGCGGCCTGCTCGCGCACGTCCTCGCGCAGCTGCTGCGCGCTCACGAGGGCCTCGTTCATGGCCCGTTCGCGGTCGCGGTAGGCGGCGATGGCGTCCGTCATGGAGTCCAGCCGCGCGGCCATGGCGTTCTGCTCGCGCACCAGCTCTTCCATCCGGGCGGCGGCCGTCTCCAGGAAGTCGTCCACGGCGGCGCGGTCGTACCCGCGCATGGCGGTCCGAAAGTCACCCCGTTTCTTCCGTACGTCCAGCGGAGTGAGGTCGATCATCGTCCACGTTCTCCAAACAGGGTAGAGCCCACGCGGACGAGGGTGCTGCCCTCTTCCACCGCGGCCTCGAAGTCGTTGCTCATGCCCATCGACAGCTGCGTCCCGAACCCCGGCACCTGCCGCGCCGCGTCCTCGCACAGGCGGCGCGCGCCCGCGAAGGTGCGGCGGATGACCGCCTCGTCGTCCGTGAACGGCGCCATGGTCATCATCCCCTCCAGCCGCAGCCCCGGCAGCGCCGCCATCCGCCCCACGGCGTCCAGCGCCTCGTCCGCCCCCAGGCCGAACTTGCTCTCCTCGCCCGACGTGTTCACCTGCACCAGCGCGCGGACGACCGTGCCCGCCTTGACGGCCTCGGCGGAGAGCGCTTCGGCCAGGCGGACGGAATCCAGCGAGTGCACGAGGTCGGCCAGGGCCGCGGCGGGGGCGGCCTTGTTGCGCTGCAGGTGGCCGATGAGGTGCCAGCGCACGGCCGCCCGGCCGATCTCCGCCACCTTTTCGTCCATCTCCTGCACGCGGTTCTCGCCCACGTCGGCCACGCCTGCTTCGATGGCCATGCGCACGACGTCCGCCGGGTGCGTCTTGGTCACGGCCACCAGGGTGACCGCGTCCCCGCGCCCGGCCCGCGCTCGCGCGGCCTCGATCCGTTCCCGCACCTCGTCCACGCGGGACCTGAGTTCTTGCACGTTCATAGCGGACGGAACGTATGCGCCGCCGGGGGTGCGAGCAAGCGGGGCCAGCCCGCTGTCCGTGAAACGGTGCGCCCACCGGCGGGTATGATACGAGACCCTGCCTTGCACCCACCGAGTTGACCTGTATCCGTGTGCGGTGGTATGCTAGATCAGTCCGGCCGGTCCGGTACGGCACCCGCAAGAACACGCAGATGGAACGAAAGATTCCGGCATCAGGACGTGCGGACGCGGGCAACGCGCCGCGGAGGACGGACCCCAAGCGTGCGGAGCTCACACCCGCGGACGAGCACGACCTGGACGCGTTCCAGGAGGTGAGCCGCAGGTCGCGCCGTGCAGTCGCCGACATCGTCGACAAGCTCGTCCGACCGGCCTGATCGCCGAGGGGAGCATCGTTGAGCGGGGCTGGGCAGGGTGCCCGGCCCCGCTTTCGTTCTCCTGGAAGAACCACCGATACGGAGGGCAATGTCCGAGCTGTACAGCTACGAGATCGCGGGATTCGGCCCCGGGTGGGTGTTCATCCTGGAACCGTACACCACGATCCTGGATGATCCCGACTGGCACCCTTACCTGCTCCTGACGGATTGTGCACCGGGAGAGTACGGCGTGCTCGCGTTTGGCAGCGGACAGGAGACGGAAGCAAAGCACGGCGCACCGTACCACGTGGTCCAGCCGCGCGTGGGAGGGCGTAGCGACAATGCGCTGGAAAAACCAACGTATTTCTATCCGGTAATTCTCGTGCAGCAGGCGCACGACGAGCTTCCCCGTCCGACGCAGACCGTACAGCGTGGCGCACGGCGCCGGCCGCGCGCCGCCCGGGTCGCGGATTCAGAACTGAACGCCGTAAAGGCGCTGCTCGCCGCGTCACTTGGGTTGGGAACGCGGACGGCGAGGGCGGATTCCTCTCCAAGACGCTCCTGGCGCGGCCGCATCGTCGCGCTTAGCGACGAGTATCACGATGAGACATCGGTTCGGTTCGCCGTAGTCATCACAGCCCACGCCTACTCTGCCGCCGAACACTATCAGGTCCTCGTACCGATCGTCCCGGGTGACGGAAAACAGGCGCCCGGATCGGTGGTCCGCGCGTCGAACCTTGAGTGGATACGGATTCTGGGACCCCACGTCATCACTGCCTTCCTCGTAGTACCCGCGCTGGAGTCCGTCTGGCACCATGCGCACATCCAGGCCGAGAGGACGCCTCCCGTGTTCATTGACGAGGATACGATGGCCGAGGTAGAAACGCAGGTCCGACTGTTCTTCGGGATCTAGCGCGCCGCGCAGGTCTGTCTGAGAGGACTGCAGGCTCGCACCCCACCGACACCGGAGCCGGCATCCGCCGCGAACGCGATGGCCGTTCCCTGCCGGGGCGTTGACGGACGGCCGGCCGCGTGGCGAGCTTTGCTTCCCTTCGCGCCATCACGCGGCGGCATCTCCGCACCGCGTGTCCCGCTCCCCGCTTTTCCCCCACGCACCACTCGCGCGGGCCGCAGCACCGCCGTCCCCTTGTCGCGGGGCGGCGCCGGCACAGTCGCCGTCCGATCCATCCCATCCCTGGAAGCACCCTTCGATGTACACTCGCAGATTGGCAGGAAGCGCGGCCGCCGCGCTCGCGCTGTTGGCGTCCGCCTGCGCGGACCAGCCCACCGCCCCCGCCGCGCGTGCCCCCGGCACGGCCGCGTTCACGGCCTCGTCCGGGCTCACGCTCATCCCCAACGCCGTCCGCTACCGCGACACGGGCGGCAAGCCGGCCACGGGGCGCGCCGGCTCGGCCGCCGTGGAGGCGTTCGCGCTGCTGGGCGCGGACGGCTACACGGACGTGGAGCTGCGCGCCCACGCCGCGGCCTCCGCGGCGGATTCCGGCGCCATCGCCCGCACGCAGGCCAAGGTCTACGGCGACGGCGGCGCGCTCCGCATCACCCGCAACGCCGACGCCGGCCAGGGGCTGCGCTTCGGCGGGCTGCTGCGGGGGACGCGCATCGACGTGCAGGCGCACGTGACGGGGATCGACGCGCACCGCACGGACGTGGTGTCCGTCTCGCAGACGGTGCGGATGCGCCCCGACCTGTCCGTGCAGGCCCACGCGGGCAGCGGCACCGTCCCCGCCGGCACGCCCGTGGTGGTGACGGGCTCCATCCTGGAAAAGAACGGCGACCTGGGCGCCGAGGCGGACTGCGTGCTGCTGCTGGACGGCGTGCGCGTGGACCAGGCGAAGCGCATCTGGGTGGACGCGGGCGACGAGGTGACCTGCTTCTTCACCACCCCCGCCCTGGCGGAGGGAACGCACACGCTCACGGTGGTCGCGGAGGGCGTGCGCCCCGGCGACTGGAACGCGGCGGACAACACGGCGTCCGTGCAGGTGCGGGCGGTGGCGCCCGGCACGCCCGTGCGCCACCACACCTACGCGCGCAACGAGGAGATCAGCGAGCGCGAGTTCTGGCTCAACGGCTGGTACTCGTGGGATTACGAGACGCCGCGCAAGGTGCTGGACCACGACGAGACGTTCCGCACGGGCGTGCGGCACGAGGCGTCGTTCACGGGCTCGCTGGGCCGGGGGATCTCGGCGCCCGTGACCTTTGAGATCGAGGAGAGCGCGGACGGCCGGGTGCTGCAGACGGAGGCGTTCGGCGAGGCCGTAGCCGGCTCGATGGTCTGCGGGATGTGGTGGAACCCGGGCTTCGCGACCTCGTTCAGCTTCTGCAGCGCCGACGGGGCCACGAGCACCTTCCAGTACCGCCGGCACTCGGGGACGGTCGCCTACCACGGCTACGGCTTCCGCCGGGAGTGGGACGAGGCCACGGGCGAGGAGTACGTGTACCACTGGGGCGGCGACTCCGTCATCGGCAACTGGCCCGCGGAGCTGTTCCGCAGCGAGTACGCCGTCACCCTGCGCATCGCGTCCGGCGACGACGTGATCACCCTTTCGGGAAGCACGCCTCTGGAGCCGTTCGAGGAGCACTACCCGGAGGAGGAGTGGTGCTCCGGCCCGCGGGACGCGGACGGCTGGCTGGAAGGCTTCTGCTTCGGCGGATACGCGCACTGGGTTGGCTTCACGGGCTCGCGTTCCTACTCGTCCACGGAGTAGCGCCGCCTCGGTAGATACGAAACCGCCTCCACGCGCATGCCGCGTGGAGGCGGTTTTCGTTTCCGCCGGCGTGCCGCTCCACCACGCGCCGCCATCCACATCTTTTTAGGGACACGATTCACCTCGAAACACGGGCGGCGGGCACCGAGTCCGGCACTCGCACGGTCCGCGAAACCTTCTCTGCCTGCTTCCGTATTCCTGTGCGAACGCACGGTCTGGCGCATACAGCACGGACGTTTTACCGCACTGAAGTGACATTGCGTGCCAAGATGATTGCGTTCGTCCGGACTGCGTGCCGGTGCTTCCACCGGCAGCATCATCCCTTCACGGATCGAGGACACCGGAATGCAGACACGTACCCCCCGCACCCTCGCGGCCGCCGCCGCGCTCGCGCTGATCGCCGGCGCGTGCACGGACGCCCCCACCACGGCGGAGGCGCCCTCCCCCGGCCAAACCGCCTACACTGTCTCACCCACGGGAGCGGTGCTCATCCCCAACGCCGTGAAGTACCGCGACGCCGGCCGAAAGCCCGCGCGGGGCCGCTCCGCCTCCGTGGAGTTGCAGACGCAGGCCCTGCTGGCCAAGGACGGTACGACCACGCTGGAGGTCGAATCGTGGTCCCTCGTACCGGACTGGTTCACGGGGAACGGGACCATCCGCAGGTTGCAGGTCAAGGCGCTGGACGCCGCCGGCCGCCAGAAGTACGTCCGCAACGTGAACGGCTCCGACCTTGACCCCGATGACGCACAGCAGTCGGAGCAGCGGGTGCAGTTCCAGGGGCTCGCGCGCGGGGACCAGCTGCAGGTGCAGGCGAACATCAGTGACGTGAACGGTACCCGGACCGAGGTCGTCACCGTGATGGAGGAGGTCACGCCGCTCCCCGACTGGCACGTGACCATCACAGCACCCTCTCAGGTGGAAGCCGGCACGCCGGTCACCGTCATGGCCGTGATCTCGGAGCGGAACGGGGACTTGGGCGCGCACGGGTCGTGCGAGCTCTGGGTCGCGGGACAGATCGTGGACGGCGTCTCCGGCCTCTGGGTGGATGCGGGCGACATGGTCACCTGCGCGCTGCAGTGGCGGACGACGCGCGCGGGCTCGTACCCGGTGGAAGTGCGCGCCCGGCCGTACCCCCTGGCGGACTGGGATCCCGCCGACAACACCGCCGCCATGACCATCCAGGTGAACGGCGACAGCCCGGATTTCTACACGTCGGCTTCGTTCCGCCACGTCCGGCAGGTGCGCACCGAGGTTTCGTCCAGGCACTGGCGCAACACGGACACGGGGCTCGCGGGCGAGGACAGCAGCGAAACCCACGACGAGTGGACGGAGCAGTCGGCTTCATTCTACGGCTGGCGGCCTGAGCAGCTGGGTGAGCCGCTGCGCATCCGCGCTTCCCAGACGACCGGCGGCAGAACGGTGCACGTGGCGGACTTCACGGACTACGACACCTACGTCGACGGGTGGTGCGCGGGCCGGTCGACCGGCAGCATCATGCTCTACATGTGCAGCGACTTCGACGGCGCGCACTTCTTCTACGACCATGCCGCCGGGGCGGTGACCTACCACGGTCTGGAGTACAGTCGCACGTGGGACGAGCTCACCGGCACCGACACCTACGTCTACCACCGCAACTACACGTTCGAGTCGTGGGTGGGAGAGGTGGTCGAGCCCGGTGCAGACTGGACGTTCGACGTGCGCGTGCAGACCGCGGACGGGGAGTTCGCGGCCCGGCAGGCCATCCCACTCGTCCCCGTGCGCTACGAGACGGAAACCCCGTTCTCATGCTCCTCGTGGGCGGAGCCCTGGGGAGGCTACTCCACGACCTCCTGCTACGGGTATCGCAATGCCGGGGAATGGATTGAGGTGAGGTAGCATGACGAACGGGCGGGAGAGACGACGTCTCTCCCGCCCGTAATTCTGTCGAAAAGGGCACGATGCCCGGGCGCCTCAATCCCCCGCCAGCATCCCGCGGGCAGGGGCGGCGCCGGGGGGGCCCTCGAGCAGCATCTCCCGCAGCTCGTCGCCCGTGAGGTTGCGGAACAGGCGGCCGCCATGCGCCACGGTGATGGCCCCCGTCTCCTCCGACACCACCACCACCAGCGCGTCCGTCTCCTCCGACAGCCCGAGCGCCGCCCGGTGCCGGGTGCCCAGCGTGCGGTCGCTCACGGGCTGCTGCGTCAGGGGGAGGATGACGCCCGCCGCCACGATGTCGTCGCCGCGGATGACGGCGGCCCCGTCGTGCAGCAGCGAGTAGGGGGTGAAGATGTTCAGCAGCAGGGCGTCGCTCACGCGGGCCTGCAGGGGCGTGCCGCTCTCCACGTACTCGCCCAGCCCCACCTCGCGCTCGATGGCGATGATCGCCCCCGTCTTGCTGCGCGACAGCTCCTCCACCGCCTCGGTGATCTCCCCCGCCACCTGCGTCTGCTCCAGGCGCGAGAAGAAGCGCAGCAGCCGGTTCTGCCCCAGGTGCGCCAGCGTGTTGCGCAGCTCCGGCTGGAACACGATGAGCAGGGCGAACACGCCGAACTCGAACACCGTCTCCAGCAGGTACTCCACCAGCGTAAGGTCCAGCACCCGCGCCGCCGCGTACATCAGGATGACGACGAACAGGCCCAGCAGCATCTGGATGGCGCGCGTCCCCGCCAGCACCAGCAGGGCGCGGTAGACCACCAGCGCCACGATCAGGATCTCGAAGAGGTCCTTCCAGTCCGGCGCCAGGAACCCGAAGCGCTCCACCAGCCCGTTCACGGCGCCCGCTCCGGGATGCGGAGAACGGCCCACGCCACGTCCAGCGCCTGCCGCGCCCCGCGGACGTCGTGCACGCGGAACAGGCGGGCCCCGCGCGCCAGCCCGGCCACGCACGCGCCCACGGTCCCCGCGTCCCGCTCCGCCGCCGGCACCCCACCCAGCAGCGCGCCGATGAACGCCTTGCGCGATGCTCCCAGCAGCACGGGCCGCCCCAGCCGCGCCTCCAGCCGGCGGAGGGACGCGATCAGCTGGAGGTTCTGCTCCGCCGTCTTGGCGAACCCGATCCCGGGGTCCAGCACCACCCGCTCCCGCGCGATCCCCGCCGCGTCCGCCCGCGCCAGCGAGACGGAAAGCTCCGCCGCCACATCCTCCACGACGTCCGCGTAGTCCGTGAGCCCCTGCATGGTGGCCGGCGTGCCGCGCATGTGCATCAGCACCAGCCCCGCGCCGGACGGGGCCACGGCGTCCGCCATCCCCTCATCCGCCAGCCCGGAGACGTCGTTCACCACCTGCGCGCCGGCGGCCAGCGCCTCCCGCGCCACCGTCGCCTTGCGCGTATCCACCGAGAGCGGCAGGTCCAGTGCGTCCCGCAACGCGCGGAGCACGGGGACCACGCGCGCCGCCTCCTCGTCCGCCGAGACCTCCGCCGAGCCCGGCCGGGTGGATTCGCCGCCCAGGTCGATGAGGTCCGCGCCCTGCACCGCCATCTCCCGCGCGCGGCGCACGGCATCGTCCAAGTCCAGGAACCGCCCGCCGTCGCTGAAGCTGTCCGGCGTGACGTTCAGGATGCCCATCACCACGGGCCGGTCCAGCGCCATCACCCGGTCCCGGATGCGCCAGTGCCCCGTCCCCGCCTCCAAGTGCGGAATCGATCCGGGCGTGGACTCCGCCTGGATCGATCGGGCACTGGGCGCGGGCAACGGGGCACTGTGCAGGCTCATACCGCGAACCTATCGAAAACGAAAGCGCGAAAGCAAGCGCCGCGAACTGCTTCCGGCGCCGCACCGATTCACGCAGGGGACGCGGAGATGAACGAGTGGACGGCCACGGAGGTCACGCGAGCAATGGGGAGCGGCTACACACCTCCCGATCGAGATGGCAGCTTGCGCTCTGGCACGAGCGTCCGCAGGTTCTGCCTGCATGGGTGCTCCCACGTGCAGGATGCGAAACGCAACTGACGGTAATAAAAGCACCTGCGCTTCCTCCCGCCGCAGAACGACAGGGATCAGGCCGCGAGCAGGCCACTCGTTGGACGTCTCGACCATCCCCCCGCCCGTCCGCTCCCATACTTCCCTGTCATTCATGAGACATGCTCGCCTGCACGTGGTCCTCTGGACGACGCTCGCCGCGACTCCCGCCGTCGCACAGGAGGCTCGCCCCTCGACGGCGGTGCGGGAGCCCAGGAGCGCCGCGGTCGATTCCGTGATTCAGCACGTCCGCGCGCGGTACGGACTTCCGGCGCTCGCGGCGATCGTGGTTCGGTCCGATTCCGTCCTTGCCCTGGCTACCACGGGAGTACGGCGGCTGGGCACCCCGGACCCGGTCAGGCTGACGGATCGGTTCCACATCGGCTCCAACGGCAAAGCGATCACCGCCACGGTCATCGCTCGCCTGGTCGAGGAGGGACGCCTCACCTGGAGCACACGCCCGGTCGACGTGCTTCCGGAGCTCGCGTCTTCCATTCACCCCGCCTACCGGGACGTGACCCTGCAGCAGCTCCTGGGGCACCAGGCCGGGGCCCCGCCCTACACCACGGCCGCGCCTGTCCAGGCCGCTGAGCGCAGGATGAATGCGGCGGATGCACCCCGTGACCAGCGGCGGGCGTTTGCCGCCCGGCTCCTGCGGCGGCCGCCGCATGGTGCGTCCGGCACCTTCGAGTACTCCAACGCCGGCTACACCCTTGCCGCGGCGATGGCCGAGGCGGCCGCGGACGAGCCCTGGGAGTCGCTGCTCCAGAGCAGGCTTGCGGGCCCGCTCGGGATCCAGCTGCGGCATGGCCAGCCGGCGCGCACCGATCCCGCACAGCCCTGGGGGCATCGGCAGAAGCGCATTCTCGGCCTCTTCCCCGCGGGACAGTACGCGCCCGATCCGCGGGAGACGTGGAATCTCGGGCCGCTGCTCGGCCCTGCCGGCGACCTCGCCCTCTCGGCGCGAGACTACGCCACGTTCCTCCAGCAGCACCTGGCGGGGCTGCAGGGCCGGGATGGAGTGCTGCGGGCCGCAACCATCCGGCACCTGCACTTCGGGCCCCAGGGCTACGCGTTCGGCTGGGGGAGATCGACCTTCGACGGTCTGGATGCGAGCACGCACGCAGGGTCCGAGGGCACCTTCTACGCGGTCGTGATCCTGCTGCCCGAACAGGACCTGGCCGCCGCGATTCTCGTCAACTCCGGGGTTCCCGCTGCGTCTCAGGCTGCGGTCGAGACGGCGAAAGCGCTGCTGCGGATGTACACGCCAGCTGCGCCCTGAGGCGAGCCTGACCCGTTGGCGAAGTTGTGCGAGGGTTTCCTCGATCACACCAGCAGTTATAACAGATCCTGAAAAAGAACAAGCGTACAGAGGAACAGAGTTAGATTGAGGAAGATGAATGTCGAAGCTGGTTTCTGCTCCTCTGTTTGACTCTGTTCCTCTGTATCCCCAAGTGTTGTTCTTTCGGATTCGTAATTAGGAACACGAGAGGACGCAGAGACGAACTGAGAAGGACGCAGAGAACTTCGTGCTGTTCTCCGCGTCCTCTCTTTATTCCCTCAGCGTCCTCCGCGTGAAACCGTCGTTCCCCAGCGGGTGCGCGAACCAGGCCCAACGCAAAGTGCCCAGCGAACTGAATCGCTGGGCACTCGGCACTCGTCACTTGGAACTGCCGTCCCTACGCCAGCCGCGGCTTGAGCTCCGGGGCCGAGCCCTTGGCGGGGCGCTCCGTGGCGGCCACGGGAAGCTCCGCCACCTCCGGCGGGCCCGGGATGTCCACGGGCTTGATGGGCGGCAGGGGCTTGCCGGCCACCAGCAGGAGCAGCTCGTCGCGGGCCAGCGTCTCGCGCTCCAGCAGGTTCTGCGCGACCGCGTGCAGCAACTCCTGGTGCTCGCGCAGCGTCTGCCGGGCGCGGCCCAGGGCCTCGTTCAGCACCCGCGTGACCTCCGCGTCCACCAGTTCCGCCGTCTTTTCCGACACCTCGCGGCGCGACCCGATGTCGCGCCCCAGGAACACCTCCTGGTCGTTCTCGCTGATGGCCACGGGGCCGATGGCGTCGGACAGGCCCCACTGCGTCACGTAGCGGCGGGCCAGGCTCGTGGCCTTGCTGATGTCGCTGCTGGCGCCCGTCGTAACCCGGTCGCGGCCAAACACCAGCTCCTCGGCCGCGCGGCCGCCGTACGTCATCACCAGCGTGGCCTCCAGCTGCTGCCGGGTGATGGACACGCGGTCGTCCTCCGGCAGGGTAAAGGCGATGCCCAGCGCCCGCCCGCGCGGCACGATGGTCACCTTGTGCATGGGGTCGTTGCCGGCCACCATCATCCCGCAGACGGCGTGGCCCGCCTCGTGGTACGCCGTGAGCCGGCGCTCCTCCTCCTTCATCACGAAGGAGCGGCGCTCGGCGCCCAGCATGACCTTGTCCTTGGCCTCCTCGAGGTCGGTCATGAAGACCTTCTCGCGGCCGCGGCGGGCGGCCAGCAGGGCCCCCTCGTTCACCAGGTTGGCCAGGTCGGCGCCGCACATTCCCGGCGTGCCGCGGGCCAGCACACCCACCTCCACGTCCGTGTGCACGGGCACCTTGCGCAGGTGCACGCGCAGGATGCCCTCGCGGCCGCGCAGGTCCGGCGCGTCCACCACGATCTGCCGGTCGAAGCGGCCCGGGCGCAGCAGCGCCGGGTCCAGCACGTCCGGGCGGTTGGTGGCGGCGATGAGGATGACGCCCTCGTTGCTCTCGAAGCCGTCCATCTCCACGAGCAGCTGGTTCAGCGTCTGCTCGCGCTCGTCGTGCCCGCCGCCCAGCCCGGCGCCGCGGTGGCGGCCCACGGCGTCGATCTCGTCGATGAAGATGATGCAGGGCGCGTGGGCCTTGCCCTGCTCGAACAGGTCGCGCACGCGGCTGGCGCCCACGCCCACGAACATCTCCACGAAGTCCGAGCCCGACATGCTGAAGAACGGCCGCCCCGCTTCACCGGCCACGGCGCGGGCCAGCAGCGTCTTGCCCGTTCCCGGGGGGCCCACCAGGAGCGCGCCCTTGGGGATGCGCCCGCCCAGCCGGCCGAACTTCTTGGGGTCCTTCAGGAACTCGACGATCTCCTCCAGCTCGGCCTTGGCCTCCTCGGCCCCGGCCACGTCCTCGAACGTGACCTTGGGCGTGTCGGCGTTCAGCAGGCGCGCCTTGCTCTTGCCGAACTGGAACGCCTTGTTGCCGCTGGCCTGCATCTGCCGGAAGAAGAACACCCACAGGCCGATGATGAGCAGCCAGGGGAACGCCCGCATGAAGATCTCGGTGAAGCCCACCTGGGGCTCGCGGGCCTTGATGGTCACGCCGGCGGCCTCCAGCTGCTCCACGAGCGCCTCGGAGTCGCGGACGGGCGCGCGGGTGCGAAAGAGGAACGTTTCCTTGCCGCGCTGCGTGGGGTGGGGCCACGCCTTCTTGACGCGCCCCTCCAGCTGCACGCCGTCGATGATGGTGACCTCCGCCACGTTGCCGCGCCGCACCTCGCTCCGGAACTCGGAGTAGTCGATGGGCTTGGGCTTGGCCGCGCCGCCGTTGGTGAGGTTCACGGCCAGGATGGAGGCCAGGACGAGCAGCAGCCAGAACCCGGCCGTGCGTCCCACCCGCGCCAGCTTGGGCGGCTGCTGCTTGGGAGTGCCCTTTTCGTCGTCTGCCATGATGGACTGCTTTCCTTGCGCCCGCGGACGCCGCCGGTGAAAGCGGGCCCGCGTCAAGATTGGTCGGAGCGCCGTGCCCCTCTAGGGCTCGATCACGCCCACGAACGGCAGGTGGCGGTACTTTTCGGAATGGTCCAGCCCGTACCCGATCACGAACTCCTGGGGGCAGTCGAAGCCCACCCAGCGCGCCTCCTTCACCATCTCCTTGGCGATGTGCTTGTGCAGCAGCGCGCAGATCTCCAGCGAGCGGGGGCCGCGCTGTTCCAGGATGGGGATCAGCCGGTTCAGCGTCGTTCCGCTGTCCACGATGTCTTCCACCAGGATGACGTGCTTGCCCTCGATGCTGGCCTGCCGCGCGTACAGCAGCTTCACCTCGCCGGACGACTCGGTCCCGGCGCCGTAGCTGGACACGATCAGGAAGTCCACCTCGATGGGCCGCCGGATCTCGCGCACCAGGTCGCTCAGAAAGATGAACGATCCCTTGAGCAGCCCCAGCACCAGGATGTCCTCGCCCTCCGGGATGTCGCGGGTGATCTGCTCGCCCAGCTCCCGCACGCGCGCGGCGATCTGCTCTTCGCTGAACAGCACGTGGGAAATGTGCTTTCCGCCGGTGCGGGCCAGGGTCTCTGCGGTGCTCGACATCAGATTAGGACAAGGGTGATGGCCCGCTCGCCGGGCCCTGCAGCGTAGCCGTCCGCGCGCGCCACGCCGGGCACCCACAGCACCGCGCCGTCCGCGTCCGCCAGCACGGGCAGGGCGCGCCGCGCGCGCAGGGGCACGCGGGCCTCGCCCAGCACCTTCTTGAGCGGGCGGGTGCCCGCGCGGGTGCGGATGCGGTCGCCGGGGGCCCGTCCGCGCAGCACCAGGGGAAACCGCACGCCCTGTACCGCCATGCGCAGCGTGTGCCCGTCCGGGTCCGCGCCGTCCGCCGGGCCGCACGTCCACCGCGCGCTTCCGGGCCGGCCGCCAATGACGAAGCGCCCTTCGCCGGCCCCCTCCGCGGGGATCAGCAGCGGCTCGTCGGGACCCGTTTCCGCCGGTTCCGCGGGCGCGCGCTCAATGCGCGCCGTGCCGAACTCGGTGGTGATCCGGACGCCGCCGGGAAGCTCCAGGACGCGGCCGCTGGGTGCATGGCTGATAAACTGAAGCGCCATGCGGGTTCCCGCGCGGTCCGGCGCGGGCCCCAGCCGGCGCAGCAGCGACCGCAGCACGCGGGCGCGCAGGGTCCAATCATAAGCCGTAAGCCGTTCCCGGACAAGCACGAGCGCCCCGTCCTCCTCGCGGACCGCTTCCGCCAGCACCGGGCGGAGCACGGCCGCCCACGCCGCCTCGTCGTCGCGGGCCAGCTCCGCCAGCCGCACCAGGCTGCGCCGCGCCCCCGGCGCCAGGTGCCGCTCGATGTACGGCAAGAGCGTGCGGCGGATGCGGTTCCGTGCGGGATCCACCCCCGCGTTGGTGGGATCCGTGCGCCAGCGCAGCCCGTTTTCCCGTGCGTATCCGCGGATCTCCGCACGGGCGAACGGCAGCAGGGGGCGGATGAGCCCGGTCCCGTCCGACGGCGGGATCCCGGCCAGGCCGTGGATGCCCGTGCCGCGCAGCACGCGAAAGAGCACGGTCTCCGCTTGGTCGTCCGCGTGGTGCGCCGTGGCCAGGTGCGACGCGCCGCACGCGGACTGCGCGTCCCGCAGAAAGGCGTAGCGCGCGTCCCGCGCCTCCTCCTCCGTGCGAAGGGCCACGTCCGCGTGCCCTTCCCTCAGCTCCACCCCCCACGCGCGGCACAGCCCTCGCACCCACGCCGCGTCCCCCGCGCTCCCGGGGCGCATCCCGTGGTCGAAGTGCGCGGCCGTGATCCGCAGCCCCGCATCGTCCGCGGCGAAGCGCAGCAGGTGGAGCAGCGCCACGGAATCGCATCCCCCCGAGACGGCCACCAGCACGTGCGCATCCGTCCCCCGCGCCCCCAGCCCGTCCAGGCTGCGGCGCACGCGCTCGGCAAAGGCGGGACGCTGGGAAGTGCGGGGCATGAGTGGGGGTGGATGGATTCGGCGCGTGGTGGATGGATTTTCGTGCGGAAGGAGACTCCGGACTACGGAACTCGTCGGTTCAGCGAACTCTCTGCAGCGCGCGGAGGCCCCCCTCCCCCCGCTTCGCGGAGGGAGGGGGAGAACTGCCCAACGGACCTTCGCCCCGCGACGGCACTCCGCCGGTGCACGAGCCGTCGGCGAAGGCCGACATCACGTTTTCGGTGCCGCGAATTCATTCGCCGGGTCCGGATGCCCGCCTCCCAGTCGAATCTCAGAATCGCACGATCCCGATCCTCCCCGCCTATCAAACAAAATCGCCGCCCGGGTGGGCGGCGACAATGGGAAAGCGGCGCTCAGCGTCCGCCGTTGTTCCGTGCGCCCGCGCCGGCGCGCCCGACGCCATCCACCGGGGGCCGCCGGGCGCCGTTCACGCGCAGCTGGCAGTGCACGCCGCGTACCCCATCCACGTCCCACGCATCGTCCGTGGCGTAGCGCACCTCCTGGTAGTCCGGCAGCTCGCCCGTGAGCGTGACGACGCCCTCCTTCACCTCCACCGTGATGGCTTCCGCATCCACCCAGGTATCGTAGAACAGCGCGTCTTCCACGTCCTTGCGCACCTCGTCGTCGGGGCGGCGGCGGGTGCGCAGGCGCTGGTGGTACGGGCCCAGGCCGTAGCGCGCCGGCCCGTGCACCGGCCCGCTCTCCCACTCGCCGCCCACGTCCTGGAACGCGCCGCGCCCGAACTCCATCTCGCTCCCCCCGCCACCCATCCCGGGATGCGGCCGAAAGTCGCCCGCGTACTCGCCGCCGCGCGAGGGATTCCAGGTGCCTGGACCAAACCCGCGGCCGGCCGGACCCCACGGGCCCGGCGCGTCGCGATCGTTGTCGTAGCGCGGCATCAGCGTCTCCCCTGCATGGCTGGATTGGGTGCGTTGGGTCAGGATTCGCGCGGCGGTGCGACGGTCCGCATCCGCCCCGCGAAGCGCCCTCAGGGCCGCACGATCCGTTCCAGCCAGGGCTCCATCTCGTCCGCCGGCACGCCGGGCGGCAGGGGACGGCCCGTCCGCTCGTGGAGAACGCGCGCCAGCCGGTCCGGCCGGTCGCTGATCAGCCCGTCCACGCCCCAGTTCAGCAGCCGGCGCATGTCGTCTTCCTCGTCCACCGTCCACACGTGGATGGCCACGTTGTGCGCGTGCGCCTCCTGGACCAGCCGGGGGCTCAGCACCTGCCGCCCGCCGTTGCGCTCCGGCATCTGGAAGGCGTCCACGGGCGGACGGTACAAGCGCGTGGTCCGGCTGAGGTGCAGGGCGTAGAACGCGTACAGGTCCTGCGCCCCCGCGCTGGTCGGCCCCGGATAGTCGTGGAAGAGCGAGCGGTTGCGCGAGTCCCCCGCGGCGATGAGCACGCGGTGCTCGGCGTCCAGCTCGCGGATGGTGCGCCGGACGGCGGCCTGGGCGCGGGTGTCCTTGATCTCCACGTTCACCCGCGCGTCGGGCAGCTCCTCCAGCACCTCGCGCAGGGTGGGGATACGCACGCCCGTGCCGCTGTACGGGCGCGTCTCGCCGCCGTCGGGGGTAAAGCGGTAGCCCGCGTCCAGCCCGCGCAGCTGCTCCACGGTCAGGTCGGCGACGCGGCCGTGGCCGTCGGTGGTGCGGTCTACGGTGGGGTCGTGGATGACGACGCAGTCGCCGTCGCGGGTGGGTTGGACGTCGATCTCCAGCAGGTCGGCGCGCCACCAGTGAATGGCGCGCCGGAACGCGGCCAGGGTGTTCTCCGGCGCCAGCGCCGATCCGCCGCGGTGGGCGATGAGCAGCGGCGCCCCGGCCAGGTAGCGGTGGCCGGGGCGGGACCCGCCGCCCAGCGGAAGCCGGGGGAGCCGCACGCGCCGGCCCAGGGGCGGGATCAGCCCTGCGCTTCCAGCCGCTCCTGCTCGGCCGGCGTAAGGCGGTACAGCCGGTACAGCACCAGGTCGATGAGCCGCGCCGTCATGTGGCGCTGCCACACCAGCTTCTGCGAGTCGGCGCCGGCCTCGATCTCGGCCGTGGCCTCGGCGAAGCGCTCGCCCAGGAAGGTGAGGACCTCTTCCACCACGTCCGGGTGCGGGCGCGCGGGCGCCAGCGCGTCGGCGGGAACGACCTCCACCAGCAGGCCGCGGATGTAGGCCATGAAGCCGGAAAAGACCATCTCCGTCAGGTGGCCGCCGGGAATGGCCTCCTCGTCGGTGAGCTCTTCCCACTCCAGCTCGTTGTAGTACAGGTCCTCGGCCTCGCGGCGCATGAACTCCATGCGGTCGGCGGGCAGCGGCTCCGCGCCGGCGCCGGCCACGGCGGGGTTCTCCAGAATGCCGCAGATGCGCGCGCGGCGGCGCTCCACGTAGGCCTGCCCGGTGGTGTTGGGGGCGGCGTTCCTGCTCATCGAAAGCATGACTCCAGGGGCTGCGGACAACGGACTGGGGGGTCGAGGCTGAACATAGGCGGGGGCTGGGGTGGCCGCAACGGTGGGGGGGTTACAGGGGTGGAACTGCAACTGCGGGTTACAGGGGACAGGGTACAGGGTACAGCCTGCAACTGCGGGGGGATGGAGGGCAGGCGGAGATCGGCGCGTGGTGCGGGGATCGAGACCGGGCGGAGATCCGTGCGCGGTGGGCGCGGTCCCGGCCTGAGCGGTAAACCCACCGCACGAACCGTCCATGCAGTCCGCGCAGGCGGACTTCGCGCCTTTCCAGCGGCGAATTCATTCGCTCCGGACGGAGCCTCGTCGCTTGCCCGCTCCCTAGTCCCTCCGTACGCGCTGCTCGGCGAGGCGCCAGCGCATGCGGCCGTTCCATCCGCAGCGGGCGCAGTGTCGGTTGTCGGCGTTGCCCAGGCGCGCCAGCAGGCGGTCCATCCGCGACAGGCGCACGCGGTGCGCCGTCACCCCGCGGCAGGTGGGGCACTCCGGCGCGTATGGCAGCGACGTGAGCTGGTGGGTGACCCAGGCCGTCAACCCCACCAGCAGCACGCCCGTCACTCCCATCCACATCAGCAGCAGCATCGCTATTCCTTGTCCCCCATCAACTTGCCGCCACTGCGCGGACGGCCCGCGTTCCACCCGTGCAACCGCCGTTCCGCCCCGCGCACGCACGGAGATTGCTTATGCCCCCCTGGAACGCGATCCCGAAAGGAGGAGGTTCTCGCATGCGAGGCAAGGGCTACGACCGCGGATGGACGCCCACCAGCCGGTACGGAAGCGACTTCGGTGCACGGCAGGGGCCCGTGCAGGGCCGCGGGCACACGACCGGCTACGGACGCGGGCAGGGCGGCGGGCGCGGGTACGACGCGCCCCTGCGCGGGCGGTACGACCGCGGGTGGACGCAGGAGATGGCGTTCGGCCGCGAGCCCGGGATGGGGATGAACGGGCCAGGGATGTTCACCCCGTTCGGCTGGGACCCCATGCTGCGCTGGACGGGGTGGGACCCCATCGCGGGCTTCATTCCGTACCAGGACACGCCGCGCCAGTGGTCGTACGGGCTGGCGGAGGACGCCCGCCGCTACGAGCACGACTACTACCGCGGCAACGTGGCGCACCGGTACGGCGGCGACTACGGCCGTCCGCGGGTGCCCGAGCATCGCATGCCGCCCCGGCAGAGCCCCCTGTACGGCCGCGGCGGCGACCGGGCCGTGCAGGAGTGGGCCCGCTCGCGGGGCTACGACGCCGGCTACACCATCCAGCCGCGCCTGGGGCCGCGCCGCTGACCATCATCATCCACACTACGCAGGAGCAGACCGGATGACCAAGCGCAACATCGACCCGAGCTTCGACCCCGAGGAGATCGAGAACGACGATCCGCTCGGCGAGCAGATGTTCGCCGAAGCCGGATTCGAGGACGCCCCCGGCGGCGGCCCGTCGTTCTCGGCCCCCGGGATGGAGGAGAACGACAAGCGCCCCGGCGGATTCGGGCAGAAGGTGGCCGGCGTTCCCGAGGACCGCCAGCGCCAGGTGAACACGCCCAGCGAGCAGCACCCGGACAGCGAGAACGTCGTGGTCCGCGAGCGCGGCGGCGAGAGCAAGGGCGATCCCGCGGTCGGCGGCACGCGGCCGGACTGAACTGCAGGGAATAGGGAACAGGGAATAGCCTGCAACGACGGAACAGCCCCGCCTCCGGCGCACGTGCCGGGGGCGGGGCTGTTCTGTACGGCGGGTGTGGGCGTGCCCCTGCGCTGCGCTCCGGGTCGCGCTGCGCGCGCCGTAGGGCACGATACGACTGTGCCCAACGGCGCCGAGCCCCCTTCCGCATCGGGGCAACGATACTGCTGTTGCCCCGCCGCTCCGGGTTCTCGGCCCTGCGGGCGCGCATCCCTCACGCAACTGCGGATGAGGCAGATGCCGCGGCCCCCGGCAAAGACCATCCGTGGTGTCGGCGGAGGCCGACAGCATGATGTCGTAGCCGCGAACGCCACGAATTCATTCGCTCGCCCTCTCGCCTGCACGCCACTCTCCGCCTCGCCAGGGGGATCCCACCTCCCTCCCCCACGCAGTTTGTGGGGGAGGGTCGGGGAGGGGGGCGCTCCGCCCGCGACGGACGCCGGTGCCGCGCCCGCGCCAAGTCTCGACGAAACCTGCGGGAACGCCAAACGCCCGCTCCGAGCGTGAAGCTCGAAGCGGGCGTTGGTCATAAAGAAGGCCGGCGGCGCCGTACTCTCCCACCGGGTGGCCCCGGCAGTACCATCCGCGCAGCGGGTTTTCACTTCCGAGTTCGGGATGGGATCGGGTGGATCCCCCGCGCCA
>JAESFL010000075.1_pt1 | contig 113499 bp, 104 predicted proteins | sample 9269401 | NCBI WGS metagenome assembly JAESFL01 (sample SAMN14506025, study PRJNA617098) | algae metagenome | isolation source: Gloeocapsa sp. UFS-A4-WI-NPMV-4B04 and co-occurring heterotrophs from desert... | place: USA: Utah | collected 2006-10-01 | reverse complement strand
GCTTGTTGTCTTCGACCGCCAAGCGGACGAGGTCCTTCGTTTCCTTATGCTTGCGGAGGACTGGGAAGAGGTGCTCCTCCTCAAGACGCGCCTGGAGCTCCAGCTCCGACTTGAGCTCGTTGAACAAGCTCTCCCGCGTTTTCACCGCGCCGTTTGTCGTGGCGACGAGCTTGGCGAACAATTCGCTCGCGTTGGCGGGGCTGCTCTGAATGAATTGGGTGATAGTCACTGGCTGATGCCTCTCCCGTAAAACGGTGGGCGCATGTTGCGCCGCACACGTATATGCTGCGACGCACAATGATATGCAAGGTGGGCGGTCATCACGCCGGGAGTATGTTGACGTTCATATGGAAGACGTTCCCCGGATCGTAACGCCGCTTCGCCTGTCGTAGGCGGGGGAGGTTCGGACCGTAAGCAGCAATGGCCGCTGCTCCGGCGTCTTCGTCGTCGCCCAGATAATTCGCGTAGCGGCGCTTGCCGACGAAGGGCTGCAACGCTTCGAACGTTTCGCGGCACCAGGCCGTGGTCGCTTCGGTATTCGTGGGGTCAGTCCATTGCCCAAGGACCAGCGTATTGAAGCCGCTGTCGCGCAGCGCGTAGGCGGTCGCCTCGACCGGCACGCGAGACGCGGCGCCATGAAAATTCTCGAAAAGGATCTGACTGGTCGGGACCGGGCAGCGCTCGTACGCCGATATCGTCGCATCTATTGCATCGTCGCCGAGTGTTGGAATGAACGCTGATTTCCAATAGCTCAGCGCGCCTGCGGGGGAACCCGCATCGAGCATGCCGTTCAATAAGGTGTAGGGAATTGGCCCAAGCGCGTCCATAACAACAGTTCCGAAGCCCCTGATCTTCGCCATTGCAGCCAGACCGTCCTCCGCCCGCCCGCTGTGGCAGGCAATGATCGCAGTGATCCTGTTGCCGGATCCGTCAGGTGCGCAGAGCACCCCTGCGACCATCATCAGGTCGTCCGGCGCGGCGACTGCCATATCGCGCCAAGCCTGCAGAACGGTTCGCGCTTCCCCGAACGGAAACGCCACGAGGCCGCCGATAACAATGGGTCCAACCGGATGGACGCGAAATTCGAACGATGCGGCGACCCCGAAATTTCCGCCGCCCCCACGCACGGCCCAGAAGAGATCCGGGTGTTCTTCTTCACTCGCACGGACGACCGATCCATCGGCCAGCACGAGGTTCACCGCCAAGAGGTTGTCGAGCGCCATACCGTGCTTGCCCATCAGCCATCCGAGGCCTCCGCCGAGCGTCAGGCCGCCGACGCCAGTAGTGCCAACCACGCCGCCGGTCGTGGCAAGGCCGTGCAGCTGGGCTTCGCGGTTAAAGTCCTTCCAGAGCGCCCCGCCCTGGACAATGGCCGTTCGCTCGGCGGCGTTCAGGTGTACGCTCTTCATCAACGACAGATCGATCACCAGCCCGCCCTCGACAGCGGATCGCCCAGCAACGTTATGTCCACCGCCGCGTACGGCAATTTCCAGTCCGCGTGATGTGGCAAAACGGATGGCGTCGGCTATGTCCGCCAACCCCCGGCACCGCGCAATCAGCACCGGGCGCTTGTCGATCAGACCATTGTGAATCTTTCGGGCGTCATCATACAGCGGCGCGCCCGGCAGGATGACCTGACCCAAAAATGCCTCTGCGAGTTCCGCTGCGCCCTGCATCGTGGCTCCTCTCTACTGTCGTGTTTGCCGGAATGATCCTGCAACCCGGGCGAAGTCATACCACCCGGTTATAGGCAGCTGTATACCAACGACAGCCGGCCCATCCGGGTACTCACGATCGGACAATGCGCGTGTACGCGGGCACCGGAGGGACCGACCTTGGAGCGCAGCTCGGAGCCATGCTCCGGAGGACGAGATTCTGCCTGGGTCGCGTCTTTCCTCGATCGAGCAAATTTGGCCGGGCGGGCTGTTTGGCCGCCAACTACCCGACTGGGCCTGATAGGCTTCGCGTGTATCAGCTCAGCGGACGCTCGGATCGGGGCCGCTCCACGCGGTTCCTGTGCTCCCCGCCCATAAATCCGGGAAATAAGGGCGGGCGACCAGAAGCGCGGCCGATGGTTGGTGGCCCTGGTCAGCGTTTCGGAGGGGCTCCGACGCTGCACCGGGGAGACCGGGATGCGAGCAGACTTTCGACCTCTGAGTTGGGAAATGAGAGAGAGGAACGGCTGGGCTCCAAATGGGGTTTGGTATGACAAAGCCGCGAAGACGGTAGAAGTCGTTGTTTAACCAATCCAGGAGCGGCAGCGATTACGGGCTGAACGCGAAGGTGCTCCGGGACCACTGCCGAGCGATTGCCGCCGGGGAGCTTGCCGGGGGCCATGTCGTCTTGAAGAAGACAGACACCGGCAAAGCGCCACAGGTGGTCGCGAGATTTTCCATGGCAGAAATAGCGGAACAGTTGAGGGGGTTCCGTCGATATTCGGCGCGTTCGCCCCATTTTTGGTGGCTTAGCGAAACTGGGTATTTGCAAGGTGTTGAACTGTCCGAAGTCCCGATTACGGTGGGTGGCGACGACGGCCCCGTGTAAGGCCCCCTTGCCGCAATAGGACCCCGCCCCACAAAGGCGGGGTTTTTTGTTGCGACGAACGTTGTCCCGAAAGTTGCCCTGAAGCCCCGGATGGCCGGAAAAGCCAAGACTTCCGGGCGATACCGCCCGGTGCGCAGCCGGGACCCTCATGAAGAGCGGTTCCGGGATTATGCGCCCGCATTTCCGGGCGGGGACAAGTTTCTGCGATTTTCTTCGCAGATCAGAGACTTAGGCCAAAACTTATCCCCGCCGGCGGGAAAGCCGCCCGCCGGCCCCGCCGAACCGCGTTCCTACCAGTGGGCCTGCTCGGACTCGTCCGGCAGACGTCCGTGCGGCGTCAGCTGATCCACCACGCCCGGCATGACGCGGGACAGTTCGGAAAGCAGGTCCTGCTGGGGCATCCCGGTCCGCTGCGACAGGTCGTTGATCGTGTCCGGGCCGAGAGCTTCCTGCAACTGATGAGGAGCGATGGGACGGTTCTGCCCCGCGCCGATCCAGGATTCCATCACGTCGCCGTGGCCGTTCTGCTGGAACCGCCCAAGCAGGCCGCCAAGGCCGCCCAAGCCGCCGCCCTGGCCGCCGCCCATGCCGCCAGCCATTCCTCCGCCCTGGCCGCCCAGCATCCCGCCGAGGCCGCCCATTCCTCCACCCATGCCGCCGCCCTGGCCGCCGAGCATGCCGCCGAGCGCGCCGCCAATGCCGCTGCCCCGGCCGCCCATCGCTCCGGACGCCAGCAGCGCCATGAGGGCCATCATCACGGGCGAGGAATTGCCGCCCTGCATTCCGCCGGCGCGTCCGCCCAGCGCGGAGCCGATAACCTGATCAAGTAAACCCATGGAAACACCTCCTGAAAGGGAGTGCTAACGGGCGGCACGAGCGATGGTTGCCGGAGAGGCGCTGGGTGGAGCTCCCGATGAGCCGGTCAGGAACCTACGGGCTTGCCGTGTGCTCGGCGACCGCGGCGGCGATGTAGTCGGGCACCGGGCGGTCCTCGGAGGCGAGCCAGGCGCCCATGCGGCCGATCACGCGCCGCACCGGCGGGCGCTCGAGAACGCGGGCGCGCCAGGCCATGAGCCGGGGCGTGGCGCCGGTCAGCAGGGCCCCTTTCCGCTCGCCGTAGAACTGGGCCATGAAGAAGGCGATGTCGGCAAAAGTGAACGGCCCGGCGAGGTATTCGCGCGACCCGAGGTGCGCTTCCATCTCGGCGTAGTGGCGGGCGGCGGCGGCGCGCGCTTCGACGGCGCGCGGATCGTCCGGCGTGTCCTCCAGGCCGAAGAGCCGCGCGATGTTCATGAACACGATCTCGTCCGTCTTCAACTCCAGCAGCCGCGCTTCGGCGCGCGCCCTCGAGCCCTGCGGCCAGAGCGGCGGCTGCGGAAAGGCATCCTCCAAAAATTCGAAGATCAGGGTGGAATCGAAGAGCTCCAGGTCGCCGTGGATCAACACCGGGACCTGGCGCTTCGGATTGACGCGCAGCACGTCCGGATGCCGCGGCTCGTAGCGGTCGCCCTTGGCGAACGGCACCATGACGAGCTCGAAAGCGAGCCCCTTTTCCCGCATGGCGATCTCCGCCTTGGCGCCGAACATGGAAAGCGGGCCGGAGAAGAGGGTAAGGGCGGTCATGCGGAGATTCGGGTGGGCTGGTCAGGCGCATTCTGCCCCGTTCGCACAGATAATGCCAAGGACCGGCTCGCCGCGAACGGTGATTGCAGATCTTCTATGTGTGCCAGCTTGGGTGCGCCCGCCGCCAACCCGGCCAGGAACCTTGCCCCGTCTCTCGCCGCCACGCGAAAGTAAGGTAGTCTGGTCAATAGCTCAGCTCACACCTCCCCAGCTTTGCTATAAGTTACCGAGAAATCTCGCCGCTGGACATAGCCCGCGCTATGGCTTCGTAGAGATCGCCTTCGGGACGGCCTGCTTCCTTGCAGAAATCCTGAACGGGCGCTCTGAAAGCTACGCCTGAACGAGGATTGAACAGGCCAACAGAGCGTATTTCCGATCTCCTGCTCAACGCGTTTAATGTGAGGTAAACCAGAAGCTGCCGTACGTCGATCACTCGAAACGAACGATCGCCCGCCTTGACCTCGCAAAGCGCACCGCTTACCAGAACGTCGCCCTTGGACTCATCAACAAATCCGCAGCCAGGGAAGGTCGGGGAAGCCTCTAAACCTCCTTTCTTTGCGTAGCGATTGAAGAACTCGCCCATTCGCTGTACTTGTTCGATGATGTCGCGCCGTTCGTCGTCATCAGGTCCGGTCTCAAGGAGTGACCCAGTTCGCTCAAGGCGCGGTAGTTCGTTTATGGCGATAGCTATTGCCGCCTCTAGATTGGTTTCAACCGAAGCTATCCATGATGCGCCGCGCGGCTGAGATACGCCGGGGTGCTCGTTTATGTGAAGGCAATACAAGGCGAAGGCGACCTCATTGATCAATCCACGACGGCTAGGATGGACCGCAGTTTTCATCGGCGGGTAAATTCTCTGATATAGGTATGAGTTGATCCGCCGAACGAAGACTTCCGCAGTGGGCGCGAGTCCTTGCCAGAGCGAGGTATAGCGCTTCGCAAACTCCGTCCCAGATATCACAACGGGATGCTCCATGCAGTTTGCTGAACTTTAGAAGCCGCCCAATCTCTGACCAGCCGTTCGAAATCGCTAAGCTCAGGATTGATGTGCTTCCGCCAGTGGGCGCCCTCGTCGGTCAGTGCATAGGAAGCCACTAGGAACGCACGGCGCTCTGCTGGGTTCAGGTTCCGGAAGTTCGTCCTAAGGTCAGATAACCAGTACCATGCTCTCCAACGCGCCATTGCTAGGATGATATCCCGTCTAATGGAGACGTTTCGGGATTTCTGATAGAGCGAGTGAAGGAGCTCCTCGTTCTCAGCGGTTTGCAGCGAGCCACTAACCGGATCGCGTAGGCCTTATTCAAGTCAACGCCCACCACGTAAGAATCGGATTTCAACAGATCGGAAACATGGGAGACAACAGCCGTTTTGATCTCATCGGACAGCTCAATCGTAAACGGACGATGCCGTCATCATCACGTTATAATAAATGGGAAACAAGAGACGGTCATTCTCTACCAGAGATAGGACAGCCTCATCTCTTTGAGCCGGATCCACAAAGCGTATCGCGGAGACAATCTTACGAGATAAGCTGATATGAATCCGACTCTTGGACAATTCGCTCCGCAGCAATCCGATTAGGTCAACTTTCTTTATCTCTTCCCGTATTCGCTCATAATCCTGCTCGGCTGTAGGAGAATATGGATCAAATCTGATAGAGAGCCTAAAAATCGCCCGCGCGCTGGCGTCCACGGCGGTCTCACCGTCAGCCGGTTCCTTAACAGCGTCTTCGGTGCCCAAGGGGCTGGTCGCGATAAATTCGGAGGCCGACATAATACGAGTCTTGGCCTTCTGGAGATGTAAGCCTTGGTTTTGGTGGAGGCGCTCCGAAAGGAATACTAAGGCGCTGAACGCACTTTCGTACGAGTCGGCGAAAAGATGGTAGTCGTCTGCAAAGCGGCAGAATGGGATGCCCTGGGCCCGTAGCAAGCGGTCTATCTGGTTAAGCACGAGTTCTGAGAGGAGACGCGCAGCGGGTCCTCCGACCGGTAATCCAAATGAATACGTCCCGGAAAAATTAGAAAGAATAGCCATTATCTTGCTGGGCTGGTCTCCCGCACACTGAATATGTTTTAGAGAATTATCGAGACGATGATGATTGAGCCTCGGGTAGAATTCTGAAATGTCACAGCTAACGATGTATTTATGGTCATTGCAGAGCTCAAGAGATCGCTCCATAAATCCACGCCATCCGAAATCGCGGTCAAATATATCAGATGTGTTCTCGTCCCACTTGTAGCGATAAGAGAAAACTGTCTTGTCCGCCTTTGGCAGGCGGGCTGCCTCAATGTTGTCTGCAATGGAAAGGACGCACGCTAGAAAGAAAACGTTCCAAATTGGGTCGAGCTGCGTCGCCCAACGAAAGCCATTGTAGCCAACGGGAGCAAGGGCGCTTTGGTTCGACGGAGGAAACTGTGAAAGGCGCTCCGAGAAATTTGCTTAGTAGTCATTCAGTATACTGAGTGTTTCCTGCTGCCGGTCGTTAAAGACTAAGTGTTCGAACGGAAAAGGGAAGATGTCTGTATCCCCGTGACGGATCACATTCGCTAAGGCCCGCCTGAAACAATCCTGCATCGACATCGTGGCTGACCTCTTTCGTCGCGCAACCAGGGGGGGATTGCACCGAACGCGCACCCGCGAAGGTGGGCATCGTCACCTACAGCCATGGAGCTATCGGTTCAAGGCGATCCCGATGCTTGGCCCCTACTTTTGCTCGCCTGCGTACGGCGGAGTGGCGCCCGTTGGGGTTGGCTTGCGGGCGCTTGGGTCCGGTAGTGGGGGTACGTGGGAGGCCGCTCGAGCGTCTGAAGTTACGCCGCGACGATCGCCTGTTCATCGGGTTCGGCTAGTTATTCGCCCTAGAAGATCGCCTGTTCGGGCGTTGTTCGGTATCGAGCTCTTCGGGCGAAAAATCGAGCCGTTTCCAAGCCGTAGCCGCCCCTGTGTAACGCCCAACATCCGGCCGCCGGCCCCAGAAAATCAGCGGCCGGCCCGCCCTAATGCGCCTCGTCCCAATTGTCGGCGGCGCGGGCGTCTACCTGCAGCGGCACCCGGAGCCCCACGGCCGGTAGCGCGGCCCCTTCCATGACGCGGCGGATGACCGGGATCGTTTCGTCCACCTCCGCGTCCGGCACTTCGAAGACCAGCTCGTCGTGGACCTGCAGCAGCATGCGGGCCGAGAGCTTGGCCTCCGCGAGTGCGTCGTCCATGCGGATCATGGCGCGGCGGATGATGTCGGCGGCAGTGCCCTGGATGGGGGCGTTGATGGCGGCGCGCTCCTGGAAGGCGCGCAGGTTCGGTTGGCTGGAGCGGATGTCGGGGTAATGGGCGCGGCGGCCGAACAGCGTCTCGACGTAAAGGTGTTTTCGGCAGAACTCCTTGGTGGAATCCATGTAGCCGCGGATGCCCGGAAAGCGCTCAAAGTATTTCCCGATGTAATCGGCCGCCTCGCCGCGCGGGATGGCGAGCTGGGCGGCCAGGCCGAAGGCGGAAATGCCGTAGATGATCCCAAAGTTGATCGCCTTGGCGCGGCGGCGGATGTTGGGGTCCATGCCCTCCACCGGCACGCCGAACATTTCGGACGCCGTCATGGCGTGGATGTCGAGGCCGTCTGAGAAGGCTTTTGTGAGCTGCGGGATCTCCGCCATGTGGGCGAGGATGCGGAGCTCGATCTGCGAATAATCGGCTGAGACGAGCTTGTAGCCTTCCTCGGCGATGAAGGCCTTTCTGATCTCGCGGCCTTCCTCCGTGCGGATCGGGATATTTTGGAGGTTCGGCTCCACAGAGGACAGGCGGCCGGTGGAGGTGGAGGCGAGCGAATAGCTGGTGTGGACGCGGCCGGTTTCCGGGTTGATGTAGCCGGGGATGGCGTCGGTGTAGGTGGATTTCAGCTTGGTCAGCTGGCGCCAGTCGACGATTCTTCGGGCGATGGGGACGCCCTCGGTGGCGAGGTCTTCCAGAACTTTGACATCCGTGGACCATTGGCCGGTCTTGGTCTTCTTGCCGCCGGGGAGGCCGAGTTTTCCGTAAAGGATGTCGCCGAGTTGCTTTGTGGAGCCGATGTTGAACTCGCCGCCCGCCATTTCGAAAACCTCGGCTTCGGCGGCGGCGGCTTTCTGGGCGAATTTTCCCGACAGGCGGGAAAGGATCTGGCGGTCCACCTTGATGCCGCGGCGCTCCATGCGGGCGAGGACCGGGATCAGCGGGCGTTCCAGCCGCTCGTAGACGCGGGTGACGCGCTCGGCCGCCAGCCGGGGCTTGAGGACGCGCCAGAGGCGCAGGCCGATCTCCGCTTCTTCCGCCGCGAAGGAGATGGCGCGGTCGATGGGCACCTGGGCAAAGTTGATCTGCGCCTTGCCGGTGCCGGTCAGGCTTTTCAGCGCCGTGGCCTCGTATTCCAGCAGGTCGCGGCAGAGACCCTCCATGCCGTGCCCGGCGCGCGCGCCGGAATCCAGCGCGTAGGACATCAGCATGGTGTCGTCGAAGGACGCGAGTTGGATGTCGTGGCGGGCGAGGAGGAGGAGGGCGGATTTGAGGTTCTGGCCGATCTTCAGGACCGCCGGGTTTTCCAGCAGCGGTTTCAGGGCGGCGAGGGCCTGGTCGAAGGGCACCTGGTCCGGCTGCAATCCGCCGCCGAACATGTCGCTGTCATTGGCGCGGTGGCCGAGCGGGATGTAGCAGGCGAGGCCCGGCTCCAGCGCTATTGCGACGCCGGCGAGCTCCGCTGCCATCGGGTCGGCGTCCGTGGCCTGCAGGCTGAGCGCCAAGACGCCGTGCTCGCCGGCCGCGCCGATCCAGCGCTGCAGCTCATCGGCCGTGCGCACGCAATGGTACTTTGCCGGGTCGATCTTGGGAATGCAGGCGGTTTTCTTGCGCGCATCCACCAGCTTCTGCGGCGCGCCGATCGCGGTCACTGGGGCGCTGCCGTCCGGCTTGGCTTTCAGTTCGTCGGGGCCGGGCGGGCCGGCGGGTTCGCGCGCTTCAGTTTCAGGCAGGTCGGGGCCGTGGGCCTGGAGGTTGCCGGTTGGCGCCCAGCCCTCGATGACCGGTTCGACCGCCGGGAATTCCGTCGGGTCGGCGCCGATCTTCTCCGAGACGCGCTTGATCAGCGCGTTGAACTCCAGCGCCTTGAAAAAGCCGATCGCCTCGACCGGGTTGACCGGCTCCACCGCCAGGTCATCGAGCGGGGTGTCGAGCGGCACGTCACAATGGAGCTCTACCAGCTTGCGCGAGATGCGGGCCTGGTCGGCGAACTGGATGAGGTTCTCGCGCCGCTTCGGCTGTTTAATCTCGTGCGCGCGGGAAAGCAGCGTTTCGAGGTCGCCGAACTCTTCCAGCAGCTGCGCAGCGGTTTTGGGGCCGATGCCGGGGACGCCGGGCACGTTGTCGGTGGAGTCGCCGCACAGCGCCTGCAGGTCGATCATCTTTTCCGGCGGCACACCGTAGCGCTCCAGCACATAGGCGGTGTCCATCACCTGGTCCTTCATGGTGTCGACCATGGAGATTCCCGGCTTGACGATCTGCATCAGGTCCTTGTCGGAGGACACGATGGTGACTGTGGCGCCCGCCTTGCGCGCCTGGGTGGCGTAGGTGGCGATGATGTCGTCGGCCTCCCAGCCGCGCTGCTCGATCGTGGCGAGGTTGAAGGCGCGGCTCGCCTGGCGGATGAGGCCGAACTGCGGGATGAGGTCGGACGGCGGCTCGGGCCGGTGCGCCTTGTAGTCCGTGTAGATTTCGTTGCGGAACGTCTTGGCGGAATAGTCGAAGATCACGGCGAAGTGGGTTGGCTCGTCGCCCGGCTCGGAGGTCGGCCCCTCCTGCAGGAGCTTCCAGATCATGTTGCAGAAGACCAGGACGCCGCCGGTCGGCAACCCGTCGCGCCGCGACATGCGCTGCGCCGTCTGCACGGCGAAGAAGGCGCGGAACAAGAAGCCGGAGCCGTCGACCAGGACCAGGTGATCGCCGGCCTGGATGGGACGGTGGGCGACCGGGGCAGGGCGCCGGCGCTCAGCGGTGGAAGTGGTGGAAGGCATGCGGGAGATGTCGCCCGGTCCGAGCGGGAATTCAAGCCGCGATGGGCACTCGTCGGACGCGAGGGAGCGGACCCCGGGGATGTGTGTTAAGCCATCCCGGTCATAGCGCCACCCGCGGTGGCGCTGGCGACTGCTTGTGCGATGTCGGCTTGCCTGAACGGTTTTGAAATGCGCGGCAGGTTGGCTGCGTCGGGGGGCATTTCCGCGTATCCGGTGGCGATGATGACCGGGATGCGCGGCCATTCCGATTTGATGGCGACGGCGAGCTGGGCGCCCGTCATGTGCGGCATCGCTTGGTCGGTGATCACCAGGTCCACCTCGGTGGCGCGCAGGATGCGGAGCGCCTCCGCGCCGGACTTCGCCTCGAAAACGGTGTGACCGAGATCCTCCAGCATGGCGCTGGTGTTCATTAGGACCAAAGCATCGTCGTCGACGGCGAGCACCGAGAGCGGCCGCGTCCGGCCCTTTGCCGTCTGCTCTGCGCTTTCCTGGCCTGGGCCGAGCTTGGCCCGGGCGGCGGCCGCGACCGGCAGCCAGAGTTCCGCCGTGGTTCCCTCGCCCGGTCGGCTTCTCAGGATGAGCCGACCCTTCGATTGCTCGGCCATTCCATGCACCATGGAGAGGCCCAGGCCGGTGCCCTTGCCGACCCCCTTGGTGGTGAAGAAGGGTTCCGTCGCCCGTGCCAGCGTCTCCTCGTCCATGCCGATGCCCTGGTCGGTCACGGAGAGGCAGACATAGGCTCCACTGCGCAGCGCGCTCTGGGGCGGCGGTTCGGACGATTCCCGGGCGGCTATGACAACCGAGCCGCCGTTGGGCATCGCGTCCCGGGCGTTCACCGCCAGGTTGAGGATCGCCAGTTCCAGCTTGTTGGTGTCGGCCTCCACGAGGCTGAGCGCCAGCGGAAAGCGGGCCTCTACCGTGATTGCCGGACCGAGGGAGGTCTGCAGGAGTTCGGTCATGCCGCGCACCAGTGCCGGAAGGTCGACCGCCTCCGGCTTGAGGTCCTGCCGTCGCGCAAAGGCGAGCATGCGCTGCGTCAGCGCGGCGCCACGTTGCGCGCCGTTGACGGCGTTCTCGATCAGCCGATGGGCCCTCGGGTCATCGGGGAGGCGCTTCTGAAGAAGCTCAAGGCTGCCAAGCACAGCCGAGAGCAGATTGTTGAAGTCATGGGCTATGCCACCCGTGAGCTGCCCGACCGCTTCCATCTTCTGCGACTGGAACAGCGCCTCCCTGGCCTCCTCAAGGGCGCGCTGGGCTTCCTGCTTCTCGGTCACGTCGCGGGTGACCTTGGCAAAGCCTATGATCTCGCCAACGCTGTCGCGGATGGCGTCGATGACGACGTTGGCCCAGAACCGGGTTCCGTCCTTGCGGACGCGCCAGCCCTCCTTCTCGAAGCGGCCTTCCCGCGCCGCCGTTTCCAGCGCCTGCCGGGGAACGCCGCTGCGCAAATCCTCTTCGGAATAGAAGCGGGAGAAGTGGTGGCCGATGATTTCTTCCGGCTGATATCCCTTGATCCGCTGAGCCCCGGCGTTCCAGCTCGCGACCCGACCCTCCGGATCGAGCATATAAATGGCGTAGTCGGTCACCCCCTGCACCAGGATCTTGAACTGCTCCTCGCTGCGCCTGAGGAGCTCCTCGGCGCGCTTGCGCTCGGTCAGGTCGCGGGTGATCTTGGCGAAGCCGAGGATCTCGCCCGATGGAGCGCGGATGGCATCGATCACCACGTGGGTCCAGAAGGGTGTTCCATCCTTGCGGACGCGCCAACCCTCGTTTTCGAACCGGCCTTCCTCCGTTGCGATCTGAAGCGCCCGGCCGGGGAGTCCCGACGCGCGATCCTCCTCGGTGTAGAAGCGGGAAAAGTGCTGGCCGATAATTTCGGAGGCTTCGTATCCCTTGAAGCGCCGGGCGCCGGGATTCCAGCTGGTCACGATCCCGTTCGGATCGAGCATATAGATGGCGTAGTCCGTTACTGACTCGATCAGCAGCCGGTAGCGCTCATCATCCGATAACGTGGTTCCCACTCGGGCCATTTCCTGGTTCAGAACTCCGCACCGTTGCGTCCTGCAAAACCAAGGCGAACGTTTTGCGGCCGATGTCGTTCCCGAACGATCGTGAGGAGTGAGGCAACGGGCCTCGCTATCAGAACGAGACGGCCAACGAGCGGAGGGGCGGTTCATAACCCGATCCGACTATTAGGCCAACCCGGGGGGTAAAGCAAAGCCGGTGAACCACTCGCCGGGTCGAAGCGGTCAAGCAGCGTCGGCGGGGGCGCGAAAATGCTTGGAAAGCTTGAGACCCTGCGCCTGGTAATTGGAGCCGAGCGCGGCGCCGTAGAGGGTTTCGGGCGGGGCGGCGAGGCGCTCATAGACGAGGCGGCCGATAGTCTGGCCGTGGCCGAGGATGAACGGCACCTCGTGGCTCCTCACCTCCAGCACAGCGCGGCTGCCGTGACCGCCGGCAGCGGCGTGGCCGAAGCCCGGGTCGAAGAACCCGGCATAGTGGACGCGGAACTCGCCGACCAGCGGATCGAAAGGCACCATCTCCGCGGCATAACCGGGCGGCACGTGAACTGCTTCCGCGGAGACCAGGATGTAGAACTGGCCCGGGTCGAGCACGATCTCCGGTCGGCCGGCGCGGCGGATGGGCTCCCAGAAGTCGGCCAGCTCGTAGGCGCCGACGCGGTCGACATCGACCACGCCGGTGTAGTGCTTGGCGCGGTAGCCGACCAGGCCGGCGGGATCGCCCTGGAGGTCTATGGACAGGGCCAGGCCCTGGCTGAAGCGCGGCGTGCCGCTCGCCAGCTGCTCGCGGCCGTGCAAGTCGGCGAGTGCCGTGTCGTCGAGGATCGCATTGCCCCGCCGGAAGCGGATCTGCGACAGCCGCGATCCTTTGCGCACCAGGACCGGAAAGGTACGCGGGCTGACCTCCAGGTAGAGTGGCCCGCGATAGCCTTCCGGCATCTGGTCGAAGGCGCGTGCCTCATCGGTGATGACACGGGTGAAGACGTCGAGGCGGCCGGTCGAGCTTTTCGGGTTGGCGCTCGCCGCCACATCGGGCGGCAGAGCCAGGCTTTCCTGCAGCGGCACGATATAGACGCAGCCGGTCTCCAGCACGGCGCCGCCGGTAATGTCGAAATCGTGCAGCCCGACCTCGCCGAGCTTGTCGGCCACGGAAACGCCCGGGCCGGGCAGGAAACTGGCGCGCACCCGCGTCGCCCTTGGCCCCAGCCGGAGGTCGAGGCTGGCGGGCTGCACCTGGGCCTTTGCCGCGGGATCGGCGAGGCGGATGCCGCCCTCGGCGATCAGGCGCCGGATTGCAGCGTCGGGCAGGATTCCTTCGGCGCTCATTTTGGACCGGCCATCGGCCACGGTTAGCGGAGGCGGCCATTGACGCCAAGCGCGCAACGGCCTAAGCGCCCCTTATCCCGTGGTGATTTGATGCCGGCCGGCTTGCAACCACGCTAAATATCGATGCTAAAAGGCCGGAGGTTCAAGGACCCCGGTCTCGTGCTTGACGGCGCGGCCGGGTTTTTTTTGTTGGAGTTTCGCGATGGCGTCCAAGCCTCAACCCCCGCGCAAGCGTCTCCGCCCGGCGACGCAGGCCGTGCATGGCGGCGCGATGCGCTCGCAATTCGCCGAGACCTCCGAGGCGATGTTCCTGACCCAAGGCTTCGTCTATCCGGACGCAGAGGCGGCCGAGGCGCGCTTCAAGGGCGAGGACCCCGGCTTCGTTTACTCGCGCTACGCCAACCCCACGGTGGCGATGTTCGAGGAGCGCATGTGCCTGATCGAGGGGGCCGAGGCGAGCCGCGCTATGGCGAGCGGCATGGCGGCGGTGACCGCCTCGCTCCTCTGTGACCTGAAGGCGGGCGACCATGTGCTCGCCTCGCGGGCGCTGTTCGGCTCCTGCCAATATGTGATCGCCGACTTCCTGCCGCGCTTCGGCGTGACCTCCACGCTGGTGGACGGGACGGACCTGCAGGCATGGCGCGACGCCGTGCGGCCGCAGACGCGCGCATTCTTCCTGGAAAGCCCGTCGAACCCGACGCTCGAACTCATCGACATCGCCGGGGTGGCGGAGATCGCCCGGGATGCCGGCGCAAGGCTCATCGTCGACAACGTCTTCGCCACGCCGCTCTTCCAGCATCCGCTGGAGTTGGGCGCCCATACGGTCGTCTACTCCGCCACCAAGCACATCGATGGGCAGGGCCGCTGCCTGGGCGGCATCGTGCTGTCCGATGAGGCGTGGGTGGAAGAGAAGCTCGCCCCATACCTGAAGCACACGGGTCCGTCGCTCAGCCCCTTCAATGCCTGGGTGCTCCTGAAGTCGCTGGAAACGCTGGAAATCAGGGTGGCGCGGCAGGCGGAAAGCGCGGCTCGGATCGCCGATATCCTGGCCGGCCATCCGGCAGTCGAGCGGCTCTACTATCCCGGCCACGCAAGCCATCCGCAGCACGATCTGGCGACGCGGCAGATGAGCAGCGGCGGCACGATGATCGCGCTTGAAGTCCAGGGCGGCAAGGCCGGCGCCTTCGACTTCTCCCGTGCCCTCGAGGTGGTGAAGATCTCCAACAATCTGGGCGACGCCAAGAGCCTGATCACCCATCCGGCCACGACGACGCACCAGCGGCTCAGCGAGGAGGACCGGGCGCTGCTCGGCATCGGCGACGGGCTGCTGCGGCTGTCAATCGGGCTGGAGGACCCCGACGACCTTGTCGAGGACCTGCTGCAGGCGCTTGAACGGGCGGCCGCGCCAAAGATCCGCGCCGTGGCCGGCTAGTCGTCAGCGGAACGTCCGCACCGCCAGGGCGATGCGGGCGGCGGCGGTGACCAGGCAAACGACGGCGAAGGCGATGGCCAGTGCCGGGAAATAGCCAGGCAGCAAGCAGAACAGGCAAAAGACGGCGATGGTTTCGGTCGCTTCCGCCAGGCCGGTGGTGAAATACAGCGATTTCTCGCCGCGGGCGGCCGTCGAGAGGCCCCGCTTGGCGGCGATCGTCGCGTAGGCGAGGAAGCTGGAGCCGTTGACGTAGAAGCTGAACAGCAGGATAGCGCCAGGCAGGGCGTTCGCCTCGGGATGGGCGAGCGCGAAAGCAAGCGGGATGGCCCCGTAGAAGGAAAAATCAAGCACGATGTCGAGGTAGCCGCCGCGGTCGCTGATCGCGGTGTGGCGGGCGATGGCGCCATCCAGCCCGTCGCAGAGCCGGCTCGCCAGGATCAGGACCAAGCCAAGGGCATAGTGCTGCCAGGCGATCGCGGCGGCGGCAGCCACGCCGACAGCGAAGCCGGCGAGCGTGGCCGCATCGGCGGTTGCGCCACGGCGGGCGAGCGCCGCGCCCAGCGCCTCGACCGGCGGCCCGATCAGCCTTCGTGCCACGCCGTCAAGCACCGGCTCGCTTCCTCCCTCGAAGTGCGGTTTAGGTCAGAACGAGGGGCGAGGCGACCGGGATGCGCGCGGCCTCGGCAAATGCTATCTGGCTCGCATGAATCCACGCCTTCTCCTTGCGGCTCTCGCCCTGACACTCGCCTCGTTCGGCCATTCCGTCGCGCAGACCCCGCCCGATGTGAAGACCGCGCCGCCGGCCGTAGCCGGCGTGAGCATTCCCAATTTCTGGGACCCGCGCGCCCGCCTGGAGCGCCCGGCGGCCGGCGACATCGGGCCGGTCCGCTTCCTGACGTCCGACGACTTCCCGCCGTTCTCGTTCCGCGACAGGCGGGGCATGCTGATCGGCTTCGACGTGGAACTGGCCCAAGCAATCTGCAAGGTCCTGAAGACCCCCTGCGCCATCCAGTCGAGGCCGTTCGATACGCTGAAGGCCGGACTTGCAGAGGGCACCGGCAATGCGATCCTGGCCGGGTTCGACCCGGAACGCGCCGGGGCGGAGGGTCTGATCGCCAGCCAGGCCTATCTGAAGATCCCCGCCCGTTTCGTGACAAAGCGCGACGCCGCGTTCGACCCGGCCGCCGCACCGGCCGGCACACAGATCGGGGTGGTATGCGGCAGCTCGCACCAGATCTTCCTCGAGCGGTTCTTCCCCAAGCTGAAGGTCGCTTGCAAGCCGACCGCCTCCGCGGGGCTTGAGGAGCTGAAGGCAGGGCGCGTCGCGGCATTCTTCGGCGACGCGCTGGGCTTGGCGTTCTGGCTGCACGGCGAGGCGTCGGGGAACTGCTGCGCCTTCGCCGGCGGACCGTTCATGGACGATCGCCTGTTCGGCGGCGGGCTGTCCATCGTCATGAAGGCGGAGGACAGAAAGCTGAAGTTCGCGATCGATTACGCGCTGCGCGAGGTCTACCGGTCGGGCACGTACGAGGAGCTTTACCTGCGCTATTTTCCGGTGAGCCTGTTCTAGGCCCACCGGGGTAGCAGGTAAGGGGCGCGCGTCAGCCTTCGGCGAGCTGCTGGGCGAAGGCTGCTACCGTCTTGGCGTAGACCTGCGCCTTGTTCCACTGCAGGATCACGTTGTAGTTGGCCGTCCCCTCTGTCCAGGGCTGGCCGGGCTGCCAGCCGTGGCCGCGGAGGAAGTTGGCCGTGGAGGCGAGCACGTCGGAGGTGCTGCGCAGCAGGTCGCGCCGGCCGTCGCCGTCGAAGTCCACTGCGAACGCAATATAGGAGGACGGCAGGAACTGCGTCTGGCCGAGTTCGCCCGCCCAGCCGCCGCGCATCTGCTCGGTGCTGAGGTCGCCGCGTTCGGCGACGCGCAGGGCGTCGACCAGCTGGCCGGTGAAGAATTCTCCGCGGCGGCAATCATAGGCGAGGGTGGCGAGCGAGCGCAGCGTGTTGAGCTTGCCGCGCACCGCGCCGAAATCCGTCTCCAGCGCCCAGATGGCGACCACCACCTCGCCGGGCACGCCATATTGTTGCTCGATCTTGCCCAGCACAGAGGCATGCTTCTGCAGCATGCTGCGGGCCTTTTTCAGGCGCGGCGGGATCATGCGGCCGGAAAAGGTCTCAAAACTCTGCTTGAAGTGGCGCTGGTTGCGGTCGAGCTTGATGACGCTGGCGTCGTAGGTCAGCCCGTTCAGCCCCCCATTCACCACCGATTTGGATATTCCGAGGTTGACGGCGTCCTGCTTGAAGTCCGCCAGCCATTCGTCGAAGCCGGAACCATCATTGCCGCATGCAGCCGCGAAAGCCGGGGCTGACAACAGCGAGGATGCGAGCGCGACGGCAAAGGCCATCATTCTGGAGCGCTTGAAAGCCATAGGTCGAAGTCTCGTTATTGCACCTCGCCGATGTATGTCCGCAGAATGGGCCGGTTGCAAGTCACAGCTCCGGCCGGCCGGTTTACTGCAACGCAGCATGCGCGTTGACCCCCGCAGGGCCGGGACCTAGTGTCCGCCACAATTCCGCACCCGTCGAAGACCGTCATGAGCACTTTTCCGGCCGAATGGCTTGAGGCCGCGCGCGTATCAAAGGCTTGGCCGTTCGAGGAAGCGCGCAAGCTCGTCGCCCGGGCGGAAAAGAATGGTTCCGGCAAAATTCTGTTCGAAACCGGCTACGGCCCGTCGGGCCTGCCGCATATCGGCACCTTCGGCGAGGTGGCGCGCACCACCATGGTGCGGCACGCCTTCCGGGTCCTCACGGACGACGGCATCCCGACCCGCCTGCTATGCTTCTCGGACGACATGGACGGCCTGCGAAAGGTGCCGGACAACGTGCCGAACCGGGAGATGATGGCGGCCCATCTGGGCAAGCCGCTGACCGCCGTTCCGGACCCTTTCACGGACGGCTACCCGTCCTTCGGGGCGGGCAACAATGCCCGGCTTCGGGCCTTCCTGGACCGCTTCGGCTTCGACTACGAGTTCGCCAGCGCCACCGATTATTACCGTTCGGGGCGCTTCGACGCGACGCTGCTCAAGATGCTCGCCGCCTACGACGAGGTGATGGCGATCCTCCTGCCGACGCTCGGGCCGGAGCGGCGCGCCACCTATTCGCCCTTCCTGCCCATCTCGCCGCGCACCGGAATCGTGCTGCAGGTGCCCACAGTGGAGCGCGATGTGGCGGCCGGCACGATCACCTACCTCGACCCCGACACTCAGGAGCGCGTCGTAACGCCCGTCACCGGCGGCCGCGTCAAGTGCCAGTGGAAGGCGGATTGGGCGCTGCGCTGGGCGGCGCTTGGCGTCGACTACGAGATGGCCGGCAAGGACTTGATCGACTCGGTCACTCTGTCCTCCAAGATCTGCAAGGCGCTGGGTGCGGCGCCGCCGGAAGGCTTCAATTATGAGTTGTTCCTCGATGAGGCCGGCCAGAAGATCTCGAAGTCCAAGGGCAATGGGCTGACGATCGAGGACTGGCTCACCTACGCGTCGCCGGAAAGCCTGTCGCTGTTCATGTTCGGCAAGCCAAGGGCGGCGAAGCGGCTGCACTTCGACGTGATTCCCCGCGCCGTCGACGATTATTACCAGTTCCTCGACGCCTACCGGCGGCAGGATGCGCCCAACCAGCTGTCCAACCCCGTCTGGCACATCCATTCCGGCAATCCGCCCGACGAGCAACTGCCGATCCCGTTCTCCATGCTGCTCAACCTGGCGAGTGCGTCCAATACCGAGGACGCCGACATCCTGTGGGGCTTCGTCACCCGGCATCGGCCGGAGCTGAACCGGAAAACATCGCCGGCGCTCGACCGGCTGGTCGGCTATGCGGTGCGCTATTACCATGATTTCGTGAAGCCGCAGAAGCGGTTCCGCCTTCCCGATGCGGAGGAGCGCGCGGCGCTGCAGGCGCTCGATGCGGCGCTTGCGGCGCTGCCGCCCATCGCCGACGCGGAAGCCATCCAGACGGTGGTCTATGACGTCGGCCGGTCGTTCCCGAAATTCCAGGCGGCCGACAAGCCGGGTCCGGACGGCCGGCCCGGCGTCGCGCTGACCTGGTTTTCGACCTTGTACGAACTGCTGCTGGGCCAGGAGCGCGGACCGCGCTTCGGTTCCTTCGTGGCGATCTATGGGGTCGAAGAGACCCGGTCGCTGATCGGCCAGGCGCTGTCAGGCGCGCTGGCGGGCGGCGCCGCCTCGGCCGCCTGAGGTCCGGTCTTGCCGCCACCCCAGACGCCCAGTTTCGCCGTCCGCGCGCTGTCCTCCAGGGCCGCGTAGCCGTCGCCGTCATTGCGGGCCCAGCCCTGGGCGACCAGCCAGTGCGACAGGTCCGTGCCGCCGACGCTGCACTGCGCCGGGTCGGGGATGTCTTCCGCGCCCGGCGGCACGACGCATTCGATCGGGCGGCCGCGAATGAACCGGCGCAAGGCGGCGCGCGCCACGCGGCCGCAAGGCCACGCGGCCGTCCCCTCGCCACACCGCGCCTCGAAGTCGGGCGCGGCGATGCCGGCAAGGTGGATGTCCTGTTCGCGGGCCCTGATGCGGCCCGCATCGACAACGACGGCGGAATAGAGCCGCTCGGTCCTGGCCTTGGGCGGGGCGATCTCGGCAGGCGGGGGCAGTTCGGGCGGTGGCGGCTCGACGCGGACGAGCGGACCGCGCACCGGCGGGCCGGGGGTGATGCCGGCGGGCGTCACGTCGCGCACCAACGGCTTTTCCGCCGGGAGGTGAGTTAGGTCGAGGGCAGGCCGCAGGTCGCTGACTTCCCTTCGGGCCGGAGGCGCTGCCGCCGGGGTGACGGGCTCCGCCCCGGCCACTGGCGCCGGGGTGACCGGCGCGGGCGGCGAATCGTCGGGCGCCGGAGTGATCGGCTCCGCGATGGCCAGCGGTGCGGGGATGACCGGCTCGGGCGGGCCATCGCGGGTCGGCTCGGCCGGGCCGATTGCGACGATGATTGCGACGAAGCCGGCCGTGGCCGCCAGAATCATCCAAGTCTTCCGCATCGCCGCGATGATGCCGCCGCGGCGGCGAAAGTCCAGCGAAACTACTGGCTCGCCCAGAGGATGCGGGCAACCCAGTCGATCTCGGGAATGGGCAGGGTGCGGTCGGGGTGATCGGGATTGAGCGAGGCAAGCTCGATCTCCTTGGCCGTGCGGCGCTTCAGCACCTTGGCCATGACCTCGCCCTCGCGCGTCCGCACCACGACGCGATCGCCGCGGCGGATCTTTTCGCCGGGCGAAACAATGATCGTGTCGCCATCGCGGTAAAGCGGCAGCATGGAATCGCCGGACACCTGCAGGGCGTAGGCGCCCTCGTCGGCGAAGCCGGGCAGCGCAACCTCGTCCCAGCCCTGGCCGGCCGGAAAGCCGCCATCGTCAAAAAAGCCGCCCGGGCCTGCTTGCGCCAGTCCGAGCAGCGGCAGGGGCGTCAGCGAGGCGATACGCTCCAGCGCGGCGCCGCGGATGGAGGTGCGCCGCGGGCTCGCCAGCCCGACGAAGCTTTCAAGGCTTTCGCCGGTGGCGGCGAGGACCTTGGAGATCGATTCGGTCGAGGGCCAGCGCGGGCGGCCGTCAGCCGCGTGCCGCTTTGAAACGTTGAAGGATGTGGGGTCCAGTCCGGCGCGCTTGGCGAGCCCGGAGGCGCTCAGCCCATGGCGTGCCGCCAGCGCGTCGATGGCCGCCCAGACGGATTCGTGATTCCACATGACGGCAGCAAGCCCCGGGTTTGTGGGAATATACTCCTCCTCGGCCCGGCTTGAAACCAAAAAGATTCAGCCGGGACAAGGCCGGGCGCATAGCATCTAGCCGTCCGCGCCCCCGTCATGGCTAAAACCGTTAGGCCGCGCGTTGCGCCCCGGCGCCGGTGGCGGCGTAAAACGTCTCGCCGCGCCCCGCCATGTCGACCAGGAGCTGGTTGGGCCGGAAGCGCGTCCCGTTCTTGGCGGCGAGCGCCTCGGCCAGCGCTACGAACCGCTCCAGGCCGAGGCCGTCAATGTAGGACAGCGTGCCGCCGGTGAACGGCGCGAAGCCGAAGCCGAGGATGGAGCCGACATCCGCCTCGCGCGGATCGGTTACCACGCCTTCCTCGACGGTGCGCGCCGCCTCCAGTGCCTGGGTGACGAGCAGGCGGTGCTTCAGCTCGTGGACATCGAAATCGTCGCCCCGGCGTGGCGCGAACAATTCGGCGAGGCCGGGCCAGAACGCCTTTTCGCGGCCCTGGTAATCATAGAAACCCTTGCCGTTCTTGCGGCCGAAACGTTCGCGGCGGACCACCATCTCCTCAAGCAGCCTTTCCTGAGCCGGATCGATGAGGATCTCCGTGCCGGCGTCATTCTTCGTGGCCTGCAGGATCTTCCAGGCGAGGTCGACGCCGATCTCGTCGGTGAGCGCCAGTGGGCCGACCGGCATGCCGGCCTGCCGCGCCACGTTGTCGATCATCGCCGGCGGTACGCCCTCGGTCAGCATCAGGTGCCCCTCCAGCAGATAGGCCATGACGCAGCGATTGGCGTAGAAGCCGCGGGAATCGTTGACGACGATCGGCGTCTTGCGGATGGCGCGGACGTAATCCAGCGCGGTGGCGAGCGCGGCGTCGCCGGTCGCCTGGCCCATGATCACCTCCACCAGCATCATGCGGTCGACGGGCGAGAAGAAATGGATCCCGATGAATTTTTTCGGGTCCGGGTAGCCGCCGGCCAGCGACGTGATCGGCAGGGTCGAGGTATTGGAGGCGAAGATCGTTTCCGGCCCGAGATGGGCGGCAGCCTTGGCGATCGCCTCGGCTTTCACGGCTCGGTCCTCGAACACGGCTTCGATGACGAGATCGCATCCGGCAAGGGCCGCGTAGTCGGCAGTGGGCGAAATACGGGCAAGCAGCGCCTCCTTCTCCGCCGTGGTGGCGCGGCCGCGGGAAATGTCCTTGGAGATCAGGCCGTCGGAATGCGCCTTGCCCTTCTCGGCGCTGGCCTGGTCGCGGTCGATGAGGACGACCTCCATGCCGGCTTTTGCGGAAACATAGGTGATGCCGGCGCCCATGAAGCCGGCGCCGATCACGCCAACTTTCGTGATGCTGCGGCGCGGCTCGGCGGCCGGGCGGCGGGCGCCCTTGTCGAGCTCTCCCTTGGAAACAAAGAGCGAGCGGATCATCGCCGCGGCTTCGCGCGTCTGCAGCACATGGGCGAAGTAGCGGCTTTCCACCCGGAGCGCGGCGTCCATCGGCAGCTGCAGCCCCTCGAAGACCGACTGGAGCAGGGCGCGGGCGCCCGGATAATTGTCGTACGTCTCCTTGCGGTAGAGCGCATTGGCGGCGGGCCACAGCTGGAAACCGGCCGGCGAAAACACCTTTGCGGCGCCTTCAGGCTTCCAGCCCTTCCCGTCCCATGGCTTGGTCGGTTTCAGGCCGGCGGCGATCATCGCCTTCGCAGCGCTGACCAGCTCATCGCGCGGGACGACCTGATCGACCAGCTTCATCGACAGTGCGCGCTTGGCATCAAGGCTGGAGCCCTTCAGCAAGAATTCCAGGCCGGCCTGCGGGTCGACCATGCGCATGACACGCTGCGTGCCCCCGGCGCCGGGAAAGATGCCGATCTTCACTTCCGGCAAGGCGATCTTCGTCGATGGGTCGTCCGAGGCGATGCGGCCATGGGCCGCCAGCGCCAGCTCGGTTGCACCCCCCATACAAACGCCGTGGACCGCGACGACGAACGGCTTGCCGCAGGTTTCCAGCCGCCGGTAAAGGCGCGACATGCGGCTGGACTGGTCGAACAGGTCCTGCCGCGCGGCGGCGGGGTCGTGCCGGAAACGCTGTTCGAACTCGGCGAACAGAGCGTGTATCATGGTGATGTCGGCGCCGCCGGAAAAGCCGTCCTTGCCGGAGACGATTACCGCGCCCTTGAGCGAGTCGTCGCCTGCGACCCTGTCGATCAGTGGCTCCAGCTCGTCCATAACCGCCATCGTGAAAACGTTCATGGAGCGGCCCGGCATGTCCCAGGTCAGGACCGCGATGCCGTCCTCGCCAGCTTCGAAAGAGAAGTTCTCAGCGGTCATGGTGCGTGCTCCTGCCGGTTCTGTCGCTGTCGGGTCGCCGACCCGGTTAGTGCCTTGACCCTGTTTAGGAAAACGTAAGCCTGCTCAGGCAGAGATCGGCAGGCAAGATGCGCCGCGGGGCTGGGATGAGCGAAAGGAAATCGTGCGAGGGGTGCCGCGACGGGACCGAGCTGCCTTTTGAGTTCTCGATGGCATTCCAGCCCATCGTCGATGTGCGGGCCGGCCGTGTCTGGGGCTACGAGGCGCTGGTCCGCGGCACGGGTTGCGAGGGCGCCTGGCATGTGCTGTCGCAAGTCGACGTGGACAACCGCTACCGCTTCGACCAGGCCTGCCGCGTCAAGGCCATCGAGGTCGCCTCCCGGCTCTTTCCGCGTGGCGAGGACATCAAGCTGTCGATCAATTTCATGCCCAATGCCGTCTATGAGCCGGCCGCCTGCCTGCGCACCTCCGTCACCGCCGTCGAGCGTGCCGGGATCAAGCGCGAGAACGTCCTGTTCGAGTTCACCGAGGCCGAGGAGGTGCGCGACGTGGGCCACGTCGGACGCATTGTCGGCGAATACCGGCGCCAGGGCTTTCTGACCGCCATCGACGACTTCGGCGCGGGCTTTGCCGGGCTGAACCTCCTGGCCAAGTATCAGCCCGACCTCGTCAAGGTCGACATGGAACTGATCCGCGGCATCGAGGAAAGCGAGGCGCGGCAGGTCATCCTCGCGGCCATCACCTGGATGACCCGGACGCTCGGGATCCAGCTTATCGCCGAAGGGATCGAAACGGAGGCGGAACTGCAGGTTTTGCGCGCGGCCGGCGTCGACCTGCTGCAGGGCTACTACTTCGCCAAGCCGGCCTTCGAGGCGCTGCCGCCTGTGAATTTCAGCTTCGCCGCGGCCGCCTGAGGACAGGGACGGGGGCATCGCTCAGTAGGGCTCGCCGGAGCGGCGAAGGTACGTCAGGGAACTACCCTCCTGCCGGACAAGCATGTCGACATCGGCATAATGCGCGACCTCCTGCCCGGAGCGGGTGCCGATCTCCAGCAGGACGGCGTCGCGCCCTGACCGGTTCACCAGGTGATGGCCGTTCGCCACGCCGGCCTTGAAGGCGGCTGCATCGCCCGGCCCGAGGGGCGTCTCGCCGCCATCCTCCACGAGGATGAGCTCGCCTTGCAAGATAAAGACGAGTTCGTCTTCCTTCTCGTGCCAGTGCCGCAGCGAGGAGGCGGCGCCCGGCTTGAGCACGGTCAGGTTGACGCCGAACTGGGTGAGGCCGCCGGCATTGCCCAGCGGGCGCCGCTCGCGGCCCTCTACGACCTGGCGGAAGTCTTCCGGATAGGTGCTGCCGGTGCGCGCCGGGATGGAGGCGATGTCGATCTTGGGCATCACACCCGCTCGATGATGGTGGCAGTGCCCATGCCGGCGCCGATGCACAGCGTCACCAGCGCGGTGTTGAGGTCGCGCCGCTCCAGTTCGTCGAGCACCGTGCCGAGAAGCATGGCGCCGGTGGCGCCGAGCGGATGGCCCATCGCAATCGCGCCGCCATTGACGTTGACCTTTTCCGGGTTGAGCCCGAAGACGTCGGTGTAGCGCAGAACGACAGAGGCGAACGCCTCGTTGACCTCGATCAGGTCGATGTCGGCGAGCGCCATGCCGGAGCGCTTCAGCAGCTTTTGGGTCACGTCGATCGGGCCGGTGAGCATCAAGGCCGGGTCGGAGCCGATACTGGCGAAGGCCCTTATCCTACCACGAGCTTTGAGGCCGGCCGCCCGCCCGCCCGCCTCGTTGCCGATCAGCACGGCGGCGGCGCCGTCGACAATGCCCGACGAGTTTCCGGCATGATGGACGTGTTTGACCTTCTCCACGTCGGGATGCGCCTGGACGGCGACCGCGTCGAAACCGCCCATCTGGCCGATGATCTCGAACGCCGGGTTGAGCGCCGCGAGCGACTGCATGTTGGTATCGGGGCGAGGGTGCTCGTCGCGTGCCAGGATATTCAGGCCGTTGATGTCGGTCACCGGCACGACCGAGCCGGCGAAGCGGCCTTCGTCCCAAGCGCGGGCGGCGCGCTTCTGGCTTTCCACCGCATAGGCGTCGCAATCGTCGCGCGAATAGCCGTACTTCGTGGCAATCAGGTCGGCGGAAACGCCTTGGGGCATGAAATAGGAGGGAATCGCCACCTGCGGGTCGACCGGCCAGGCGCCGCCCGACGCGCCGATGCCGACGCGCGACATCGATTCCACGCCGCCCGCCACCACGAGATCGTGCTGGCCGGAGATGACCTGCGCGGCCGCCATGTTCACCGCATCGAGGCCGGACGCGCAGAAGCGGTTGATCTGCAACCCCGGCACATGCGCGCCGTAGCCGGCGGCGAAAACCGCGGCGCGCGCAACGTCGCCACCCGCCTCGCCGACCGGGTCGACGCAGCCGAGGATCACGTCGTCTACGAGGTGCGTGTCCAGTTCGTTGCGATCACGGATCGCCTCCAGCGCGGTGGCGGCGAGGCGGACGGTTGGCACCTCGTGCAGGGCCCCGTCCGGCTTGCCGCGCCCACGCGGGGTCCGAACGGCGTCGAAAATGTAGGCGTCGGGCATCTAAAAAGCCTCTGTCGGAATGGTCATCAAAGTGTCCGCTCCCGCCGAGATCCGCGCCAGGTGGGCGGCGCTTTCCGGCAGGGCGCGGTCCATGAAGACGCGGCCGAGCTGCAGGTGGGTCTGGTAGAAGTCGGCGCGGCCGTCCGCGCCCTCCTTCAGCTTCTCCGAAGAAGCTTTGGCCATCAGCGCCCACATATAGCCGAGCGCCACAAGGCCGAAGAGGTGCATGTAGTCGGTCGAGCCGGCGCCGGCATTGTCGGGCTTGGCCATGGCGTTCTGCATGAACCACATGGTGGCCTTCTGCAGGTGGTCCAGGCTCTGCCCGAGCGGGCGCAGGTAGGGGTTGAGAGTGTCGTCGTGGGCATTGTCCTTGAGGAATGTGCCGACCTCGCTGAAGAAGGCCATCACGGCGCGGCCGCCGTCCTTGGCGAGTTTCCGGCCGACCAGGTCGAGCGCCTGGATGCCGTTGGCGCCCTCGTAGATCATGGCTATGCGGGCGTCGCGGACGAACTGCTCCATCCCCCATTCGGCAATGTAGCCATGGCCGCCGAAGACCTGCTGCGCCTGGACGGTGTTCTCAAAACCCTTGTCGGTGAGGACCCCCTTCAGGATCGGGGTGAGCAGGCCCATGGCGTCGTCGCCTGCCTGGCGATCGGACGCAGCCTCCGACCGGTGGGCGATGTCGCCGCGCAGCGCCGTCCACAGTAGCAGGGCACGGGCCGCCTCGTTGAAGGCGCGGATGCCGAGCAGGATGCGGCGGATGTCGGGATGGACGAGGATCGGGTCGGCCGGCGCGTCAGGCTCGGCGGGGCCGGACAAAGCGCGCCCCTGGCGCCGATCGCGGGCGTAAGCCGCAGCGTTCTGGTAGGCGACCTCGGATTGCGACAGGCCCTGCACGGCGACGCCAAGCCGGGCCTCGTTCATCATGGTGAACATGGCGCGCAGGCCCTTGTCGGCCTCGCCGATGAGCCATCCGGTGGCCCCGTCGTAGTTCATCACGCAGGTGGCGTTGCCGTGGATGCCCATCTTCCGTTCGATGGAGCCGCAGGAGAGGGCGTTGCGCTCGCCGGCGTTGCCGTCGCCGTCCGGCAGGAACTTGGGCACGACGAACAGCGACAGCCCCTTGGTGCCGGCCGGAGCGCCCTCAATGCGGGCGAGCACCAGGTGGACAATGTTCGAGGTGAGATCGTGCTCGCCGGCGGAAATGAAGATTTTCTGGCCGGTCAGGCGGAAGCTGCCGTCCCCGGCCGGGGCGGCGGTCGTTTTGATGAGGCCGAGGTCGGTGCCGCAATGGGGCTCGGTCAGGTTCATGGTGCCCGACCATTCGCCTGAGGCGAGCCTGGGCAGGTAAAGCGCCTTCTGTTCGTCCGACCCGTGCTGGACGAGGGCGGCGATCGCGCCCTGCGTCAGCCCCGGATACATGCCCCAGGCCATGTTGGCCGACGAGACGAACTCGTTGAGGATCGCCGAGAGCGTATAAGGCAGGCCCTGGCCGCCATGTTCGGGTGCGGTGGAGAGGCCAACCCATCCGGCCGCTGCGTATATGCGGTAGGCGTCTCTGAACCCTGCCGGGGTCGTTACCGATCCGTCCGGATGGTGCGCGCAGCCCTCGATGTCACCCGAGCGGTTCAGCGGCTGCAAGACTTCTTCGCAGAAGCGTGCCGCCTCCTCCAGGATCGCCTCGACGGTCTCCTGTGGGGCATCTGAAAAGCCGGGGAGGTTCGCGTAGCGATCGTAGCCGAGCACGTCGCGCAGGAGGAAAAGGGCGTGGTCGACAGGCGCCTTGTACGTCGGCATCTCAATCTCCGAACGATCGTGGCTTTCGGGTCACACCCGGAGAAACAAGCCGGCTGATTCTCCACGCAACTGTCAACGGGCGCACGCCGAAGGGCAGCCGCTGTAGCAGCAAGGATTTACGCTTCAACAACAAGCTTGGTTAATCGGGCCTTTGTTGGACTGTCGAGTGTTAACGCGCTGTTTACCTGCGCAGCGATCATCTTCAGGTTGAGGCGGAAATACAGCCGATTCGGCGTGGGGGCGCGGCGCCCCTGCGCTAAGGTCCGCCCGAGGAGCTTAGATGAACGCGCGAACCTCGTGGAGCGCCAGAATGGGCCGCAGAGCCGGCCAAGGCAAGGAGCGCCAGGCAGACGCAGGCGATCTGCAGCTGGAGGCTCTCCCCCTGGACGACCTGCTGGAAGCCCGCTTCGACGGCGACGGCCGCCTGGCCCAGATCGGCCGTGGTACGCGCCAGCGCATTGCGGAGCGGCTCGATCCGCGGCCACCGGCGCTGAATGCCACCGAACTGGAGCGCGCCGTCCAGAAGCTGGCGCGAGGCCTGGAAGCGATCGAGCGGCAGGGGGCTGCGCGCCGCTCGCCCGGATCGCCTGCGCAGCCGGATCCCGCTCCCGCCAACGCCGGAGCGCCGGTCGGGCGCGAGGTGGTCAGCGACGGTCTCGACCGGCTCGAGGCGCGCCTCGATGCGTTGAGCAAACGCTTGCAGCAGCGCCTGGCAAGCGCGGAGGAGGGGGCGCCCGCCGAGGCGCGGCTCAGCGCACCGGAGCCGTCTTTGCTGGAGGGAGCACCGCCCGCCGCGCCGCATGCCCCCGACCGGGCAATGCCGACAGCTTCCAGCGAGCCTTCGCTCGCAATTTCGCCTGATCGCGAGACCGCACCGGCGAGGGAGCCGGCCGTAACTTGGGGTCGCCTGGATCCGCTGGCCGAAGCGCAGCCGGCGCCGCCCGTCGGGTTGCCGGCAAGTGCGGCGGCACCGGCGGTGGCCATCGCTGCCATCCCGTCCAACGGTTCAGGGTCGACCGGGCGGCCCGACCTGAAGCAGCATTTCGCCGCGCTGGAGGCGCGCATCGCCACGCTTCAGCAGGGCTTCGACCAGAAGCAGATTCAGCCGGTCCGCGAAGAGCTTGTCGGGCTTCTGCGTCAGGTCGAGAGCCTCAGCCGCGACGGCCGCTCCGTCGCCGGAGCCGTCGAGCAAGTGCGCGCAAAGCTGGACGAGATCGAGACAAGGGTCAGCGCGGCGCGCAACATGACCGGCAACCGGCTCGGCGAACTGAACGAGCGCCTGGCCGGCCTTTCCGAGCGCCTGGGTGAGATCGAATCCGAAGTGCCGGGCTTCGAGGCGGTGCGCGAGCACCAGATCACGCTGCTCGAGCGCTTCGACCGGATGGAAAGCCTGGTCGAGCGGATCGCCTCCCCGCAGGACCTCCTGGACCGCATCGAAGGCTTGCGCGGCCAACTCCAGAGCGTCGCCTCGCAGAGGGAAATCACGCGGGTCGAAGAGCAGATCCTGCAGATCGCCGAACGTCTCGACCAGTTGCCGGAGCATCTCGGCCAGCGGCCGGCGCTGGAGCGGGTCGAGGGCCAGTTGCAAACGCTGGCGCTGGAGTTCGCCGAAGCGCGGCGGCAGCGCCAAACCGGCGCCGGCGAGTTGAATGAGCGGCTCGGGCAGATCGGCGACGCGTTGCACGACCTCGGCGAGGCCAGCCGCGCCACTAATTTTTCCGGCCTCGAGGAGCGGCTTTCCGAGTTCACCGCGAGGCTTGCCAAGGACAACCAGGCGAGCAGCGAGACGCTGGCGCGCCTGGAAAAGCGCCTCGCCGCATTGTTGGAGACCGTGGAAAGCCATGAAGCGGAGGCCTCGGCGGAGATCCTCGCCGGCCTCACCCGGAAGATGGATGCGCTTGCCAGCGCGATCCACGACCAGGATGCCCGCGGCGCCCGACGCGACCTCGACGGGCTGAACCGCAAACTCGACCAGCTGCACATGTCCTTGGCGGAGCACGCCGAGCACCTGTCGCGGACGCAGGCCCGGTCGATCGAAGAACAGCTCGAGCAGATGCACGGCCAGCTCGAGGCGCTGACGGCTCGAGCCACGGAGCAGAACGCCCAGATCGGTCCGTTTGCGCAGACGCTGCAGGAGATTTCCGAGCGGCTGAGCGGCCTGGGTGCGGAGGATTCGCATCCGCTCGCCGCGCGGCTCAGCGCCATCGAGGGGCACCTGGCCACGCTGGCCCGCAAGGCCGGCGAGCCGCGCGCCATCGAAGAACAGCTGGACACGATCGTCAGCCGTCTGGAAACGCTGAAGGGCGGCGCGATCCATCCGGCGCAGATCGATCTGCTTCTGGAGCGGGTCGACGCAGCCCTGCGGGCCAGCGCGGCCGAGGACCGCTTCAATCGCCTCGAGCAGAAGCTGGCCGAAACGGCGGTGGGTGGCGAGAACCTGGCGCGGATCGAGCAGAAGCTTGAGTCCGGCCTGGCAGATGAGCGGTTCGCCCGGCTCGAGCAGAAGCTTGAGGAACTCGGTCACGCCTACAGCTCGGCGGCGGGCACGGAGGGCCTCAGCCCGGCCGATCTGGTCGAGCTGAGCACCGATATCGTTGCGCTGCGCCGCGAGCTCCGGTCCCTTCCGGGCCTGGGCGATGGCGAGGGCAACCTCGGCGCGATGCTGAAGGGCATCACCGAGCGGCTCGACAGGCTTCCGGACACGGCGCAGGCGAGCAACGCCGACCTGGAGGCGCAGATCGAACGCGTCGCGCAGCTCTTGGAAGATCCCAGCCAGAACCGGCTCGCGCTGGGTCATATCGAAGACAGCCTGAAGTCCATCGAAGAGCGGCTGGAAGAGACGCGTCGCACGGTGGCGTCGCGCGCCGGGGCGGACGAGGACGGGTTTGAGCCGCAGGACATCGCGACGGTGGCGGAACTCGCCCGCGGCTTGTCCGACGATGTCAACGTCCTGAAGAATTCCGCCGAGGCTTCGGACAAGCGCACCCGCGACGCGCTGGATGCGGTGCAGAGCACGTTGGAAGCCGTCGTCAAGCGGATGGCTTTCCTGGAGCGGGAAGCCGATTCGGCAGCAGCGAGCAGCCCCCAGCTTGAGGTCGAGGGCGACGCCCCGATCGCGCCTATCCCGTCTGTGCTGCTGCGGCGCCACCCGGAAGCCGAGCCCGTTCCGGGATTGGCGGCCGAGCCCGAAGCCGCGCGCGAGCAAACCGGCGGTTTGTTCAGCCGGCTGACATCGAGCCAGCTGCTGAGGCGGGCCACCGGCGGTCGCGCCGAATCTTTTTCCCCGGAGGCCGAGGAGAGCGAAGAGGCCGGCGATCTCCCGCTTGAGCCGGGCACCGACTCCCCGTTGAACTCGGCACTGACCGGCGCGCCGAGTTCCGACACCGTGCGGATGTCGGGCGGCGGTCGTCGGAAGAGCAACCTCGGCCTGAATGCCGGTTCGGCGGAGGCGGTCGGGCGCCACTCCTTCCCCGAGCCGGTCACCAGCGAAGACTTCCTTCTTGCCGCTCGCAGGGCGGCGCAGGCAGCCGCGGCTGAGGCGAATGGAACCCGCGAGGGTGGCGAGGGCCATTCCGGGATCGGACGGCTCGCCGGCCGCATGAAGGCGCGCCGGAGGGCGGTGCTGGCCGGGGCACTGGCCGTTGCCGTGGCCTTTGCCGCCATCCAGTTCGTCCAGAGCCAGATGGGGGCCGAGCCGATAGATCTGGCGGATTCGGCCCAAGACATCGGTGACGATGTCGACGTGCCGGGCGTAGTCAACTTGCCGGCCTTGACCGGGGAAAGCGTGACGGGCGCGGGGCAGACGGCCGAGACTGCTTCGCTCGACACCGTGCCGGAGGCACCTGCGCCGACGCCGACCGAGGTCGCCGCTGTCGATACAACGACGCCGGCCGATCCGGAGGCTGCCGCTCAGCCGCCCGGCCCGGAGGGTGCTCAGGCGGAGCAGGGCCGGCCCGTGCGAACGGTGATCGTCCGCGAGCCGCCGGTCACGCCGGAGCCGACGCCCGATGCCGTCGCGAGCCAGGCCGAGCCGGTCCCGCCGGCGACTGACGCCCCAGGCAATGCCACGGGCCAGCCGGAAGTGCAGATGGCGTCGGCGCCCGCCGGCGACGAGCAATCGGCCGCTGCCGAGGTGGCGCCACCGGCGGTTCCTGCCGCCCCGCCGCCGCAAGCAACCGCCTCGCTCAGCCCTCCGGCCGCGGCCGAGCCGCCGCCTGCCCCGGCAGCGATGGCTCCTCCCATCGGCCTGCCCGAGCCGGTGGGCCCGGACCGGCTGCGGCAAGCCGCGGTCGCGGGCGATCCTGCGGCAGCCTTCGAAGTCGGGGCCCGTTATGCGGAAGGACGCGGCACGGCGCAGGACATGGACGCGGCGGTGGCCTGGTACGAGTGGGCGGCCGAAGCGGGGCTTGCGCCTGCACAGTACCGGCTTGGCTCGATTTATGAAAAGGGGCTTGGCGTTCCCAAGGACCTGACCAAGGCGCAGGACTGGTACCGGCGGGCCGCGGAAGCCGGCAACGTCAAGGCGATGCACAACCTCGCGGTGCTCTATGCGGAGGGAGCCGGCGGCGAGCCGGACCTCGAGCGCGCCGGCGAGCTGTTCCACAAGGCGGCCGAGCACGGGGTGCGCGATAGCCAGTTCAACCTGGCTATCCTGCACGCCCGCGGACTCGGCGTGCCGCAGGATCTGATCGAGGCCTACAAGTGGTTCGCAGTTGCGGCCGGTTCCGGTGACGAGGAGTCGATCAAGCGTCGCGACATCATCGCCGCGGCGATGAACGAAAGCGACCTCGCGAAGGCGAAGGCCGCGGCAGAGGGCTACCAGCCGGTGCCGCTGGCGCCGGAAGCCAACGAGATCGCAATGCCGGACGGCGGCTGGGGCGAGGATACCAGCCTGCAGCACTTGTATTCGGAGACCGACACCGTGGCGCTTGTCCAGAAGCTCCTGGCGGAGAAGGGCTACGACCCTGGCCCGCCGGACGGAAAGCTCGGCGCACGGACGGTGCAGGCGATCTCGGCTTTCCGCGAAGAAGCCGGCCTGCCTGCAAGCGGCGCGATCGATCCCTCCCTGGTCGCAAAGCTCCAGGAGCGACAGACCTGAGGCGGCGCGGAGAACCGTGTTCCATTTGACAGCGCCGCCCTGGCGGCGCTTATTCGTTTCGGGGCCGCCGTAACGAATAAAAGAACCGCCGGACGGGCGCCGTGCAGTTGTATCTTCCCATCGCCGAACTCACCGTCAGCATGCTCATCTTCCTGGGCATGGGCGGCGCGGTGGGATTCCTGTCGGGCATGTTCGGCGTCGGCGGTGGCTTCCTGCTGACGCCACTCCTGATCTTCACCGGCATTTCCCCTGCCGTCGCCGTTGCCTCGGTGGCGCCGCAGATCGTTGCCTCGTCCACTTCGGCGGCTATCTCCTATTGGCGGCGGCGGCTGATCGACGAGAAAATGACTCTGCTGCTGGGCGCCGGGGGGCTCGTCGGCTCGGCGCTGGGCGTGGTCGCCTTCCGCGCGCTCCGGTCGCTTGGCCAGCTCGACCTGATCATCGCGCTCTCCTACGTCACGTTTCTCGGCTTCATCGGCATCATCATGCTGCGCGAGTCGGTGGGCGCCATCCTCCGCCAGCGCCGCGGCCGGGGCGGCTCCTTGCGCCGGCCGGGCCAGCACAACTGGATTCACGGCCTGCCGCTGAAGACCCGGTTCCGGCGGTCCAAGCTCTATGTGAGCATCATCCCGATCATCGCTCTCGGCAGCGGCATCGGCTTCCTCGGGACGGTGCTGGGCATGGGCGGCGGCTTTATCATGGTCCCGGCGCTGATCTATCTGCTGCGGGTGCCGACCAACGTGGTGATCGGCACGTCCCTCGCCTACACCCTCATCACCATGGCGCTGGCCACCGTCCTGCACGCGACGGCCAACAGGACCGTCGACATCATGCTCGCGTCGCTGCTGATGGTGGGGGGCGTCATCGGCGCCCAGTTCGGGGCCCAGGTCGGCCAGGCGTTGCGCGGCGAGCAGCTGCGGGCGCTGCTCGCGCTGCTCGTCCTCGCCATCGCGCTGCGCGTGCTGTTCAGCCTGTTCGTGACGCCCGACCAGCTCTTCTCGCTCAGTCTCGCGGAAGGCCCGACATGAGGGCCGCCGCCCCGCTCGCGCTGGCGACGTGCATGGCTGTCCTCCCGGCCACCGACGACGCCGGAGCCGAAAGCCTGGTCGCCACGCTGTCCGACGACGACGTCCAGATCACGTCCAACTTCACCGGCGAGCAGATCGTGGTGTTCGGAGCGGTGCGCGGCGCGGCCGAGGCAAATCCGGGCTACGAGGTCGCCGTCGTCGTGCAGGGACCCGACCAGGACGTGGTGGTGCGGCGGAAAGAACGCATCCTGGGGATTTGGGCCAACCGGGCATCGCGCGAATTCGAAGCGGTGCCCTCCTACTACGTCATGCATCTGAGCCAGAACTTCACCAGCGCCTTGGACCCCGACCAGTTTGGCCCCTACCGGCTGGGCGTGCGCAGCCTTCCTTTCGTCCAGTCCGCCGCGGCGGAGCCGGGGACGCGGAGCTTCGCCGAGGCGGTGATCCATCTGAAAACGTCGTACCGGCTGTTCGAAGAGCGTGTGGGGGAAGTGGAGTTCCTGGCGCCGACCGTGTTCCGGACGAACTTCTTCCTGCCCAGCGAAATACCGACTGGGGAATACAAGGTCAGCGTCTACCTGTTCCGCGACCAGAGTTTTCTCGCGGGCCAGACCGAGGTGCTTACGGTCGAGAAAGGCGGCTTCTCGCAGCGGATCGCCCGGATCGCCGACCGGAGCCCGTTACTTTACGGCTTGGTCGCTGCCGCCCTCGCCATCTTTACCGGATGGCTTGGAGGGTTGATCTTCCGGCGGCCCTGACCGGGCCGGAAAGAACCGTCGTGGGGCAGACCGATCGTCGGCCTACCAGGGTGGTCAGCGGCCCAGCACTATGGAAAGCAGCCGCTCCTTGGCGCATTCCAGGCCGCCGATCAGGCTGTAGGTGCCTACGCGGCCGGCAAAGGAATACGATGCCCGCCTGTCCTTGTGGAGGTAGGTGCCTGCCATTCCGACGATCTCGCCGGTGCGGGCGCTCTCCAACAAGCGTTCAATCTCCTCGATGAGGCGCTCGTTCACCTCGAGTCCGCTTTCGATCGCCGTACCGCGGAACTCGCCCCTCAAGGCAACCACATTGTCCGACATTCGCTACCCCTTCCGTGGCTATCCCGAGCCACCCAAGGTCGAAGCAATGATCATGCCAGCAACATGGTTAACAGAAAGTCTACACGCCCAGACCCGATGCGGGCGGGTCAGTCCGGACTGAGCGAAGAAAAGGCGACGGGAAACAGCCGCCCGCCGCCAATGAGAACCGCGCGCATGGACGACCCTGAAAAGAGCGTTGCGAATGCGCCGTTAAGGACGTTCAGCCCGCCTGCCAGGACGCCGAAGGCGGGCAGGATCATGCGCATCCCGTCACTGGCGAAACAGCGGCAGCGCACGGAGCGGCCTGGACCGCGAACTTTCGCAGCGGGGTGAAGGTGGCCGGATACCTCGCCGGGGCGCGAGCCAGGTGTCGGCTCGTGGCGGAAAGTCAGGCCGCCCGCCTCGATCTCCTCCGCAACCGTTCCGCCGATGTGATCCGGCAGGACCTTGTCGTGGTTGCCGGTGACCCAAATCCAGTCGCGGCCGCGTTGCAGGCCCGCCAGCCGGAGCCGGTTTTCCTCCGCCAGGCGGTCGTATCCGAAACGGTCGTGAAACGAGTCACCCAGGCAGATGACGCGGCGCGGATCGCGCCGGGCGATCAGATCGGACAGGAGCGCCAGCGTCGCCCCGCTGTCATACGGCGGAAGCAGCATCCCGCGGCGGGCGAAGGACGAGCTCTTTTCCAGGTGAAGGTCGGCGACGACCAGGATGCCACCTTCGGCAATCCAGAGCGCGCCCGCCGGGTCCAGCACGGCCTGAGCACCGGCAATACCGACGGGGGTCTCAGCCATGCCCCGCGGCTCCGGTTTCGACGGGGACTCGACCCTCACCGCGCTCGATCGCAATCTCGCCGCCCATCGCTTCGCGGATCAGCTCTTCGGCCGCATCCGCCAGAATATCGGTCTGCGCCTCACCGAACACCGACTCGCGTCCGATCTCCAGCATGATGGGAACGGACAGCGGCGAAACGCGCTCCAGCGGCTGATGCACGATTCGGTCCTTCACGCGAAACAGCATTTCGCCCAGGCGGCGGATATCGAGCAGCCCGGTGGCGGCATCGGCGCGTGTCGCCTGCAGCAGGATGTGGTCGGGCTCATGGGTGCGCAGGACGTCATAGACGAGGTCGGTGGAGACGGTCACTTGCCGGCCGGTCTTCTGCTGCCCCGGATGGCGCCGCTCGATCAGCCCGGAGATGACCGCGCAATTACGGAAAGTCCGCTTCAGCAGATAGGAATCCGCCATCCAGGCTTCCAGGTCATCGCCGAGCATGTCCTCGTCGAAAAGGGCGGGCAGCCCCGGTGTGCCGGATTGGAACAGGGCGCCCAGGTCGCGCAAGGCCCACACGGCCAGCGAATAGTCCGTCGCCACGAAGCCGAGCGGCCGCGCCCCGGCGCGCTCGAGACGGCGGGTGAGCAGCATTCCCAGCGTCTGGTGGGCAAGGCGGCCCTCGAACGGGAATGCCGTCATGTAAAACTTGCCGCGGTGCGGAAACGTCTCAACCAGGAGCTCCGATGCACCCGGCAACAGCGATTTCTGCTGCTGCAGGGCGAGCCATTCGCAGACTTGCGTGGGCAGCGCCGACCAGCGTTTCGGGTCGGCCAGGATGGCGCGCACCTGGGCGGCGAGGTAGGTGGTGAGGGGGAACTTGCCGCCGGCATAGGCCGGGATCTGCGGGTCTTCCGCCTGGGCGACGGTACAGTAGGCGACGTTCTCGCGGATGGCCTCAAAGCGCAGCGTGCGGCCGGAGAACTGGAAGGCGTCGCCCTGGCGCAGCATCTCCAGGAAGGATTCTTCGATCTCGCCCAGGACGCGCCCGCCGCGGAAGGTGCCGTTCCTGGGGCGGCCGAGCACCACCTTCAGCATCGGCGATTCGACGATGGTGCCGACGTTCAACCGGTATTGCTGGGCAATGCTCGGGTGCGAGATGCCCCACAGGCCCTTGGCCGGTCCGTCTTTGCGGCGGCGGATCTTGGCGTAGCGCTCGTAGGAGCGCAGCGAATAGCCGCCGGTGGCGACGAAGTCGACGACACGCTCGAAGCTCTCCCACGGCAGCGTCCGGTAAGGCTCGGCCGCGGTGATCTCGTCGTAGAGCGCCACCGCATCGAACGGCTCGGCCACCGCCATGCCCAGAACGTGCTGGCAGAGCACGTCGAGCGCGCCGGGGCGCGAGGGAGGCGTATCCTGGTGGCCGAGGTAGTTGGCGTCCAGCGCGGCGCGGCATTCCAGCACCTCGAAACGATTGGCCGGGACCAGCAGCCCCTCCGACGGTTCGTCCATGCGGTGGTTGGCGCGGCCGATCCGCTGGGCGAGGCGGCTGGCGCCTTTCGGCGCGCCGACATGCACGACCAGGTCGACGTCGCCCCAGTCTATGCCGAGGTCGAGGGTGGATGTGGCCACCACGGCGCGCAGCTGTCCGGCGGCCATCGCGGCCTCGACCTTTCGGCGCTGGCCGCGATCGAGCGACCCGTGATGCAGCGCGATCGGCAGCGAGTCCTCGTTGATGCGCCAAAGCTCGGAGAACAGCAGCTCCGCCTGCCAGCGCGTATTGACGAACAGCAGCGTCGTCTTGTGCTGCTTGATCGCCTCGTAGACCTCGGGAAGGGCATAGCGGGCGGTGTGCCCCTGCCACGGCACGCGGTCCTCCGACTCCAGGATGCTCAATTCCGGAGCGGCGCCCCCTTCCACCACGACGCGGTCGGCCATCCGACGCTCCTCGCCCGCCCCTTGCGCCACCAGCCAGGCGCAGAGGTCGTCCGGCTCCGCGACGGTGGCGGAGAGGCCGATGGTCCTCAGCCCTGGCGACAGGGCGCGCAGCCGCGACAGGCCGAGCGCCAGCAGATCGCCCCGCTTCGAGACCATAAGCGAATGCAGCTCATCAAAGATCACCGTCCGCAGGCGGCCGAAAAAGCGTCGCGCATCGCGCGATGCGATCAAGAGAGCCACCTGCTCGGGCGTGGTGAGCAGGATATCCGGTGGATCGAGTTTTTGGCGCTGGCGCTTGTAGAGGGGCGTGTCGCCGGTGCGGGTCTCCAGGCGGATGGGCAGGCCCATCTCGCCGACAGGCATCTCGAGATTGCGCTGGATGTCGACGGCCAGCGCTTTCAGCGGCGAGACGTAGAGCGTATGCGGCCCGAACACCGGCTCGCCCGGCTGCACCGGACCGCGCCGGGCGAGGTCGACAAGGCTGGGCAGAAAGCCGGCCAGAGTCTTGCCGGCGCCGGTCGGAGCGATCAGCAGCGCCGACCGCCCGGCCTGCGCCTTTGCCAGCAGCTCGACCTGATGCGCACGCGGCGTCCAGCCGCGCGAAGCGAACCAGGCGCTGAACTGCTGCGGCAGAAGCTCGGTCGAGGCGGTCGGGCGGACGGGCGCGGTCACAGGAACAGAGCTAGAACCCGGCCAGACCGGTGTCGAGTCGCGGGCAGTCCGTCCCGGGTGTAGTCCGGACCACCCGATGCCGGGAACAGCGAAAGCAAACGGGCGGCTTTCAGCCGCCCGTCGGGGATTGGTAGGACTAGTCGGGCTTAGACCCGATTGGTCCTCGACATCAGCCGGCTGGTGATGGTGGGCTCAACTGTACCGGAGCGGCCGCCGAACCATGACGCCACAGCGCCTAGGACAAGAGCGATGAAACCAAAGATCGCCCCGGTAGACACGGCGCTCGCCGCGGTATCGGCCGCTTCCGTCGCCTGCTGCTTCGCCTGCTTTACCTGCTGGCCGTACTGGTCGACCTGTGCTCGGGCCTGCTCGACCGGAATGCCCTGGGCGCGAGCCAAGGCATCGGCGGCCTGGGCGCGGGCCTGTTCGGCCTGGGCAGGGTCGCCGCTGAGGGCACCGCGCACCGCCGCTACGGCGGCGTCGGTCACCGCGCCGGGATCCTGGCTGCCCGTCGTGGCGCGGATCGAGTTTTCGATCGACTGGAACGGATCGGCTGCGCCGGCCATCGCCGGGGCGGCTGCGGTCGCCGCTGTCTGGGCAACGCCGCCAACCGCGTTACTCACCGTGCTATAGAGGCCGCCGATGATGCCGCCGATAGTCGTGGTCAGCAGGTAGAAGATCACGAGGGTCGTCAGCGCCCAGGTGACGATGCCGTGCCAGCCGGCGGTGCCTTCCTTCGGCTTGCCGGACAGGCGGCCGGCGGCATAGCCACCGCAGAACGCGGCGATGATGCCGGAAATCGTCCACCACAGCGCCGCGACGATGGAGAAGGTCGAGGCAGCCGGGTTGTCGGCCGTGCCAGGGTCGATGGTCGCCGCGCCGACGCCGACGCCGAGCATATTGAGCAACAGCTGGGCGACCAACGACACGACGACGCCGGCCAGCACCGCGCTCCAGGACACCCGGTTCAGCATGATTGTTCGCACGTCCTCGCTGGGCGTGACCGGGCTCATGTGAGGCGCATCGGTGTCCCCCATATTGCGGGGGGTGATCGGGCGGTCGGCCATGGCATTCCTAGCTGGATAATTGTGGAGATGCGGCGTTAACTCGCCATGCGAGATTTTGTTCAAATCGCGACAGCGTGGTGGCCGGATTCGCCATTGGTGCGCGTCCCGCGCCGCTGCACTACATAGCGGCGATGCGCTTCACCGATCTGATCTGCCGAACCGATTGCGGCATCTTCTGCCCGCCAGGCGATTTCTACATCGACCCGGTGAAGCCGGTGGAGAGGGCGCTAATCACCCACGGCCATTCAGACCATGCGCGGCGTGGACACGGCTCGGTGCTCGCCACGGGCGAGACGCTGCGCATCATGGCGGAACGCTATGGCGCGAATTTCGCCGGCACCACGCAGGAAGCGGTTCTGGGCGAAGTGCAACCCATTGGCAGTGTGGCGGTGACGTTCCATCCGGCGGGCCATGTGCTCGGCTCTGCGCAGATCGCGGTGGAGAAGGACGGCACGAGGATAGTGGCATCCGGCGATTACAAGCGGCGGGCCGATGCGACCTGCCGCCCGTTCGAGCCGGTGTCCTGTGACGTGTTCATCACCGAGGCGACCTTTGCGCTCCCCGTGTTCCGGCACCCCGATGACCGCGCCGAGATCCAGAAACTGCTCGCATCCGTGCGGCAGTTTCCCGACCGGACGCACCTTGTGGGCGCTTATGCTCTGGGCAAGGCGCAGCGGGTGATCGCGCTACTGCGCGAGGCTGGCTACGACGAGCCGATCTTCATCCACGGCGCCTTGCAGCGGCTCTGCGATCTGTATCGAAACGAGGGCATCGACCTTGGAATCATCGAGCCGGCAACATTGGAGAAGGGCCGGAAACACGATTTCGCCGGCACAATCGTCGTCGGCCCGCCATCTGCCTTCGCCGATCGGTGGGCGCGGCGCTTTGCCGATCCGGTGGCCTGTTTCGCCTCCGGTTGGATGAGCGTGCGGCAGCGGGCCCGGCAACGCGGTGTCGAGCTGCCGCTCGTTATTTCCGACCATTGCGACTGGGACGAACTCTGCACCACAATCCATGAAGTCGGGCCGCGGGAGGTCTGGGTCACGCACGGCCGCGAGGAGGCGCTGGTGCGCTGGTGCGAACTGAACGGCTTCGCGGCCAAGCCGCTGCACCTGATGGGCTACGAGGAGGAGCCGGAATAGAGGGTCCCGCGTCGTGCTGGCGGACCGGCCATGCCGGCCCGCCGGTCGCCTATCTAGGATCCGACGGTGTTGCGTACGGTCTGTTCGAGTTCCGGCGACGTAGCTGTCGCGTTGCACGTCTGCCCGGCACCGTTCACCTGGGCGGAGAGCAGGTTCACGTTGACGCCGCACACGTTGGCAGCCACCGTAACCGGCAACTGGATCGTGATCGGAACGTCCTCCAGGTTCAGGTCGACGTTCTTGGCGATCTCTGCCCGGATGTCGGAAAGGTTCACGGCGATAAGGCTGCCCAGCCCCGCTCCGGCGGAAGGTGTTCCCGCTCCCGACCCGCCGCTGTTGCACCCCGCCAGGCCGAGTGCCAGCAAGGCCAATACCGCTGCTTTCATGTGGTCTCCCTTCCTTAAATGAAACGTCTTGAACCGGTTGGCAGAGCGTCAGGCCATCTGGTTGCGCACGATCTGCTCGAGCTCCGGCGAGGTGGTTGTCGCCGTGCAGGTCGTCTGCCCTGCATTGAACTGGACCGAGATCAGATTCACGCTGATGCCGCACACATCGGCGGCAACCTGTACGGAGGCCTGCACGGTGATCGGGACGTTTTCGATGTTGACGTTGATGTTCTTGGCGATCTCGGCGCGTATATCGGATACGTTTACGGTGATAAGGCCTCCCGCCGGTACCGCGGCGGTGTCGGCCCCGGCCGCTGTGTTGGTTCCTGCTCCCCCGCTGGTGCAAGCCGCCAGGCTGAGTGCGGCTATGGCAGTCAGGATAACCCGATTCATTGACGTTCCTCTCAAGCACGAAAGCCTTTACCTGCTGCGGCTAAGGAACGGACGACCGTTACAACTGTTCCGCCGGTTAAGTTGTAAATTGGGGCAAGGGATACGGCAGCACCGTTGTGCGGTTAACGGCCCGCAAAGACGGGCAGCTGGCCGTTTCAGGACCAGGGAGAGGCGCAATGAGCGGGCAGGGCGCAGACAACGGAATCCGCGAACTCTTTGAAGCCTACGGCGCCGGGTTCGATGACGCGGATGCGACGGCCATAACAGCCCTGTTTGCCTGGCCGGCAACCATCTGGCAGTTGGGCGATGGCCACATCTTCGAGGACGAGGAGGACCTGGCCGAGAACGTTGAGGCGCTCATCGACATATTCGACGAGGCGGGCATTGTCCTGACGACGCCGGAGATCCGCGAGGTCCGAACGGCCGGTCCCGCTGCGTTTGCCACCGTCGCATGGCGGCAGGAGAACGAGGCCGGAGAAGCGCTGCACGAGTTCACTTGCTCGTACATGCTGGTCCAGCATCACGGCGAATGGCGGATCGCAACCGTCGTGAACCAGGACGACTCCGCCGAGGACGAGCCAGCCCTCAGCCGAGGCTGATCCAACGTTTTTCGGCGGAGGAGCGGTAGATCGCCTCCACCGTGCGCTGCACCTCGTAACCCTCGCGGAAATCGGCGTGTCCGGTGCCCTGGCCGGCGACGGCAAGCAGGAAATCGCGCACTTCGATCGCCTTCAGGTCGTTGAATCCGATCTGGTGGCCGGGCGCGACACAGAATGCGCCGTAAGGCTCATGCTCCGGCCCGGCAAAGATCTTGCGGAACCCGCGCCGGCCACGCTTGTCGTCGGTCAGGTAGAGGTCGAGTTCGTTGAACCGCTCCTGGCTGAAAGAGATGGCTCCGGTGGAGCCGGAAATCTCGAATTCGTGGCGCATCTTGCGGCCGGTTGCGATCCAGTTCGCCTCGATTACGCCGGTCGATCCGTTCTGAAAGTGGAAGAAGGCGCGCGTCACATCATCGACTTCGACCGGCCGGCGTTCGGATACACCGGGCGCGACGGGGCGCGAGCCGATCACGGTGGTTGCATCGCCAAGCACCTCGACAATTGGCCCCATCAGATAACGCGCGGTGGCGATGATGTGGCTGCCGATATCGGCCAGGGCGCCGCCGCCGCCGGCTGGGTCGAGGCGCCACGTCCAGGGAGCGTCGGCGTTGCTCATGTAATCTTCGGAGTGGATGCCGTTGAAGGCGCGGACCTCGCCGATCTCGCCGCTGTCGATGATCTCGCGCGCGAGTTTCAGCATTGGGTTCTTCAGGTAGTTGAAGCCGACCGCGGTGGCGACGCCCGCACGCTCGGCGGCCTCCGTCATCTCCAGCGCCGCGGCGGCCGTGGGGGCAAGCGGCTTCTCGCAATAAACATGCTTGCCGGCGCCGATAGCCGCCAGCGCCATCTCGCGGTGCAGGACGTTGGGTGTCGTGATGTCGACGATGCCGATCTCGGCATCGCTCAGCAGATCGCGCCAGTTGCCGGTCGATCGCCGGAAGCCGAGGGCCCCGGCGGCCCGCGCCGCTGTATCCGAATCGACGTCAGCCAGCACCGCAAGGTCGACCTCGACAGGCAGTTGAAAAACGCGATTGGCGTTGAGGAAGCCAAAGGCGTGGGCCTTGCCCATGAAGCCGGAGCCGATCAGGCCGAGTCCAAGACGCATCGCGGAGCACTTTCAGCGGATGAGCCGGCGTTTGTAGGAGAAGCCGGCGCGTTGGACCAGCCACCTGAGCTGCCCTTAATCGAGCAGCATCGCCTTCAGCTTGGCGGTGGGATCGGCAAGCAGCGCGGGGTCGGGGCTGGCCCGCCGGGCGATCAGCATCTCCGAAACCCTCACCTCCCGGGCGACCTTGGAAATCGGCCCGATGGCGCTGGCACCGACCAGCCGGCCCTCGGTCGTGCGATGGAAATACATGGTCGCACCCTCGCCGAGGTCGCGCGCCACGACATCGGGACCCTCGTCGGGAAGCCCGGCGATCTGCAGCGACAGGTCGTATTGGTCCGACCAGAACCAGGGCACGGTCGTATAGGGCTCGTCAGCGCCAAGCATGTTGCGGGCCGCCAGCGTGCCCTGGTCCTGGGCATTGCGCCAGGCTTCCAGCCGGATGCGACGGCCGCCGAACAGCGGGTGGGGGAAGGAGCAGCAATCGCCGGCCGAGAAGATGTCCGGGTCGCTGGTGCGCAGCGTCGCGTCGGCTCGCACCCCATTTTCGACGGCGAGGCCGCTCGCCTCGGCCAGCGCCGTTTCCGGGACCGCGCCGATCCCCGCGACAATGCCATCGCAAGCGATCCGGCCGCCGTCCTCCAGCACGACCGCATGCTCGTCACCATCGCTCTCGATCCCGGCGAGCCGGGCGCCCAGGACGAGTGTGACCCCGGCGGCGCGGTGCCGTTGCGCCACGGCCTCGGCGATCTGCGGAGGCACGCCGCGCGTCAGCAGACGGGGGCCAAGTTCGATGAGGGTGACCTCGCAGCCGCGCGCCCGGGCGCTGGCGGCGATCTCCAGTCCGATGAACCCGCCGCCGATCACGACGAGATGACCGCCGGGGCGCAGCCGCGACCGCAGGGCCAACGCTTCGGTGAACTTGCGCAGGTAGAGCACATTCTCCGGGCCGGCCCCTTTTGCGGCAAGCCGCCGGGCGCCCGAGCCGGTCGCCAACAGAAGCCGGGCATAGGGCACGCGCCGGCCATCCGCCAGGACCACCTCGCGGGCGGCCCGGTCGATTGCAACGGCCGCGCAGCCGCAGAGCAGCTCGATGTCGTGTTCCTTGAGGCGTTCGTCCGAGAGGATGGTGGTGGCGAGCGGATCCTCGTCGGAAACCATCACCGCCTTCGACAGCGGCGGACGTTCGTAGGGCGGGTGAAGCTCGTCGCCGATCAGGGTGATCGGCCCGGCCCAGCCGTTTTCTCGCAAGGCGGAGGCTGCCCGGGCGCCCGCCTCGCCGGCGCCTACGATGACCATTCCGGGCGCCATGCCGGGTTGCGGCATCAGCGCAGCGTCACGTCAGGTCGATGAAGACTTTTCCGGCCTCGACCTTCACCGGGTAGGTTTTCAGGTCGACGCAGACCGGGGCGCCCTTGGCGCGGCCGGTGCGGTAGTCGAACCGGCCGTTGTGCTTGGGGCATTCGATGATGTTGTCCATCACCAGCCCGTCGGCGAGATGGATCTTCTCGTGCGTGCAAAGACCGTCGGTCGCGAAGAACTTGTCGTCGGGCGAACGGTAGATGGCGAATGTGCGGCCGCCGTGATCGAAGCGGATGACGTCTTCCGCATCGATCTCGTCCGCGTCGCAGGCCTGGACCCAACCAGTTGAGCTCATCGGCTTACTCGGCCGCGATGGCGTAGCCGAGCGGCGGCTCGGGGCGCGGCTCGACGCCCCTCGGCAGCTGCCGCTGCACATAGTACGTCGGGTCCTTCACCTGTTTCAGCAGCGTCGGGATGATCTCGCGATAGACTTCCACAAACCCATTGTACGGCTTCGGGCACTGGTCCTTGATGCGCTCATGCAGCTTGGGCAGCGCATGGTAGGGCACCATCGGGAACATATGGTGTTCGACGTGGTAGTTCATGTTCCAGTAGAGCCAGCGCACCACCGGATTCACGTAGACGGTGCGGGTGTTCAGGCGGTGGTCGAGCACGTCCTCGGCCAGACCGGCATGCTGTGTCAGGCCGGTCAGCAGGTAGAGCCAGGCGCCGTAGAGCGAGGGCAGGCCGACATACATGAGGGGCAGGATGCTCTGCGTCGCCAGGGCGAGCGCGATGACGGTGACGTAGATCAGGATGTGGACGCGGGCGGTCCAGAACACCCTCCAGCGCTCCATCTCGGGCACGAAGCTCGCCTCTTCGTCCGTCAGCCGGCCGGTCGCGTGGAGAAAAATGCTCTTGAAATAAGCGTAGGCCTGCTTCAGCCCGACGAACGACAGCAGGATGCCCTTGATGTCCGGCGGACGCGGCGCGGCGATCTCCGGATCGCGGCCGACGATGATGGTGTCCGTGTGGTGGCGGGTGTGGCTCCAGCGCCAGATCGTCGGCTCGCGCAGGATCATGAACGAGGCCACCCAGTAGACGACGTCGTTCATCCAGGTGGTGCGGAAGGCGGTTCGGTGGCCGCATTCGTGCCAGCGCGAATCCGTCGAGGAACCGTAAAGCACGCCGTAGGCGGCAAAGAAGGGCACGGCCCACCAGGTGCCCCAGGTTAGGTAGCCACCAACGCCGGTGATGATGAAGGCGGCGACCCAGATCAGCGTGTCGCGGATGGCCGGACCGTCCTTGCGCTGCATAAGCTCCTTCAGCTCCTTGCGCGGGATGGGGCATGAATACCACTGGGCGGCCGCCAGGCCGTTCTGCTCGGCCAGCTTGCTGTCACGTCCGACTAGGCTGTAGTCGCGTGCGGTGATCTCGACGGGCATCCGGTCCTCCAGATCCGCGCGGTAGCTCAAAGCTGGGCCGAAGCCCGCCAAACTCCGGCGTTGTCCACTTCCATCGCTATACGCCCTGCGGCGAAAGACCTCAACAGGGCTTTGCAAGAACCTTTCATTTCTTTCATCTCAGCAGTATCGTCGTGAAAGTTTCTTGCAGGACGAGGATGGCGCAGCGCCCCACGATCCAGGATCTCGCCGCCGCCGCGGGGGTGAGCGTCGCCACGGTGGACCGGGTGCTGAACAAGCGTCATCCGGTGCGCTCCAAGACGGCCGAGCGGGTTCTCGCCGCGGCCGAGGCGCTCGGTTACCACGGCACTCCCCTGATCCGGCAGCGGCTGGGCAACGAGCCGCCCGAGCGGCGGCTCGGTTTCATCCTGCAGTGGCGCAGTGAAGAGTTCTACCGCAATCTCGGCGACGCGCTGGTCGAGGCGACCGATCGCGCACCGTCCATTCGCGGCAAGCCGATTGTCGAGTTCCTCGACGACCTCACGCCGCCTTCGATCGTCAGTGCCCTGCACCGATTGGGGTCGAAGGTCGATGCCGTGGCGCTGGTCGCGGCGGACCACCCCAACATCTCGCAGGCCGTCGACGATCTGCATCGACAAGGCCTCCCGGCCTACGCGCTTCTGTCCGATCTCAGCGCATCATGCCGGGCCGGCTATATCGGGCTGGACCACCGCAAAGCCGGGCGGACCGCCGCATGGACGATCTCACGGCTGGCCCGCCGTCCGGGCAAGGTGGCGATCGTTATCGGCAGCCACCGCTATCTCGGCCATGAGCTTTCCGAGATCAGCTTCCGCTCGTATTTCCGCGAGCACGCGCCGGACTTCCAGGTGCTGGAGCCGCTGGTGAACCTGGAAGAGCCGCGCATCTCCTATGAGGGTGTGCTCAACCTCCTGCAGCGCAACGACGACCTGGTCGGGATCTATGTGGCGGGTGGCGGAGGCGAGGGAGTCATCGCGGCGCTGCGCGAATCCGGCCGCGCCAGGTCGGTCGCCGCCGTGTGCAACGAACTGACCCAGGCGACCCGCAGCGGGCTCATCGACGGTTCGCTGGACCTGGTGATCTCCAACCCGCTGAAGCTTCTCGGCCAAAAAGCGGTCGAGGCGATGTCGAAAGCCGTCGGGGGAAGCGGCGCCGACGCATCAAGCCAGATCCTGCTGCCGATGGAGCTTTACGTCTCCGAGAACATCTGAGCTCAGGCCTGGTTCTCGGCTTCCTGCCCGGCACCGTCCGGCACTTGCCCTTCCGGCTCGGCGCTGCTCGCCGCGGCCGTCCAGTCGGCGACTTCCTGCAGCGTCAGTTCCCGGGGTGCGCCGTCGTCCGCCATCCCGCTGGCGATGCGATGTTCCGCATCGAGGATCGTATAACCGCTGTTGCGCTGCGAAAGCCGGAATCCCATCCGGCGGAGGACGAAGCGGGCCTGGGCTTCTGTGATCATCGGCTCTCCGCGGCGGAACCGCCGTCACGATCAAGTGGCGAATCCCTGCTTATCACGCCGGGACTCGGCCGTCTGCCCGTTCCTTCTCCGTTTGCTTCACGGCCTGGATTTCGGTGAGCACGGCTTCTGGAGCCACATCCTGTTGAACTTCCGCGAGTTCGGGATCCGAAGCCGCCTGGATGCCCATCTTTTCGGCAACTGCCGCCAGCAACTCGGCGATCTTGGTGATCTCGTGCTCGGCGAGCAACCCGACCTGCAGATCGAGATCGGCGCGCCTGTCGGCCGCCGCCGAGATGCGGTTCTGGCTGATCAGCACGAAGGTGGAAAGAAAGATGGCCTCCACCGAGGCGATCATCGCCAGGACGACAAACGACGGGTCCCAGGCCGGCACCCCGGGAACCCAGCCCAGATTGGCGACGATCCAGAAGCCGAAGACGGCCAGGTGCAGATAGACGAAACGCATGCTGCCGGTGAAATTGGTAATCGCCTGGGCCAAGCGTTCCTGCAGGGTCGCCTGGGCCTCCTCTTCCTTGCGGCGACGCTCGAGCGAGCGGATGTTCCTTTGCAGCACGGGCGTCATCCCCGGTGGCTGGGGCGGCTGAAAGGTCGGGCTTGCCCGCCCTTGGCCTGCACCTGAGCGCAACGTCTTCTCACTCAAAAGCTGTACTCCTACCGGACCTTATGTGCTCCATCCGACAGGGGCGGTTCGGCACATCCACTTCGTCACTGAATGGATTACCTGCCGCCGTGTTCCAGTTCTGCCCAGAGTACGATGCGAGCGAGGCGCTGGAGCAACGGCCAATGTTTTCTGATGACCTGTTCGGGGCCGCACCTCCGTTTCCGCCCGGATTCCGCTACGCGCCGGAGGTGATCACGGCCGGCGAGGAAGCGGCGCTGATCGCCGGCTTCGGCGGCCTGCCATTCCGCGAGTTCGAGTTCCAGGGCTATCTGGGCAAGCGGCGGGTGGTCTCGTTCGGATGGCAGTACGACTTCAACACGCGCGAGATCCGGCGCGCCGATGACATCCCCGCTTTCTTCCTTCCGTTGCGGGACAGGGCGGCGGCCTTCGCCGCCATGGAAGCCGCGAACCTGCAGCAGATTCTGGTCACCGAATACGCGCCCGGCGCGGGGATCGGCTGGCACCGCGACAAGGCGGTCTTCGGCGAGGTGGTCGGGATCTCGCTCGGCGCGGCCTGCAAGTTCCGCCTGCGGCGAAGGAGAGGGACGGGCTGGGAGCGCAGTTCCCTCACGGCAGAGCCACGCTCGGCCTACCTGCTGTCGGGCGCGGCACGAAGCGAATGGGAGCACAGCATCCCTGAAGTGGACCAGCTGCGCTATTCCGTGACGTTCCGGAACCTGCGCGGTTGACCCCGGCCAACACCCCTAGTGGCTGGGCTGGACGCTGGCCGGGCGGACACCGCGCATCCGCCGCCAGAGCGGCGCGGCAAGATATTGGACCAGCGGGATGAGCACCGCCCCGACGATCAGGCCGAAAATTCCGGCGAGCGCGGCGCTGACCAGCCACTCCAGGAAACCGCCCGCGGCGGGAACCGCATGCGCCGCCGCTGCCGCGATATCGTGGACTGCGTGGCCCACAGCCGAAAAACCGTTTTCCTCCAGCCCGTGGATGATGATGCCGCCCCCGACCCAGATCATTGCGGCAGTGCCGATGATGCTGAGCATCCGCAGCAGGATGGGCATTCCATAGACAAGGCCACGGCCGATGGCGCGGACCGCCGACGGCCGGTGACCCAGGGCAAGCGAGACGCCGACATCGTCGGCCTTCACGATCAGCGCCACCGCTCCGTAGACCAGGGCGGTGATGCCGATGGCCACGACCGCCAGGGTGAACCCCTGCATCCAGAACGAGCCGGGGGGCAGGGCGGCCAGGGTGATCGCCATGATTTCCGCCGACAGGATGAAGTCGGTCTGTATTGCCCCGCGGACTTTCTGGTCTTCGAATTCCTTCGGATCCTGCGGCGCGGCGCCGACGACCTTCTCGTGCTGGTGGGCATGATGAGGCCAGATCGCCTCGTAAACCTTTTCGGTGCCTTCGTAACAAAGGTAGGCGCCGCCGATCATCAGCAGCGGGGTGATCAGCCAGGGCGCGAACAGGCTCAGGACCAGCGCCGCCGGGAGCAGGAACAGCAGCTTGTTCTTCAGTGAGCCGACGGCAATGCGCCAGATGATCGGCAATTCCCGATCGGCGTGGAATCCCACCACATAGCGCGGTGTTACCGCTGCATCGTCGATCACCACTCCCGCCGCCTTGGCGCCCGCCTTGGCGGCCTGTCCGGTGATGTCGTCGAGGGAGGACGCGGCGACCTTGGCGATCCCGGCAACATCGTCGAGCAGTGCGATCAGTCCAGTTGCCACAAATGCTCCTGTCGGCCGGTCCGGCTTTGCTGCTCAATATCGTCGAGGGGCAGAAGTTCCAACGCTGCGGATTCGCGAAGCCGGTTGCTTGACAGCGGCGGGACAGGTTTGTATTTAACCGACAAGCTAATTAACCTGTCAGTTAAGCAGATGTCGCCCGATAGCCTCAGCGGCACGTTCGCCGCGCTTGCCGACCCCACCCGCCGGGCCATCCTGGCCCGGCTGGCCTCGGGGGAGGCGTCCGTCACGGACCTTGCCGAACCGTTCGCGATGAGCCTTCCGGCGGTTTCCAAGCACCTCAAGGTGCTCGAGCGGGCCGGGCTCATCGCCCGTGGCCGCGAGGCCCAATGGCGTCCGTGCCGGCTTGAGGCGCAGCCGCTGAAAGACGCGGCGGAATGGCTCGACCGTTACCGGCAATTCTGGGAGCAGAGCTTCGACCGGCTGGACGAATATCTTTAGGAATTTCAAGCCAGGGAGGGAAAAGATGGCCATGGTGAATAGCGCGGCGACGGCGTCCCCGGAGCTGGAACTCGTTATTACGCGGGTTTTCAATGCGCCGAGGAGCCTCGTCTTCCAGGCCTGGACTGAGCCTAGGCACCTCCTGCGCTGGTCGGCGCCGCGCGGCTTCGACGTAATCGAGGCGACCGGCGACCTCCGGGTAGGAGGCACATGGCGGGCCGGCATGCGATCGCCGGACGGGACTGAATACTGGCTGGGCGGGGTCTATCGGGAAATCCGCCCCGATGAGCGGCTGGTGTTCACCCATAAGTGGGACGAGGCGCAGGCCGTCGAGACGCTGGTCACGGTGACCCTGACAGAGCGGGACGGGAAGACGGAGATGGATTTTCGCCAGACTGGATTCCGCTCGGCAGAATCCCGTGACGGTCACGCGGGGGGTTGGAGCGAGGCTTTCGAGCGCCTCGGCGAGCACCTGACCGTCGCACAGGGCAGCATTGCAAAGCCGGCATAGCGCTTCGTCTCGACTTGGTGTAGCAGCACTCGCTTCGCAGCGGTCCGGAGGCACGGCCCGCCGCTGCTCGCGGCCGAACGAGGCTGCCCTGCTGAAAGGTCACCCAACGTGATGTCGAGCTACGCACGCAATGCGATTGTCCTCGGCCTGCTGTCGGCCGTGGGGCCGTTCGCCATCGATATGTACCTGCCCGCCTTGCCGACGATCTCGGCGAATCTCGGGGCGACAACCGCCGCGACGCAGATGACGCTGATGGCCTTTTTCCTGGCCTTCGGAATCTGCCAGCTTGTCTACGGCCCGGTGTCAGACATGATCGGCCGCAAGCCGCCGCTGTATTTCGGCCTGATCGTCTTCATCCTGGGCTCGATCGGCTGTGCGCTATCGCCCAGCGTTGGCTGGCTGATCTTCTTTCGGGTAGTGCAGGGGATCGGCGCGTCGGCCGCCATGGTCATCCCGCGCGCCATTATCCGCGACCTGCATACCGGGGTCGAGGCGACGCGGCTTATGGCCCTGGTCATGCTGGTGTTCAGCGTCGCGCCAATCCTTGCCCCGCTGACAGGGAGCGCCCTGATCGTGCCATTCGGCTGGCGCGCGGTGTTTGTCGCGGTCACGGTGGCAGCACTCGTTTCACTGGCTCTCACCGCTTTCGCGCTACCCGAGACACGGCTGCCGCGCGACCGCATCCGGGTGAGCGTCAGAAATGTGCTGGGCGGCTTCGGCCAGCTCCTTGTCGACGGGCGGTTCCTGGCGTTGACCTTCATCGGCGGGCTCGGCATGTCGAGCTTCTTCGCCTTCCTGGCCAGCTCCTCCTTCATCTACATCGAGCATTTCGGCCTGACGCCGACGCTCTACAGCCTGGCGTTCTCGGTGAACGCCATCGGCTTCATCGGCGCCTCACAGTTCGCCGCCAGGCTGGGCGACCGGTTCGGCATGCCCCGGGTCGTGGCTACCGCCGTGGGCTGCTACGCCTTCTTCGCGCTTGTCCTGCTGTCGGTCACGTTGCTGGGCGTCGACAACCTCGCCGTCCTCATGGTGCTTCTCTTCGCCACCTTCGCATTTCTCGGCCTGGTCATCCCTTCGACGATGGTGCTGGCGCTCGACGAGCACGGACCGATCGCCGGGATGGCGTCGGCCCTGGGTGGTACGCTGCAGATGGTCACCGGCGGGGTGATGATCGTCATCGTCAGCGTTTTCTTCGATGGCACCGCCCTGCCGATGGTCGCGGCCATTGCGCTTTGCGCGGTCGGAGCGCTCATTCTGTCGTGGTTCACCCTCGGCCGGCGGAGTGCGCTACCGGCAGCGGCGGAGTGATGGGACATAGCAGCTGCCGTGGGGTTTGACCCCCCGCGGTCACCCGGCCGGAGCGCTGCCGAAGGTGGGAGCGACCAAGGGAGGACAGCATGTTGAACGGCAAGGAAGCCATGGCGACGATCGCCGTGAAGGACGTGGAAGCGGCCGGCTCGTTCTATGAGGGCGTGCTTGGGCTGCAGCGCCTGCCCACCGGAGAGACGGGCGTGCGCTCGTATTCGAGCGGCCGATCGCGCCTCCTCGTCTACGAGTCCCAATATGCCGGGACGAACCAGGCGACGAACGTGACGTGGCATGTTGAGGATGTGGACGCCACCGTCCGCGCTCTCGCAGCAAAAGGCGTGGTGTTCGAACATTACGAATTTCCAGGCATGACGCTTGAGGGAGACGTGCATGTCGCCGGCGACTTGCGGGTGGCCTGGTTCAAGGACCCCGACGGCAACATCCACTCGATCGTCAGCCGCTAAGCTTTCGATGCCATGGCGGAACCGCGGCTGGACGAGCCGCCATTCCGATCGCGACATCGACTGCCGGCTGGTTTATAGGCAGCGCCCAGGAGTGCAGGGGCACTTGCCGGGCGTGAGCCAATGAATGCGTTGCGCACCGAGTTTTCCGCCGCCGGCGAGGGTGCGTCCGTCGGCGCCTTGATGCGCGGCCTCGGGCAGCAGGCGCGGGCGGCGGCCTCCGTGCTCGCCACTGCGGCCGCCGAACAGAAGGACGCGGCGTTGCTGGCCGGCGCCGCCGCGCTGCGGGAACGCACCGCCAATATCCTCCGCGCCAATGGCGAGGACGTCCGGGCCATGCGCACAGCCGGCGCCTCGGCTTCGATGATCGACCGGGGCACCCTCGACGAAGCACGCGTCGAGGCGATTGCGCGGTCACTCCAAGACATCGCCGGCCTTGCGGACCCGGTCGGCACCGTCATTGCGCAATGGGAGCGGCCGAACGGCTTGCGCATCGAGCGCGTCCGGACGCCGCTCGGCGTCGTCGGGGTAATCTTTGAAAGCCGCCCCAACGTGACCGCCGATGCCGGCGCGCTTTGTCTCAAGGCCGGCAACGCGGTGATCCTGCGCGGCGGTTCCGATACCCACCGCTCGGCGACCACGATCCACGCCTGCCTGATGGAGGGGCTGCGCACGGCGGGGCTGCCGGCGGAAGCCATCCAGCTCGTGCCGACAACGGACCGAGCGGCGGTCGGCGCCATGCTGCGCGGCCTCGACGGCGCCATCGATGTCCTGGTGCCCCGCGGCGGCAAGGGTTTGGTGGCGCGCGTCCAGGAGGAGGCGCGCGTGCCGGTCTTCGCCCACCTTGAAGGCGTTAACCACGTTTATGTGCACGGTCCCGCCGACCTCGACATGGCGCGGCGGCTGGTCGTCAACGCCAAGATGCGCCGCACATCGGTGTGCGGCGCGGCCGAAACGCTGCTTGTCGACCGGGCATTGGCGGGCACCCACCTGGAGGCGCTGGTGCGGGCGCTGCACGAGGCAGGCTGTGCCGTCCACGGCGACGCCGCGACCCGCGCCGTCATGCCCGAGGCGAATGCCGCCACGGAAGAGGACTGGCGCACCGAATATTTGGACGCCGCCATCGCGGTTAAGGTCGTGGATGGGCTCGAAGAAGCGATCCGCCACGTCGCGACCTACGGGTCGCACCACACGGACGCGATCGTCACGGAGGACGCCGCCGCTGCCGAGCGCTTCATGGCGGAGGTCGATTCGGCGATCGTCCTGCACAACGCCTCGACGCAGTTTGCCGATGGCGGGGAATTCGGCATGGGCGCCGAGATCGGCATCGCAACGGGCAAGATGCACGCGCGTGGGCCGGTCGGCGTCGAGCAACTGACAAGCTTCAAATATCGCGTCCGGGGTTCCGGCCAGACCCGGCCTTGATCTTTTCACGGCCCATCAGTCGGATTTTTCCGGGCCTGCCGCCACACGGCAGGGGGCAGCGGATCGGGCTTTATGGCGGATCCTTCAATCCGGCGCATAAGGGGCACCGGCAGGTCAGCCTCTTCGCACTTCAGCGACTTCGCCTCGACCAGGTCTGGTGGCTGGTCACGCCCGGAAATCCGCTGAAGGATGTCCGGGCCCTGCCGCCCCTGGATACCCGCATGGCTCGAGCCGCACAGGTGGCCGCGCATCCGCGCATTGTCGTCACCGGTGTGGAAGGAGAGTTCCGGACACGCTACACGGCCGACCTGCTGGATCTTTTGGCAAGGCGGGCGCCGGCGACGCGCTTTGTCTGGCTGATGGGCAGCGACCTGCTGGCCCAGTTCCACCGATGGGATCGCTGGCGCGACATCGCCAATTCGGTGCCGATCGCGGTGGTGAACCGCCCCGGCCACTTGGTCGTGCCGCTGTCGGCGCGCGCTGCGCACGTGCTGCGGGACTGCCGGGTCGACGAGAGCGATGCTCAGCTTCTCGCCGACCTGGAACCACCAGCCTGGATGTATCTGACCGGGCCGCGCACGGCGGCTTCTTCCACGGCGTTAAGATCCACGGCCGTTCTGTCTTGAAAACGATACGGGATAATACTTATCTTCAACGTGGCCGGCGCGGGGGCATCGGCCGCAGAGTGGGAGAAAAGGGGACAATCACCTGACCGATATGAGCAGATCCGAGGAAGGCGCAACCACGCAAGCGCCGCCTCTCGCAGCTCTCCAGACGGCCGAAGCCGCGAGGGGTGCCTTGAGAACCGCCCTGACCAGCCTGGATGACGCCAAGGCCGAGGGCACAGTGACCATCGACATAGCGGGAAAATCAGCGCTGGGCGACCACATGGTGGTGACCTCCGGCCGATCGCACCGTCACGTCACCGCCATCGCCGACCGGCTGGTGACGGACCTGAAGCAGGCCGGGCTAGGCCCGTTGCGCGTCGAGGGTCTGCCACATTGCGATTGGGTCCTGGTGGATGCCGGAGATTTGATCGTCCACATCTTCCGGCCGGAAGTTCGCGATTTCTACAACATCGAGAAGATGTGGACGGCCGAGCCGGTCGCGGAGCGCCGCGCCCAGGCCTGAGGGCGCGTGGACATCATTGTAGCCGCGGTGGGGCGGCTCAAACCCGGTCCGGAAGCGGAGCTTTGCGCCCGCTACCTTGACCGGGCGAAGAAGGGCGGGCGCGCCCTGGGCCTGCGTGGCTTCGACGTGCGCGAGACAGGCGAATCGCGGGCCGGCCGTGCCGCTGATCGGATCGCCGAGGAGGAAGCGGCGCTGCTGGAAGCGAGCGGCAAGTCCGGTCAGACGATCTGCCTCGATCCGGCAGGCGAACTCCTTGACAGCGAATCGTTCGCCGGCGCCATCAGCCTGGCTGCTGATACGGCCGTTCAATCGATGACGTTTGTGATCGGCGGGCCGGACGGCTTGGGACCGAGGATTCTGGCCGGTGCGCACCGGCGCTGGTCTTTCGGCCGCCTTACGTGGCCGCACCAGATCGCGCGGATTCTGCTTGCCGAACAGCTTTATCGCGCCACAACCATCCTGTCGGGTCACCCATATCACCGGGCATGATGACGATTTCCGTGGCACAATCGTAGCGATGACGAATCGTTTCCTCATCCTTGGCCTGCTCACCGGCTTTGCGCTGCTGGCGCTTGCGCGGGTGCCCAGCCTTGCGACGGAAGAGGAGCAAGCGGTGCCGCCCGCGCCGGGCGCAGCCGTTGAAGCCCCTGCCGGGGACCTGCGTCGCGGCGAGGCGGCCGGCCCGGAAGAGCGCCAGCGTGCACGCGAGGCGGAGCTGGAAGCCATTCGGCGTTCGATCGAGGTGTCAGACCGCCGCCAGACAGCGCTGCGCGAGGAAATGGCCGGTTTGCAGAACGATCGGGCCCGCTTGAGCGCCGATCTGATCGCCACGGCGCAGCGTCTTCGCCAAGCGGAAAACGAGATTGCCGCGATTGAGGGACGGCTGGCGGAAATGCACGCCGCTGAAGACATGGTGCGGGCGTCATTGCGCGAACGCCGGGCCGTCATGTCGGAGGTCCTGATGGCGTTGCAGCGGATGGGCCGAACGCCGCCCCCGGCGATGCTTTCGCGCCCGGAAGACGCGCTGGCGGCGATCCGCGGCTCCATCCTGGCCGGCGCCGTCCTGCCCGACATCCGGGTTGAGGCCGAGGCGCTTGCCGTCGACCTGGCGCAGCTGACGGAGCTGACGCGCAGCATCCAGGGCGAGCATGACGCCTTGCGCACCCGCTATGCGGAACTGGGCGAGGAGCAGGCACGAATCGACCTGCTGGTGTCTACCAAGCAGCAGCAAAGCGATCAGACTCAGGCTGCGTTGGCGGCAGAGCAGGGCAAGGCAGCGGAACTCGCCAACCAGGCCGAGAGCCTTCAATCGCTGATCAAGACACTGGAAAGTGAAGTGGAGTCGGCGGCGCTCGCGGCGGAGCAGGCGGAGGCCGCTTCGCAGTCGGCTCAGCCCGCCGATCAGGCGGAGGCTGAACGCCGACTTTCCGATACGAGCCGGATCGCACCCGCCGTTAAATTCGCCGACGCCAAGGGCCTGCTGACCTGGCCGGTAGCGGGCGAGATGACGCGCGGCTTCGGCGACCCCGACGAGTTCGGCGACAAGTCACAAGGCATCTCGCTGGCGGCCCGGCCCGAAAGCTCTGTGCTGGCCCCGGCAGACACTTGGGTCGTCTATGCCGGGCCGTTCCGATCCTACGGCAAGGTGCTGATCTTGAATGCGGGCGACGGCTACCATATCGTGATGGCCGGCATGGAACGCGTGGACGCCGCATCGGGGCAGTTCGTCCTTGCCGGGGAACCGGTGGGGCTGATGGGCGCGACGAGACTGGCAAGCGCAGGTGAGGTTCACCATACTTCCGCCCAGCCGGTCCTCTACGTCGAGTTCCGCAAGGACGGCACAGCGATAGATTCCGCACCCTGGTGGGGACGGGCGAAGGACCGCGAGGTTAATGGATAATGCGTAGGTTTGCTCTTTTGGCAGCTGGCGCCTGCGCCGGCGCGCTTGCAGCGGGCGGTATCGCCCAGTTCGGCGCGCCTGCCACCGCCGCGGCGCCCGATACGTATCGGCAGCTGAATCTTTTCGGCGACGTCTTCGAGCGCATCCGCGCCGATTACGTCGAGGAGCCGGATGACGCCAAGCTGGTTGAGGCGGCGGTCAATGGGATGCTGTCCTCACTCGATCCGCATTCCAGCTTCCTGAATGCCAAAGACTATCAGGACATGCAGGTGCAGACCCGCGGCGAGTTCTTCGGGCTCGGTATCGAGGTCACGATGGAGAACGAGCTCATCAAGGTGATCTCGCCCATCGACGACACCCCGGCCGCCAAGGCCGGCGTGCTGGCCGGCGACATCATCACCCAGCTCGACGGCGAGCAGGTCCGTGGGCTGACACTGCGCGAAGCGGTCGAGAAGATGCGCGGCCCCGCCAACTCCTCGATCACGCTGACCATCATCCGCGAGGGCGTGGAAGAACCTGTCAAGGTGACGGTGGTGCGCGACGTGATCCGCGTCCAATCGGTCAAGCACAGGGTCGAGGGCGACATCGGCTATCTGCGGGTCGCTTCCTTCAGCGAGCAGACCATGGAGGGGCTGGAGAAAGCGATCGACCAGATCAAGAAGGAGATTCCAGCGGACAAGTTGCGCGGCTTCGTGCTCGACCTCCGCGGCAACCCTGGCGGCCTGCTCGACCAGGCGGTTTTGGTCTCCGACGCTTTCCTCGACCGCGGCGAGATCGTCTCGACCCGGGGCCGTCATGCGGAAGAGGTGCAACGCTTCACGGCCCGGGCGGGCGACCTGGTGGACGGCAAGCCGGTGATCGTGCTGCTGAACGGCGGCGCTGCGTCGGCGTCCGAAATCGTTGCCGGCGCCTTGCAGGACCACCGCCGCGCGACGGTGCTGGGCACGCGCTCCTTCGGCAAGGGATCGGTGCAGACCATCATCCCGATCGGCCGCAACGGCGCCATCCGCCTGACCACGGCGCGCTACTACACGCCGTCCGGCCGCTCCATCCAGGCAAAGGGAATCGAGCCGGACATTGAGGTGTTGCCGGATGTTCCGGAAGACATGAAGAACCTGGCCTCGATGAGCGAGGCGGAGCTGCGCGGCCACCTGCTCGGCGAGGGCGAGAAGGACGCGGCTGCTCCTCCTGCCGTTCCCGCTGCGCCTGCGGGCGCTGCCGCGGTCCCGCCCGCCGATCCGGCCAAGCCTGCCGAAGGCGCAGCCGACCCGGTGGACGGCGCTGCCGTGCCGGCAGAGGCAACCGGGACTGACGCGGAGGGAGAGGAGGAGCCGACCGGCGCGTTGTCGTCCTACGTCCCCGAAGATCCGAAGCTCGATAAGCAGCTGAACTACGCCTACGACCTGCTGCGCGGCATCCAGGTCAATGCCCGGTTCCCGGCTACGGCGGAGCAAGGTATACCAAACTAGCGAATCAGTCGGCGCGGAACCCTTCGCGCCGGCCCTGCCGAACCGGGGGTCGATGCCGTCTCACGACCTCAACACTTCCCTCCAGGCCAAGGCCAGGCGGCGCTCCTTGCGCCGCCCTCCGATTGCCCCAGCCGTTGCGGGGGCCGGAATCCTGCTCGCCATCATCGCGGCGATTTGGATCTCCGTCGTGGACGATCCGGCAGGCGGTCGCGCTGTCGCAATTGCGGTCATTGAGGATGCCGCTCCCGCTTCGACGGGCAGCGTCCCGGCGGCCCCCCCAGCTCCTGATTCGGTGACCGCGGCCCAGGTGCCGACCGCCGACGCGGCAGGGATCCCCCTCACCGATCTGGCTGCCGCAAGCCTTCTGGAAGACAGCGAGTTCGGGCCGCTGCCACGCGTGGCCCCTGACGGACGTCGACCGCGCGATGTTTACGCCCGGCGCACGTCCATCGCTCCAGGCACGCCGCGCGTCGTCCTCGTCGTCAGCGGACTGGGGCTGAGCCAGACCGGAACGCAGAACGCCATCGAGGCGCTTCCCGAGGATGTGACGCTTGCCTTCGCGCCATATGGCGGAAGCCTGCAGCGCTGGGTCGACAAGGCGCGGGGCGAAGGCCACGAGGTGTTGCTTCAGGTCCCGCTGGAGCCTGCAGGCTATCCGGAGCGCAACCCGGGCGAACACACACTGCTCATTTCGGAAGACCGGGTCGGCCGCGAGCAGGACCTCAACTGGGTCCTCAGCCGCATGAGCGGGTATGCCGGAGTGATGAACCATATGGGCGCGCGCTTTCTGAGCGACGAGGCTGCAACTTTGCCGTTTCTCGGCGAGGTCGGCCGGCGCGGCCTGTTCTACCTGGAGGACGGCTCGGTTGCCGCAAGCAGTGCGGCGAACGCCGGCGCCGCGCTGGACGTCCCCGTCGTTGTCGGGGACCTGATCCTGGACCGCCAACGCTCGCCGGATGCGATCGCCGAGCAGTTGCGGAGCCTCGAACAGATCGCTGCGACGAAAGGAATCGCCGTCGGGATTGCCTCGGCCTTCCCGGATTCCGTTGCCGCGTTGGCAGAGTGGGCGCAATCCGCGCCGGACAGGGGAATAGCGCTGGTTCCGGCGACCGCGGCTCTGCTACGATAGGGCTATGGGAGCGGATAACAGCGCCGTTTACCGACGGTGCGTCGGCTTGGCCGTGTTTAATTCCGAAGGTCGCGTCTTTCTCGGCCGTCGCCGGGTGGGTCCCGAAACGGGCAACCTGCCCCAGGCGTGGCAGATGCCGCAGGGCGGCATCGATCCCGGAGAAACGCCGCTGCAGGCTGCCATGCGTGAGCTGTATGAGGAGACCAATATCCGCAGCGTTTCATTGCTGGGGGAGGCGAGCAGCTGGTTCTCATACGACCTGCCCGCGCCGCTTGCCGGAAAAGCCTGGAAAGGCCGCTACCGCGGGCAGAACCAGAAATGGTTCGCGTTCCGCTTCGAGGGCGACGAGAGCGAAATCGACGTTGCGCATCCGGCGGACGGACGGCACCGGCCGGAATTCACCGGCTGGCGATGGGAAGACCTGGCTAAGGTGCCCGAGCTGATCGTGCCTTTCAAACGCGCGGTTTACGAGCAGGTGGCGGAAGCTTTCGCCCCCTTCGCCGTGCCCGATCCAAAACCGATCGTTGCGCGAGGCCTCGCCGCCCGCTCCTAGTCGGTGACCAGCTTGATTGGCGAGCCGGGGATGACCGGGTCGGCGGGCCCGAGGCCGTTCAGCAGCCGGAACAGCTCGACGTTCCGCTCGGTGCCCTGCATCCGCGCGGCAAGGCTCTCGACCGTGTCGGCGGGCCCGGCGGTGACCACGTTGATCCGCAACGGCCGCAATCTGGCGATCTCGGTCTGCGTCAGTTTGTGGAACGAGCCCAGCGTTTCGCCCAACGCCCGTTCGATCGCCGCGCCGTTGCTGCGGTCCGCGAAGATCAGCCGGTACATGCTGCCGCCGACCCGCACCGCGCCGATCCGGAACACCCACTCGCCGGCGGCCGCCTCGGCCGTTGCCGCCGGGAGGCCGTTGACGGTGGTGTCCTTGATCGTCCCCTCAATCAGCCCGTTGATCCAGCCGGACGCCAGATACTCGGTTGGCGCCACGTCGGTCTGCACCGTCACGCCGTCAAAGCGCATCGCTGTGCTTTCGCCGGCGGCCGCCAACACTGCTTCCTTGGTGTTCTCCAGCCGGAATTCCGGCGGGACCTTGAACCCGACGGCGAGGCGCGGATGGAGGAATTCGCGGCCGCGCACAAAGCCTTCGGAAGGATCGTCGCCGTAAACGATGCCGTCGAGCGCGGCGAGGTAGCCATCCTGGTTGCGCTCGCCGATGCCGGGCGCGCCGAACTGGCGGGCGACGACCAGCGCCAGTTCGCGCCGTTCCAGCGCGGCCGGATGCGACGCCAGGAAGCTCGCAGCGTCATCGCGATTCCCCAGGGCCGAGCGGAACCCTGCATAGGCTTCGAGCTTCTCCAGGAAACGGGAAGCCGCGAAGGGATCGAAGCCGGCGCGCCCGGCGATGGTGATGCCGATGCGGTCGGCCTCCACTTCCTGGGTTCGCGAAAAGCTCGCCACGTTCAGCCGGGAATCGGCGCGCGTCGACTGGCTCTTGCCTGGGTCGGAGATGATATCGGTCGCGACCTGCTCGACGATGTCCGCCTGTTCCACGACCTTGGCGCGGGCCACCGCGTGATCGAGCAGGACGTGGGCGATCTCGTGCGACAGGACGGCCGCCAGCTCCGACGAGTTGGTGGTCAGGGCGATAAGCCCGCGCGTCACATAAAGGTAGCCGCCCGGCAGAGCGAAGGCGTTCGCCACCGGGGAATTGAGAATCGTCACCCGATAATTGCGTGACGGGTCGTCTGAGGCGGAAACCAGGCGCGCCACGACCTTGGCGACCGCTGCCTCGACGTCAGGATCCGAATAGACGCCGCCGTATTCGGCGACCACGCGAGGGTTCTCGCGGGCGCCGATGGCCTCTTCCGCCGGGCTGGGCAGACGCGGCGCCACAACCGCGACTGGCTCCACCTTTTTCGGTGAGCGCGTCGCGGCCTGGCAGCCGGCGAGGACGGCGCCGGCGCAGAGGACCAACAGCAAGCGTTGCATGGTGCAGGCAATGCGCAGTTTCGGGGGTAAAATCAAGGTGTTCCCCCATCCGGTCTGGCGTCAACCGGCTCGCCGGCCGCGCCGAGCACTTCAACCTGCGCCGGCCAATTGACGACCATGGCGGGGCCGGACCGCTCCTCGAGAAACCCTCGAACCCTGACACGCTGCCCGGACATAGCCGCGAGATCCGCCCTGCCGACAAAATGATCGCGATCGCGCCCCCGCACCTCGACGGTGACGTCCTCGGACCATTTTTCCCCAAAATTCAGATAAGTAGCGGCGCGCCGGATTCCCACCGAAACCACGCGTCCTTCAAAGATTGCGAACCGGCCGATGCGACTGGAAAGCGCCTCCGGACGGGCCTGGGCCACGGCGGCCTCTGCCCAGAAGCCGCGCTCGCTGCGGCGCGCCGCGTCTTCGGCAGCGAGCAGCCGGCCGAAGCACGGCAGAGGCGGGCCGAAGGCGAGCGAAATTGCGATTCCTTCCCCGACCAGCGTTTCCTGGAGGAGTCGCCCATCGCCAAGCACGACGAGCGCCGGGAGCCGGCCGTAGCGGTCCCGACGCTCGGAAACGATCCGCAGCCGCAGGTCCGCACCGCCCGCCAGTTCAGCAATGCGGCTGAGCAGGGCCGTGTCGGCCGCGGCGGGGTCGGGGTGGAGCAGGGCAAAACTTTCGATCCCGGCAAGCCGAAGGACCCTGTTGTCCTTCAGCGCCAGCGAGCGGGGGTCGGGGACCGATGCGATTGCCGCCGTCGCGGTCTCGCCGACGCAATCGGGCGCGACCGCGGTCGTTGCGGCGGCGGGGCCGAGCAGCACCGATACAACTGACATTGCAGCCAGGCCAGTTCGCCGGAGCTGCTCAAGACGATGCTGCATTCGCGCCCCCTTTGCGCGCGCATCTCAGACCAAGGGCGCTTGGAAAAGGGTTAAGGGAAGCCTGTCCCCCGCGATGTCGATTGATCTTCGCCGCAGCGTGGCGGAAAGGGCACGATCACCCTTGCTTTGCAGGCCAAGTGCGGCAACATAGAGTTCGCCCACGGCTCTATGCGGTCGGCCGGGGACCCCGTAGCTCAGTAGGATAGAGCATCAGATTCCTAATCTGAGGGTCACAGGTTCAAATCCTGTCGGGGTCACCAATCTTGCCCAACAGTGCCCGCTGCGGCTCGGCTATCCCGAAACGTTTGTCAGTTCGCGTGGCGCCGGAAAAGCCCTGGGCCGCGTTGCGATTACCGCCGAGGCCAGTTTGACGCCGGCCTGCAGGCAGTCGCGCAAGGTGCGGCTGTCCAGTCGCGCGGCAAGGAAGCCGGCGTTGAAGATGTCGCCCGCTCCAATCGAGTCGGCCACCGCCGTTGGCGGGCTTGGAAACGCTGCCGTTTCGCCGCCCTGCCATGCCTGCGCGCCGTCCGGACCGCGCTTGATCACCAATGTGGCCGAGGCGGGCATCATTGGCCGGAGGCGGGCCGCCGCTGCGTCGAGGTCCTGAGCACCGCTCAGCGCCCGCGCCTCCGCCTCGTTGACGAGCAGGATGTCGACACTCGGCAGCCAGCGCTCGAAACAGGCGAGCACCTGCTCCGTCCAGCCGCCCGGCGGCCACCCGGTATCAAGCGCAATGGCGTAACCGGCGCGCCTACAAGCCGCTAGGATCGCAGGATAGGCGGGAATCAAAGGCGGGCTCAGGAAGGTGGCGACAAGCAGGGCGACCGATCCAGCGGCTGCCTCGTCGGGAACATGGGGCAGGACGTCGTCGGGGCCGAAGGCCTCCAGGTGGCCGAGGTTGGTGAAGAAGGTGCGCTCGCCATTGGGATGGGTAATACCAACCGAGACGGTGGTGGGCGCGTCGGCCAGGCGCCAATGCGCCCCGGCTTCCCCAAAGCTGTCCTTCAGCCAGCGGCCCAGCATGTCCTGGCCAGCATTGGCCAGCATCCGGAACGGCACGCCAAGCGCCTGGAGGGCCATCGCCGAGTTTGCCGCCTGGCCGCCGACGCGCAGTTCATAGTCGCGCAGCACGACCTCGGTGCCCGGCTCCGGCCAGGGTGCCTGCGGCCCCATGATCATGTCGATGTTCACATTGCCGATGACGGCGACATGCGGGTCTGTCATTCGACGCGGGTCACCTTGGTGGCGCGGATCGGCGTCCCGGCATCCGCCACCTTGCGGGTCGCGACCTCGATCATGAGCCGCTGCATGGCCGGCAGGACCGTGAGCGCCGCGGCAAGGTCCTCTCTCTTGGGCAGCGGGACGGTGACGGCCCCCGGCACGGGCGGCAGGCCGGAGGCGTCCAGGATCACGGGTGGCCCGCCCGCTGCGATGCATAGCTCGGCGATGCCGGCCGTGAGCTCCGGCGCCGCTCCGGCGGCACGGATCAGAACGACGCCGAGATGCGGCCCAAGCGCTTCGACCGGGCCGTGGCGCAACTGACCGCCCTCCAGCGCGAAGCATGGGATGCGCGCCAGCTCCATCAGCCCGAGCGCGCCCGCCTCGGCGATGCCCTGGAACGCGGCGCGGCCGCTGAACACGACGGCATTCTTGCCCGACAAGAGTTCGGCCGCAGCGCCGATCTCGGCGTCGGAAGCTGCCCGTGCAGCCTGGAGCGCGTCGGCTTGGTCGAACCCCATTTCCTGCAGGACGCGGCCGTGCAAGGCCAGGCTTACCGTCAACGAGCGGGTCGCTGCGAACGCCTCTTCCACCCCGCCATGGCCCACAAGGCTCGGCACCGTTCGTGCGAGGCGACTCCCTGGGTCGAGCGTCAGCCCGAAGCGCTCTTCGACGTCTGCCCGATGGTCGAGGTAGCGGACGATCTCCGCCGACTCGCCCGACTGCGAGGCGAGCAGCACTGTCCGGGCCCGGGCCGGAAGCGGGGCGTGGAGGAGCTCCGAAACAGGGATCGCAGTGGTGTCGATCTCCGCGCGGCGGTAAAGCGGCTCGACCGTGCGGTTCACCGCATGCGAACCGCCCATGCCAAGCAGCAGGAGGCGGCCGGTCCGCCCGGCGGATTCGGCGACGGCCCGGGCCGCCTCGCCGGCATTTTCAAAGGAGGCGAGGGCGTCGCCGCCCTGCCGGCTCATTTCGGCGCGGATCGCCTGCAGTCCGGCTGACGTGGATTCAGGCATAAGGTTCGCTTGGCATGGGTGGGCTGGCCGGCTTCAGACTTGCTGTTAGCGGGCCAGGGGTTGCCGTGCCAAGACGAAATAATGAGCGCACTGCCATGAGCAGGGCGGAAGCGGAAGCGGAGGCGGCGCGGGCGCGCCGCGCCCGCGCTCAATCCGGGCGGATGTAGCGTCCGTACACCCAGCCCGTGCGGAAGTTGCCGTTTCCGGCAGGGTCCAGCCATGCTTCACACCAGTTGAACCGGATGGCCTGGCGTTGCGTGGCCGCGGGCTGGCCTTGCATCTCGTCGAGGCGCTTACCGCCGGTGCATTTGCCCGTCATGCTGAGCCGGGTCCCTTCCGTATAGCCTACCAGCACCTTCGACTTGGAACTCGGAAAGGCGCGCACATTCAGCACGTCCTGGGCTGCGACGCCCGAAACCTGCCACGCCACGAAGGTTGAACTGGCGGCGGGGCTGTTCATCGCCAACAGGCTCGTTGTGGCAACCAGCGCGGCTGCCGTGATCTGCTTCATTCCGAACATTGGTTCCATCCCTGAATTTGCTGCGTTCACGAGCAGCGTCTTGGACCTTGTTTGCTGCGGGCCGCTTTCGTCGGGCCGCGAAAGGGTTTCGTCGGCAATCGTTATGTTTCGCCGCTGACATGGGCGGCGTTAAGCATCCGGAAACCATGCCGGGCTAGTGTGCTGAGCGGGGGCAAGCACTTACGCTTGGGACGGGCAGAATGGGCGAACTCTCCGACGGGCCGGAACACGCAGCCTCATCCGGCAGCAATGCCTTGGTGCTCTGGGAACCGCCTCAGGCCTATGCCGAGGCTGCCGCAGAACCGGCGCCGAGACGCGCATTTGCGCGGGCGGGCCTGCAGCGCGCCGGCAGGGCGGCAAAGCTAGCGCTGATGATCTGGGGTGGCGTTTCATTGACCGCCGCAGGAGCTTATGCGGTGGGCCATGTGCTGTCGGCACCGGTGCAGCTCAGGGCGGAAGCGACCGCCGAGCCGCCGCAGAGTGCGGCTGTGAGGGGAAATGCGGGGGGGAATGCGGCGGCGGCCGCCGCGCCGGCCGCGCGGGCGCAAGCCAAGCCTCGCGTTGTGGCAATCGGCGAGCCTGAAGCGGCGCCGGCAAAGCCGAGCGCAAAGCCCACGCCTAACACGATTGCGGCCCGTCCGGCTGGCCCGGCGGCCGAGTCGCCGGCGCGGCGGCTGCAGCCGCTGACCAATGCCGACGACGTCGGGGAGGCGGGCTCCGGTTTCACCCGCAAGCCGGAGGTCAGGGTCCGTGGCGAGGTAGCGCAACGGCGGGTTTCGCCGGAGGATTTCGCACCGGAAGATTTCGCTCCCGAAGAGTTCGGGCCAGGGGCAGACGAGCCGGTCGTTGCGGCGCGCGTGCCCCGGCCGCGGCCGGACGATTTCGTCGTCAGGCCACGCCGGGAGCCCACGATCACCGGCAGCATCGAGGAGCGCTGGGAAGAGATCCGGCGGCCGCGCCGCTGGGATCGCCGCGTCACGACCTGGCGCGACGGAGAAGGCCGCCGCTTCCAACGGCTGCCGCGCTACTTCATCGTGCGCTGAGTGCACCTGCTCCGGAAAACGCCGGCGGGCGCTTTAGGCTGGAGAGCCAGTCTGGATCGGTGCTAGGAGGCTCCCGTAGCGGCCCGCTCCCATCCAAAAGGCGAGCGGGACCGCTGAAGGACCGCAGAGCCGCCCATGTGCGGCTCCGGTCTCCGCCCGGAGCTGAGCATGACAACCAACCGACCGCGAAACGAAGGCACGCCGCTCCGCGTCGAGTGGATCGAGGGCGCGCGCGTCAACCTGTCGGCAGTGGAGCGGCGGGCCGCGACGCTGACCACCCGCCGCACCGTCAAGAAGAACTGGCAGGCGGCGTGGCTGGTGAAGGCGATCACCTGCATCGACCTGACGACGCTGGCCGGCGACGATACGCCGGCCCGGGTGGCGCGGCTCTGCGCCAAGGCCAAGCGGCCGATCCGGCGCGACCTGGCCGAGGCGATCGGCCTCGACCACGTGCCGAGCGTCGGCGCGGTCTGCGTCTACCCGACGATGGTCAGGCATGCGGTTGAAGCGCTGGAGGGTTCCGGCATCCCGGTCGCTTCGGTCGCAACAGGCTTTCCCGCTGGCCTGATGCCGCTGCCGCTCAGGCTCGAGGAAATCCGCTGGGCCGTGGGGGAGGGGGCGCGCGAGATCGACATCGTCATCACCCGCTCGCATGTGCTCGCCCAGGACTGGCAGGCGCTCTACGACGAGGTCGCCGCGATGCGCGCAGCCTGCGGCGATGCGCACCTGAAGGCGATCCTGGCCACCGGCGACCTAAAGACGCTCCGGAACGTCCACAAGGCCTCGATGGTGGCGATGATGGCCGGCGCGGACTTTATCAAGACGTCGACCGGCAAGGAGGACGTCAATGCGACGCTGCCCGTCAGCCTGGTCATGGTCCGCGCCATCCGCGAATACCGCGAGCTCACTGCCTTCGACGTCGGCTTCAAGCCGGCCGGCGGACTGAAGAGCGCCAAGGACGCGCTGTCCTGGCTCATCCTCATGAAGGAGGAGTTGGGCAACGAGTGGCTGGAGCCCGACCTGTTCCGCATCGGAGCGAGTTCCATGCTGGGCGACATCGAGCGCCAGCTCGAACACCACGCCACCGGCCGCTATTCGTCGGCGATGCGCCACGCGATGGCGTGAGCATGGAAAGGCTGCTGAGAAGAGGCGGGTTACTCACCCGCGTAGCGGGGGAGGGGGACCGGCGAAGCCGGTGGTGGGGGCGAATGCCGGCCGCCATGCTTGAACTTGCCCCCTCCACCATGCTGCGCATGGTCCCCCTCCCCCGTCGCAAGCGACAGTGGAGGAGCCGCGACCCGGCTCCACGTCAAAGAAGCAAAGGGTTGGCCATATGAACGCCGTTACCGACATCCTGCGGAGCATGGATTACGGGGTTGCGCCGGAGGCCAACGACCATGTGCTGGCCTGGCTGGAGAAGCACGGCCGGCGCTTCGACCATTTTGTCGGGGGCGAGTTCGTCGCGCCTGGCGATGGGGCGTATTTCGGCGTTGTCGATCCGGCGCGCGGCAGTTCTTTGGCGCAATGCGCGCAAGGATCGGCCGCGGACGTGGATGCGGCGGTGCGGGCGGCGCGCAAGGCCCAGCCGGGCTGGGCCGCGCTCACCGGCGACGCCCGCGCCCGCTATCTCTATGCAACCGCCCGGCTGCTGCAGAAGCGCGAGCGCTTCTTTGCCGTGCTTGAAACCATGGACAACGGCAAGCCGATCCGCGAAAGCCGCGACATCGACGTGCCGCTCGCGGTGCGGCACTTCTACCACCATGCCGGTTGGGCCGAACTGGCCGAAAGCGAGTTCCCCGGGCACGAGCCGGTGGGCGTGTGCGGCGAGATCATCCCTTGGAATTTCCCGCTGCTGATGCTCGCCTGGAAGGTGGCGCCGGCGCTGGCGGCGGGCAACACGGTGGTGCTCAAGCCGGCCGAATACACGCCGCTCAGCGCCATCGCCTTCGCCGAGCTCTGCCGCGAGGCAGGCTTGCCGCCCGGCGTGCTCAACATCGTCACCGGCGACGGGGCTACCGGCGCGGCGCTGGTGGAGCACCCGGACGTCGACAAGATCGCCTTCACCGGCTCGACCGAGGTGGGCCGCATCATCCGCAAGGCGACCGCCGGGACGGGCAAGAAGCTGTCCCTGGAACTCGGCGGCAAGTCCCCCTTCATCGTCTTCGACGACGCCGATCTCGACAGCGCCGTCGAAGGCGTGGTGGACGCCATCTGGTTCAACCAGGGCCAGGTCTGCTGCGCCGGCTCGCGGCTGCTTGTGCAGGAATCGGTTGCGGAGCGGTTCCACGCAAAACTACGGGCGCGCATGGAAAACCTGCGGCTGGGCGACCCGCTCGACAAGTCGACCGACATCGGCGCCATCGTCGCGGATGTGCAGCTGGAGCGCATTCGATCTCTGGTCGAGCAGGGCAAGGCGGAGGGCAGCGTCTGCTGGCAGGCCAGCTGCGCGGTGCCGGAAGGCGGCGGATACTTTTTCCCGCCCACCCTGTTCACCTCCATCGCGCCGGCCTCGATCCTCGCCAGCGAGGAGATCTTTGGGCCGGTGCTCGTTTCCATGACCTTCCGCACGCAGGACGAGGCGATCGCCTTGGCCAACAACTCCCGATACGGGCTGGCTGCCTCGGTCTGGTCGGAAAACATCAACGTGACGCTCGACGCGGCGGCCCGCGTGAAGGCCGGTGTGGTGTGGGTCAACGCCACCAACCTGTTCGACGCGGCGGCGGGGTTCGGCGGCTACAAGGAAAGCGGCTTTGGGCGGGAGGGCGGCCGCGAGGGTTTTTACGAATACCTGGTGCCAGGCCGCGACCGGAAAGCCGCGACCCCAACCGAACCGCGAAAGGTGGATTTCTCCGCCGCGCCATCCGAGCCAGCGGGTGCCGCCGCGCCAGGCTCGCCGCGCATGGACCGCACAGCAAAGCTCTACATCGGCGGCAAGCAGGCGCGGACGGATTCCGGCTACAGCTATACGGTTCACGACGCGGCCGGAGCGCCGGTTGGGCATGCGGGTCTGGGCAACCGCAAGGATATCCGCAACGCTGTCGAGGCAGCGCAGGCAGCGGGTTCATGGTCCAACACGACTGCGCACAACCGCGCCCAGGTGCTCTACTACCTGGCGGAGAACCTGGAAGCACGGGCCGCCGAGTTTGCCGATCGCATTGCCCGCCTGACGGGAGCGGGGGAGAACGCCGCCGCCGAAGAGGTGGCGCAGTCTGTGCGCCGGATCTCCTTCTATGCGGCGCACGCCGATAAGTATGACGGCCAGGTCCATTCGACCCGCTCGCGTCACGTGACGCTGGCGATGAACGAGCCGTGGGGCGTGATGGGCGTCTGCTGCCCCGACGAGGCCCCGCTCCTGGCGCTGGTGTCGCTCGTCGCGCCGGCGATTGCCCTGGGCAACCGCGTGGTGGTGACCGCCTCGCCGGCCTATCCGCTGGTTGCGACCGATTTTTATCAGGTGCTCGACACGAGCGATGTTCCCGGCGGCGTGGTCAACCTGATCACCGGCGAGCGCGACGCCTTGGCCAAGACGCTCGCCGAGCACGACGATGTGGCCGCACTCTGGTACTTTGGCAGCGCCGCCGGCAGCACCGCGGTCGAGGCGGCCTCGATCGGCAACCTGAAGGCAACCTGGGCCAATGGCGGCCGTGCCGTGAACTGGTCCGATCCGGCTCAGGGGCAGGGGCGCGAATTCCTGCGCCGCGCCACCCAGGTCAAGAACATCTGGGTGCCATACGGGGAATGACAGGCAAGCGGGCGTTCAGGGGCGCCAGGGCACACCAGACCTGATGGATCGCGCGCCCGACGCCGTGGCTGCGGAGCCGGCCGGTGCGCAAGCCGGGCCGGTGCGCGACGCTGCCCTGCAGGCCTATGCCGCGCTCGTCTTCACGACCACTTGCTGGAGCGGCAACGCGGTGGCCGGACAGCTCGCGGTTGGCGAGGCATCCCCAATGGTGGTCACCTGCCTGCGCTGGGCGGTTGTGGCGCTGTTCCTGCTCGGCCTGAGCGGCCGCGACCTCAAGCATCACTGGCCGGAACTGCGCCGCAACGCCGGCAAGATCGTGCTCATGGGCATGAGCGGCTACACCATGTTCAACGCGCTGTTCTATGTTTCGGCGCACTTCACCACCGCCGTGAACATCTCGATCCTGCAAGGGGCGATCCCCGTCTTCGTGCTGCTCGGCGCGGCGGTGGTCTACCGGACCCGCGTCCGGTTCCTGCAGGTTGTCGGCACGGCTGCGACCCTGGTGGGCATCGCCGTGGTCGCCAGTCGAGGCCACCTGGAAACATTGTCGGCGTTCCGGCTGAACGCCGGCGACGGGCTGATGATCATCGCGACCATGCTTTACGCCGGCTACACTCTGGCGCTGCGTGACCGACCGGCCGTGCCGAGCCTGGTGTTCTTCTCGGCGATGGCCGGCGTGGCCTTCGTGACCTCCTTGCCGCTCGTCGCGGTCGAGGCCGCCATGGGTTCCGCGCAGTGGCCTACCCTGCAGGGCTGGGCCCTGGTGGCCTTCATCGCGGTGTTTCCGTCGTTCCTGTCGCAGCTAGCCTTTATGCGCGGCGTCAGGCTGATCGGGCCGAGCCGGGCCGGGCTGTTTGCCAACCTGGTCCCGATCACCGGCGCGATCCTCGCCGTCGCCATCCTGGGCGAGGCTTTCGCGATGTACCACCTGGTGGCGCTGGTGCTGGTGATCGGCGGCATCCTGGTCGCCGAGCTCTCCAGTCGCCGGCTGGCGAGCGTCGCCGCGCGCTAGCGCCGGCGCGATCAGGTCGAGGTGGCCGCGGGCCCCGCGGTTCGGGTCCGTGCCGCCGGCCTGGCCCCCGCCGGCCGGCCTGACACCAGCGATTTGACCCTGCTCTTCGCCCCCGCGCGCAAGCCGATCACCAGGGCCTTGGCCCTCGCGCCCACGCCCCAGCGGCGATCGGTGATGAGCAGCGTGCCGTAGGGCTCTGTTTCCCGCCACAGGCCGGCGAACAACGGATTGTCCTGCTCGCAGACCGGATCGACGCGCTTGATGGCCGGATCGCTGAGCCAGCGCCGTGTCTCGTCGCAGATCAGCTGTCGACCGGGGGAGAAGCTGGAGAAATCCTCGTCGTAGGCGATCTTCCAGGGGATGGAGAGCCCGCCGTGCTCAAAGCGGATCAGCGCCGCAACCGGCCGTTCGCCGACCCGCAGCACGTCGACGGCCGCCCGGCCATCCTGGGCCAGGCGTTCCACGGCGGCGCGGGCGAACACGTGGGCGTCGGCCCGCCGCTTCAGCGCGGTGCCGCGCGCGCCCTTCCAGCCCGCGGCTTCAAGAGCGCTGAAAGCCGCAAACGCCGATTGCAGCTCCGATCCGCTACGCGCCGACATGAAGCTGACGGCGCCGGTTTCGGACAGCTTGCGCAGTTGCCGGTCCAGTTCGCGCCGCCGCTTGGGGCTGGCCATCCGCTCAAAGGCGGCGAGCCCCTCCGCGCTGTCGGCGTGGAGGATCGGGCGCAACTGCCTCCCCGCCTCGGTCCAGAAACCGCGCCGGGCAGCGGCGGCTTTCAGCGCCTTGGCGGCCGCTCCGGCTAGCGGCATGTCGGGCAGCGCGATCAGGTGGCGTCCGCTGGTGTGCAGATATTTGAGCACTGCGTCGCCGACCTGGGCTGCCGCGCCGGCCTGCATGAGCGGCACGCCGAGAGGAGCATAGGGATGCGTCCAGACACGCAATTGCGGGCCGGCGAGAAGCCCGACACCGTCGACCACCGCGGCGAAGAATCGCAACTCGCCGCGATCGGAAACAGTGGCCAGCTTCAGCCGGCTCGGACCGAAGGCGCGGATCGCCGGCTCCAGAAACTCCGGCAGGAGGAACGGGTTGGGCTCCAGGGCGCGGTCGGCAAGCTCGGCGATGCCGTGCGCCAGGCGGGGCAGGGAGGTCACCGGCTGGAGGGAAAACGCGGCTCGGCGCGGCTGCGAGGCTGGTCGCCTGGCCGCCTTTGCCGAGACAGTCCGTTCCAAGGTCATGACGCGCACGGACCAGACTTAAGGCGGCCGGTGTCGGCGGTCGCCCTTAAGGCAAGGTTAAGCTTAACCGCTCAGCCGGCGAAGCCGCCACCTTCCAGGAATGCCTGCTCCGCCGGGCTCGTATGGCGGCCCAGCACGGCGTTGCGGTGCGGGAAGCGGCCGAAGCGCCGCACGATGCGTTCGTGGTCCTTCGCAAACGGGAGGGTACTCCGGTCCGGCAGCGAATGGCACAGGGCCACGCAACGCTCCTGGTCGGCGATCTCCTCCGAATGCATGAAGGGCAGGTAGAAGAACTGCCGCATCGGCCAGCCAAATTGCTTGTCGAACCCGGCGGCGATCGCCTGGCGGGCGATGTCGCGGGCCCTGGCATCCTGCGCGAAGGTCTGCGCCGAGCCGCGGAACATGTTGCGGGAGAACTGGTCGAGCAGGAGGAGGAGCGCCAGCGCGCCCTCGGCGCTGGCCGCCCAGTCGTCCTTCTCGCCGGCCGCGGCCCGCCTGTGCAGGGCGGCGAAGCGGGTCCGGATTTCCTCGTCGAAGGCGGCGTCCTTGTTGTACCATCTGTCCGGTCCGGCCCCCTCCCAGAACGCGATGACCTCGGCCGGCCCCACCTCGGCGCCGCTCACAGCCGCACCTCGCCCTGGCAGATGGCGCGGTGGAGCGCGGGGTCCAGCGGCACGTAGGTTTGGCGGCCGGGATGTAGGAAATAGAGCGGATCGGCGATGCTCGCCGGGTCGAAGCCGTCCTTCACAAGATCCACCTTGCGCTGTTTAAAGGTCGAGGTCGCCTCGATCTCGCGCCGGAGGCGGAGGAAGACCGGGCGGGCATAGGACGGGAGCGACTGCGTGACGTGCCGATGCAAAGCGGCCAGGTCGAACTCTTCGTCGGGCACGACCGCCACCATGCCGGCGCGGCCTTCGGCGCCCGGCACGCGCACGCCGTAGACGTTGGCTTCCTTGACGCCCGGGAGCACGCTGATCGCCTCGGCCACTTCCGAGGTGGCGACGTTCTCGCCCTTCCAGCGGAACGTGTCGCCGATGCGGTCGACGAAGTAGAAATAACCGTGGCGGTCCTTCCGCATCAGGTCGCCGGTGCGGAACCAGCGATCACCGGGGGAAAAAACGTCGGTCAGCACCTTCTTGTCGGTGGCGCCCGGGTCGGAATAGCCCTCGAAGCGCTGGCTCGGCCGCTTCGGGTCGTCGAGGATCTGGGAGATCACCTCGCCGACCTCGCCCGGCTCGCACTTGATGCAGAAGCCGTCGGGACCGCGCACCGGCTGCTCGGTTTCGATGTCGAAGCGCACCACCTCCGTGCTGAAGCGGCGCTTGGCCCAGGCCGGGATGCGGCCGACGGCGCCGACCTTGCCGTCGAAGTTGAAGAACACGGCGTTGCCTTCCGTCGAGGCATACCATTCCAGGATTTTCGGGATGCGGAACCGCTTCTGGAAAGCTTCCCAGATATCGGGCCGCAGCCCGTTGCCGCAGGCGAGGCGGACGCTGTGGCGGGTCTCCTGCGGGTGCGGCGGGCTGTTGAGCAGATAGCGGCAGAGCTCGCCGATATACTGGAACACCGTGCATTCGTGGCGGACGATGTCGTCCCAGAAATTCTTCGCCGAGAATTTTTCGCGGATTACGACGCTGCCGCCGGCCAGCAGCGCGGCGCCGGGGGCGAGCACGCCACCGGTGCTGTGATACATCGGCAGGCAGATGTAGATGCGGTCGCGCGGCGTCATCCGCATCGCGGCGCTGAAGCCAGCCATGATGGCCTGGACCCTGTAATGGTTGATGTTGGCGGCCTTGGGCAGGCCGGTCGTGCCGCTCGTGTAAACGAACAGGCAGCGGTCGTTGTTGGTCAGCTTCGGCAGTTCGGCGGCCGGCGGCGCCGAGTTTGGGAGGTGGTCGACCAGGCTGTCCAGCCGGGTCAGTCCGGCGGCTTCGGCACCGTGGCACCACAGCGCCGGCCCGGCTTGCCGGTGGTTATCCGTGGTGGCGAAGGCGGCGAGCAGTTCGGCATCGACAATGACGTGCTTGGGCCGGACGATGTTGATGCAATGCGCGAGAACCGGGCCGGAAAGGTTGGTGTTGAGCAGCGCCGTGACGCCGCCCGCCTGGGCGATGCCGAGCCAGACCGCCATGTATTCCGGGCGGTTGGGCATCATCAGCGCGACGACATCCCCCTTGCCGATGCCGTTCTGCAGTGCCCAACGGGTGTATTGATTGGCGCGCTCGACATAGGCGCGGTAGGTCAGGCGCTCGCGGTCGGAGATCAGCGCAAGGCGATCGCCGTGCTCGGCGGCAAGGTCGCGCGCCACGTCGGGGTAGGTGCGGGTCGGGTTGTTGGCGATCCGGGTCAGCTTGGCCAACGCTCCAAGCGCGCCCGTCAGGTAGGCGACTTCACTGCCGAGGCGACCGATCAGCCCCATGGTCCCTCCGTCGGGCCCTCGTCCCGCGCCCGCTTTGCGCTACACAAGACCAGATTGCCGGGCGTCGCAACAAGGTCACATCAGGATGGGAGATCGGATATGCCGGAGGCGGTGACCATAGACGTTCGCGGCCTCAAATGCCCGCTGCCGGTGCTGAAGACCGCCAAGCGGATGGAGGCGCACCCGTCCGGGGCCTGCTTTCTGGTGCTCACCACGGACCCGATGGCGGCCATCGACCTCCCGCATTTCTGCAATGAGAAGGGCCACCGCCTCCTCAGCCAGAGCCAAGAAGGGGACGAACTGAGGTTCCAGATCGAGAAGGCATGATGCTTCGCTCGTAGCCGGGGTCGCCTAAGCGCCGGTGCCGAGCTTCCTGACCGTTCTGGTGACGTGCAGGACGCGGGCCGCGGTGTTCCGGGCCAGCCGAACCGCATGCTGTCGCCTGGTGGCCGGCAGAGCCGCCGCATCGGCCATCCGCTGGACGAGATGCTCCGGCTCGCAACGCAGGCCGCTTTCGGGGTCGAGGTATCGCGGGTAGAGGATCAGCGCGGCCGCGACGAGCTCGTCGAGCGACCGGCTGCGCTGCCGTCGTGCGACGGGACAGAGATCTTCTGTGAGGCCCCAGCCGGCATAAAAGGGCTGTCCATGTGTGGTCACCGGCTTGCCGCGCAGGAGCGCTTCGAAGCCGGCCAGCGACGTGATGGTCTCAAGCCGGTCGCAGGCACCGATCAGGTCGAGGATGGAGGCGTCGGCCGCCATGAGATCGGCGTGCTGGCCCGACAAGGCGGGCGGGATGCGGCCGCGCCGAAAGCCGGCCTCCACATCGGGATGCGGCTTGTAGACCAGGTAAGCGTCGGGGTGGCGCAGCCGCGCCGCGCGCAGCAGCTCGAGATTGCCGGTGAGGCGCGGCGATCCATGGCGGATCGAGGCGTCGTCCTCAACCTGGCCGACCACCAGCACCACCGGACGGCCGCGATTGTCGATGCGCAGGTCAGTCCTGGCGGGGACATTGTACTTCGTTGTCCCCATCGCGACTAGTTTCTGCCGCAGCCGCCGAGCGCGTTCCACCAGCTCAGGTGAAAAGTCCTCCTCGTTGAGCAGCCTCTCGAGATCGCTCGGCTGGCGCGCGTCGTAGTAGATGCCACGCCCGTCGAAGACGAGCGAAAGCGGCGCGACGAAGGAGGCGCCCAGCCCGGCGGAGCGTATGAACCCGTCCTCCACCCTGACCAACGGCACCGACGCGCTTGCGCACGCCGACTGCAGTTGAGCGAGATCGCGAGAGGCCCAGGCGACGACCGGTCCGCCGGTGCCGCTCGCCAACCTCGCCGCCTGCTCGGGGTGCCCGGCGTGCAGCGGCGGCCCAGCCGGCCCATCCAGCATCCGGTCGATCGTCGAGCGCTTCCACCGTGCAATGCCGAAGCAAACCGCGCGACGCGGATTGTTGAGGAAGCGGTCCCGCAGCCAGGCAAGCTGCTCCGCCGCCTCCTCGAACGAGATCGGCTGCCGGGTGTGGGCATCAAAATAGCTCGTGTAGCGGAGGTAATAGGCAGCGAAGAGCTCGATCGGAGTGGCTCCCGCGCGCCTGCCCAGCGCCGGGCCGCGGTCGTCGGTAAAACCCCATCCGGAGTAGAACGGCGCGCCGAAGCAGATCACCGGTTTGCCGGCCAGAGCCGCCTCGAAACCGAGGCCGGAGGAGACCGTGTAGACCTTTTCGACGGCGGCCAGCAGGGACCACGGATTGAGGGATTCCGCGACGATTCTGACCCGCGGATCGGAAAGCATCCGCCCGAAATGGCCATGCCGGCGGCCCGACAGAACGTCGGGATGGACCTTGATGACAACCTCGCTGCCTGGGTTCTCCGTGATGGCGGTCTCCAGCATCCGTCTGAAGGCGTCGGCATCCGCCAGCGCGCCTGCAACCGATGCGTCGCCGCGAACCTGGTCAAGGACGAGAACGCGGCTCGAACTTGCCGGGCCGAGGGCCATCGCGTCGGCGCCCCGCTCCGGGCCGGCATTGTATTTGGAAAGGCGCAGGCCCTTCATCTGCGCCATCGCTGCTCCGGCGCGCCGGGCGAATTCCGGTGTAAACCAGGTCCGATCGTCCATTAGCGCAATCAGATCGGAAGGTTCGCCGGCGCGGTAGTATATGCCGGTGCGATCCATGACCAGACCCATCGGAGGCTGCGCCGGACCGGGCTTGACGGAGCGCAAGGGCCCATCCTCGAAAGCCACGTAAGGCTTGCCCGAGCGCGCCGCCAGTCGCCGGGCGCGGTCGGCGGTGGCGGCATGGCCCCACCCGGCCGCTGCGCTAAACCGCGGCCGTGGGATGCTGTCCCACCAAACCGGTCGCATGCCCGACATGACGGCGACCTCGCGGCGAAGCCGCCATAGTCCGGTGGTCAGGATAGCGATCTGCTCCATCGCGACTGGCTATGGCCAGAATGCTGCGAGTGCAAGATAGCAACACCGACCCCCTTCATGCCTGGAAAGAGCAGCGCAAGCATCATTCCGGGTTGCTGGAATCCCCTCGCGCGGTTAAACACGGGAATCACGGGTCCGGTCGAGGCGGCTTTGTTTCGCTTCTTTGCTGGGGCGGGGCTTGTTGGGGGACACTGCATGGTGCCAGGTGTGGGGGGCAAGCGCTCAGTCCTTTTTCTGCAGGGACTTGCGACGCCTTTCTTTGTACGCCTGGGCCGCGAGATCGCCAACCGCGGTCACGAGGTTTACCGGATTAACTTCTGCGGCGGCGACCGGGTTTTCTGGCCGCGCATGGGCGCCACCGATTTTCGCGGCCGGTTCTGCGACTGGCGTTCCTTCCTGATCTCATTTCTTGACCGCACCGCGGTCACCGATATAGTACTGTTCGGCGACTGCCGCCCTTACCACCGCGTCGCCGTCGACGTCGCCCGGAGCCTCGGCGTTGCGGTGCATGTCTTTGAAGAAGGGTATTTCCGGCCCAATTGGGTCACGCTGGAAAAAGACGGGACGAATGCCTTCTCCAGCCTGCCCCGCGAGGCGGGTGCGATCCTAGCTGAAGCCGCGCAGGACGGCGTGGATCATGACGTTGTTCACGTGGGCGGCGGATTTTCCCGGCGCATCCGCTGGGAGCTGCTGAACCAGATCACGACGCTTGCCTCCTCGCCGCTCTACCCCCATTACCGCCGGCACAGGTCGGAGCATCCCCTGAGGGAACTGACAGGCTGGTTGAAGCGGGTCTCCAAGCGGCCTCTGGAGCGCGGCTATACCGATCGAGTTTCTGAATACCTGAAGAGCGCCGACAGGACCTTTTACCTCCTGCCTCTCCAGCTGGAGACGGACTTCCAGATCCGCCGCCATTCGAAGTTCAAGTCCATGACCGACTTAATGCGGCTTGTGCTTGAATCGTTTGCGCGAAAGGCGCCGGCTGACTCGATTCTGCTGATCAAACTCCATCCGCTGGACAACGGGCTAGTGAACTTTCGCCGGCGGGCGGAGCGGATGGCCAAGCGATTCGACCTTGTCGGCCGCGTGATGGTCATTGATGGGGGGCACCTGCCCACGCTTCTTTCGACGTGCCGGGGCGTTGTTCTGGTGAACAGCACGACTGGGCTATCTGCCATTCATCACAACCGGCCGCTGAAGGTACTTGGCAACGCGGTCTTCGATCTCCCCGGCCTCACGTTCCAGGGCTCCCTCGACCGGTTCTGGCAAGAAGGCGTCGCGCCAAACCAGGAACTGTTCCGCGCCTTCCGCCGTGTCGTCCTCCGGCGTGCGCAGGTCAACGGAAGCTTCTTTACCGATGAGGGCATCGCTCTTGCCGTCGACGGGGCTTTGGAGCGACTTGGCGTTCCGACGCTGCCGGTCCAGGCGCCATCCTGGAGCCGCGGCGAGGTGGATAGTAGCGGGCTGGCCGCAGCGAAGTCGGCCGTCCTGGCGCGCTAGGCCACATACAAGCTAAAAGCTCTCTCTCTCTCTCTCTCTCTCTCTCTCTCTCTCTCTCTCTCTCTCTCTCTCTCTCTCTCTCTCGGCGTGGAGCCCCTGCGCCGGGCCCAATGTGTCGTGCCGAAACTCAGGCGGTGAGGCACCGATCAATTGAGGTCATATCGAGGGGAGAATGCCGATGCGCTGCCGACGCAGCAGCTTCGATCGGCGATCATCGGGATCAACCCACCAAGCGCAATCCAGCGCAGCCGAGCCCCGAAGGGGCCTGGCTTAAAGATCAATCCACGAGTGCTTCCGTTTGGCCGACAAGGCTGGCGCTGGTCCGCCCGATGCCCGCGCCCGTCCCGATCAGGCCGAGAAACTTCTGCAGTTGCACCGACGAGGCATTCGAGACGTAAACAACGTCGTTGTCGCGCATCACGAACCGCTGTGCTGCGAAGTAGCCGTTCGGGTCCTTGAGATCGAGCTGATAGACGACAGGAACGCCGGCCGAGTGGGACACGGGGGGCGTGGCGCCGTCGCGAATCTTGGAATATGCGGAGCGGTTTTCGTAACGGAACACGAAGACACCGCGCGCGTCGGCGCGCTGATCATTGAGTCCGCCGCCGCGTCCAACTGCTTCGGCCAGGGTCAGCCGGTCTGTTTGAAACGGCACGGCGGCGTTCTGCCCAGTGGCCCCCAACATCGTGTAGATGCGCGGATCGGTGAAAATAAACACCTGATCTCCCGGCTGGAGATAGATGTCCTGCGAGGGATCCTCGACGATGCGGGACAGGCTCGCGGTCGCGGTTGTCTGGCCACGGGTCACCCGGACATAGCTATCGTAAGCCGGGCCGCGCGCACCGCCCGACCGCGCGATGACATCCAGCAGACGGTCGCCGCCGAGCCCAAGCGGGACGCGGCCCGGCGAGCCTACCTCGCCGGCAACGGTGACGGAGTTGCTGCTGCTCTCCGTAACCGTGACGATTACCTGCGGTTCGATGGCCTTGTTGATCAACCCGGCTTCGATGCTCGCCTGCACTTGCGTAGGCGTTTGTCCCAGGACGCGAACCTGGCCAACATAAGGAACGCTGATCGTGCCGCTACGCGACACTGGCTGGGACGGTATGTTTACGCTCTTCGCTGCCGATCCGACCTCGCCGGAGAATAGCCCTCCCGAGGCGGCCTCATAGATCGTCACGGTGACCACATCGCCCACCCCGATGCGCAGGTCGGCGGCGCCCCCCTTCGAGCCGAAGGCCGATCCCAGTTTCGAACCGCGGTCCGCAGACACTGCGTCGGCTATCTCGGAATTGAGCGGGATGACGTCATAACGCGCCGCGGTCTCATTGGAATGAGCGACGATGTTGGAGGTGCTTGGACCCTCGGCGGGCAGCGATGCACATGCGGCGAGCAAAGGCAGTACCGCGACCGGAAGCAGGAAACGCATGAGCAGGATCAGATTCCTCAACGTGAAGCCCTGAATAGCACATCCCGGCATGCCCGGAACGGTGCCCCAGCGGATGACGCCGCGCATGTGTCTTCCTGGCAACAGGCAGTCGTGGACCTGCGCCGGTTTCCGGCCCGCCGGGATCGAAACACAATCCGTGCCTTTACGCCAAATCCCAAAATGAAGTAGAGCTTTAACGCCTCTCCGGGCATCTTGGGCGTATCGAACTGGATCGCATGCATGGGCGAAGAGGCTGTCAAAAACAACGATGAGGCCCCGGCACGGGTCGCCGCGCCGATACCTCGTATCACGCCAGGCGGCAGGCGTCGTGCCGCGCTGGCCCAGGCAGCGCAGGCCAAACCGGCCATCGACGAGACTGAACAGCAGAAGGTCGTTCAGATCGTCCGCTGGATGGAGCAGGAGGCAACTCTCGCGCGGGCAAAGAAGATCAAGCCTTGGCTGCTCATCTCCGTCCTTGCCTGCATTCTGCTCCCGACCGTTCTAGCAGGGTTGTATTTTTTCTTCGTCGCAGCCGACCAGTACGTCTCGGAAGCGCGTTTTGCGGTCCGCTCCAACGAGGGGCAGAGCGCCGACGTGCTGGGCATGATCAGCGGTATGCCGCGGGCAACAGTTATTTCGGATTCCTATATCGTCGCCGATTTCGTGCGCAGCTCCGAGATGGTGGCCGAGCTGGAACGCCGGATACCTCTGCGTGGCGTGTATGCTCGTCCGGAGGCCGACTTCCTGACGCGACTGGATGGCGATGCAAGCCGCGAGGATCTGGTCGATTACTGGAACGGCCGCGTGGACGTCGGCTACGACTCAACGAAGAACACGATCGCCGTACAAGTTCGGGCATTCTCGCCGCAGGACTCGCAGCGCATCGTCAGCGAGATCGTCGAGATCGCACGGGAGCTCATCAACAACCTTTCGGCTCAGTCGCGCCGTGATGCCGTTCAGTTTGCCGCGGCGGAGGTGGCCAGGGCCGAGCTGAGGGTGCGCGGGACGCGGCAGGACATCCTGAAGTTCCAGACCGAGAACAACAACTTCGACCCGTCTCAAACGGCCGCCGCCTCCCTGGGCATTGTGGCCGAACTGCAATCCGAGCTGTCGCGGTTGAACTCGCAGCTCGCGTCAGTGTCGAGCTATCTCAACTCCGATGCGCCAACGGTCGCGATCCTGGAAGCAAAGATTCAAGCGCTTGAAGAGGAGATTGGGCGTAAGGAGCGGCAGTTCTCGGCGACTGATGAAGAGCCAGGAACGGCAGATCCGGCCCAGCCGCCCAATCGCGCTCTGGCCAGCGTTGTTTCGCAATATCAGGAACTTATGCTTGACCGGGAATTCGCCGAGAAAGCTTACGCCGCCGCTCTGGCGTCGCTGGAACGCGCAAGGACGGAAGCTGACCGGACACAGTCTTACCTCGCCATCTACATGCATCCGACGGCAGCAGAATCGGCGACTTATCCGAATAGCCTGCTGAACACGTTCATGATCTTCGTGTTCGCGTGCGTGATTTGGGGTGTCGGCTCACTTGGCTGGCTGAGCGTTCGCGACCACATGTCGTAAGCCGCGCGGCGCGCCGCGCGGCAATGGCCAGCTAGCGGAACAAGATTGCTGGCTTCGCGGCTCGCAAGCTGAACGGCTGGCAGTCCGGGTAAACAGTTCAGATCAATCGGATCGATGATTCAGATCAGCTGAGCGCCGGATTCACGGGTCTCGATATAAGCCGCGAGCCAGTTTTCCACGGCCTCAGCCTGGCACATTCCAACTGCTTGGCGCTCATGGGGCGGCAGGTTTTCCGGGTCCATCTTCGCCAGAAGCGAGACCACGCTGTCGGCTTCCCAAAGGCGAGAACCCGGTTCACTGGCACGTTGTCCTGATCTCGACATCGCTTCTGACCGCTCACAACCCTACCTTCAATGCGCGGCCTGTCCTATTCGTTCCGCCCTGCAGGTCACGACCACAACAGCAGCGCGATCCAAATTGGCATAAGCAGGAGCAGGACGACCACCGCGCTTGTCAGGTACTGACCAAAATAGCGGCGGGCACGCTCCCTGCGCGCGGCATTCTTCAGCCTTTTGGTCAAGTGAAGTGGGCCGCTTCAGAACGGTGATTGCGGAAGACTAGAGCCTGGGCTCCGCAAGTCAACTTTTGCCATGGCCCTGCCGTGGCGATCCATCCGAACTGCTGCCCGGCAGGGTAAAAAAATCAGGTGTTCACGCGGCTTTTCCCTCCCAAGCTTACAGGGCTCCGCCGGTCGGCTTTCCCATCATGGGGAGCGGCGTTGGAACCAAGCGGGCGGCCCGCAGATTGCGATCGGAATCCCACAGGCTCGGCCCAACAACAATGAACACCAGCCGCCCTTTCGCGGGCAATTGCGCCGTGGCTGGCCTGCCGCATGGCACAATGCCCGAAGGCGAGAGGGTTTACGCGGTCGGTGACATTCACGGGCGTTTGGATCTGCTGAATGACATCCAGAGGGAGATCGCCGCCGACCTGGCCGCCAACCCCGCGCAGCATTCGGTCGAGGTGTTTCTAGGGGATTACGTCGACCGTGGCCCGCAGTCGCGCCAGGTGGTGGAGCGGCTTGCTTCGCCTGACTGCATCGCTGACCAGCGGGTCTGCCTGGTGGGAAACCACGAGCAGATGCTGCTTGAGGCCTATTCCGATCCCGGCGCGGTCGAAGCGTGGCTGATGAACGGCGGCATCGATACGATGCGGTCGTATGGAGCAGGCGCGCGTGCCGCTCCGATGACGGCGCGCTCGGTGCAAATGGCATTCCGCTCAGCCTTCCCGGCCGAGCACCACGAATTCCTGGCGGGGCTGCCCCGGATGGCAGTGTTCGGCGGCTATATCTTTGTCCATGCCGGGCTGCGCCCCGGCCGCCCCTTGGTGGAGCAGGCCGCCGATGACCTCGTCTGGATCCGCGAGCCGTTTCTTTCCAGCACGGCGGATTTCGGAGCAATCGTGATCCATGGGCATACTCCGGTCAGCGCCCCCGAGATCAGGCCCAACCGGATCAACATCGACACCGGCGCCGTGTTCACCGGCTGTCTGACGTGCATCGTGTTGGAGGGGCAGGAGCGGCGGTTCTTGCGCGCGCTGCGATGACGCCACGACCGTGTCCAGCGGCAGGATTGCGCCACCGCCATTTAGCCATTGCTGACTTCCGGGGCCCGCTCTAAGTAGCGGCGACCAGGCCGGGCCCCTCTGGCAGCTGAACCCAGCTGTGATGTCGGACTGGGAACAGCAACATCCCGGCGCGCTCCATCGGACTTTCCCCGGAGAGGCTGCCGGCGGCAGGCAATTGCCTTCAGAAGGGTGCGCATGGAAATGTTTTCTGCTGAAGCGATGGCCGCGTTTTTCCAGGTCATCATGATCGACCTGGTTCTGGCCGGCGACAACGCCATTGTGATCGGTCTGGCCGCGGCAGGTCTGCCGGCGGATCAGCGGCAGAGAGCCATTCTCGTTGGTATTATTGCCGCCACCGTTCTGCGCATCGGCTTCGCCCTGATTACAACGTGGCTGCTCAGTTTCGGCGGGGCCTTGGTCCTGGCCGGCGGGTTGCTGCTGCTTTGGGTTTGCTGGAAAATGTGGCGGGAGCTGCGCCATACCGCTGCGGAGGATCGGGCAGCCGAGGAGGCGTTGGCCGGGCAGGATCTGAATGCCAGCGGCAGTATCGGGGAAGGCGCGCCGCGCAAGACTTTCGCGCAGGCGGCGCTACAGATCATCATCGCCGATGTTTCGATGTCGCTCGACAACGTCCTGGCGGTTGCCGGAGCGGCGCAGGACCATCCGTACGTGCTGATCTTCGGGCTGGTCCTTTCCGTTGCTCTGATGGGCATCGCGGCGAGCTTCATCGCGCGGCTGCTGCAGAAGTATCGGTGGATCGCCTATGTGGGCCTGCTCATCATCCTCTACGTCGCCCTCAAGATGATCTGGGACGGCGCGGAACAATACCTTGGGGAAAGGGCGACTGCGCTCGGGCCCGCGCTCTCGACCTTGCTCCCCCTGGTGGCCTGACCCCCGGCCCGCCCCTCGAGGCGGGCTATCCCGCTCCGCTTCGCGCCTGAGCCGCGCCGCACGACGATTGCGGCGCGGGCCTGCTTACCCTATGTGAGCGGCCATATTCCCCGACCTTCGAGATGGAGACCTGTGCCGTCATGGCGCGCCAGTTTATTTACCATATGTCCGGGCTGACAAAGACCTACGCCGGCGGCAAGAAGGTCCTGGATAACGTCCACTTGTCCTTTTACCCGGACGCGAAGATCGGGGTTCTCGGGCCCAACGGCGCGGGCAAGTCGACCCTGCTGCGCATCATGGCGGGGCTCGACAAGGAGTTTTCGGGCGAGGCCTGGGCGGCGCCGGGCGCGCGCGTTGGTTACCTCCCGCAGGAGCCGCAGCTCAACCCATCGAAGGATGTGCTGGGCAACGTCATGGAAGGGGTCGCGGCCAAACAGGCGATCCTCGACCGCTACAACGAACTGATGATGAACTACAGCGACGAAACCGCGGGCGAGGCTTCCGAGCTGCAGGACAAGATCGACGCCCAGGGGCTCTGGGACCTCGAATCGCAGGTGCAGATGTCCATGGATGCCCTGGGTTGCCCGCCCGGCGACGCCGATGTGAACAACCTTTCCGGCGGCGAGAAACGACGCGTGGCGCTATGCAAGCTGCTGCTTGAAGCGCCGGACTTGCTGCTTCTCGACGAGCCGACCAACCACCTCGATGCCGAGACGGTCGGCTGGCTGGAGAAGCACCTGGAGCAGTTCCCCGGCGCCGTACTGATCATCACCCACGATCGCTACTTCCTGGATCATGTGACAGGCTGGATCCTGGAGCTCGATCGCGGGCGCGGAGTGCCTTACGAGGGCAACTACACCGTCTACCTCGAAAAGAAGGCCAAGCGCCTGGCCCAGCAAACCGGCGAGGATGCCGCGCGCGCCAAGGTGATCGAGCGCGAGCGGGCGTGGATGGGCACCAGCCCGCAAGCCCGGCAGACCAAGTCCAAGGCTCGTATCAAGGCGTATCAGGAGCTGCTCGAGGCCAACGAAGCGCGGCTGCAGTCACGCGACGCACAGATCGTCATTCCGCCCGGGCCGCGGCTGGGCGACGTGGTGATCGAGGCGGAATCGTTGGGCAAGGGGTTTGATGGCAAGCTGCTGATCGACGGCCTGTCGTTCAAGCTGCCGCCCGGCGGCATCGTCGGGGTGATCGGCCCGAACGGCGCCGGCAAGACGACCCTGTTCCGCATGCTGACCGGCCACGAAGAGCCGGACGAGGGCTCGATCCGGCTGGGGGAGACCGCAGTGCTCGGCTATGTCGACCAGAACCGCACGCTGGAGCCAAACAAGAACGTCTGGGAGGAGATCTCGGGCGGCGCCGAGGTGATCACGCTCGGCAAGCGGGAAATCCCCTCGCGCGCCTATGTCGGTGCGTTCAACTTCAAGGGCTCGGACCAGCAGAAGCCCGTGTCAAAGCTGTCGGGGGGCGAGCGCAACCGCGTGCACCTGGCCAAGATGCTGAAGTCCGGCGCCAATGTGCTCCTGCTCGACGAGCCGACCAACGACCTTGATACCGAGACGCTGGCGGCGCTCGAAGAGGCGCTGGAGGATTTTGCCGGCTGCGCGGTGGTGATCAGCCACGACCGCATGTTCCTCGACCGGCTGGCGACGCACATCCTGGCGTTTGAAGGCGACAGCCATGTCGAGTTCTTCGAGGGCAACTTCGAAGCTTACGAGCAGGACAAGCGCCGCCGGCTCGGGCAGGACGCCACCGACCCGCACCGCATCAAATACAAGGCCTTCTCGCGCTAGCGCGGGAGCGGCTCGGGCCGGCCTGCTACTTGCAGTACCAGGTCGGCACCTTGTTCACATAGCGCCAGCGGGCGTACTTCCTGCCGCAATTGGGCGGTGGGCCGAGGCGGCCCTTACCGCGGGCACGGGCTTTCGCCTTGATCGGCTTCGAGGGCGCATCCGGCCGGGCCTGCGGCAGGCGCGGCGCGAACTGCAGGCCCGCGAGTTCCACCGTCCGCTCCACCACCGCTTCCTGCAGCGCCGGATCGGCCGGCAATGCGCCGGTGATCTCAGGCACCAGGGGCGCGGCTTGCGCGCAGTGGGCGGGTGCTTCCGCCGTGGCCTCGACAGCCACCCAGTCACGCGGGCAGGCGGCCGCCGGATCGGCGGTCAAGGCCGTCTTCTTTGGCGGCTCGGGCGTCTCGACGGCAAAACGCTCGGCCGCCGGGAGCGGGGCGAGGGCCAGCTGCTGCGGCTGCGGCGCGGCGACCGGAGCTGGACGGGGAGCCGGCTGAGGCACGGCCTGTTCTGCTGCGGCACGCTGGGCGGGCGGCAGTGTCTGCTTTGCTGCGGCGGGCTCCGCGGCCGGCACGGCGGCGGGCGGCTCGGCAGCGACGGGCGCCGGCTCAGGCGATGGCTCAGGTGCCGACATCGTCGCCATCACCTGGGCCTGTGGCCGTGCCTGTGGCTCGGAAACAAAGGACTGTTCGGAAACAACGGCGATCACCGCGACAGCCAAACCGACAAGGCCGGCACTTCGCAGCAAGATTGGTTGCATCTCGCGCCAGCTTAGCCGCTCGCGCGCAGAATCATCAGGACCCGAAACCAGCCAGTTGATCGGCCGCTTCGGCGGGGAAGAGCTTTTCTTACGCCGGGTACTCAACACAGGACCTCGGTTTGTTCAGCAGTCGTTATACAACGAGATCAGGAGAGGTCAACGAAGGCGATCTTGTGACCGCGTTTGATCTATGCCAGCCGCGGCAGTGATTCGTTGCCGGAATGCCACGCGGCAACTTGGCGACGGCAAGACTCGGTCGGCGCCTGCAGTCCCAGGCCCGCGTCGTGCCGCAGCCGGAAGTCCCGGGTGAGAAGGCGCGAGTAGGGGAGGTGGCTGAGACGCCCAGAGCGTGGAGTGCCGCTCTCCATCGCCACCCGCGCAGCGGCAGGAGAGGAAGGATAGGACCCCGCCCGCCGCCGTCGAGTTGGCCCTCCCGGAGGCGGAGCTTACATGACCCCGGACTGGCCTTCGCGGCCGCTGACCGCCTTGGACATATAGGTGCGGGTGACCTGCTCGATGTTACTGTCGAGGAACTGGAACATGGATTCCTCCTCGCGCAGGATCTGGCGGCAGACATCGGCCACGGCGGGCTCGTTGCAGGCCTGCGCCATGGCGATCAGCGACTTGTATGCGGCGATCTCGTAGGCCTCCAGCGAGACGCTGGCGAAGGTGCCCTTAAGCACCTCGTCGTCGGCGGTGGCGTGGAACATCGTCTGCAGGTTGCCGACCAGCCGGAGCACTGCGTCCTTCACGGTGGACGGGCTCTCGCCGAGCTGGGTCAGGAGGTCGCCGACACGGTCGCGCTGGCTGAGCGTCTCCTGATGGTGCTGCTGGACGCGGCGCTGCAGCTCCGGATAATCGCCGAGGCGGGCGGCCTGGTTTCCGGTGACATCGGCGGCATGCGATTCCAGCGCGTAGGCGTTCTTCAGGCCGGTGAGGAGGATCTCGCGCTGATCGTAAGCCATGATGTTTCCCTTGCTGTTCCCGGCCCGGCCGGATGCTGCCCGTCAACGCCGGCCCTCCCGGCGGGTTCCTGGCCTGGGCAGGCTGGGCGGGCACCTGCGCGGCTTCGCCTCACCCCCGACCGGCGCCGCGCCGGAGGTGCTCGTCGAGGCGCGGCATGATCTCCACGAAATTGCAGGGCATGTGGCGGTAGTCGAGCTGGAACTTCAGGATGCCGTCCCAGGCGTCGCGGCAGGCGCCTGGCGAGCCGGGCAGGGCGAAGATGAAGGTCGCGTTGGCGACCCCGCCGGTGGCGCGCGACTGGATCGTCGAGGTGCCGATCTTGTCGTAGGAGATCCGGTGGAAGACTTCAGAGAAGCCGTCCATCCTCTTCTCGAATAGCGGCTCGAGGGCCTCCGGGGTGATGTCGCGGCCGGTGAAGCCGGTGCCTCCCGTGGTAAGGATCACGTCGACGGTCGGGTCGGCGATCCAGGCCCGGACAGCCGCCTGGATAGCGTCGCGCTCATCTGGCACGACCTCGCGCGCGGCGAGCAGGTGGCCGGCCTCGCGGATGCGCTCGGCCAGAACGTCGCCGGAGCGGTCGTCCTTCAGGGTGCGCGTGTCAGATACGGTGAGGACGGCGATCCTGACCGGGATAAAGGAACGGCTCGGATCCAGTCTCGCCATGATGCCTCCCGCGCGGCCTATTTAACGGCCGAAGCGGGCTGGCGATCCGTGGGCGAAGAATCTTCTGCGCGCGGGTCGAGGGTGGGTGTCTGCGTGGTGCCCGTCTGGCCGGGGACGGTCTGGAAGGCTTCGCGCACCGCTTCCGGCACCGGGGCGCGGCGGGTGGTGCGGAAGATCGCATATCCGGCGATGATCAGGTGGCTGGCGGCGGTGACGGTGAACAGCGATGCGGGGCCGCCCGCCGTCATGGCTGAGGAGCCGGCGATCGGGCCGAGCATCGTGCCGACGCCATAGAGCAGCAGCAGCCCGCCGGAGACGGCGAGGAAGTCCCCGGGCTCGGCAAAGTCGTTGGCCTGCGCCACGGCAAGTCCGTAAATCGGATAGGTGAGCGCGCCGTAGGCGCCGGTGAGGAGCAGCACGTGCAGCGGCTCGGTCGGCTGCAGCGAGTAGAGGCCGACGCCGGCAAGCGCGGCGCCGATCGCCGTGGCGGCGATGACATAGCGGCGATCGGTGCGGTCCGACAGGCGCCCGGCCGGCACCTGGGTCAACGCGCCGCTCACCACGGCGATGCTCATCATGGCGGCGATCAGCGGCGTCGACAGGCCGATGCGGGAGCCGAAGACGGGGGCGAGCGAGCCGAAGGCGCCGTTGATCACGCCGACGAGCAGCACGGTGATCACCGCCACCGGCGAGTTGCGGAACAGTTTTGGCAGGTTGAGGCTGACGCGCGCCAGCGGTCGCGGCGAGGCGGCGGTGGACAAGGCGGTCGGCAGCACGGCCAGGCAGAACAGGATGGCGCCGGCCATGAAGAGGGTGCCGGTGCGCGGATCGCCTGCCGCAAGGCTGAACTGGCCGAGTGTGATCGCGAAGTAGGTGACGCTGAGATAGACGGCAAAAATGGTGCCGCGGCTCTCGTTGGTGGCGCGCTCGTTCAACCAGCTCTCGATGATCATGAAGGCGCCGGCGAGAAAGAAGCCGGACAGCGCCCGGAACAGCACCCAGGCACCCGGGATGACGATCAGCCCGTTGAGCAGGATGATGATCGCCGCGCAGGCGGCCGAACAGGAAAACGCGCGGATATGGCCGACGCGGCGCACCACATAGGGGCCGCTCAGGCAGCCAAGGATGAAGCCGGTGGCCCAGCCTGTCCCGACCATTCCGAGCTCGAAGGTGGAAAATCCCTCGGCCGCGCCGCGGATCGGCAGCAGCAGCCCGTGCAGGCCATTGCCCGCGAGCAGGAACCCTGTCGAGGCGAGCAGGGCGAGAATGGGGATGAGCTGGGCGGCCAAGTCTTTTTGCGGCGGGCGAATCGGTTGCGCGGCGAACAATCCGCATCAGCACTTGAACCGCGCTTTCAATATGGCGGAGCGCAGAGCGCGACTAGGTGCGCTTCAGCCGCGACGTTCGGGCGTCGAGGCCCCGGCAGCAGCTCAAGGCTGGTTCAGGCGTAGCGTTCGGCGGCGCGGGCGCGCGCCTTGGCCGCCTCGACTTCGCGGTTGCGTGGCGGCTGGCTGGTCGCCAGCGTGTGGATCAGCAGGCGGGCAGCGGCCGCCACGTTATCGACCGCGCGGTTGAAGGCGATCTCGTTGGCCTTGGAAGGCTTGGTGGCGCCGCTGATCTTGCGCACGAACTGCAGCGCCGCGGCGCGGACCTCGTCGTCCGTGGCGGGCGGCTCGAAATTGAACAGCGGTCGGATGTTGCGGCACATGTGCGTTTCCTCAAGTCATAGCGAGCCGGCTCGGCCCGGAGCCGCCGCCCAGGGGAGCTCATCGAACAGCATCGGCGTGGCATGAGCGTGGCGCGCCTCGATCGCCAGCAATCGCGCCTTGGTTGCCGACCCACCGCGGGCGGAAAAGCCGCCGAGCTTGCCGCCCGCGGCCACGACACGATGGCACGGAACGATGATGGGGAAAGGATTGCGGCCAAGCGCCTGGCCGACGGCGCGCGCCGCTCCGGGCTCTCCCAATCGGGCTGCAATGTCGCCGTAGGTCAGCGTGGCGCCGGGGCGAACGGTTCGCGCGATGTCGTAGACGCGCCGGTGAAATTCCGGAACGCCGGCCATGTCGAGCTTGGCATTGGTGAGGTCAGAGGCCTCGCCAGCGAGCAGCGCGGCAATTGCCTTAGCGGTAACCGCAACGGCGGTCGGCGGCGTGGTTTCGACCGCCTCGCGAAGCCGGCGGCGCAGCCGTGCGCGCGTGCGGGCCATGTCGGCTTCCGGCAGCTGGACGCAAACGATGCCGGCGGCGCCCCAAGCGATTGCGCAGTCACCGAGCGCGGTGTCGAACAAGGCGAAGGCGGGTCCGGTCATGCCGTGCGATTGTAGCACGGCTGACGAGCTAGGGCTCGTCTGGCGGTTATTGGAAGGTGATGACGAGGCTCCGAAAACGTTTGCTTGTTCGGGTCGCGCAACTCCTGGCACGGCGTTCCCGCCGCATCCGTGACATCGCCGTCGTCACTCAAGAAGCGGATGATCTTACCGGTCCTGCCGACGATCATCGCTTCGGGATGGAATTCTGCGATGGCGCCAATTGCTTGGGCGAACCCGGAAATCGGCTCGGGATCATCCGGCAGCTGCGTTCCGACAATGCCATCCATGCCCCAGGCAATGCCGCAGGGCCGAGATGGGTGTCGAAACAAGGTGAAGGCGTATCCGGTCATGAACCTCGATCATTGTAGCACGAGACAACAGGCCGGCCCGCCCGGTCGCATTTCACAACTTCGACTTGCAAAATACTCGCGTGCAGGTAGTCTTTCTCTGGAGGCGCTGTTTGGCGCAGCAGGGAGGAACGACAATGCCGTCGAACAATTCACGGGATACAGACCTAGATCACCTGCATCCGGCTGTGCGCAATTCGGCGCAACAAGTCGTCCAGCGTGTACAGGCAGACGGCATCCCTTCGAGATCTTCGAGGCATTCAGATCCCCGCAGCGACAAGCCTACCTTTACGCGCAAGGGCGTACCCGTCCCGGTCCAATTGTAACCCATGCACGACCTTGGTCCTCGTATCATCAGTATGGGCTGGCCGTTGACCTGGTGCTGAAGATCAATGGGCAGTGGAGTTGGACAACAAGCGGGCAATACGCACAGGCTTGGGAACGGCTTCACGAGATCGGCCGCAATGCCGGTCTCGAGCCTCTGTCCTGGGAACTCCCGCACTTGCAGCTTGCCGGCTGGACTACCGCACAGCTGAAAGCGGGGGATTATCCTGCTGGTGGTGACGAGAGCTGGGCTGAGAACCTCGAGGACGCCATCGCCGGTTGGTCTGGAACCCCTGTCGCCCCACCGCCCCCAGACATGATGCCCGCTCGCCCCGGTATCGTCGAAGACGACGCGGGCCTTGTCGAGGGCGCAAGCCCGCTAAGTGCAAATGCCATTCCGCCCATCGTGGCTACGGGTTGGCACAGCAAATTCAACGGGCGTGAGTGGAGACACGATGGCGAAGGTGGTGGCGAAGGTGTCTATACTCACGACATAAACGGCGGAGCTGCACCGCTGCGCACTCCAGGGGCGCCCGTGACATGCCGGGCAATCTGGTCTCGCTTCGGTACGATCATCATCCTCATGGCGCGAAACTACGATATCGCGCCGGAGATCCTGATGATGACCATCGCCACCGAGGCCGCAGCGTTTAGAGCACAGGGATTCACCGGGCCTGCGACGTTTCGCTGGGAAGCGCACGTCTGGAACCGCGATGTCGAGCCCGCGACCCAAGGCGATTACAGCGCCGGCCCGATGCAAACACTGGGCACCACGGCTCGGTGGGTCATTGATGCGCAGTCGCTCCCCTTCCACAAGTTCCAGGTCGCACCGGTCTATGCGGTCCGACCGTCGCCAGCACCCAGCTCGCACCCCCTCTACGACCCGGCCGCAAACATCGAAATCGGAGCCGCCGAAATCCGGCAGCGGATTGGTGCGACAGGCCAAGACCCAATCCTGGTGGCAGCCGCCTTTAACAGCGGCGGGGTATACGACAGCTCTTCGAACCTGTGGCATCTGAAGAGCCATGGAAACCATCTGGACAGGGCAGCGCAGTGGTTTGGAGATTCCTGCGCCGTGAAGGAGGCGGGAGTACGCTGACCTGGACGAAGGCAGAACTCCCTAGTTGGCGGCCGCCCTCTTCAGCGCCAGCAAATCCCGCCACGCCAGCCGCTTCTGCAGCGGCTGGCGGAGCAGATAGGCGGGGTGCAGCGTGGCCATGGCGCGGATTTCGCGGCGGCCGGTGTTGTAGGTCCGCCATTTGCCGCGGAGTTTCAGGATGCCTTCCGCCGTCTGAAACAGCTGCTTGGTCGAAGCGCCGCCGAGAAGGACCAGGAAGTCGGGGTCGACCAGGGCGATTTGGCGCTCGATGAAGGGGCGGCAGATCTCCGTTTCCTGCGGCGTGGGGGTGCGGTTGCCGGGCGGGCGCCAGGGGATGACGTTGGCAATGTAGACCTTTGAGCGGTCGAGGCCGATGGCGGCGAGCATGCGGTCGAGCAGCTGGCCGGAGCGGCCGACGAACGGGAGGCCCTGCAGGTCCTCTTCGAGGCCGGGGGCCTCGCCGACCAGCATGATGCGCGCCTGCGGGTTGCCGTCCGAAAAGACCAGGTTGGTGGCCGTAAAGCGGAGGTTGCAGCCCTCGAAGCCGGCGAGCGTCTCGCGCAAAGCGTCCAGAGTTTGCGCCGCGCCGGCGGCCTCGCGTGCGGCCATGATTACGGCCTCGGACGGGGCAGCTAGATTGCCGGTGAACGGCGTCGAATGGACCGCCTCGCGTTCCTGCACACTCCGTGCGGCCGCCTGCTCGCTTCGGGTGCGCTCCGCCGCCTCCTGCTCGGCCTTCAGCTGGGCGCGCGCGGCGCGCTCGCGGGCCGCCGCTTCGGCCGCCTCGAGGGCTTGGGCAAAGCGGTCCACCGGCTCGTCGCCGACGGCAAGGTCGACGCCGGCGTCCAGATAGAAGCGCAGCACGGCTTCCGCCGCGCGCCGATCCTGCGCGTCTCCCCCTTCGCCGTGGCCGCTGGTCATGCGCCGTTTTCCCACGGGCGGCGGGCGTGGCGCAACCGTCCGCGCCGGTCCGCCTTTGTGGACACGGGCGGCCGGCCCGTCTATCCGGAATGGACTGGGTGCCCTGGGATCGAAGAGCCGAGAACATGTCGGAGAGCGGCGCGCTGCCTGAGCGCGAGAGCATGGAATACGATGTCGTCGTGGTCGGGGCCGGGCCCGCCGGCCTGGCGGCGGCGATCCGGCTGAAGCAGATCAACCCGGACCTGTCGGTCGTGCTGCTGGAGAAAGGCTCGGAGGTCGGCGCGCATATCCTTTCCGGCGCGGTGATCGACCCGATCGGCATTGACCGGCTCATCCCCGAATGGCGGGGCGAAGACAGCCCGATCCGCACGCCGGTGACGGAGGACCGCTTTCTGTTCCTCGGGCCGTCGGGCTCGCTGCGGCTGCCCAATGCGCTGATGCCGGGGCTGATGAACAACCACGGCAATTTTGTTGTGTCGCTCGGCAGCGTGTGCCGCTGGCTGGCGACCAAGGCGGAAGCGCTCGGCGTGGAGATCTATCCGGGTTTTGCCGGAGTGGAGGTGCTGACCGACGGCGAGGGCCGAGTGATCGGCGTGGCCACCGGCGACATGGGGGTCCTGCGCTCCGGCGAGCCGGGGCCGGCCTACCAGCGCGGCATGGCGCTGATGGGCAAATACGTGCTGATCGGCGAGGGCGCGCGCGGCTCGCTGGCTAAGGGACTGATCCGCCGCTTCGAGCTGGACGCGGATTGCGAGCCGCAAAAATTCGGCATCGGGCTGAAGGAAATCTGGGAGATCGACCCGGCGCGGCACAAGCCGGGCCTGGTGCAGCACACGTTTGGATGGCCGCTTGGCATGAAGACCGGCGGCGGCTCTTTCCTCTACCACTTCGACGAGAATCTCGTCTCAGTCGGCTTCGTCGTGCATCTCAATTATGAGAACCCGTATCTTTCGCCGTTTGAGGAATTCCAGCGCTTCAAGACGCATGAGGCGATCCGCGACGTGTTCGAGGGCGGGCGGCGCATCTCCTATGGGGCGCGGGCGATCACGGAAGGGGGATGGCAGAGCGTGCCGAAGCTGGCCTTTCCGGGCGGGGCGCTGATCGGCGATTCCGCCGGCTTCGTGAACGTGCCGCGCATCAAGGGCAGCCACAATGCGTTGCTGTCGGGGATGCTGGCGGCGGAGCATGCCGCGGCGGCGCTGGCCGAGGGGCGGGCCAACGATACGCTGGATGGCTACGACGCGGGGTGGCGCGGCTCTCCGATCGGCGCGGACCTAAAGCCGGTGCGCAACGTCAAGCCGCTGTGGTCGCGCTTCGGTACCCTCGGCGGCGTGGCGTTCGGGGCCGTCGACATGTGGGCCAACCAGCTGTTCGGCTTTTCCCCGTTCGGCACGCTCGGACATGGCAAGACGGACGCCGAAAGTCTGAAGCCGGCCAGGAACTTCAAGCCGATCGAATACCCGAAGCCGGACGGGGTGCTGACCTTTGACAGGCTCTCCTCGGTGTTCCTGTCGAACACCAACCACGAGGAGGACCAGCCGGTGCACCTGTGCGTCGCCGATCCGGTCCTGCAGCGCACCAGCGAACTGGAGGTTTTTGCGGGGCCGTCGCAGCGCTACTGCCCGGCCGGCGTCTACGAATGGGTGCAGGAGGGCGGCGAGCCGCGCTTTGTCATCAACGCGCAGAACTGCGTCCACTGCAAGACATGCGACATCAAGGACCCGAACGGGAACATCAACTGGGTGCCGCCGCAGGGCGGCGAGGGGCCGGTCTACTTGAACCTTTGACTTGTGGCGAAACAGGGCTGAAACAAAACCGCCGCCCTTGCGCAATCAATCAGAAAACCTTCGTCCCTAACCTCCCGGCGCCATCAACAATGGCGGGAGCAAATGATGGAACGCGCAGTCTACTCTGTCCTCGAGCGCAGCGGCGTCTGGAACATCAGGTTGAACGACAAGGTCTACGGCCCGTGCCGCTCGCAGGAGCATGCGCTGGACGTGGCGCTGAGCGCGGCGCGCAAGGCGCATGGCCGCGGCGCCCACGCCCATGTCATGGTGCGGGAGGAAACGGGCTATAGGTCAGTCTGGTGCGACGGACATGAGTTCAGCCCGGAGGGGCTGGTTAGGGGCCGCAGCGGCTATTCGCCTGCCTTTGGCTTGTAGCGGCCCGTTTCCGGGTCCCGTTCCAGCGTTTCCGACGGCAGCTTGCGAACCGCCTCGGTCTCGCGGTCGATGCGCGCCATCTCGCGCTTGATCTTCTTCCAGGCGTACCAGCTGCCCGCGACCGCCGCGCCGATCAGGAGGATCTGCATCGCAGTGCTAGAGCCTGTAACGGTCGCGCATGGCGCGATCCTCGATTTCTGAAAGCACCGTCTCGGCCAACGCGGCGCCGATCGCCACGCCGACCCCGCCACGCCTGCCCAAGAAGTTGCGTTCGGCGCTGAACGGCTTGAGCCGGACGGCCTGGCCGTAGCGCTCCTGCAGCACCGCGCGCAGGTCGCCGGTGCGGTCCGCCAGACCCAGCGACACGGCCGTTTTGCCGGACCAGAACATGCCGGAAAAAATGTCCGGGTTGTTGGCCAGCACGTCGCCACGCCGCCTGCGCACCAGGTCGATGAAGAGGTCGTGCACCTCCTCCTGGATCGCCTTGAGGCGGGCGATGTCCTCCGGTTTCTCCGGCTGGAACGGGTCGAGGATGACCTTACTTTCACCGGACGTGTAGACCCGGCGCTGGATGCCGAGCTTCTGCATCGCTTCGACAAAGCCGAATCCGGCCGAAACGACGCCGATGGAGCCGACAATGGAGGCCGGGTCCACGATGATCTCGTCGCCGGCGCAGGCGATCATGTAACCGCCGGAGGCGCAGACGTCCTCGACGAAGACGATGACGGTCTTGTTCTTCTCAGCGGCCAGCGTGCGAATACGCTTGTAGATGAGGTGGGATTGGACTGGCGAGCCGCCCGGCGAATCGATCACCAGCACGACCGCCGGGGCCCGCTTCAGGCTGAACGCCTTTTTGAGGACCGGCGCCACGGAGGACAAGGTCAGCCCGGACCGCAAGCGCGTCATCTTGCCGATCGTGCCGGTCAGTCGCACCACCGGGATGACGGGCGCGTCGGCGGAACCGCCCGGCAGCCAGCGCTTCAGCCGGCCCGTCAAGCGGCGCCACGGGGTTTCGTCCTCGATTGAATCAGCCATCATCTGCGGAAAATGGCGCGAATGGCCTGGTTGCGCCAGCCCCGCCGCTCGCTCACAGGAAAAGCCCGGCGCGGCCACGCAGGACGGCGTCTGCCGCTGGGGTCCAGGCGCCGCTTGCGTCGTGGAGGACGAGGGGGGGCATCAACTGCAGGCCGGCCCGGCTGCCCAGTTGGGCTCGCACGACGATGCGGCTGGCCGGCTTCTCCGCCGCAGGGTGGATCGGCAGGATTCGGAGGTGGCCGAACCTTGGATGCAGCAGGGCCAGCACGGTGGCCAGCGCCGTGGCACGGTGGATAAGCCCGAGCGCGCCGCCGGGCTTCAGCCACGCGGCGGCGCCGCCCACCCAGGCTGACAGGGCGTCGGGGCCGGCCACGTGAGCTTCGCGGCGGCGCTCGTCCGGCGATGCGCGCACCCGGCCTTCCGCATCGTAGGGCGGATTCATCAGCACCCAGTCCGCCGAGCCCGCCTGGAGCCCGGCTCGCTCCAGATCCGAGAGCGCCCTGACATCAGCCTCGACGATGCGCACCCGGCCGGCAAATCCGGCGTTCTGCCGAAGTGCAAGCGCCGCTCGCGCGCATTCGACCAAACTCGCATCACGCTCCACCCCGGTGACCAAAAGACCGGCGGCCCGCGCTGCGACGCAGAAGGCGATCGTTCCAACCCCGGTGCCCAGATCCACTGCGAGCCCCTCCGCCTCGGCGGGAACCAGCGCCTGCAACAAGGCGGCATCGAGCCCGGCGCGATGGCCGCCCCGCGGCTGGACGAGGGTGACGCGGTGGTCGAGGAAACCGTCGACGGTCGCATCCGGTGCGCCCGGCGGCGCGTCGGCCGTCCCGGCGAAGCTCACGACAGTTCCCGCTCCAGCCCCGCCTCGACAAGCAGCCGGCGGGCGGCGGAATGGTCGTCACGCGGCACCAGCATCCGGCGCGGCAGGATGCCGAGCGAACCTTCCATTATGCTCATGTTCTGGTCGAGCGTTGCGTGGGCGATGCCCGCCTCCTTCAACAGGGCCCCGACAAAGGACAGGACCACAGGATCATTGCTGCGCAGAAGTTCGATCATGTCGCCAGCCTAACCTGTCCGGAGAGCGGCGCGAAGCGGACCTGTGCAGGAGCGGCGCGACGGCGTCCTTGTGCCATCGTGTCACTTTGTCCCGCGCCGTGGTCCCTCATATGAGTTGCGCCACAGAGGAGTGTGCCGATGGGCGTCGTCCTGTCTTTCGAGGAATCCCAGGCGGAGCGGTCGTCCATCGCCCCGCTGGTGGAGGTGACGGCGTCCGGCATCGAGCGGGTCAACCGGCTGATCCTGGAGCGTACCGGCTCGGACGTGGCGCTGATCCCGGACGTCGCGCGTTACCTCATCGACTCCGGGGGCAAGCGGCTTCGGCCGATGGTGACGCTGGCTTCCGCGGAAGCCTGCTCCTACCGTGGCGAAGGACATGTGAAGCTCGCTGCCAGCGTCGAATTCATGCACACGGCGACGCTGTTCCATGACGACGTGGTCGACGAGAGCGACACGCGTCGCGGCAAGCGCGCCGCCCGGCTGGTCTGGGGCAACCAGGAAAGTGTGCTTGTCGGCGATTTCCTGCTCGGCCAGGCTTTCAAGATGATGGTGGAGGTGGGCTCGCTGGAAGCGCTGGAAGTGCTGTCGGCGGCGGCCGCCACCATTGCCGAGGGCGAGGTGATGCAGCTGACCACCGCCAAGAACACGGAAACCACCGAAGACGAGTACCTGGACGTGATCCGGGCCAAGACCGCGGCGCTGTTCTCGGCGGCGGCGGAAGCGGGGGCCATTGTCGCCAACGCGGACCGCGGCGTTCGGGCGGCGTTCCGCTCCTACGGGCTCAACCTCGGCATCGCGTTCCAGCTGGTCGATGACGCACTGGACTATGGCGGGCAGACGCCGACGCTGGGCAAGAACATCGGCGACGATTTTCGCGAGGGCAAGGTGACGCTGCCCGTGGTGCTCGCTTACAGAAGGGGCACGCAGGCAGACCGGGAGTTCTGGTCGCGGGCGCTGGTCAAAGGCGAGACGGGCGAGGAGGACCTGCGCCATGCGGTGGCGCTGCTCGACCGGACCCGTGCCCTCAAGGACACGGTGGAGCGGGCCCGCCACTACGGAGCCATGGCCCGCGATGCGCTGGCGCCCCTGCCGCAAGCGGCCGCGAAGAGCGCCCTGCTCGACGCCGTGGCGTTCTGCATCGCCCGCGCACATTGACGTGAATGGCGCGCCGAGCCAGCCACCGGGCGGTGCTCGCCATTGCCCGGAGCACGGCTTGGGGGTATTCCGGCGGCGCTGAAAAGGTGTGATTTCTCCATGACGACACGACCCAGGCGGAAGGCATTCCCGGCGGGCCTGCTGGCCGGCTCCATGTTCGCCGCGCTCCTCTCCGGGGCGCCGGCCTTTGCGGAGTCCGTTGTCGGCGAGGTCGAGACCAACACCCTGTCGGGCGTCTACCTCGCGGCGCGCACCGCCGATGCCGGCAACGATATCAACTCGGCGGCCGAACTCTACCGGGCAGCGGTGAAGATGGACCCGGAGAACCTGTTTCTGCTGGAGCGGGCGCTGGTCACCACCGCGGCTTCCGGCGAACTGGAGCAGGCGGTCAACTACGCCCGCGACCTGCTCACGAGGGTTCCCACCAGCCACCCGGCGCGCCTCATCATCGCTGTCGACGAAATCCGGGCCGGCAAGCACAGCGAAGCGATCGAAATGCTCGGCAAGCCCGGTGCCGGGGTGCTCGCCGACCTGACCAGCGCGCTGCTGGTTGCCTGGGCCCGCTTCGGCGAAGGCGAGGTGGACAAGGCGCTCGAGGACCTGACCGCGCTGAAGGGCGAGGACTGGTACGAGCCCTTCAAGCTCCTGCACAGCGGTTACATCTCGCTGGCGTCCGGCCGCACCGAAGAGGCCATCAGGCTGCTGGAGCAGGCGCGCAAGCTTGACCCGAACGCGGTGCGCATCACCGAGGCCTATGCAGCCGCGCTGGCGGTGGTGGGACGCAAGGCAGCGGCAAAGGCAGCGCTCGACGACTTCATCTCACGCTTTCCCGACAACCCATTGGCGCTGGCTGCGCGCGAGCGTTTGCGCTCCGGATCCGGGCCGGCCGGCGCAGTCGGTTCTCCGATCCAGGGTGCGGCCGAGGCACTCGCCGGTCTCGGCGCGGCGGTCGGGCAGGAAGGCGGCGCCGACGTCGGCTCGCTTTACCTGCGGCTCGCCCTGCATCTGCAGCCGCAAGCAGCGGGCGGCCTCGCCGCGCTGTCCCTGGGCACCCTGCTCGAGTCGAACGGCCAGGGCGAAGCGGCCATCGAGGTGTTCGAATCGATCGCGCCCGACGCGCCGTTTCGGCCGCTCGGAGTGCTGCGGTCGGCGCTGGCGCTTGACCGTATGGACCGCACCGAGGAAGCCGAGCGCGCCTTCAAGGAGGTCCTGCAGCGCAGCCCGGAAGACATCCAGGCTTACATCTCGTATGCCAACATGCTGCGCGGCCGCGAGCGGTTCGCCGACGCCGCGAACATCTACTCGGAGGCGATCAAGCGCATCGGCGCGCCGGCCAAGTCGGACTGGAGCCTCTATTATTTCCGCGGCATTGCCTACGAGCGCACCAAGGAGTGGGACAAGGCGGAAGCCGATTTCCGCAAGGCGCTGGAGCTGTTTCCGGACCAGCCGCTGGTGCTGAATTATCTCGGCTACTCGCTGGTCGACATGGGGCGCAACCTCGAGGAGGGGCTCGCGATGGTCCGCAAAGCGGTCGATCTGCGCCCGGAGGACGGCTACATCGTCGACAGCCTCGGCTGGGCCTATTACCGGCTGGGCCGCTTCGACGAGGCGGTGCGAGAGCTGGAACGCGCCGTATCGCTGCAGGCGGGCGACCCGGTCATCCAGGACCATCTTGGCGATGCTTACTGGAAAGTGGGCCGGACGCTGGAAGCACAGTTTCAGTGGCGCCATGCCCGCGATTTCGGGGCGAAAAGCCCGGAACTGGACTTGATCCTGAAGAAGATCGCGGAGCGGCGGCTGATCGAAAAGGAAACCGAGCCCGCCGTGAAAAAGGCCGAAGCTGAGCCGAACTGATTTCCCGCCGCCCGTAGCGGCCGCGCCGCCCGAGAGCGGCTTTCCGCTGCTTGCCCCGGCCAAGATCAACCTGGCGCTGCACGTGACCGGCCGCCGGCCGGACGGCTATCACCTGCTCGACACGGTCGCGGTCTTCGCCGATTTCGGCGGCCGGGTGACGATTGCGCCCGCCGAGCAGTTGTCGCTCGAGGTTTCCGGGCCATTCGCGGCGCATGCGCCGGGGGATGAACGCGACCTCGCATGGCGCGCCGCTGAGGCGTTCTTCGCGCACACCGGCCTGCCGCCGCGCGCCGCGATTAGCGTGGAGAAGAACATCCCGGCAGGGGCGGGGCTCGGCGGCGGTTCCGCCGATGCCGCAGCGGTCCTTCGCGGGCTGGACGTGATGTTCGGGACAGGGTTGCGGCCGGCCGAGCTTGCAATGATCGGCATCCGGCTCGGGGCGGACGTGCCGATGTGCCTGGTTGGCCGGGCGCTCAGGGCCAGGGGCATTGGCGAGGACATCGAGATGCTGGAGGCCTGGCCGCCGCTGCCATTGGTGCTCGCCTGGCCTGGGCAAGGGGTCTCGACAGCCGAGGCGTTCCGAAGGCTCGAGTCGCGTGACAACGCTCCGCTGTCCGCCGCCCCGCTCGCGCCGATGACGGCGCGGCGGATCGCAACATGGCTGGGAAGCTGCCGCAACGATCTTGAAGGCCCGGCCGAACGATTGGCGCCTTGCATCCGCGACGTACGCGACATGCTCGGGGCCGTGCCGGGATGCCTCCTGGCCCGCATGTCCGGCTCCGGGTCGGCTTGCTTCGGCCTTTTTGCCGACCCGGCCGAGGCGCTGTCCGCGGCAAGCGTCCTGGCGTCGGTGCGCCGGGACTGGTGGGTCATCGCCGGCAGCGCACACTGAACGCTCGCCATCTGACGTGAGATGCTTGACCGCCCGCAACCCGCGTGCCACGGCAGCCAGGTTCCCATTCAAGCGGTAGTTTCCGGCGTGAGCCTCGCAATTCAGCCCGGCGAAAGCCCCCACATGGACCCGCGCCGCTCGTTCCAGGGCCTCATCCTGGCGTTGCAGCGTTATTGGGCCGATTACGGCTGCGTCATCCTGCAGCCCTACGACATGGAGGTGGGCGCGGGGACATTCCACCCCGCCACCACACTGCGCTCGCTTGGCCCGAAGCCGTGGAACGCCGCCTATGTGCAGCCGTCGCGGCGGCCCAAGGACGGGCGCTATGGCGAGAACCCGAACCGGCTGCAGCACTATTACCAGTACCAGGTCATTCTGAAGCCGTCGCCGCCCGACCTGCAGGATCTTTACCTTGGCTCGCTTGCCGCCATCGGCGTCGACGCCCGGCTGCACGACATCCGCTTCGTCGAGGATGACTGGGAAAGCCCGACTCTGGGCGCCTGGGGCCTCGGCTGGGAGTGCTGGTGCGACGGGATGGAAGTGTCGCAGTTCACCTACTTCCAGCAGGTCGCCGGCTTCGAGTGCGCTCCGGTTTCCGGCGAACTCACGTACGGGCTCGAGCGCCTGGCCATGTATGTGCAGGGCGTCGACAACGTCTACGAGCTGAATTTCAACGGCCGCGAGGGCAACGACCGGGTCTCTTACGGCGACGTGTTCCTGCAGGCCGAAGAGGAATATTCGCGCCATAATTTCGAGCATGCCGACACGGAGATGCTGAAACGGCACTTCGAGGATGCCGAACGGGAGTGCATCGTGCTGCTTGGCGCCGGCGAGGGCAAGACTGCGAAAGGCTATCCGATGGCGCTGCCGGCCTATGACCAGTGCATCAAGGCCAGCCACGTCTTCAACCTGCTCGATGCGCGCGGCGTGATCTCCGTCACGGAGCGGCAGAGCTATATCCTCAGGGTCCGCAATCTGGCAAAGTCGTGCGGGGCAGCCTGGCTGAATACAGCGGGCGGGGGCGGCGTGTGATGGACAACAGCAGCGCGGAAGCGCAGGCGTCAGGAGGCGAACAGCCTGCTGCGGGGCAGACTGCAACGATCGAACCCGCACCGCTGCCGCGAACGCCGATGCTGTTCAGCGCGGCCAGTTGGACGTTCAACGTCCGCCTCGGACGCAACGGCCGGGAGGAGGGCGAGGGCATCATCATCATGGGCGAAATCACCTACCGCGCGGCCGGCGGCGAGCGCCGGGTCAACCCCGCCCGGGTCATGGTGGTGAAGCCGGACGGGCAGAAGCAGCTGGAACTGCTGCTGACCCCCAGGGACACGGTGATCACCATCCCGCTCGAACCGCTCCCCATGCAGCGGCTGAAGGAGCGCCTGACAGACCTGGTCTCCGTTCACGGCATGACGCTTCGGGTGGCCTTCGCCGCGACCGACAGCACCGAGCGGCAGCCGATCGACGCCGTGGATTTCGCTTTTTCCTCAAAGCCCGCCGAACCGCCGCCGCCGCGCACCGGATAAGTCGGCGGTTCGAAGCCGACGGCAGGTGCGCCGCAGGTGACATTCCGCCCCGCCGACCTTATGGCAGCGGGCGAAAGGTGATCCATGCCCGATCTGCTTCTTGAACTCTTCTCGGAGGAAATCCCGGCGCGCATGCAGCGCCGCGCTGCCGAGGACCTGCGCCGGCTGGTCACCGGCGGGCTGGTCGCGGCGGGGCTGACCTATGAGGGCGCCAAGGCATTTGTGACGCCGCGGCGGCTGGCCCTAACCGTGCATGGCGTGACGGCGCGCTCCGCCGATGTGCGGGAGGAGCGCAAGGGTCCCCGCCTCGGCGCGCCGGAGCCGGCGCTACAAGGTTTTTTGCGCGCGGCGGGGCTTTCGTCCATCGACCAGGCGGAAGTGCAGAGCGACGGCAAGAAGGGCGAGTTCTATGTGGCGACGATCACCAGGCCCGGCCGACCGGCAGACGAGATCGTTTCGGGGCTGATCCCCGAGGTGATCCGCGATTTTCCGTGGCCGAAGTCGATGCGCTGGGGGGCCCGCTCGGCGCCGGCCGGCTCGCCTTTCGGCGGCAGCGAGGCGGAGGGCGCGGCGGCGCTGCGCTGGGTGCGGCCGCTGCGCTCGATCCTATGCACCTTCGGGCCGGAAACGGAGGAGCCCATCGTGGTTCCAATTGCTGTAGCCGGTGTCGAGGCGGGCAACGTCACCTACGGGCACCGCTTCCTGGCCGGCCCAAAGCCGATCCGGGTGCGGCGCTTCGACGATTACGTGCCGGCGCTGGAGGCCGCCAAGGTCGTGCTCGACGCCGATCGCCGCAAGGACATCATCGAGACGGAATCCAAAAACCTCGCCTTTGCGCAGGGGCTGGAACTGGTCGAGGATCCCGGGCTGCTGGAGGAGGCGGCCGGGCTGGTGGAATGGCCGGTGGTGCTGATGGGCTCCTTCGATCCGGCCTTCCTGGAGATTCCGCCGGAGGTCATCCAGCTGACCATCCGCGCCAACCAGAAATGCTTTGTGCTGCGCGATCATTCTGCGGTCCGCCTGACCAACCGCTTCATCCTGGTGTCTAACATGGAGGCGAGCGATGGCGGGCAGGCGATCGTCGCGGGCAACCAGCGGGTAATCGCGGCCCGGCTGTCGGATGCGCGCTTTTTCTGGGAGCAGGACAAGGGGACAAAGCTGGAGGACTGGGCGGAAAAGCTCGGCAGCGTCACGTTTCACGAGAAGCTGGGCAGCCAGGCGGAGCGGGTAGAGCGGGTCGCCCGGCTGGCGCGCGAGTTGGCCCCGGTCGTCGGCGCCGGCCCGGACGACGCGGAACGCGCGGCGCGGCTGGCCAAGGCCGACCTGGTCACCGGCATGGTTGGCGAGTTCCCCGAGCTGCAAGGGGTAATGGGGCGCTATTACGCGCTAGCGCAGGGCGAGAAGCCGGCGGTCGCCGGCGCGATCCGCGACCATTACAAGCCGCAGGGGCCGGGCGATTCCGTGCCGGGCGAGCCGGTGAGCGTGGCCGTGGCGCTGGCCGACAAGCTGGACACGCTCGTCGGCTTCTGGGCGATTGACGAGAAGCCGACGGGGAGCAAGGACCCGTTCGCATTACGGCGTGCGGCGCTCGGTGTGATCAGAGCACTGCTTTCCAACGGCACTAGACTCAATCTGAGGTCGAGGTTTGAGAGAGCGTGCGGTTTGGTCGAGGATCAGGTCGCCAGAACAAATCAGACCGCGATTGACGCCAAGGACTTTGGTGCCGCCCAATCTCTCGTATCCCGAAACGTCCTAGCGACAGACCTTCTCGTCTTTTTCGCCGACCGCCTCAAAGTCCATCTCCGCGAGACCGGCGCGCGGCACGATCTGATCGACGCGGTGTTCGCACTGCCCGGCCAGGACGATCTGCTCATGATCGTTCGGCGCGTCGAAGCTCTGGGGCGGTTCCTGGAGACTGAGGACGGCGCCAACCTGCTGGTCGGCTATCGCCGCGCCGCCAATATCCTGCGCGCCGAGGAGAAGAAGGACGGGGAGGGCGCATTCAGCGCCGCGCCGAACCACCACCTCATCGAGGAGCGCGGGCTGCCGGAAGAGCGGGTGCTGTTCAAGGTCATGCAGGCCGCCGAGCGGCATGCCCGCGAGCACGTGCTCGCCGAGGATTTCGAGGCGGCCATGCGCTCGCTCGCCGAGCTGCGGCCGGCGGTGGACGCCTTTTTCGACAGGGTGACAGTCAATGCCGACGACCCGGCTCTCAGGGCCAACCGCCTGAAGCTACTCAACATGCTGCGCCAGGCGACCCTCACAGTCGCCGATTTCTCGCGCATTGGCGGCTAGCGGGGCCGCATGGTGATGGCCATACCTCCCCCTTGCGGGGAGGTCGAGCGCCGCCGGTAGGCGGCGGCCGGGTGGGGGCCGACGCGGCACCCCACCTCGCTCGCTGCGCGAGTCGGCCCTCCCCGTGAAGGGAGAGATAAGCGGCCGGCGCTGCGGGAAAACACTGGGAGGGGGACGACGATGGACGAGCGGGCCATAAAACTTTTCGGCACGGAGGAGCCGGTGCCGGAGCGGCGGGTGCTGCGGGCCGGGCCGGTCACCGCGACGCTGGAGGCCGGGCAGCTGCGCTGGATAAGGATCGGAGAGGTGGAGGCGATCCGCGGCATCGCTTTCCTGATCCGCGATCGCAACTGGAGCACCGCCGTCCCGGAGATCAGCAACCTCCAGATCGACGAGAACGGCGGGGGCTTTCGGGTCAGCTTTGACGCCGTCTGTGCCACGGCGGATGGCGAGCTCGTCTGGCGTGGAGAATTCTCCGGCAGCCCGGACGGCACCATCCGCTGCGAGGCGAGCGGCCGGCCGGAGGCGGATTTTCTCACCGCTCGCACTGGTTTCGTGATCCTGCATCCGCTGCAAGGGGTGATCGGACAGCCGATCCGCATCGAGCACACGGACGGCTCCGTCGAGGAAGGCGTCGTTCCAGAGGCGATCTCGCCGGGTCAGCCTTATTTCCATGTCCGGGCGATGACGCACCAGCCGACCCCGGGCGTCTCCGCCACCATCCGCATGGAAGGCGACACCTGGGAAACCGAGGACCACCGCAACTGGACGGACGCGTCGCTCAAAACCTATTCGCGGCCGCTGGCGCTGCCCTATCCGTATACGATCAAGGCCGGCGAGGAAGTCCGCCACACCGCGACGGTGTCATTCAGCGGCGATCTGCCAAAGGCCCCGGCGGGCGACCCGGGCCCCGTGACGATCACCCTCGGCGAGCCGGTCGGCACGATGCCGCGCATAGGGCTGAGCGTGCTGCCGGAGGACGCCGAGCGCGCTGTTTCGGCCGCCGAGATCGTCGAACTCGCTGGCATCGAGCACCTGAACTGCCGGCTCGACCTGCGCGACCGGGCGTGGCGCGCACCGCTCGCCGCCTATCGCGCGCTGGCCCGGCACACGGGCGCGGAGATCGTGCTGGAGGTCATCATCCCGGGTGCGAGCGCGCCGGAGGCGGAGCTGCGGCCTGTAGCGGCGGCCGCCGCCGAAGCCGGGCTGAACCCCGCCGCTGTGGTAGTCACGCCCGCCGCCCATCTGAAATCTGTTCAGCCGGGCACTCCGTTCCCTGATGGCACCCCAACTTTCGAACAGCTCGCCGCGGCGGCGCGCGCGGCCTTTCCCGGCGTGCGGATCGGCGGCGGGATGCTGGCCAACTTCACCGAACTGAACCGCACCAAGCCGCCTCAGGGCCTGTTCGATTTCATCGCGCACGCGACCTCGGGGGTGGTCCACGCCGCCGACGACCGCTCGGTCATGGAGACCATCGAGGCGGTGGGCCACATCATCCGCTCCACCCAGAGCTTTATCGGCGACGCGGCTTACCGGATCGGCCCCTCGCATATCGGCAACAGCTTTAACCCCTACGGCGCCTCCCATACGGAAAATCCGGGCAACGGGCGGGTGACCATGGCCCGCGTCGATCCCCGCCATCGCGCGCTGTTCGGCGCCGCCTGGCATCTCGGCTATCTGAGCCAGGTGGCCGAGGGCGGCCTGGAGGCGGCCACCATGGCGTCGCCGGTCGGCGAGTTCGGCATCGCAGTGACCGCGCTGCCGCATGCGCAACCGTGGTTCGACGACCAACCGGACGCGAAGGTCTATCCGGTGTTCCATGTGCTCCGGGGTGTCGCCGCTGCGGCCGGCCGGGAGCGCGTGACGGCACAGTCCAGCGACGGCGAGCGCGTGCGGGCGCTGGCGTGGCGGGACGGGGAAACGACGCATCTCTGGATCGCCAACCTGCGGGATGTCCGGGTCGAGGTCCGGTTTGATGGCATTGATGGGCGGAGCGGGGGGCTCTGGGTGCTGGACGAAGGCAACTTCGAAGCGGCTGTCGCCGATCCGAAAGCAGCGGACCGTCAGGACAAGCTTGAACGAAACCAACTGACACTCGGCCCGTATGCCGTCGCCAGGGTGACGGCCCGGCGCTGAATTCCCCGAGCCGCTGAGCGTCAAGGCTCGCGCAGCACCATATCGTCGCGGTGGATGATTTCCGCGCGCCCTTGGTAACCCAGGGCCGCCTCCATCTCGCCGGAGCGCCGCCCGACGATCTTCTTGGCCTCCTCAAGGTCGAAGGCGACCAGGCCGCGGCCGATCTCCGCGCCATCGGCGCTCTGCATGACCACGGTATCGCCGCGGCAGAAGCCGCCGGCGACAGCTGTGACGCCGGCCGGCAGCAGGCTTTTTCCCGCCCGCAGCGCCGCGACCGCGCCCTTGTCTACGGTCAGCACGCCGCGCGGCTCCAGGTGGCCGGCGATCCACGCCTTTCGGGCGCTGGCCGGATTGGATTGCGGCGAGAACCAGGTGCAGCGGGCGCCGGAATCGATGGCCGACAGCGGGCTCGATACCCGGCCGCTGGCGATGACCATTGCCGCCCCGGCCGCCGTCGCGATTTTCCCCGCCTCGATCTTGGTCTTCATGCCGCCGCGCGACAGTTCCGAGCCCGCGGCGCCGGCCATCGCCTCGATCGCCGGCGTGATCTGCGGCACGTAGGGGATCAACTCCGCCGCCGCGTCGAGTGCGGGCGGGGCCGTATAAAGCCCATCGATGTCGGACAGCAGCACCAGGCAATCGGCGCCCACCATGGCGGCCACGCGGGCGGCCAGGCGGTCGTTGTCGCCGTAGCGTATCTCGGCCGTCGCGACCGTGTCGTTCTCGTTGATCACCGGCACGGAGCGCAGCTTGAGCAGCGTCGAAAGAGTGGCGCGGGCGTTCAGGTAGCGGCGCCGCTCCTCTGTGTCGCCGAGCGTCAGCAGGATCTGCGCGGCGGTGAGGTCGCGCTCGCCGAGGCAGGCGGACCAGGCGCCCGCCAGCCGCACCTGGCCGACAGCGGCCGCGGCTTGCGCCTCCTCAAGTTTCAACGCACCGCGCGGCAATCCGAGCACGCCGCGGCCAAGCGCGATAGCGCCGGAGGAAACCACCAGCACGTCGCGTCCGGCCCGCGCCAGCCCGGCGAGGTCGTCGGCCAAGGAGGCCAGCCAGTCGCGCTTGATCTGCCCGCTGGCGGAATCGACCAGCAGCGCGGAGCCAACCTTCACGACCACCCGGCGATACGCCGTGACCCGGTACTCGGCCGGGCTCTGCGCGGTCACGTTCGGCTCCAGCGCGGGTCGGCCGCGGCTTCGTCCTCGCCGCCCCGGGAAAGCAACTGCAGGCAGGCGTCCAGAAGCTCCTCCACGCCGCGTCCGGTGGCGGCCGACAGGATCAGCGGCGCCTGGCCGGTTTCTTCGCGCAACGCATCCGTCGCCCCTTGCAGCTGCTCTTCCAGGGCAACATCGGCGCGCGAAAGAGCCAGGATCTCCGGCTTCTCGTCGAGCCCATGTTCATAGGCGGCAAGCTCGCCCCGCACCGTCTCATAGGCACCAACGGGGTCTTCGCCAGCCGCGTCCACCAGATGCAGCAGCGCGCCGCACCGCTCGACATGGCCCAAAAAACGGTCGCCGATGCCGGCGCCCTCATGCGCGCCCTCGATAAGGCCGGGGATGTCGGCCAGCACGAACTCGCGCCCCTTGTGGCGCACCACGCCGAGATTGGGATGCAGCGTGGTGAAGGGATAGTCGGCGATCTTCGGCTTGGCGGCCGTGACGCGGGCCAAAAGCGTCGACTTGCCGGCGTTCGGCAGCCCGACGATGCCGATATCGGCGATCAGCTTCAGCCGCAGCCAGATCCATTTCTCCTGACCTTCCAGGCCGGGGTTGGCGCGCCGCGGCGCCTGGTTGACAGAGGACTTGAAATGGCTGTTGCCGAAGCCGCCGTTGCCGCCTCTGGCCAGAAGCACGCGCTGGCCAACCTCCGTCAGGTCGGCGATCACCGTCTCGTTGTCCTCCTCCAGGATCTCTGTGCCGACCGGCACGCGAAGCACCACGTCGGCGCCCTTGGCGCCGGCCATGTTGCGGCCCATGCCGTGGCCGCCCGTCTTTGCCTTGAAATGCTGCTGGTAGCGGTAGTCGATCAGCGTGTTGAGGCCGTCGACGGCTTCCGCCCAGACATCGCCGCCGCGAGCCCCGTCGCCGCCGTCGGGCCCGCCGAACTCGATGAACTTCTCGCGCCGAAAAGACACCGCTCCGGCGCCGCCGTCGCCGGAGCGGATATAGACCTTGGCCTGGTCGAGGAATTTCATGCTGGTGAACCTAGGACCGGACAGCGTGTGGGGATACGTCCGGTGCCACGAAAAAGGGGAGCGGTCTCCCGCTCCCCTTCAAGACTACGCGGATCGGCGGGATCGCCGGCGCAAGTGCCCGGCTATTCGGCGGCCTCGGCCGGAGCCTCGACGGAAACATAGGTGCGGCCGCCTTCCTTGCTCTTGAAGGTGACCTGGCCCTCTGACAAGGCGAACAGCGTGTGGTCGCGGCCGAGGCCGACATTGGTTCCGGGGTGCCACTTGGTGCCGCGCTGGCGGATGATGATGTTGCCCGGAACGACGAACTCGCCGCCGAACTTCTTGACGCCGAGCCGGCGCCCGGCGGAATCGCGGCCGTTACGGGACGAGCCGCCTGCTTTCTTGTGAGCCATATCGGTTCTCCTGCTGCCTCCGGGGGAGGCTTACTCGTTCGATGCCGCCGCTTCGGCGGAGTTCTGATCAGCCGGCATCGCTGCAGGGGCGACCTCCGCGCTGGCCTCGACGGGCGCGGGGGCGCGCTCGCGCGCCGGGCTGGCCTGCTGCCCCGCCGCCAGGATGTCGGTGATGCGCACCAGGGTGAAATCCTGCCGGTGGCCATTGCGCCGCCGCGAATTCTGCCGCCGGCGCTTCTTGAAAACGATGACCTTCCGGCCACGCTTCTGGCCGACGATCTCGGCGACCACGGAAGCCCCGGACACCAGTGGAGCGCCGACCTGCGGCTGGTCGCCGCCGAGCATCAGCACTTCACCGAATGTAACCCGTTCACCGGCTTCCCCGGCGAGTTTCTCGACCTCAAGGGTCTCATTGGCGGCAACGCGATACTGCTTGCCACCGGTTTTTATGACTGCGAACATCTTATCCTCGCGTTCGAATCCCCACGTCGCGAAAGCTCGAGCCTTGAGCGGGGGGCTTCTTCCAGTCTGACCGGCGATGCACCTGAGGTGCTCGCACAAACGACAAGGGCGCGGACCTTATGGATCCACGCGCCATGCCGTGCAGATGGCTCATCGAGCCGGCGAAGTCAAGCGCGCGGCGCGGCGCCTTGCCCGCGAAAGGAGGAGACTTGTGCGGCCCGTAGGCCCGTTCTAAATAGGCACCGCCTTCGACCGATGTCGTTCCCGCGGAGGGATGCCAGAGTGGTTGAATGGGGCGGTCTCGAAAACCGTTGAGCGAGCAATCGTTCCGGGGGTTCGAATCCCTCTCCCTCCGCCATCGATTTTCTGTAAACTCCTGAGAACAAAACTTCTTTTGGCTAGCGGCGACTGGTCACCCCACAATTGCCCCCACACCGGAACAGGTCATGGTGGGAGGCCGGGCACGGGGGGTGTGCTAAAGTCCATTCGATGCTCTGCTACATGACCCGCTATGACCCTGCGACACGCCGGCCGATTGGCGCCGTCGAAGTGATCGAGGCGGAAACCAAGCACCAGGCCGCCGAGCAAGCCTGTCGCTGTCCGCTCGTACCGGCCGGTCCAGGCAATGCCATCGCTAGAGTAATCGGGCTGGAGAACATGCCGAACCAGCGGCAATATTTCCGGAAGCCCTGAGCTTTGCCCTTCGATCCGACAAAGCGCCCGCCTCCCGTCACCATCGGCGCCCTGATCCGGGACGGCATGAAGCTGGAAGTCCACTGCCGGAAGTGCGCCAAGTTTGCGCTCCTCGATCCGGCCGGCTTGGGCTTCGCACCGGGGACGGCCGTGCCGAGCTTGCAGGGCCGCTTCAAGTGCACCCGTTGCGGGTCAAAGGAGACTGAGGCGCGGCCGCACTTTTGAGGCCACCGGGGATACTTACCCGGATGCAGTCTCGGCCAGAATGCTTTCAGCAGACCACAGACCCGGCGTATTTGGGCTGACCTCGCCTTCGGCATACATCCGTATCGTTATGTCCGCCCCCGGCATGACTGTCGGAATGACTGTGCCAGGTGTCGTCGTGGTCCTGCTCGTATAGGTTCCGCCGTAGGTTCCGAAATTGCCAAATGTGTTGGCAGTTCCACTCATGGTGCCGGTTGTCGTCGTTTGACCCGGCAGCACCACTGCGCCGTGACGTGTAGCGTCCTGGCTGCCCACTATCTGGAAATGCGTGAAGCCACGAGCCTTGGTTGTCTCGGCAGCCTCCGACAACATGGCCTTAACCACCTGGGGGTTGTCGTCGAACGCAGAGCCCCGTCCCGAAATGATTGCGGTTCTGCTGTCCAGCATTGTCGTCGTGGATTGGACGCAGGCTGTCAAACCACCGCACAGCACCACCGCCACAAAAACGATCCGCTTCTGCATGGCCGTCGCCCCCTGAAACCCAGTGTGTCATCCTGTTGGAACGGGCGCGCATAGGCAAGCTGATCAGCCGAGCATCTCCGCCAAATCCTTCGCCTCAAAAATCATCTCTCGGATCAGGCGCCGCGTGTCCAGATGCTCCCGACTGCGCATTCCGTGGACATATCTGCCGTTAGCCGAGCCCTCTGGCGCTCCGCTGCCGGGCTTAAGCGTCCAGCCGAAGCGGATAATGTGAAGGGGAGAGATATCATTGCGCAGCAGCGCGGCGGTCGCCCGGTCTGCGCCAGTTCCCTTCATGTCGTCCGAGATCAACTTTGCGCCGATCAGACCCGCTGCGGCGCTCGACCTGATATGCTGTCATAGCTTGCAGATAGGCGAACCAAGCGCGATTCACGACACTTTCCACGTATCGTGGTTAGTTCTCAACCGCTTCCTTCGGAACGCTCAAAGGTGCGCCGACGGTGCACACAGGAGTCGCAGCAATGGCGATCCATGATGTCTTTCCTTACCTTCGCGCGGCGAGCGCCGAGGATGCAATTGCCTTTTACGTGAGGGCGTTTGGGGCGGTGGAAGACTTCCGCCTGACGGAACCAAGCGGGCGGATTGGTCACGCCGAACTAAAATTTGGGAACTCCACGATCATGATCTCGGATGCATTTTGACCGTGGCCGTGTCATGCCGAGCGTCCCCTGCCCAGTTCTCTATCGGTCCGATCACCAAAGCCGAACTAGCGGGGCAAGCGGGTCGCCGTTGAGAACTGACTTGGTGTTCGCGAGGTGCGCGCCCGAGTTGCAAATCACGGCTGCGCATCCCATGGACATATCTGCCGTTAGCTGGGCCCGGAGGCCCTCCGCTGCCCTTTGCCCCGCCGTGCTTGTGGCAGCGCCTCTTGCCCGAGAGGGCGGGAGACTGGCAGGGCGTCCCGGCTTTCGTCCTCGCTCCACATCGCGGCGCTTGGCGCATACTCCAGAGTGCTGAACCCGGTAAGACCATAGGCTTGATGCTCACTTTCTGCTCCTACCCCCTCCCGGTTGCCGGTCTGAGTGACATTGCCAACAACCGCCTGTCCGCCTGGATAGACGTGCACATGCTCGACCGTGACCTTCTGCTCGCCGCGGCGCCGAACCTTGGCCAGGCATTCCATCTGGGCCGTGTAGGTGCGCAGAAGCTTGGTCGCGAGGTTCCCGTATTCCTAGGGCAGGGGTGCTGGTCGCGAACTTGGCCCTGCGGAGCATCTCCATCGCCACCGAGTGTGTCCCTGCCATCTGCACGGCCAGCATGGCCTCGGCTTCATTCTGGGGAGCAATGCCGTCCACTGCAGCGAGCCCAGCGTTCAGGGATGCTTCCTCGATGCCGTCCGCGTTGGATCTGACCACGCTCGCAAGTTGGCCGAGCATGGCTTCGGCAAATGGCTGCGAGCTGGTGCCAAACGCATCAAGAAAGTGGAACCCGTGTCCCTCGCTGTCAGCGTGGACAGGCTCGATCTGCGCTTTCTGGCCCTCGTGAGTGACAATCTTGACCTCGGGCCGGATAGGTCGCGCTTTCGTCCGCCGCTTCGCGGCCTCGATGCGAGCTTGGGTGCGGGGACCAGGCTCGGATACAGCCACGAAGTCCTGTGTGGCTGGGTCACGCACTTCAGCCATGGCTGTGTTAGCAGTCCCTGCCGCCCGGTGACTGTTTTCCTGCCTGGCCATCAATTCCGTCTATTTTAGAGCTTGGTCTGCCGTAGCAGAAATCCATTCCGCAGGAAAGGAAAACAATCCTCCTGCGGCGCGCCCGGACCTCACCGCTCAGTGGCTCTCGACCTGCCGAACCTTGTCGCTGCGTTGATCTCCCATCGTGAGATCCCGATGTCGCGCAGGAGGTAATCTGGCAGCTCGGCGAGGGTTTGCCGATCCTTCCGCAAGCTGATGTTTCTTGAGATCGGTCGGAGTAGTTGACCCAGAAGCTTGGAGCCATCCCACACCCAATGGTCTGTAGTCCGGCTCGAATCGTCGATTATCATTGTCGTCATTGCCGTGCCTTCAACGTCGTGGCCGTGAGCCGCGCACCGAAACGGGAGGGTGGCGTCTGCCGCACCTCCCGCTTCAGCTCGCTCCAATCACTTACGGATGGCTCGCCGGTTTGCAGTCGTATCGTCATTCAAGTTGACGGTGTTTTCGCCAAAAGAAAACTGGCTTGCCTCCGCCGCAAATACATGACCACGGTCCATGGCGACGATGTTGGA